>OGZF01000002.1_pt1 | contig 324017 bp, 323 predicted proteins | sample 1576771 | NCBI WGS metagenome assembly OGZF01 (sample SAMEA3541536, study PRJEB24748) | human gut metagenome | biome: human gut; feature: human-associated habitat; material: faeces | place: China | collected 2012
GAAAATTCATAATGAGTTTTTTATTTTTCTAGGTGTCGCACTTCATTATACAATCCATCGTAACATAAAATATAAAGGTGAAGATAGATAAAGGAGTCTAAGATATTTAGACTCCTTTTTTATATTTAGATATTTATTTTATAGAATTAGCGATAGCTCTATCTATTTCTAAAGATAAGTTATTGAGATAATTATCAATGCCTTTTTGACCTAGATAGAATGGATTATTTTCTATGGAAGTAGAATTTACTACATTATTTAATTTAGCATAACCGTTATCAGCGAATAAATGGGCAGTAGTTTCAACAACTACATTATTATTATGACAATATTGAGCAAAATGTTCTAGGGAAGATTTATATTGGACTTTGTTTTCCATAGATTTAGGAATACCTGTGCCACCCCATTGAGCAGCCATATAAGTTTTATCTTGAGTTTTTACAGGGAAGATAAAAGAAACACAACCAGGAGAATGACCAGGAGTGGATACGACAGTAACAGTAGTATCACCTAAGGTAATTTGTTGTCCGTCTGTTAAAAATTCATCTACAGTACATTTTGGTGAACGAGAACCATTTGCTCCATCAAAAGTATTATTCATATAATAAAAATCAGTGTTGCTCATAAAGATTTTAGCATTATATTTATCTTTTAAATATTGTGCTCCACCATAGTGGTCACCGTGACCATGAGATATTAAGATATATTTTAAATCTTGTGGATTTAATCCTAATTTTTTCATGCCATCAATGATTAATTGGGCGTCGTTATTATCCCACATTGAATCTATGAGTATGATTCCATCAGAAGTTTGCAATGCCCAAACTACAATGCTTTTTGTACCTATACAATAAAGATTGTCAAAAACTTTTGTAGGTGTTAGAGGAGTATTATCAAATAATTCACTAGGTAAATTAGGTGGTGGGGCTGTTTGCGATTTATCTTGTGCATAAGCAACATTAGATAATAAAATACAACAGCAAAAGAGTGTAAATAAAATATTTTTTGCTTTGGCAATATAATACATAAAAAATCCTCCTTTATAATAGTACGTATACGTATAAAATTATATTAGTATGTATACGTACTATTGTCAAATAATAATTTTATTTATTTAATAATTTTATTGACATTATTAGTTTAAATATGATAGAATTTCAAGATGTAAGCCTTAAGAAATTAAGGTTTCCCAACCGCACAAAAAGGTTTATAAATAGTCTTTGACTAACCGTAATTGGCGAGTATTAATTAAGGTAGGTGTAATTGAATGTACGCTATTTTCCAGACAGGCGGAAAACAGTATCGTGTTTCCGAAGGTGACGTTATCACTGTTGAAAAAATCGCAGCTAATGAAGGCGATGTTGTAACTTTTGATCAGGTTTTAACTGTTGTTAATGATGCAGATGTTAAAGTTGGTACTCCAGTTGTTGAAGGTGCTAAAATCACTGCAAAAGTTGAAAAACAAGATAAAGCTAGAAAAATCTTAGTTTTCAAATACAAAGCTAAATCCAACTATCGTCGTCGTCAGGGTCATCGTCAGCCTTTCACTAAATTAACTATTGAAAAAATCGAAGCATAATGATAAAAATATCTGTAATGCGTCAAGATGATGATAAAGTCATCGGTCTTTTAGTAGAAGGACATGCAGGAGCAGGCGCATATGGTCAAGATATTGTATGTGCTGGGATTTCTGCATTGGCTCAGTCAGTTATTTTAGGTTTGGCAAAACATTTACATCGTGAAATAAATTATGATGTAAAGCCCGGATATTTAAGTGTGGCTCTGAAAGATAAAGCTGATGGTTTAACAGAAGCTGTCTTTGCTGTAGCTGTACTTGGTTTTGCGGAAATAGAGAAATCTAATCCAAAAAACGTTTCTGTTCTAAATATCAGGAGGTGAATTTGAATGTTCAATTTTGATTTACAGCTTTTCGCTCATAAAAAAGGTGTTAGTAGTACTCGTAACGGTCGTGATAGCGAATCTAAACGTCTTGGCGTTAAAGAACATGCTGGTACTATCGTTACTGCAGGTAGCATTTTAGTTCGTCAGAGAGGTACTCATTTCCATCCAGGTGCTAACGTAGGCATCGGTAAAGATGATACTTTATTCGCTAAAATTGCTGGTCGTGTTGCTTTCGAACGTAAAGGTCGTTACAACCGTCAAATCAGTGTGTACGCTGAATAATTAAGAAATAAAGTCGTAGCCTTTTATTAAAAGGTTACGGCTTTTTTGTTTTACAATGATAAAATTTATTAGATTTTCTATTTTACATTATTGGTGAAGTTTAAATAAAATAAATATTATTTTATCCTTGTTATAATAATTTATTAATCTATAAAGATAGAATAATCAGCATAAAAAGTTGTTTTATTAGTAAAAAATATGTAAATATGTAAACTTTTTTCTTGACTATGTAATAGATAAGTTGTACAATGAATACACTATCAATTAGGGAGATGTAATTATGGTTAAATTTGTTGAAACAAAAACATTAAAAGAAAAAGTTGATGTTTCCACTATTGGTTTTGGAACACATTTTACAGATTATATGTTTGAAATGACTTATGATGAAGGTCAAGGTTGGCATGATGCTCAGATTGTACCTTACGAAGAAATAAAAGTTAGCCCAGCAAATGCAACACTTCATTATGGTCAGGCTATTTTTGAAGGTATGAAAGCTTTCCGTCAGGGCAAAGATGTAGTTATTTTCCGTACTAAAGACCATTTAAATCGTTTAAATAATTCAGCTCGTATTCTTGATATTCCACCAATTGATGTTGATTTAGTATATGATGCTCTTCATCAATTAATCACTATTGAAAAAGATTGGGTGCCAAATAAAAAAGGTCAGAGCCTTTATATTCGTCCATTCATCTTTGCAGATGACCCATTCTTAGGTGTTAGCGTATCTAAAAGATATAAATTCTACATCATTCTTTCTCCAGTAGCTGCTTACTATGCACATGGATTTGCTCCAGTAAAAATCATGGTAGAAGATACATATGTTCGTGCAACAAAAGGTGGTTTAGGTGAAGCAAAAACTCCAGCTAACTATGCAGCAAGCCTCCATGCAGGTCTTGAAGCTCACAAAAATGGTTATGACCAAGTATTGTGGTTAGATGGTGTACATCGTAAATACATCGGTGAAGTTGGTTCTATGAACATTTTATTCAAAATTGATGGTAAAATCGTAACTCCTGCTTTAGATGGTACTATTTTAAATGGTATCACAAGAAGAACTGTTCTTGCTGTAGCTAAAGAATGGGGCATGGAAGTAGAAGAACGTCCTATCACTATTGATGAATTAGTAGAAGACTACGAAAACGGTAAATTAGAAGAAGTATTCGGTTCTGGTACAGCAGCTGTAATTTCCCCTGTTGGTGTACTCGGCTATAAAGATAAAGTAATGACTATCAATGATGGTAAAATTGGACCATTTGCTCAAAAAATGTTCAATTATATCACAGGACTTCAAAGCGGTGAAGAAAAAGATATTCATGGCTTCATTGATAAAGTAACAACTGTAGACTAATTTTCTTAAAGATATAAAATATAAAAAAGCTCTCGAGAGATTATTTTTTTCGGGAGCTTTTTTGTTTTAAATTTGTTAGATAATACTTTAGTTGAAAGCTTTTTTGAGAAAATGTTATAATAATCATAATAAAAACTTTGTAATATAAGTATATTTTTGCTAAAATATATATATTTGAAACTAACAGAGATTAAAGGAGGGTTTTTAGTGCCTGTAAAAATAACTATGGAGGATTTAAAGCAAAAGTTAGTGGGTCCTCAATATAAATTAACTCCTCAAAGAAAAATAGTATTGCAGATTTTTTTAGATAGACCTAGCCAGCACTTAAGCGCTGAAGATGTGCATTTTATTTTAAAAGAACAAAAATGCGAAATTGGTTTAGCTACAGTATATCGTAGTTTAGAATTATTGAGCGACTTAAATATTTTAAACTATCTCGATTTTGGCGATGGTTGCCGTCGTTATGAATTAAATGATGCAAGTCCTAATGAACATCAACATCATCATTTAATTTGTGTAGAATGTGGCAAAGTCTTAGAATTCACAGATGACCTTTTAGGTAATCTTGAAGAAAAAATAGAAGATACATGCAAATTCAAAATTGTAGACCATCAGTTAAAATTCTTTGGTTATTGTGAAGATTGTCAGAAAAAGCGTGAAATGAAATCGTGAAAATAAAAACATTTTATTTAAATAGTACAAAAGAAATTATTGTAAAGATAGTAAAAGAGATTTTAGTATTATTTAAAGTAGACATAAATGATGCAAATGATACTATTTTCGATTACGATGAATTGAAAATAGAGAATATATATGATGATGTGGCTTTAAATGGTGTAAAAACAGTCTTGACTTTGCGTAAAGATGAGAAATTATGGACTTATACAAGACAAAGCTTTTTACATGATGATGAAAGTGTAAAAGCAGGGACTAATCGTTTAATTAAATTAAATTTATATCATATCTTTTGCGAAGATTTACAAGCTAAAAAAGCTCCTTGGGGAATACTTCATGGAGTTAGACCAACAAAAATCGTACACCGTTTAATGGAGCAAGGATTAGACCGTCAAGGTGTGATAGGACGTTTACAAGGTGATTATGAGGTACAAATAGATAAAGCAAATCTAATCACAGATATTGCTTATTTACAATTACCTTTTTTAGCAAAGGCAAATGACCCAAAAATTATCAGTGTTTATGTAGGAATTCCATTTTGCCCATCACGTTGTTTATATTGTTCTTTTCCTTCAAGTATATTGCCAAGTAGCGAGATGACTCGCAAATATTTGCAGACTTTAAATTATGAAATTACTAAAATAAAAGCTTTAATAGAACAATATGATTTTAAAGTACAAAGTATTTATGTAGGTGGAGGCACTCCTACAAGTTTAAATGAAAATGATTTTGATGATTTATTATCTTTAGTGGCTAAATCATTTAAAGGCGATTATGTTGAAGAGTTCACTGTGGAAGCAGGCAGACCTGATTCTTTAAGTCTTGAAAAAGCAAAATCCATAGTAAAATATGGTGCAGATAGAGTTAGTGTAAATCCACAGACAATGCAAGATAGAACATTATCTTTAATTGGTAGAAAACATACTTCAGCAGATATTTTGCGTGCATTTAAACAAGTGCGTCAAGCTGGTATAAAACATGTGAATACTGATTTAATCATTGGGCTTCCTGGTGAAGATATAAAAGATGCTCAAGATACGATTAATAAAGTAATAGATTTAGCTCCAGATGATATAACTTTGCATGCTTTGGCACTAAAAAAAGGTTCAGAATTAAAGCTTATAAGAGATAATATTGTTTTGCCTGATGATGAAACGGTTCAAGCTATGGCTAAGATAATGACAAATGCTATTGATGAATATGGTTTAATTCCATATTATATTTATCGTCAAGGATATATGAGTGGTCAATTAGAAAATGTAGGTTATAGCAAAAAGGGTCAAGAGGGCATTTATAATATTCAAATAATGGGTGAACGTCAGACTATTTTAGGTGTTGGCGGTGCAGCAACTAGTAAGATTACTTATCCAGGTAAGAGATTACAAACATCATTTAATGCAAAAGATTTATATACTTATTTAAATAGTATAGATAAATATATTGAACGCCGAGCAATGCTTTTAAAAGAAGCTTATGGCGATTAAAAATATGTAGAGGTGATATTTTATATGTTGACAAAAGCTCCTCGTGGAACGAAAGACATACTTCCAGATAAAGTAGGAAATTGGTTATATCTTGAAAATTTAATTAGAAAATTATGCGGTCAATATGGTTACCGTGAAATCAGAACACCTATTTTTGAGCATACTGAATTATTCCAACGTGGTATTGGTGAAACTACTGATGTTGTAGAAAAAGAAATGTATACTTTCACAGATAGAGGTAATAGAAGCATTACTCTTCGTCCTGAAAATACAGCAGCAGCAGTACGCTCTTACTTAGAAAATAAATTATATGCAGATACAAATTTATGCAAATTATTCTACATCGGTTCAATGTTTAGATATGACCGCCCACAAGCTGGTCGTTATCGTGAATTCCATCAGTTTGGTGTAGAAGCTTTAGGTGAAGCAAATCCAGCAGTTGATGCTGAAATCATTTCTTTAGCTGTACAGTTCCTAAAAGATTTAGGGCTTAAAGATATAAAATTATTATTAAACTCTGTAGGTTGTCCAAAATGTAGACCTGTATATCGTCAAAGATTACAAGAATTTTTCAAACCTGTAATTGATGAGATGTGTGATGATTGTAAATCTCGTTATGATAGAAATCCAATGCGTCTTTTAGATTGCAAAAATGAAAAATGTAAAGAGTTGGCGCAAGACGCTCCTGCTATTACTGATTGTCTTTGCGATGAATGCAATGATCATTTCCATAAAGTACAAGAATTCTTAACAGCTGCTGGTATAGAATTTGAATTAGACCCAGGTCTTGTACGTGGTCTTGATTATTATACTAAGACTGCATTTGAATTAAAATATGTACCACTTGGTGCTCAATCTGCCGTTTTAGGTGGTGGACGCTATGATGGTCTTATTGAAGAATGTGGCGGTAAATCTACACCTGCTGTAGGTTTTGCTACAGGTCTTGAAAGAGTATTGCTCGCTCTTGAAATGCAGAATTTATTACCTGAAACTAATTATGATACAGATGTATTTATTGTAGCTTTAGGTGATACTGTACAGGCAAAAGCCTTTGAAATTTTAGCTAATTTGCGTAGAGGTGGATTTAAAGCTGCTATGGACTTTGCAGGACGTAGTATGAAAGCTCAAATGAAACAAGCAAATAAAGCTAATGCAAAATTCACTATTATCTTAGGTGAAGATGAATTGCAAGCAAATTCTGTTGTACTTAAAAATATGAATGAAAGTACACAAGAAACAATCTCTATAGATGAATTGCTTAATAAACTCACTACATTAACAAAATAATTATTGAGGTGGAATTAGTAAAATGGAAACAATGGAAGGTATGAAAAGAACTCACCATTGTGGTGAACTTCGTGCCACAAACGAAGGTCAAGAAGTAGTATTATGCGGTTGGGTATCTCACCGTCGTGACCATGGTGGACTTATTTTTATTGATTTACGTGATAGAAGTGGCCTTGTTCAGCTCGTTTTTGCTGAAGATAAAATTGGTGCAGACCAATTTCCAAAAGCAGAATCTCTTCGTTCTGAATTCGTAGTAGCTGTACGTGGTAAAGTTTCTTTACGTGATAAAGAAACAATAAATCCAAATATGGAAACTGGCGAAATTGAAATTTATGCTGAAGAATTACGTATTTTAAATAAAGCATTAACTCCTCCATTCTATATTCAAGATGGTATTGATGTTGATGAAAACGTTCGTTTAAAATATCGTTATTTAGACCTTCGCCGTCCTGAAATGCAGAAAAATATCATGCTTCGTCATCGCGTTACAAAATTAATGCGTGATTACTTTGATGAACATGGTTTCTTAGAAATTGAAACACCAATGCTTACAAAGAGTACTCCAGAAGGTGCACGTGACTATTTAGTTCCTAGCCGTGTAAATCCTGGTAAATTCTATGCATTACCACAATCTCCACAGATTTTCAAACAGTTATTAATGGTAGCTGGCTATGAAAAATATTTCCAAATCGTACGTTGCTTCCGTGATGAAGACTTACGTGCTGACCGTCAGCCAGAATTCACTCAGCTCGATATTGAAATGTCCTTCGTTGACCAAGATTATATCTTAAACTTAATGGAAGGTTTAGTATCCGGTTTATTTGAAAAAACTATTGGTGAAAAAGTACAGACTCCATTCTTACGTATGACTTGGGACGAAGCTATGGAAAGATATGGTTCTGATAAACCAGATATTCGTTTTGGTATGGAACTCATGGATATTTCCGAATACGTTAAAGGCTCTGACTTTAAAGTATTTAAATCTGTACTTGATAATGGCGGACAGGTTAAAGTTATCAAAGTTGATGGCTATGCAAATATTCCTCGCCGTGAACTTGATGGTCTTGTAGAATATGCTCAAAGATATGGTGCAAAAGGTTTAGCATGGATTCAGTACACTGAAACAGAAATCAAATCTCCATTCAAAAAATTCTACAGTGAAGAAACATTCCAGAAAATTAAAGAAGCAACTAATGCTCAAACAGGCGACTTATTACTCGTAGTTGCAGATAAACCACTTGTAGTAGCTCAAGCTCTTGGCGAATTACGTCTTGAAATGGGCCGTCGTCGTGGTCTTATTAACGAAAACGAATATAAATTCCTTTGGGTTGTTGACTTCCCTATGTTTGAATATGATGAAGAAAACAAACGTTGGAAAGCTATGCATCATCCATTCACAGCACCACGTGATGAAGATGTACAATATCTCACAACTGACCCAGGTCGCGTAAAAGCAAAAGCATATGATATGGTATTAAATGGCGTAGAAATCGGTGGCGGTAGCCTTCGTATTTACAACAGCGATACTCAGGAAAAAGTATTTGAAGCAATCGGCTTAACTCCAGAACAAGCTCATGAAAAATTCGGTTTTATGCTTGATGCCTTCAAATATGGTACTCCTCCACATGGTGGACTTGCATTTGGTCTTGACCGTATGGTTATGCTCATGGCTAAACGTAATTCTATTCGTGATGTTATTCCATTCCCTAAAACTCAAAGTGCTGGTTGCTTGATGACACAAGCTCCTTCTGAAGTTGATGCAAAACAGTTACGTGAACTTTCTATTCGTACTGCTGTAGCTCCTAAGAAAAAAGCTGAAAACTAATTAGATAAATTAAAAAGAATGAATAATTTTAGCGATTAGCAAATTATTTATGATTAAAGAACAGACAATTTTGGTCTGTTCTTTTTTCTTTATATAGTATTTTTATTATGAAATGATAGGAGGGTTTTTAATGTTAAATCATGCTATGCGTTATGTAATAATTATTATTGGGTGTTTACTGGCTGCCGCTGCTTATAATTTATTTTTAATACCGATGAATTTTTTATCTGGTGGGTTAGCAGGGATTGCCTTTATCTTGTATTATTTATTCAATTTGCCGATTGGGATAATGAACTTTTTGTTAAATATTCCTATTTTATATATTGCTTATCGTTATTTTGGCAGATTGTATTTTTTCGATACAATTTTAGGCACGATTTTATTTTCTGTTGCTTTGGATTTAACAGCTTTTTTAAACGCTTATCCACCATTATCAGAACCGATGTTGTGTGCTATTGTAGGAGGCGTTATCTCAGGTATTGGCTTTGGTCTGATTTTTCGCAGTAATTGCAATACAGGCGGTGTAGATGTAATAGCAGCACTGATTAAAAAATTATATTCATATAATGTCGGAACGATGGTATTTGTTTTAGACTGTTTGATTATTTTATCTAGTGTATGGTTATTTGATTATAATATTGCAGTATACACTTTTATTTGTATGTATTTAGGTGGTGTACTCACTAATAAGATGATTGATGGTTTTAATATGCGAAAATCCATCATGATAATTACAGAAAAACCGGAAGCGATAGCAGACGCGATTATGATTGAATTAGATAGAGGAGTTACTTTTCTCTATGGACAGGGTGCATATACTAAAAATAATCGTAAAGTTATTTATGTAGTGATTACTATGCGACAGGTGAGTAGAATAAAAGAGTTAACTTTGGATATAGATAAAAATGCTTTCTTTATTATTTCTGATGCAAGAGAAGTAACAGGAGAAGGCTTTTCACATCACTGATAATTTTAGATAAAGAAAATAGCCATAACTCTAAGGGTTAAAGAGTTATGGCTTTTATATAAATGACAATAAGAGGAGTCATTGGGATAGGTAAGATTTTAATATTTTATTTTAAAACTATTTGATGAACAAGATTGCGTACATCTTCAAGACCATTTTGAGCCATGAGATTATGCAAATACATAAATGAAACTTGTGCACCAATATAATTTCTAAAATCATTGAATAATTTACCATTTAAATCTTTATCGGAGAAATTGTAATCAGTTTTAGCGATTTCTTTGAGATAAATTACTGTATTTTTAGCAACAATACCACTCAATACCCAGTCATGGTCGCCTAAGTGGACAATATAACCTTCTTGATGTTGTGGTGTAGGTAATTTATCTCCAGATTTATCAAGTAAACCATATTTTACAGGATTTTTTTGAGCAATAATACTTGCTGCTTTAATCCAGTTAACTACACTTTCTTCATCTTTATCACTGCCAGGGTGATTATGAGCACAAGCTTGAGCGACAATTTCTTCAGCAGGTAAGTTGCGATAAATAGCTTCAACAAGCCCTAAAATATGGTGTGCTCCTGTACCTGCAATGGAATATTCAGGAAGACAAGTTCCATCTTCATTCCACTGGAATACCCATGGTTTAGCTAAATCATGTAAAGCTTGAGCAGAAAGTACAATATCAGTATTTACAGCATAACCAAAGATTAATTTATAAGTATTGACTACGCCTTCAGAAATAGATAAATTGGCTGCTGTATGAGTTGGAAGTCCTCCAGGATAAGAATGATGGCTAGCATAGCCACTGCCTGGAGCAGAAATGAAATCTTGTGGATTTTTATTAGTTTTTAGTGGTGGAAATAATTGTTCTGGGCTGATGATAGAAGTATCAATCAAGCCTTTATTAGCAAGTTCATTGTAAATATTAGTTACATCTGTAGAAGATGTGTATAATTGCATAAATTTAGGACGTGTATCTTTGATTAAATCTAATGTTTGTTGACGAAGCTTATTATCTGTTATTTTTTCCACACTAGAGATTATGTAATCATAAGCATTATTGACGAGCTGTGAGTTAAGTGGTGCTTTTGTAGCTGGTGGTAAATCAGATAATTTAATTGGATTTATTTTAAAATTAGAAGGTGTTATTTTTTGAGCGAAAGCTTTATGATTTAAGCCTGTTAAATCGAAAAGTGCAGCTCCAGCTAAAACACCAGCACCTAATTTAAAGAAATTACGACGAGACAAATTTTGCATATATCAACATTCCAATCTGCTAACGGTTGAGCAATATTTTTAAGTTGATTTTAGTATATATAATGAATGTATAATTTTAATTTAGCTTTAGCTAAATCTAAGTAAATAATTTGCAAAAAATAGATAAAAAAGCATTAAGAATATAAAATATATATCTTAATGCTTTTTAATTTATTCAATAGTATTTAAAAGGATTTGATGATTATTATAAATCAAGCTTTCTGGATTATTTCCTTGTAAAATGCGGAAAAGTTCTGCTGGAATGTATAATTTATCATTGATAAGCAGTGGCCCAGAACCAAGGGAGATAGGTGCAGTCATACCAAGGGCAATAGTGCTTTGAGCAGTGTATAAATCTTGACCAATTTTTACAGTAGATTTCATATTTTTACTGTTAATAGTGGCTGTCTGTTCGTCGCTGTCCCAAGATATAGTGAAGCCTAAATTTTTGCAGACATCACGAGCTGGCACTAATGTGCAATCATTAATTATAATAGGGTAAGAATTGATTTTAGTACCATTGACGATTATTTCATCTTGTTGGGTTGGTGTACTTTCTTGATTAGTAGAAGTGGCTTCTACAGGTAGAATATAGGTAAATACAGCTAAAGCAAAAAAAGATAGAAGCAATAAGCGAGAAATTAATTTCATTAAATCACCTTCTGATTTTTGTAGATTATAAAATTTATTTTAGATTAGAGATAAATTGTTAATACATCTCAAATACATATTAGAGCATAATTAAGTTTAAAATCAATTACAAAAAAATTAAAATAAGATTAAAATTAAGTTAAAGCAGTCTATATTTAGATATGTTATAATTAAAATTAATTTTTATAGATAGGTGTAATAAATGGATATACGAGAAAATATACAGTTTTTAAAAGGTGTAGGTCCTAAAAAAGCACAGGCTTTAAAGAAATTAGGCATTGAAAATATATATGATTTAATCACATATTATCCTCGTCGCTATGAAGACCAAAGTCAAATTGTTCCTATCGGCAGAATAAAAGTCGGTGAAGTGGTAAATATTCAAGGTAAAATTATGGCTATGGCAGAAAAAAATACAAGGCGAGGTTTAAAATTATTAACGATTATGTTAGCTGATGATACAGGTGTTGTTCAGCTTAATTTTTTTAATCAAGATTATCTAAAAAAGAAATTAAAGGTACAAAAAAGTAGTTTATTTGTACATGGCAAAGTGGGCTATGCCTATGGTGGATATGGTCAACTTGCCATAAGTCAGATTATTTCTTTTGACGTTATAAATAACGATAATATAGATAGTGAAGAAAATATTAACCCTTGTGCTTTTATGCCCATATATACAATTCCAGATTATATAAAACCAAAGGATTTTCGCAATCTAATAGAACAAGTCTGCACTCAAGATATTTTGGTAAAAGATGTAGTACCAAATTTTATTCGTGAAAAATATGATTTATGGGATAAACAAACAGCCATAAAGAAAATACATTTTCCTCAGACAAGGCAAGAATTAGAAAAAGCGAAGAAAAGTTTAATTTTTGAAGAATTATTTTTAATTCAAGCAGGTTTATTGCTGTTGAAAAAGCAACATCAGGTAAAAAATAAAGGCATAAAATTTTTATCTAATAGTGAATTAGTAAAAACAGTAAAAAATAATTTGCCATTTAATTTAACAGCAGAACAAGAAAAAGTTTGGCAAGAAATCTGCTTAGATATGCAAAAAAATGTGCAAATGCAACGCTTAGTACAAGGTGATGTAGGTTCAGGGAAAACAGTAATAGCTATACTTTCTTTAGTAAAAGCTATTGAAAATGGATACCAAGGCGCTTTGATGGCGCCAACGGAAATTTTAGCATTGCAACATTATGGCAAGATAAAAGAATTATTAGAGCCGTTGAATATACATGTAGGCTTATTGACTGGCAGTTTGAAAGTTAAGGAAAAAAGACAGATATTAGAAGGCTTAGCTGATGGCACTATAGATTTAGTCATTGGTACACATGCTTTGATACAAGATAATGTCATATTCAAAAATTTAGGTTTGGTAGTAACTGACGAGCAACATCGTTTCGGTGTAAATCAAAGAGCAAAATTAGAAGGAAAAGGAGAAGATTTTTTACCAGATGTATTGGTGATGACAGCGACACCTATTCCTAGAACGATGACGCTTACAGTATATGGTGATTTAGATGTTTCTTTTATCAAGGAATTACCACCAGGAAGAAAACCTATAAGAACTTTTGTGCGTATGCCAGATAGAAGAAATTTGATTTATAAATTTGTAAAAGATGAAGTAGCCAAAGGAAGACAAGCTTATATAGTTTGTCCTTTGATTGAAGAAAGTGAAAATAGTGATGCTGTTTCTGTAGAAATGATATATGATGAACTTACATCAGGTTATTTATATGGTTTAAATTGTGCCTTGCTTCATGGTAAATTAAAACCGAAAGAAAAAGAAGATTTATTACAGGGATTTTTGTCAGGAAAAATAGATGTATTAGTATCAACTACAGTAATTGAAGTTGGTGTAAATGTGCCAAATGCTAGTATTATGGTAATTGAAGGTGCTGAACGCTTTGGATTGGCTCAGCTTCATCAGCTTCGTGGTCGTATTGGTAGAGGTGAGTATGCTTCATATTGCATTTTGATTAATCGTGGTAAAAATGCAAATTCTTTAGAGCGATTGCATCTCATGGAAAAAATCTCTGATGGTTTTGTTTTAGCTGAAGAAGATTTGCGATTACGTGGGCCAGGGCAATTTTTTGGTTCAATGCAACATGGTTTACCTGATTTAAAAATTGCAGATGTATTAAATGATGTAAATGTCTTAGTCAATGCAAGGGTAGAAGCTCAAAGAGCTATTGATTATGGCATAGATAAAAAAGTGTTAAATGAGATATTAGAATTACAATATAAACATAGATTTTTAAAGATTTCTGATGTGTAAATATCTTATAGATAAATTTTGAGATAAAGAAGGGATATAAGTTAATGAAAGAGTCTACGATAAAAATAATCACGGTCTTAATGTTAGTGGCGATATTAGTTGTTATTTATATTTTAAATCCTAGTTTTTATAGTGATTTTTGGCGTGTAGCTACAAGTGGTAGTATGCAAGAAACAATGGATTATATCGCTTCATTCGGTATATGGGCGATGGTATTTAGCTTTTTATTAGATGTGTTGATAAATGCTTTAGGATTTTTGCCGTCAATATTTGTATCAACAGCAAATGGCTTGCTTTTTGGCATAGTGCCAGGAATTATTTTATCATGGCTTGCTGAAACAACAGGCGTTATTATTTCTTTTATTTTGATGAGAACTATTTTGCGTTCTTCAGCAGAAAAATTAATTGCTAAATCTAAATATCTGAAAAAAGCAGATGAATTCAGTGGTAAAAATGGATTTAAAATAATGTTAATTTTACGTGCTATGCCATATTTTCCTTCTGGAATATTGACTGCACTTGGTGCTGTTAGTCGCATTAGTTTAAAAGATTATGCTTTGGCAAATTTGATTGGAAAGTTTCCCTCTACTGCACTTGAAGTAGTAATAGGTCATGATGTAGTTAACTATAAAAATAACTTAGACCGTTTAATGATTGTAATAGTGTTAGTATGTATTATTTATGGTGCAATATGGTACTATAACAGGAGAAAAGAGAGAAAAACAGCATAAAAAAGTCCATATTTAAGATTAAATCTATTGATTTTAAAGTCTTTTCCCATTATAATATTGTTCATAGTTAAAATCGTATAATTTACTAGGAGATGAATTATTTTGATTAAAGTTATTGTAAATGGTGCTTGCGGTCGTATGGGTAGTACCGTAGTTGATGCTGTAATGAAAGATAGCGAATTAAAGCTCGTTGGAGCTGTAGATATAGTTGGTGGTATGGACGCTGGTGATAAAGCTGGTTGTGGAAAAACTGGTGTTATTGTATCCACTGATTTAGAAGCTACTATTAAAGAAACAAATCCAGATGTTATGGTAGATTTTACTCAGCCATCTGTAGTATTTAATACTGCAAGTATCGCTATTAAAAATCATGTTCGTCCTGTAATTGGTACAACTGGACTCACTGATGAACAAAAAGCTCAATTAGATGCTTTAGGAAAAGAAAATAATACACCTTGCTTTATTGCAGCTAATTTTGCTATCGGCGCTGTGCTTATGATGAAAATGGCTTGCGAAGCAGCAAAATATATGCCAGATGTAGAAATCATTGAACTTCATCATGATAATAAACTTGATGCTCCATCAGGAACAGCTCTTGTTACTGCTGAAATGATTAAACAAGTTCGTGAAAGCCATAAACAAGGTCATGAAAATGAAAAAGAAAAATTAGCTGGTGCTAGAGGGGCAGAATATGATGGTATGAGAATTCATAGTGTACGTCTTCCAGGCTATGTAGCTCATCAGGAAGTTATTTTTGGTGGCTTAGGACAGACTTTGACTATTCGTCATGATTCTATTGATCGTACTTCTTTCATGCCAGGTGTTGTACTGGCTTGTAAAAAAATCATGGGTCTTAATGCAGGACTTACTTGCAATTTAGATAATATTATGGACTAATTATTAATATTGGATAGGTGATATAAATGAAAAAATATAATGTGGCGATTTTAGGGGCAACAGGTGCCGTAGGTCAAGAATTTTTAAATCTTATTGAAGAAAGAAATTTCCCTTTTAATGAATTAAAATTATTAGCATCTCATCGTTCTGCTGGTAAAAAAATTCAATTCATGGGCAAAGAATATACAGTAGAAGAAGCAACACATGATTCTTTTGAAAATGTGGATATTGCTCTTTTTGCTGGCGGTGTTGCAAGTAAAACATTTGCTCCATCTGCTGTAAAAGCTGGTGCAGTAGTAATTGATAACTCCAGTGCATTCCGCATGGATCCAGAAGTTCCACTCGTTGTTCCAGAAGTAAATCCACAGGCTATTGCTCGTCATAAAGGTATTATTGCAAATCCAAATTGTTCCACTATCATCATGGTAATGGCATTAAAACCAATTTATGATTTAGCGAGAATTAAACGTATTGTAGTATCTACTTATCAGGCTGTTTCTGGTGGCGGTAAAGAAGCTATGGCAGAACTTGAAGACCAGGTACAAGCTATTGTAGAAGGTAAAGAAGTAGTAGCTAATATTTTACCAGGTGCTTCTCTTCCAAAACATTATCAGATTGCATTTAACTTAATTCCACAGATTGATGTGTTCCAAGATAATCTTTACACTAAAGAAGAAATGAAAATGATCAATGAAACACATAAAATCTTAGAAGATAATGAAATCGGTATTACAGCAACAACAGTTCGTGTACCTGTATATCGTAGCCATGCTGAATCTGTTAACGTAGAACTTGAAAAAGAAGTAAGTTTAGATGCTATCAAAGAAGCTTTGGCAAAATTTGATGGTGTAACAGTTCAAGATGATCCAGCAGAAATGGAATATCCAATGCCTCTTATGACATCTGGTAAAGATGATGTTTATGTAGGACGTATCCGCAAAGATTATTCTGTAGCTAATGCTGTAAACTTATGGCTTTGTGGTGACCAGATTAGAAAAGGTGCAGCATTAAATGCACTTCAAATTGCTGAATACATGATTAAAAACGATATGTTAGAAAAATAATATATAATTATAAATAAAAAGCAGTTTATGGATATAAAATATTCGTAAACTGCTTTTTTTATTATTTTTTCTATTATTCATAGTATAATTTTAGATAGAAGATAAATTTTAGTGAGGTGAAAAATAATGGATAGTAAAATAGCAAAAGCGATAAAATTAAAAAATCAACCGATTGCAGTATATAGAACGGATATAAAAGAAGATAATGCACTGCAATTTAAAGAAGGTGTTTGGGGCTGTGTGATAGCTATGTTAAATGCAGCTTCTAAAGGCAAAACAGCGATTTTTTCACAAGAGACAACTGCCTGTATGGGTGGCAGAGCAGGTCTTGGATTAAAGGCATATGATTTAGGATATATAGAATATTTTTTATCCACAGGAGCAAATGATGGCAGAGAAGGAGAATGTTATAAGAAAAATCCTGAACTTGCAAGAAATTTTATTGTGAATGTACCAAAAATAAATTCTAAAAAATATGTGGTCTTCAAGCCGTTAGAATTGGTAACAGATGAAAATCAACCAGAAATAATTGTATTTTTAGTAAATGCTGACCAATTATCAGCACTTACAGTCTTAGCAAATTATGACCAAGATACTCAGGATAATGTGGAGTTAAGATTTGGAGCAGGTTGCGCACAATCCATTTTATTTGCTTTAAAACATTTTGAAGAAAATAGTATAAAGTGTACGATTGGATTGACTGACCCGTCAGCTAGAAAATGTATAGATAAAGATATTTTGTCATTTAGTATGCCATATTATCGTTATTTACAATTAGAAGCACAGGTAGAAGAAAGTTTTTTAACTAAAACTACATGGAGAAATTTATCTAAACGTATATAATGAAAAATAAATAAATTTTAATAAAAAAAGCAAAGGATAATATAAACAATAGTATCACTTTGCTTTTTTTTAGTTTCTTATTTGATGTTATACCAATATAGTATATAATAAAAGATAAAATTTTAATGTGAGGTGGCAATATGCAGGAAAGACCTAGCATTCAACAATTAGAAAATTTTATTATCTATGGAAAAGTGCGCAATTTTGCAACTGCGGCACATAGAGCAAATATAACTCAATCAGCATTTAGTTTTCAAATGAAAAAATTAGAGGAAATGCTCAATATACAGTTGATAACTCGTTCTAATCGTGGTAGTGATTTGACTAGAGAAGGCGAATTTTTTCTGCAAAAAATCATACCGATAATTGATGAATTAGATGAAGCTATTGATGAATTACAAAAATTTGCAGGAAAAGCAGTATATATTAATATAGGTGCTTTGATGTCTATGGGAGATATTTTAATGAATAGACATATCAGCTATTTTAAACAACATAATGATAATAATATCTGCTTTAATGTATATAATCTAGAAGCAAAATCTATGTTAAAAAAATTAGATAGTGGTCAAATTGATATTGCTTCTACTTTTTTATTACCTCAAATGCATGTAGATGGTTGTGAAAAGAAATTATTCTGTAAAGATGAGTTTGTTTATTACGCACCATGTTTGGATTTAACGCAAGATAAAATAACAGCTGATATTATACAAAGATATCCATTAGTTACACATTCACCAGATTATTTTATGACAAATGCCTTAGAGGATTATTTCGTCAAATTAAAAATACAGCCACATATTGATGCTAGATTATCTACACCATACGCTATCATTCATTATTGTAAGCATAATAAAGTAGCAACATTGATATCAAAGCGTCTTTTACAGGAAATAGGGATTAAAAATGACTATTATGAGTTATTAGAACCACTTAATTTTTCTTCGTATTTATTGTATAAACATGAAAATCCTAAAATTAAAAGTATGGAGATTTTTGTGGATTATATTTTGGATTTATATCAGCAAAATAGATAAATTTTGATTAATTTTAGATAAAAATAATTGATGACTCTCATTAATATCTTAAGCTATACAAATGTAAAACACATGTATACAATATGAACTATCCTTTAATTAAGATTTTGGAGATGAGAGCATGAGTAGTTCTTCTAAAGAACGTTTGTGGACAAAGGATTTTCTTTTGGACACTGGTATTAATTTTTTAGTTTATTTGATTTATTATTTATTGATGGTAATAATTGCTGTCATTGCTAAAAATGATTTAAATGCTAGTCTAGCTGAAGCAGGTCTTGCTTCTGGTATCTATATTGTCGGTACTTTGATTGCTAGATTATTGGCAGGACAACAAATTGAATTATTTGGTAGAAAGAAAATGCTGTATACTGGTATGGCTTTATATTTGATAACTACTATTTTTTATTTTTATATACCAAATTTAATGATAATGTATATTATTCGTTTAGCAAATGGCTTTGCCTATGGTGTAGTTTCCACAGCGACAAGTACAATTATTGCTAGCTGTATACCTCTTTCACGTAAAGGTGAAGGCATAAATTATTATGGTTTATCTACAAGTGTAGCTGCCGCTGTTGGCCCATTTATTGGCATGTTCATGATGACACGAACTTCTTTTACAGCTATCATTGAATTATGTGTAGGTTTAATTGTTTTATGTGTAGTAGGTTGTTTCTTCCTCAATATCAAAGAGCTTGAACTTTCTTCAGATGAAAAAGCTAAACTTCGCAAAATCTCTGTAAATAATTTTGTAGAAAGCAAAGTATCTGTAATTTCCTTCATAGGTTTTTGGGTTGCTTTTTGTTATGCAAGTGTATTGAGCTTTTTAGCAGCTTATGCTCAAGAAATTCATTTAGTAGAAGCAGGTACTTTCTTCTTTGTTGTCTATGCTGTAGTAATCACTATATCTCGTCCAATAACTGGTATTATTTTTGATGCTAAAGGTGAAAATTATGTTATGTATCCTTGTTTTGTTTGCTTAGCTATAGGTTTATTCTTATTAAGTGGTACACAAACTGCATGGATGTTATTATTAGCTGGTGTATTCGTAGGCTTAGGTTATGGTACATTCATGTCTAACGGTCAAGCCGTTTGTATAAAATTGACACCTAATCATCGTGTCGGTGTTGCCATTTCTACTTATTTTGTAGCCTTAGATTTAGGTCTTGGTGTTAGTCCATATATCCTTGGAATATTAAGACCAATGCTAGGCTTTGAAGGTTTATATATGGTAACTGGCGTATTGTCTATTATTTGTTTAATTATGTATTTTGCCATGTATGGCTCAAGAAAACAAAATTATGCAGATAAAGAAGAAATAACAGAAGAATTCCATGCAAATGCTAAAATAGCAATTGATGAAAAATAAAATAGCTACCCTTCATTTTAATAATTTTATCCATAAAAAAGAGTCAATAAGTTTTTTGCTTATTGACTCTTTTATTTTAGATACCACCGTAAATAATTCCGAGGACAAAAATTATAATTGTTAATGGTACATAGATATATTTAGCTGTAATTCCAAAGTAAGCACCGAGAGGTTTTCTAGCAAGTTCTAATTCTTGGCGGATTTCTTTGTAACCTAAAATATAATAAATAGAAAATGCACCTAAAACAGCTCCAAATGGAACAATATAGATAGTTACAATATCCATCCAAGGGCCGAATTTTGGTTCAGCTTCAATGAATACGCCGATAAATAAAGCAATGATAGAACAAAGTGTAACGGCTGTTTTGCGAGAAAGATTAAATCTTGTTTGCCATGATTCACTTACTGCTTCAAACATATTTAATAGACTTGTAATACCTGCAAAAGCTACAGAAACGAAGAATAATATAGCAAATAATTGACCAAATGGCATTTGGGCAAAAATATTTGGAAGTGTGATAAACATAAGTGTTGGACCTGCATTTGGTGCAATATTGAAAGCAAAAACGGCAGGAATGATAGCAAAAGCAGCAAGTAGAGCAGCTATAGTATTAAAGAAAGTTGTGCGAATGGAAGCTTTAGGAATATCTTCAGTTTTTGGTAAGTATGTACCATAGACAATCATACCTGAACCTGTGATTGATAGAGAGAAGAAAGCTTGTCCCATCGCCATAACCCATGTTTCAATATGTCCTAATTGTTCCCAATTTGGTGTAAATAAAAACTCATATCCTGCGCCGGAATTAGGTAAAAAGTATACGCGAATAGCTAAAATTAAAAATAAAATAAAGAATAAAGGCATTAAAATTTTATTTACTTTTTCAATTCCTGATGTAGAACCAAACATTAAAATTAAAGCTGTCATTACAATAACAAGAGTATGCCAAAATACACTGCCGAACTCTCCAGTAACCTCTTGTAAGAATACTTCGTGATGACCAGATAACATTTCACCAGTGATAGACCACCATAAAGCTCTGAGTACCCAACCAATGATGATTGCATAACCGATAGCTATACCAAGTGAGCCTAAAAGAGGTATCCAGCCAAGACAATAGCCTAATTTTGATTGTTTAATTTTGCTCCAGCAATATTCATAAGCACCTAATGTACCTGTTTTAGCACGACGACCAATGGCAAATTCAGCGGATAAACCAACAAGTCCAAATAAGATAGAAAATAAAATATAAGGAATTAAAAAAGCACCGCCACCATATTCGCCTAAGCGATAAGGAAACATCCAAATTGTCCCCATACCTACAGCTGAACCGATACAAGCGAGGATAAAACCTGTACTACTTTTAAATCCTCCATTTTGATGTATATTATCCATAAAAAAACTCCTTTATAGAATTATTAAGAAAAATCATTTATAATTATAACTTGTGTACATAGTATTTGTAAAAACGATAATTTCTATAATATAATTCAGTTTTTTCGATAGATAATAAGGAGCAATAAATATAATAATGGAATTAAGAAATTTAAAGACTTTTTTATACGTAGCAGAACAATGCAGTTTTTCTAAAGCGGCAATTTTATTAAATTATTCACAATCAACTGTTACAGCACAAATTCAAAAATTAGAAGAAGAATTAGATATTTTATTATTTGAACGAATTAATAAAACAGTGCGCTTGACCAATGCAGGTCAAGAATTTTTAAAATACGCTCATGAAATCATCAGAACTAGTGAAGATGCCAAAAAAGCATTGAAAAATTTACCGATAGAAACAGGTGAGCTCAGAATAGCTATGGCAGAATCTATTGCTAATACTTTTTTCCCTGAGATATTAGAACGATTTCATCAACTATACCCTAAGATAAAGGTAACTTTGTATACAGCTGGTACAGATAGTTTATTTCATAAATTAAGGCATAATGAAGCCGACTTGGTCTATACTTTAGATAAAAGGATTTATTCCTCAGAAATAGTTACTGTGATGGAGAAGAAAGAAGAAGTATTTTTTGTAGCTAGTCCTAAACATAGATTAGCAGGAAAAAATTGCTTAATAGAAGATTTATTAGGCGAAGATTTTTTACTTACAGAAAAAGATATGAGTTATCGTAGACATTTAGAAGAATATTTAGCTTCTAAATCTTTGGAGATAAATCCTTTCTTGGAATTGGGAAATGTAGAGATTTTAAAATCTTTGGTAGAGAAAAATGCAGGCATTTCTTTTTTGCCAGAATTTACGATAAAAAGACAGTTAGAAGAACAGCGATTAGTGAAAATCAATATTCCAGAAGTTTTTAAAGTCTGGCGACAATTAATTTATCATAAACATAAATGGGTTACTGCTTCGATGAAAGTAATGATAGATTTAATTAGAGATTATGAATATGATAAAAAGAATTTTAGCCAAAATAAAAGTCTATAGCAAAAGCTATAGACTTTAAATTTTATTCTTTTAGAACTTGTTTAATTAAAAATTCGCTTTTAGGAAGCCAAAACTGCACAAGTGGGCCAGTTAAAAAAGCAGCTATGACTGTACCTATACCAACAGTACCACCTAAGATATAGCCTAAAATAACAAAAAATAAATCACAAGTCATACGTACCCAACGGAATTGAAATTTTTGTAATTTATCAGTTAAGATAATGGCTATTAAATCATTAGGGCCAGTACCAGCGTTGCTTTTGATGACTATGGACATGCCAATAGATAAGATAACACACCCTAAAATCATACCTAAAATACGCCATGGTAAGGTGGAATCAGCATTGATAAAATCGCCTAAAAGCCATGTGAAAAAATCAATGATAGGGCCACCACAAAAAGCGCATAAAATAGTACCAGGTTTTACATATCCTTTAGTAGTTAGAAGCATAACGACCAATAAGATACATAAGACAATGACGTGAAAAGTACCTACAGATAGATTAAATGTTCGAGCTAGCCCTTGAATAAATACAGTGAAAGTATCAGTACCAAGCTCGGATAATAAAAATAAAGAAATCCCCAAATGGGCAATGATTAAACCAAGTAATAAAATACTAAGTGCAATAATCCAATTTTTAAAACTGCGTTTTGATGTATCACTAGCAAATGTAGACATAGAACCTCTTTTATTTTGTAGATTTATTTTGATGAAATATTATATTTCTTCTGGATAAACTAAATTCCATTCATGGCGCAATTTAGTCATGATATCCATAACATCTTGAGTATAAGTAAATTGTAAAAGATCAGTTTCTTCTTCTAAAATGGCTTTTTCCATATCTTCCATTTCATATTGAAGTGCTTTCTTCGTATCACCTACGATGATTTCTTGTTTTTCGCCTGTAACAGCATCTGTAATTACTGCTTTATTAGCACGAGGAAATTCCATGATTTCAATATAAGCTTTTTCACAGCTAATCATAGCTCGTTTCGGTTGTTTAGAATGAAGTGATAAAGCGATTGTTGCCATCTGATTATCTTCATTCATCAATAAAATAGTAGCTTGCTCATCAACGCCAGTAGGTGCAGGAAGCATTTGACTTAAGATTTTTGTTGGTTTACTTTGCATAAAACTGCGTGTGAGACTAAGAGCGTATACACCGATATCGAGCAAAGCACCACCAGCTAAATTTTTATTGAAAAATCTATTAGTCATATCATAATCTTTGAAACTACCAAAGTTTACAGTAATCATCTGTACTTTACCAAATTCATTATTATGTATCATTTCCCATAATTGTTTATAAATAGGCATATGCCAAATAGTCATAGCTTCAGCTAAAATTAAATTATTTTCTTGAGCTAGTTTAACACATTCATTTAATTCACGACTATTTAAAGTAATGGACTTTTCTACAAATAAATGTTTGTGATTTTCTAAAGCTTTTTTCATGAATGGATAATGTGTATTATGTGGAGTTGTCAAGTAAATAATATCTACATCAGGGTCAGTGAAGATATCTTGAAAATCATCGTAAACTTTTTCGATGCCATATTTTTTAGCAAAATCGATGGCTTTACTATGTGTGCGATTGCCAACAGCATATAATTTTTTGCCCATGTTTTGTAGCGCTTGAGCCATTTCATTGGCGATTACACCAGTACCTAGAACAGCCCAATTTAATTGTTTGTTAAAAGACATAAGTATACCCTCCTAAAATATATAATTTATTATTATTATAAAAAAAATAAACTTATAAAGGAATACTTAAATGATAAATAAAAATTTTTAATATAAATAAAAGGCTTAGCTAATCAAAAGAAAAGCTAAGCCTTAAAATTTTATTTATTTGTTGCTTTTAATACATAAACTTTAGAGTCGAAATCACAGCTTGTAGGCATATCACTAGATACCTGACCTGCGCTAGGATCATCAATTACAAGACCGATATTCATGAGTTCATCACCATAATAACAATTGCCATCAATATTTTGTTTATAGCAAAAATCAGGATTTAAGCCTTGGAGATAAATTCTGCTATATGGTAAATTGATACCATTTAATACACGATACCAACCAACAATAGCAGTTTCTTTATCTTCGCTTACTACCATCCAAGCAGTTACATTATTTTCAAAAGGACTGCTCAAACGATAGAATGTACCAAATTGGAAAACTTCACGATATGCTTTCATGAATTTAATTTGTGCTTTTACTTCTTCTTGTTCAGCTGGAGTTAATTTATTTAAATCAAGTTCATAGCCGAATGTGCCAAAGTAAGCAACATTAGCTCTAGTATGAAGAGGTGTTAAGCGATATACTTGATGGTTAGGAGTAACAGAAACATGACTACCGATGGAGCTGATAGGATAAGCAAAAGATGTACCATATTGGATTTTTAAACGTTCAATAGCATCAGAGTCATCACTTGCCCAGCCTTGTGGAGCATAATATAAAAGACCTGGGTCAAATCTAGCACCACCACTAGCACAAGATTCAAAGAGAATATGAGGAAATTCAGAAGTTAAGCGTTCATATAAATCATATACACCTAAGATATAACGATGGAATACTTCTCCTTGTCTATCAGCAGGAAGTGCGACAGAATAACATTCTGTAATACTGCGGTTCATATCCCATTTAATATAGGAAATTTTAGCTTCACGTAAGATTTTAGCAAGTAAATTATAGATATAATCTACTACTTCTTTACGAGAATAATCGAGAACATATTGATGACGACATTCAGAAGAGTGTCTACCAGGTACATGTAAAATCCAATCTGGATGATTGCGATAGAGGTCAGAGTCCATATTAGTCATTTCTGGTTCAATCCAAAGACCGAATTTCATGCCGAGATTTTCAATTCTTTCTGCAAGACCTTTGATGCCATTTGGTAAGCGGTCAGTATTTGGATACCAATCGCCAAGACCTGCATAATCGGAAGTACGTTTGCCAAACCAGCCATCATCTAATACGAATAATTCTACGCCACATTCTTTAGCTTTGCTAGCGATAGTTACGAGTTTATCTTCATTGAAATCGAAATAAGTAGCTTCCCAGTTGTTGATTAAAATAGGTCTAGCTTTATCTCTCCAATAGCCACGAGCAAGGCGTTTTTGGAATAATTTATGGAAAGATTGACTTAAATTATTTAAGCCATCATCAGTATAAATCATTACAGCTTCTGGAGTTTGGAAAGATGTATTTGGTTCTAATTTCCAATCAAATGTAGTTGGATTAATACCCATTAAAACGCGTGTAACATCATGAGTATCAACTTCTGCTTGAGCTAAGAAGTTACCGCTATAGATTAAGCTAAAGCCAATAGCTTCACCTTTATTTTCATCTGTAGTAGGTCGTTTTAAAATGATAAATGGATTATGTTCATGGGAAGAATGACCACGAGTGGAATTAATAGCAGTGATACCCTGTTCCAATTTGCGCACTTTTAAATGACGTTCTCTAGACCATGTACCAGAGAATTGAAGCCATTCATAATCGCAATCAGGTAAATCAAGGCAAAGGCTCATGGCTGTTGTTAAATGAACATCATCTTTACCCTGATTGTAGATTTTAGCACTGCGAGCGATAATGCCATTTTGAGCAAAAATAGTATAGAGTAAATCTATTTCAACTAAAGTTACAGGGTCTTGTAAATGAATAGTTAAAGTGAGAGCTTCATCATCATTTTCTGTATAAGTAGCAGGTAAATTTTCAAGTTTTGGTTTGCCATTGCTGATAGAATGACTTTGATAATGGAAGTCAGAAATTTTACTACCGTTTGTCTGGCAAATTTCAATAGCAGGCTGACGATAATCAGAAGTACCATAAACAGGATATTCTTGACGAATATGGCTCAAAGATATAATATTATGGAATTCTTCAGAAATATAGGAAGTTGTTGGACGAGCACAAGATTGAATTAAATAGGAAAAATCTGCTTTGTCATGTACTTTTTTACCAAAATATACTTGGCTTAAATGACCATTAGGAAGTACAGTCATAATGTAACTAATTTTATCATTAGTTAAATGAAAAGTACGGCTTTGTTCATTAAATAAAATTTGCATCTTAAAAAACGCTCCTTTATAAATATATGAATTTATGGCTTTTCGTAATTAATATCTATAAATTATTATATATGAGAATTTTATGAAAATAAAGATGGCGTTGTTAAGTAAATCAGTTTAAATGTTAAATAAAAACTATAAGAGCAATACTTATAGTTTTTATTTCATTCTATTTACAGGTTTATTAAAAGATATTTTAGGAGAAAAACTTTTGCGATACTGTGAAGGCGTAAAACCTTTTTTGGCTTTAAAGGCTTTAGCAAATACTAAAGGGTCTTGATAGCCACAAGAATTAGAAATAGTTTCAATGGATAGCGTAGTTGTATTTAATAATTGTTCAGCACGAGTTATGCGATAATTAGCTAAATATTCTTGGGGAGAAATATTTAAATGTTTGCGAAATAATAAATAGAGGTAATTTCTAGTGATGCAAACATATTTAGCAATATCAGTGATTTTTAAATTATTAGTGTAGTTATTTTCGATAAATTCAATGGCTTTTTTTACATATAGATTATTGTTGTCATTAGTCGGTAATATGGTTTTTATATCTTTGCTTAAGATAGAGAAGAAAGAATATAATAGACTTTCTAGCAAAAATTGATTGCTTGTGGCAAAGTTATTATTTTTTAACATATTATGCACAATTTGTTTTAATTCTTCACTATAATTACATTGAAATGTTAGATGGTTAGAACTAAGACCGATATCATTTAGATATTGAATAGCTTTAGTGCCATTAAAACCAATCCAAAGATATTGCCATGGGTCATCTTTATCAGCTTGATAAAATACTTGCAAATGAGGTTCAACTAAAAATCCTTGACCTTGAGATAATTCATAGCAAGCGTTATTTACATAATATTTTCCTTTGCCTTTAGTTATATAGTGAATGATATAATTATCGCGGATACCAGGGCCAAAGCTGTGATTAGGTTCACATTTAGCTAAGCCACAAAAACATAAGTATAAATCAGAAAAATGGCGTTCTGTTATTTGGAGTACATGAGAATTTTCCATAATAATTAACCTCAAATTTAATTTAGTCTTATAATATTATAATATAATAAAACAAATAAATAATAAAAGGTGATTTTTATGGAAACAAAATGGTGGCAAAAATCTGTTGTTTATCAAATTTATCCTCGTAGTTTTTGTGATAGCAATAATGATGGCATTGGTGATATCAATGGTATTCGCTCTAAATTGGATTATTTGGAAAAATTAGGTATAGAAGTGATTTGGTTAAGCCCTGTATATTGTTCACCTAATGATGATAATGGCTATGATATCTCCAATTATTATGATATTTCTCCAGAATTTGGGACATTAGACGAGATGAAAGCTTTATTGAAAGAAGCTAAAGCACATAATATAAAAATAATCATGGATTTAGTGGTAAATCATACTTCAGATGAACATAAATGGTTTATAGAAGCAAAAACAAATAAAAATAGCAAATATCGTGATTATTATATTTGGCGAAAAGGTGAAAAAAATAATCCACCAAATGATTTATTATCTTGTTTTGGTGGTTCGGCATGGGAATATGATGAAGCTTCTCAAGAGTATTATTTGCATTTCTTTAGTAAGAAACAGCCAGATTTAAATTGGGAAAATAAAGATATGCGCAAAGATATTTGGCAGATGATGAATTTTTGGATTGATTTAGGTGTTGGCGGTTTTAGAATGGACGTCATTGATATGATTGGCAAAGTTCCAGATTTAAAAATTAAAGAAAATGGACCTAAATTACATGAATATATTCAAGAAATGCATAGAGAAACTTTGCAAGATAAAGATTTATTGACTGTGGGTGAATGTTGGGGTGCAAATCCGCAGATAGCACAGTTATTTTCCAGTCCAGATAGACATGAATTAAGTATGGTATTTCAATTTGAACATATTATGCTTGACCAAGAAGGCTCGGATAAATGGAATTTGAAAAAACTTGATTTAATTGAGTTGAAAAAAGTATTTACTAAGTGGCAAAAAGAATTAAATGGCAAAGGTTGGAATAGTTTATTTTGGAATAATCATGATTTACCAAGAATTGTATCTCGTTGGGGTAATGACAAAGAATATCGCGTGCAGTCTGCAAAAATGTTGGCGATATTACTTCATGGTATGCAGGGAACACCATATATTTATCAAGGCGAAGAAATCGGCATGACCAATATTGAGTTTAATGATTTAGCCGATTTTGCCGATATTGAATCTGTGAATGCATATAAAGAAAGAATGGCTAATAATATACCTAAAGAAGAAATTTTAAAATCTTTGCGTGCTAAAGCTAGAGATAATGCAAGAACTCCTATGCAATGGAATAGTGATGTATATGCTGGCTTTAGCAAGGTTAAACCATGGTATAGAGTAAATCGCAATTATATAGATATAAATGTAGAAAAAGCTTTAGCTGATAAAAATTCAATTTTTTATTGTTATCAAAAATTAATTAAGATGCGTAAAGAAAATCCTATTATGATTTATGGTGAATATGATTTATTATTAGCCGAAGATAAAAATATTTTTGCTTATACAAGAAAATATGAAGATAAAACTTGGCTTGTAATATGTAATTTTTATGATAAAGAAGTTGATTTTAACTTAGAAGGCACAGGAAAAATCTTAATTAGTAATTATGAAGATACGATAACAGATTTGACAAAAGGTCATTTAAGACCATATGAAGCTGTAATTTATCAGTGGCAGAAATAATAAAAAAGCATAGTTTAATCGTTTTGATTAGACTATGCTTTCTTTTTGTATATTTAAGTTGTTGGTAAGTCAGAGGTACAATGAGCGCATTTAGTGGCTTCATGAGGAATTTCAGATTTACAAAATGGGCAGATTTTTGTTTTTGGCGGTTCTTTAGGAATAGGAATTAATTTATTTAGCTGTCTAATTAAACAAAAGACTACGAAAGCTAAAATTAAGAATTGGAGAAAATCTGTTAAAAAGGCACCGTAAGCAAAAACTGCACCAGCTTTTTTAGCTGTTTCAAGGTCAGCACCTTTTTCAGCGAGTATAAAAGTTGCCTTACTAAGTGGCAGATACATATTATTAAAATCAATACCACCAGTAAAAATACTGATTATAGGCATGATTAAATTTTTTACAATGGAATTTACAAGCCCAGTAAAAGCAGTACCAATAATCATACCAACTGCTAAATCAAGCATATTACCTTTAAAAGCAAATTTTTTAAACTCAATAAAGAAATTTTTCATAATAATAAAAACCTTTCTAAGCATAATGTATATAATTATAACCTATAAAGGTGAGTATTGAAAAGAAAAATTAATTAAATTTGAATAAAAAAAAGTCCTCTTTATTAGATAAGAGGACTTTTTTTAATACAGCATCTGTTAATATTTATCTTTATGCCAAACAGAATATGTAAAATGAATTTTACGTTTTCGTACAGCACCTGTTGATATTTATCAAATTAAAGAAAACTGTGATAGTTTAAGAGAGCTTAGTTTTCGTACAGCACCTGTTGATATTTATCCGAACGATTTCGACCTTGCAACTCGTTTGCAGGCGTTTTCGTACAGCACCTGTTGATATTTATCTAGCGTAGCTGAGAGATTACTAAAAGGTCTTAAGGGTTTTCGTACAGCACCTGTTGATATTTATCCCTAATGTTATTAGGATTTATTAATTACATTATAGTTATAAACTATTGATATTGCAAGATTTTTATAATTTTTACCAGCAAATGATAGATAATATATTAGATTTGAGTAGGTCAATAAAATCAAGCTTTGTGAAGATTTTATAAATTTTAGATTGGTAAATTTTAGATATAATAAGATTAAGGAGTACAAGATATATGATAAATAAAAAAGCTAAGTCCCAAAATAAGGACTTAGCTATATTTTTTATCTTATTCCCATTCAATTGTAGCTGGTGGTTTAGAAGTTATATCATAAACTATTCTGTTTACACCAGGTACTTCGTTTACAATTCTACGAGAAACTGTATCTAATACTTCATATGGAATTCTTGCCCATTCAGAAGTCATAGCATCGCTACTTGTAACAGCACGAAGTGCTACAGTGTGGCAATAAGTACGGCTATCACCCATAACACCTACAGAGCGAATGTTTGGAAGACAAGCGAAATACTGCCAAATTTTTTCAGAAAGACCAGCTTTAGCTACTTCTTCACGGAAGATAGCATCTGCTTCACGAACAACAGCGAGTTTTTCTTCAGTTACTTCGCCGAGAACGCGGATAGCAAGACCAGGACCTGGGAATGGTTGACGCCATACGAGGTCATGAGGAATGCCGAGTTCTTCACCTACTGCACGAACTTCATCTTTGAAGAGTTCACGAAGTGGTTCGATAAGATCGAATTGAATATCTTCAGGAAGACCGCCAACGTTGTGGTGGCTCTTAATTGTTGCAGAAGTTTTTGTACCACTTTCAACAATATCTGGATAGATTGTACCTTGAACAAGGAAATCAATTTTGCCGAGTTTATTAGCTTCAGCTTCAAATACACGAATGAATTCTTCACCAATGATTTTGCGTTTTCTTTCAGGATCAGAAACGCCAGCTAATTTACTTAAGAAACGGTCTTTAGCGTCAACACGGATAAGGTTCATATCGAATTGTTTACGGAAGATAGTTTCTACTTGATCGCCTTCGTCTTTACGGAGTAAACCGTGGTCAACGAATACGCAAGTTAATTGTTTGCCTACAGCTTTGTGAACTAAAACAGCAGCAACAGAAGAATCAACACCGCCACTTAAAGCGCATAATACTTTTTTGTCGCCAACGATTTGTTTGATTTCTGCAATTTTGCTTTGAGCAAAAGAACTCATAGTCCAATCGCCTTTTAAGCCACAGATTTTGAATAAGAAGTTTTTCATCATCTGCTGACCAAATGGAGTATGTTCAACTTCTGGGTGGAATTGTACACCATATAATTTACGACTGTCATCGCACATAGCAGCAACAGGAGTATGCTTAGTATGAGCAATAGCTTTGAAACCTTCTGGAACTTTTTCTACATAGTCGCGATGGCTCATCCAGCAAATTTCATCAGCATTGATACCATCGAATAAAACGCTAGTAGTATCAAGAGTGATGTCCATTTTACCATATTCGCCAGCTTCAGCATGAGCTACGCTACCACCGAGATTATGAGCTGTGAACTGATGACCATAGCAAATACCAAGTACAGGGATACCAAGTTCAAAGATTTTTGGATCAGCCTGTGGTGTATTGTCAGCGTAAACACTGCTAGGACCACCAGTGAAAATAATAGCTTGTGGATTTTTAGCTTTAATTTTTTCTACTGTATAATCATAAGGAACAATTTCACAGTAAACACCGCATTCTCTAACACGACGTGCAATTAATTGGTTATATTGACCGCCAAAGTCAATAACAAGAACCATTTCATGAATTGTGCTCAATTTTTTACCTCCTAATAATAAAAAACGCTCTCTTTACAAAAATAGTTTACTATACAGTAGTTTTTCTGTAAAGAGAGCTTTTATATTTGTTGCTATTTATTAAGCGAAATTTAATTTAAAATTAAGCTTTACCGTCGCAACCAAGAACTTCTTTAATTTTGTGAGAAACGATTGCTTTGATGTTAGTTCTACCGTCAGCAACATATTGACGTGGGTCAAAATGATCAGGATGATCGTTGAAGTGTTTACGAATACCTGCAGTCATTGCAAGACGAAGGTCGGAGTCGATGTTGATTTTGCAAACAGCCATGGAAGCAGCTTTGCGGAGTTGGTCTTCAGGAACACCAACAGCATCTGGCATATGACCGCCATTTTCGTTGATAATTTTAACGAAATCTTGAGGAACGGAAGAAGCACCATGTAAAACGATTGGGAAGTTAGGAAGACGTTTAGCAACTTCTTCAAGAATGTCGAAACGAAGTGGAGGTGGTACTAAAATGCCTTGTTCATTTCTTGTGCATTGGTCAGGAGTGAATTTGTAAGCACCGTGGCTAGTTCCGATAGCAATAGCTAAGGAGTCAACACCTGTTTCTTTAACGAATTCTTCAACTTCGTTAGGATCAGTGTAATGAGCTTCATGAGCAGCTACTTTAACATCATCTTCGATACCAGCTAACTGACCAAGTTCTGCTTCTACTACTACGCCATGAGCGTGAGCATATTCAACAACTTCTTTTGTTTTTTCAATATTTTCTTTGAAGCTGTAGTGGGAACCGTCGAACATAACGGAAGTGAAACCGCCATCAATACAAGATTTGCAAGTTTCGAAATCTGCACCATGGTCGAGGTGTAAAGCGATTGGAAGACCAGTGTCTTCAATAGCAGCCTGTACAAGATGTACAAGGTATTGATGTTTAGCATATTTTCTAGCACCAGCGGAGCACTGAAGAATTAAAGGAGCGTTTAATTCTTTAGCAGCTTCAGTGATACCCTGAACGATTTCCATATTATTTACGTTGAATGCACCAATAGCATAATGGCCTTCATACGCTTTTTTAAACATTTCTTTTGTTGTTACTAATGGCATTAAAAAAACCTCCATAGACAAAATTTAAATTTCAAGACTATTATAGCATAAAATTTGTTTATTTGTATATCAAAATCTGAAAATTATTTAATTCAGACAATTCTTGTAATCTATAAATATTTTTTATAATAAATTATAGTTAAATCCGTTATGATATAATTTTAAAATAAATATAATTTTTATTTGAGTAGGTGAGCATATGAATATTGAAAAATTGTCTATAAAACAGATAAAAGATTTAATGGTTAAAGACTGTAATGACGAATTATTGACAGCGATAAAAAATGATGCCCGTAAAGGTGTACAAAGTATATATAAAAGTTATCAACGAGAAATGAAAGAACGTCAGCGAGTGGCTAATTTATATACTTTTGAAAATGAATGTAGAGCTAATGGTTATAAATTAATAGCTGGCGTAGATGAAGTGGGTAGAGGACCGCTCGCTGGGCCTGTAGTAGTAGCTAGTGTTATTTTGCCGGAGAATTTTTTTATTGAAAAAATAAATGATTCCAAGAAATTATCGGAGGCAACACGTGAAAAAATTTATGATATCATCATGGAAAATGCGATAGCTGTAAACAGAGCGATTATCGATGAAAAAACTATAGATAGAGTAAATATTTATCAAGCTGCAATGAATGGTATGTATGAGGCCATTTATGGATTAAACCCTAAGCCTGATGCGGTGTTGATTGACGCTATGCCTTTAGAAAGTTTGGATATCTATCATCAATCAATAATTAAAGGTGATGCAAAATCTGCTTCGATTGCAGCAGCTTCTATTGTCGCTAAAGTGGAAAGAGATAGAATGATGAATGAATTTGATAAGATTTATCCACAATATGGCTTTGCTAAAAATAAAGGGTATGGAACAAGTGAACATTTAGAAGCTTTAAGAAAGTATGGACCATGTGAAATTCATCGAAAATCATTTGAACCAATAAAATCAATGGTGATGCAGAAATAAGGTATTTGTATGAAAAATATGGGCTTATGGGGAGAAAATAAGGCTGTAGAGTTTTTAAAGGTAAAAAATTATACAATATTGGCGAGAAATTATCATAGTAGATTTGGTGAAATAGATATTATAGCAAGAAAACAAAATACAATTATTTTTGTTGAAGTAAAGACTAGAAAAAATACTGCATTTGGATTTCCTGCTGAATTTGTGGATTATCAAAAACAACAAAAAATCATGAAAACGGCTCAATTATATATAAATGATAATTTTAATGCAGAATTTGATTATAGATTTGATATAATAGAGGTATTTCACTATGATGATAATAAGGTAAATTTTAATCATTTGAAAGGAGCGTTTGAGCTTTGAAAACAAAGGGTTTTGAGCGAAAAAGACGTATTATAGTTGGTGTATCAGGGGCAAGTGGTGCGATTTATGCCTATAGATTGATACAAGTCCTTGCTGATAGTGGAATTGAAGTACATTTTGTGGCTTCAAAAGCAGGGCTTGAAGTATTAGAGTATGAATGTGGTTTAACTATGGTTCAATTGACACAAATGGTTCATAAGATTTATGATGTAAATCGAATTGATAGTGCAATAGCAAGTGGTTCTTTTCCTTGTGAATCAATGGTTATTGTACCTTGTTCCATGAAGACTTTAGGGTCTTTAGCAAATGGAATTGCTGGAAACTTACTCACTAGAGCAGCTGATGTAACTTTAAAAGAAGGTCGTAAGCTCGTTTTAGTAACAAGAGAAACACCAGTACATGCTATTCATTTAGAAAATATGTTGAAATTATCACATGCAGGTGCAAGGATAGTGCCAGCATGTCCAGGTTTTTATCATCGACCACAAACTATTGAAGAATTAGTTGATATGTTGGTAGGTAAAATATGTGATGCTCTAAATGTAGATAATGATTTATTTGAACGTTGGACAGGACCAAGTGAAGTTTAAATTTTATTTGGGATAATTTATTAATAACAAATTGCATATAAAGGATATTGATAAATCACCCCAAAATATTATGGGGTGATTTTATGTTTGCAAAAACTTATGGAGCAACGACATTGGGTATAGATGGTGTACTCATAGAAGTTGAAGCTGATGTAGCAAATGGATTGCCAAAATTTGAAATAGTAGGTCTAGCAGATGTTGCAGTAAAAGAAGCTAAAGAAAGAGTTCGACCTGCTATTAGAAATACAAATGTCAATTTAGTGCCTAAGAAAGTAACGATAAATTTAGCTCCTGCCGATTTGCGCAAAAATGGTTCATCTTTAGATTTACCGATAGCTATAGCACTTTTGGAAGCATATGGATTTTTTCCTAAGGATTGTTGTAGTGATAGTTTATTAGCTTCTGAATTATCTTTAGATGGTCAAGTAAAAACAATAACAGGAATTTTGTCCATGGCTATTTTATGTAAAGAGCTTAAGTTTAAAAAATTTTTTGTAGCTAAAGGTAATGAACAAGAGGCTTTGTTGGTAGAAGGTATTGAAGTATATGCTATAGCGACATTGTCAGAGCTAATAGATTTTTTACAAGGAAAAATAAAATTAAAACCAGCAAAAAGACAAAAGAGATTATCTCAAGATATGCAATTCAAAGAAGATTTTGCTGATGTGCAAGGGCAATTTTTAGCGAAAAAAGCTTTGGAAATAGCTGCAGCAGGAGGTCATAATGTATTGATGGTGGGAGCACCAGGAACAGGAAAGACAATGCTTGCTAAGCGTTTAGCAACAATTTTACCGCAAATGACATATCAAGAGGCTTTGGAAGTAACTAAAATTTATAGTATAGCTGGATTATTATCAAGAGATAGTGGATTGGTAACGAAAAGACCTTTTCGCAGTCCACATCATACAATTTCTAGTGCTGGTATCATTGGTGGCGGTACTGTACCAAAACCGGGAGAAGTAACATTAAGTCATAACGGTGTTTTGTTCTTAGATGAATTACCAGAATTTAGTAAAGCTAGTTTAGAGGCATTAAGACAACCATTAGAGGATGGAGAAGTCATGATAACAAGGGTAAATGCTTCTTTAAAATTTCCTTCACGAATGATTTTAGTAGCTTCTATGAATCCTTGCCCTTGTGGTTATAAATATGATAATACACGCAATTGTACTTGTAGTGATTATGAAATAAAACGCTATACAAAGAAAATATCAGGGCCATTGCTCGATAGAATTGATATACAAATTCAAGTGCCACGAGTGGAATATAAAGACTTTGTAACAGATAAAAAAGCAGAATCATCAGAGCAGATACGCCAACGCGTTGAACAAGCAAGGCAGATACAATTAAAAAGATTTGCTCAAGCCAAAATAGTTTGTAATGCTCAAATGTCGCATGCTATGATAAAATCATATTGTAAATTAACAGCTAAGGCACAAGATATGTTAGGTCTTGTTTTTGAACAGATGAGATTGAGTGCTAGAGCTTACGATAGGATTATTAAAGTGGCGCAGACTATAGCTGATTTAGATAATAGTGAATATATAGAAGATAAACATATAGCAGAAGCCGTTCAATATCGTAATAACTTTAATTTACAAGAAAAAATTTAAAATTAAAGTAAAGGAAGCGAAATTATGGTATTTACAGGAAAAACAAAAAATTTAGGAGTAATCGGTTATCCTATAAAACATTCATTATCACCAGTTATTCAAAATACAGCTATACAAGAAGCTGGTATTGATTATGCATATATTGCTATGCCGATAGCTCCTGAGGATTTAGAAAAAGCAGTAATAGGGTTAAAAGCGTTAAATTTTACTGGATTTAATGTAACTATTCCGCATAAAGTAAATATCATGCAGTATTTAGATGAAATAGATGAGATGGCAAAATTAATAGGAGCTGTAAATACTGTACATATAAAAGATGGTAAATTATATGGATATAATACAGATGCTATTGGTTTTATCAATCCATTACTAAAGGAAAATGTGGAAATAAAAGATAAAACAGCTGTGATTTTAGGAGCTGGTGGAGCTTGTAGAGCAGTTGTTTGTGGTTTGATTAAACAAGGGATAAAAAATATTATTTTAGCAGTTAGAAATCCAGTAAAAGCACAATTATTAGCAAATGATTTTAAAGATTTAGTTGATATAAAAGTGTGCGATTGGCATAGTGAAGAATTTAAACAATATTTAGCTCAAGCTGATTTATTAGTAAATACTACTCCTTTAGGAATGGAAGGTAATATCGATAGTAAACCACCTGTTGATTGGGAAAGTGTAAGAAAATCTGCGTTTGTTTATGATATTGTATATATCCCTGCTGAAACAAAATTTTTACAAGAAGCCAAAGAATATGGGCATAAAATATTAAATGGTGAAAGAATGTTAGCTGAACAAGGAGCAGCAGCACTTCATTTATGGACTGATAAAGATATAAATGTGGATATCATGGTGAAAACGTTACATGATTATTTGAATAAAAATAAATAAAGGTTTGTTTAGACCGCTATGAACATAGATGTATGGGTGAGATTGAGATGAGGCCTGTACATCTATTTTTATTTTAGAAACGAAGATGAAGTAAATGGAAATAGAAAAGGATTTGGAGCAATTATCATTAAAAATAATGAGAAATTTGCAATTACAGGGTAAACATAATATATTGCAAGGTTATCGTAATAAATCACCTGTAGCAGATTTTATAGATTGTTTGCTAGAAAATGCCTATAAACTGCAAGCTAGTGATATTCATTTAGAGCCACAGGAAAAATATTTGCAAATTCGCTTGAGAATAGATGGTAAATTAGTATTGATATATAAAGCTTCAAATAAGATCAGTAATTTTTTAATATCATATTTGAAATTGATAAGTAACTTAGATATAGCAGAAAAGCGTTTGCCACAAGATGGAAAATTTATTTTTCCTGCTCAAAATATAGATATAAGGATATCTACTATACCTGTACTTTTTGGCGAAAAAGTGGTTTTGCGACTATTGGGGAATAAAGAAAATCTGTTGAATTTAAATCAAATGGGATTTTCTAAAATGAATTTAAAATATTTTAAAGATATGATAAGTGCATCAAGTGGTCTTATTGTGATAACAGGCCCTGTAAATTCTGGAAAATCTACTTTACTTTATGCTAGTTTAAATTATTTAAATAGATTGGATACTAATATTATTACGATTGAAGATCCTGTAGAGTTAAATCTAGAAGGTATAAATCAGATGCAGATAAATCAAAAAGCAGGTATGGATTTTGCTGTGGCTTTGAGAGCATCACTTAGACAAGACCCTGATATCGTAATGATAGGAGAAATAAGAGATGAAGTGGTAGCTAAGCAAGTGATAACTACGGCATTGACAGGTCATTTAGTATTGACTACTTTGCATACTAAAAATGCTTTGGGTGTGCCAGCTAGATTAATAGATTTAGGAGTCAGTCCTGTGATGCTTAGCATTGCTTTATTAGGTATGACCTCACAGCGATTAGTGAGAAAGATTTGCCCTAAATGTAAAGTTAGTTATAAACCAAGTGAAAATTCTTTAGAGGCATTTTTTTTAGGAAAAGATTTTTATTTAGGTATGGATTTATATAAGGGAAAGGGGTGTAAATATTGTAATTATACAGGTTTTTTAGGTCAAATAGCTCTGCAAGAGATTTTAAGACCTACAGAAAAAATGAGATATTTAATTAGTAGAGATGATGTTGATGTGAATTTAAAACGAGAGGCGAGATTAACAGATTTTAAATCTTTATTAGATGATGGAAAGATGAAAGTTTTACAGGGCATAACTACAGCTCAGGAAGTATGGAAAACTTTAAATGGAGTATATCAAATAAATGAAGTTCCTAGAAATTTTACAAAAAGCGATAGTGTGTAAGTGGTCAGATATTCATTTAACTACTGATAAAAATATATATTATCGCCAAAATAATAAGTTGAATATTTGGGAAGATGAATTTTTTACAAGAGAAGATTTTAAGGAAGTGATAGAAAATACATTAAATGAAACACAGAAAATGCTATTTAGGCAAAATAAAGTGATAGATTATGCTTATGAATTTAATAATAGAAGGTTTAGGATAAATATCTATATGATTTATAAAGGCTATGGTATGGCTATTAGATTGATAAATGATAATGTAAAGCCTATAGAGAATTTTTATCAGCAAAAAGTCTTGCGAGATATTTTGCATAATGATAATGGTTTAATACTGATTTGTGGTGCTACAGGAACAGGAAAATCAATAACTTTAGCTTCTATGATAGAGTATATAAATCAAAATAAATCTAAGCATATCATAACTTTAGAAGAGCCTATAGAATATGTATTTACTAATAAGAAATCATTAATTCATCAAAGAGAATACCATGTAGATTTTGAAAATTTCAGTGAAGCTATAAAGATGGCAATGCGACAAGACCCAGATGTGATAATGGTGGGAGAAATAAGAGACACAGAAACGATGAAAGCTTGTTTAAATGCTGCTGAAACAGGTCATCTAGTTTTAGGAACATTACATGCTTCTTCGGTGATAGAAGCGATAATGCGAATGGAAAGTTTTTTTAATCAAGAACAGATAGAAGCTATTAGTATGCAGATTGCAAGTTCGTTAAACAGTATTATCATTCAAAAATTAATTCCAACAATAGATGAGAATTTAGTTTGTTGTATGGATATTTTATTGGCAACTACAGCAGTAAAAAATTTAATTAGTAAAAATCAATTATCACAGTTGATTTCGCAGATGCAATTAAATAGACAAAATGGTATGCAGTTTATACAAGATGATATAGAAAAATTAGTTAAAGCTAAATTAATAGATGAAAAAATAGCAAAGAAGTATATAGGTTAAGATGATGACTAAATTTTTTTATATAGCAAGAGATTATCAACAAGGCAATTTAATAAAGGGCTCTTTAGTAGCAAATAATAAATTAGAGGTGATTGATTATTTAAGGCGAGAACAATATTTGATAATAGCTATACACAATAATGATATCTATAGTATAAAAGAATATATAAAAAGCATAGGAAAAGATGAAAAGATTGCTAATAAACAAGTGATTTTACTTTGCCAGCAATTGTCAATTATTTTGGAGTCAGGAATAGATATTATAGAGGCTTTAAAAATAGTTAAGAATAATTTACGTGATAAAAATATAAAAAATTTTATAGAAAAAACAATTATAGGCTTAAATGAAGGTGAAAATTTATCTGCTATTTGGCAAAAAAATTTTAATTTACCTGCATATTTAATAAGTTCAATAAATATAGCAGAACATACAGGTTTATTAGCAGAAGCTTTGAAAGACACAGGAGTTTTTTTAGCCAAAGAATATGAATTAAAACAAAAATTAAGGCAAATATGTATTTATCCAGTTTTTTTATTGTGTGTTCTAGCAATAGTAATTATGTTGATGATTTTTTTAGTCATTCCAGCATTTGCAGATATTTTTCAACGTATGCATATTGATTTACCTTATTTAACAGCAACTATTTTATCTATAGGTTTAAATATAAAGACTCATTTTATAAAATTATGCACATTCTTATTGATGATTTTTATAGCTATTATTTTGGTGGAGCAAAAAGATAAATTAAAATTAATTTTTTTGCAATATATATTAAAAGTGCCTGTATTTGGTGATTTCTTGCGAAAGTTTTATTTAGTAAATATAGTTAATCAGCTAATTTTTTTATTGGGAAGTGGTATCAGTATAGATGAAGCTTTAAACATTATGTTAAATAGCAATCACAATATATTAGTACAAGATAATTTAAAAACGGTGCAAAATTTAGTAAAGCAAGGTTTTTCATTAGCTGATGCTTTTGCTAAAGTTTCGTTGAGCGTAAATATTTTACAAGAATTCATAGATATTGGCGAAAAAACAGGTATGTTAAAAGATATATTGTCTTATTTAGTTAGTTTTTGGGAAAAAGAATTAGATAATACAATAAAGATATGCTTGCAACTATTAGAGCCGATATTGATGATAAGCGTGGGCTTTATTGTGGGAGTATTTATTATAGCTATTATTATGCCTTTATTTGATTTGGTAAATAATATTGGTTTATAAATTTTTAGTTATTATGAGAAAGAATGATAAAAATGATGAATAAAATTGAACAATTAAAACTAAGTGAAGATGGTTTTACTTTGATTGAAATGATGATTGTTGTAGCAATTATTGCTATTTTGACAGCAATAGCCCTACCGAAATTTAATGAATCTTTAGCAATGGCAAATACATCTAGAGTACAAGCTGATTTGCAATCTTTAGATACAGCAATAGCAATGTATAAAGTCCAAAATAATAGAGCACCACAGGATATAAGTGATTTAGATGAATATATTGATGTAGAAAATATAAAGGCACCTACTGGAGATGTATATGTAAATGGCGTTTTGACTTCTAATGAAACAGGAGAAAATTATAGTCTAAATTCAGATAAAACAAATGCTACTTTCATGGGAAAAACTAGAATGGAATTTGGTAAAAATACTGGTGAATAATATTCATAATTAGAGATAAATATTAAAGAGATAAGTAATAAAATGGAAGTAAGTTTTATTTATGATTTGATTGTTTGTATGTATTTAGGCAAAATTGCTTGGGTAGATTTCAAGACTTTGAAGATAAAAAATAAGAGTTTATTATATCTAGGGTTAATTTTAGTTGTTCGATTAATGATTTTTAACATAGATTTAGAAAAAATAATCTATGCATTATTAATCAATTTAATTATCTTTGGTGTGATATATTTTTACCCTAAGCAATTAATGGGTGCAGGAGATTTAAAATTAGCTTTAGTTTTAGCTTTATGGTGCAATTATCCTCAATGTATAGTGGCGATATATGTAAGTTTTATTTTTGGCGGAGTTGTAGCCATTTATTTTTGCTTAAAGAATATAAATAAAGTGAGTAAAAAAGAAAAGATATCTTTTGCACCGATGCTTATTTTAGGAAATATCATATCTTTTTTTGAAGCTGATAATATTTTAAATTTGTGGCTTAGTTTTATAGGTTAATTGCAAATGTGGTATGTAGAATTAATTATAATGACAGGAATTATAGCATTGTTTACACAGAGTGTGATATTTGTTGATTTTGCTAGTGAAGAACAGCAGGTCAATAATGAAGCAATGTATTTAGTTAGTACGTTGATGAATGTGCAGGAGCGTTCAAGAAATTATCATTATATGAAAGATAGTGATTTTAGACCACATTGTTATATTTATAGAGATAAATATATATTGAAATTAAATGAAAATACGGCACAAAGGATTTATTATTTGCCTGATGATATAAAAATAGATTTTGATGATAATGCTAATTTTTATGTTTTTCGCCAAAACAGTTTATACAATAGTTGGCCAAATAAAACGATAAAAATTTATAGTGGAAATACAGCAAAATATATTGTGATAAATCGTGTGGGTAGAATACGTATAATAAATTCTTATGAGGACTCATCATGAATATGTGGCAAAATTTAAATAAAGATGAAAATGGATTTTTGCATATAGAATTATTGATTTTAATGGCTATATTATCTAGTGTAGCAATGATATATATTTGTATGGGAATATTGAGAAATCAACAGTTAAACAATGGTTATAGAATGACGGCGATATATTTAGCACAAGGATATTTAAATCTCATGGAAGAACAAAAAGCAAATATTATTCCCAATCAAATAGAATGTAATGGTATGAAGTATATGATAAAACAAAAAGAAAATTTTCAAGATGATATAGAGGAAATCAGTATTGAAATAAGCTGGCGCTATCATGATCAAGAAGAGACGGAATATCAAGAAAGAGAAATTAAAAGAGAAGCTATTAAATGAACAACAAGGCTTTATTGTAGGTAATGCATTGATAATTTTACCGTTAATTTTTAGTTTAATAATCGCTATTTTAGTCATAGTGCAAGCCATTAGCAGTAGTATCTTTAACTATATTGACAATTGGATATTGCAAGAACAGACGAAAAATATTTTGGAGAATATGGCAACAGAAATCACTTATGCTGATGAAATCATAGACCAAATAGATTTTGCTCATAAAGAAACATTGATTATTGTGACAAAAAGAAGGGCAACGGCTAATTCTGATGATATGGAAAAATATATCGGTTATCGCAAAGAAGGAGCGATTATTTATCGCTGTGAAATATCTAAAGCAAGTGGTGATATATATAATATTAAAGCCAAACAGCCGTTAAATAGTGAAAATTATTTTGGTAATGATAATATAAGTTACAGTTGTCGTAAAATTGATGATAATTTGTATCAATTAGATGTAACTGGTAAAACTTATAGAACTAATCAAGAATTTAAACTCACTACAGTGGTTTTACAGCGAAATGCAAAAACAATGGATAATATAGAGCCTTAATCAAAGAAAAATGAGGGTTTAATCATGGAAAAAGAAGATGGTATGATAAGTATTTCTATGCTGATTGTTTTGAGTTTAATGGCTGTTTTTTCTTTGTATATTTATAAATTAAGTCTTACAGAAAATGATAGTTTAGAAATATTAAAAATGAATATGCAGACTAAAAATTATACAATAAGTGAAAGTTTAAATTTAATTGGTATATATAGATATGATAAAGAAAAATGGCAAGATGATTGCATGAAGGCACAAGGTAAAGATGATTTTGATGAGGCTATTATAGTAGATGAAAAGACAGTAATGGATAAACAGATGAAAAAATCTGTAAAGATAAAAGCATATTTAATGCAGATATATAATCAAGATATATATAAATTAATTGTAGAAAGTAGTTTAGAAGATATCACAAATCAAAATTGTATTTATTTACAAAAGAAAGATGATGATTGCATTGTACAGCGTTGGGAACGTTAAAAGAGAGTTGAAGAAAATAGGAAGAAAATTATATATAAGAGATTTTGCTAAGTTTATATTTGCTTATATAGAAGAAGATAAACTTTCTTTGCTGACAGTGCAGAAAATAACTGATGATAGATGGCAAATAATTCATTTTTATGCGGAAACAATTCAGAAAAATAATGAAGATATTAATTTTTACCAAGAGATTTTATATAGATTTTATAAGGAACAAGAACGAGAAAATATAAAATATTTAGTGATAAACTTTGCTGAGCCAAAACAACAGATTTTACATTATAGTTTTCCTCATATGCCTTTGTCGGAAATAAAAAAAGCCCTGTATTGGGAGTTACAGGAAGATATAAAGTTAGAAGAGTATTATTATACATATACGTTAGAAGATAAAAAAGAAAATTATAATTTAAAAGTGAATTTAATCAATAAGAATTTAGTGGATTTATGGCAACAATTGGCAAAAGAGCAAAATTTTAATTTGTATAGTATATTTTGTCAAAATGATGTAAAAATAGATGTGATAGCAGAAGATGAATATATAAAAAGATATAGAGTAGAAAAACAAAGTGATATTTTTAATTGTGAGCTACAAATAGATAGAGAACTATTGGCGGAAATAGAAGATTTTGATGTGATAAGTAAAATTTTAGTATGTTTTTTACAGCGACAATATCAAGAATTTTTGCCTAAAAGACAACAGTTGAGTTATTTAAATTGGCAAAATATATATTTATTGTTGATAACTATTTTATTATCTTGTAGTTGTTGTTTAGGTGGTTATGCAATTACAAAATATTATCAAGCAGAAAGACAGGAACAAAATATAAAAGAAGAAATAGCTTTAGTACAAAATGATATAGATGATATAGAGCAGTTAAAACAACAAGAAGCTTTAATTAAAGATAAACAAAAATTAGTGCAGAATTTAGAAGAAAAATCAGTGAATATATATGCTATTTTAATTAATTTAGGTGTAAATACAGTAGATGATGTAGCTTTAACTGATTTGAAGATAAAAGATGGAGAAATTTTTCTGAAGGGACGAGCGAGAAATTATCAAAATATAGCTGTATACAAAGAGAAATTATCGGAAATAAAATTTTTCCAAACGAGTGAAATTGGAGAGATAAAGATTAATACAGAAGATAATTTATTGGATTTTACGATAAAGATAGTGATGAGGTAAAATGAAATATAAAGATTATAAACATTTAATTATTTGCATAAGTATCATTAGTCTATGGATAATGATACTATTTTTTTTAGGAAATATAGTGAGTTCGAAAATAGATATATTAAATACTGAAAGAAATCAACAACAAGAAGAATTAATAAATTATTATGATTTTATGGCAAAAAATAAAAATATAGATAGTTATAGAGAAAAGATAAATTTTAATTTAAATTTATTGGCAGAAAAAATACCACAAGAGATAGATGAAGAAAAGTTTTTATTGCAGTTGAATGATATGGCAAAATATTCATCAGTGAATATCATAGAAATGATGCCTAAAAATAAGAGTATGCAAGATAATTTAAAGCAGGAAGAAATAGAAATTGTATTGCAAGGTGATTATTTTGCTATAGTTGATTTTTTACATCAATTGAATTTAAATAGTAGATTGGTAAGTATACAAGATAGCAATATTTTTATACAAAATAATACGATAAATGCGAAATTAACTTTACAAATTTATGCGAATAATTAATAATAGATAAAGATAAATAAAATCTGTTATAATTAAATAGAATATTTTTATATTTAAATTTTATACTTAATATAGATGGGAGTAGTAATCTATATGTTGATACAGCTAGAAGGTCTTATAAAAACTATAGGCATATTAGATGTCTTTGATATTTTAATTGTGGCATTTATTTTATATCGAGTGTATAAAATGTTAGAAAATACACGAGCGATAACCTTAACAAGAGGTTTATTGATATTATTACTTTTAGCGATTATTACTAGTTGGCTTGAATTGCATGTTATAAACTGGTTATTACAAAAAGTTGTTACTTTATTATTTGTAGCATTGCCAATTGTATTTCAACCAGAATTGCGACGTGCTTTAGAGCATATAGGTGAAGGTGGATTTTTCAAACGTTCAATGTTGTTGAACTATGAAGAAGCTTGTTCGTTAGTATCAGAATTGGATAAGGCTGTTACAAAATTATCATCTACAAAAACAGGAGCATTGATTGTACTTGAGCGCAATATGGGATTAAATGATATTTGTGCAAGTGGAATAAAAATTGATGGGATTGTTAGTGCTGAATTTTTATTAAATGTATTTATCCCAAACACTCCACTACACGATGGAGCAGCCATTATACGCGGTAATCGTTTGATTGCGGCAGGTTGTTTATTGCCACTTACTGATGATAGGTCATTGAGCACAGAGCTTGGTACTCGCCATCGTGCAGCTATAGGTTTATCAGAACAATGTGATGCTGTAGTTGTTATTGTCAGTGAAGAGACAGGAACAATTTCTGTGGCTGAAGCTGGTAGAATATATCGTCATTTAGATTCTGAACAGTTAAAACAATATTTGATGCCAATATTTTCACCAAGAAAGACAACCTTAAAAGAAGCTGTCTTGAAATGGAGGCAAAAAAAATGATAAGTTTTTTTAGAAAAAATCTTCCAGAAAAATGTTTAGCACTTATAGTTGCCATAGGTTGCTGGATTTTTGTAATGAATGACCAAAATCCGCAGATTGAAAATACTTATACAGTGCCAATTGGAATAGTTAATGCACCAGAAGGATATCAAATATCCAAAGATGTTGAAGAAGTAAAATTGAAAGTGCGTGCACCACGTTCGCTATTTTCAAATGTAGAAACATCTAGCTTTAGAGCTTATGTAGATTTAAATGGTGTGGAAAATGGAATTCATGATTTACAGATACAGACAGTTTTACCTAGTGGTTTTGAATTGATTTCAGCAGGTCCAACAAAAGTATCTATAAATGTTGATAAAATTGAGCAAAAAGAAGTACCTGTTCGCTTGAATTTATCTGGTATTCCAGGTGATGGCAAAGTGGTAGCAAGTGTAGAACAGTCTTTACAGAATATAACAATTGAAGGCCCTGTTAGCATTTTAAATAAAGTAACAGCGGCAGTAGGTTATATTGGTGTAAATGGAAATAATGAAAACTTTAGTGTAACAGTGCCACTTATTGCAGTTAATGACAAAGATAAAGAAGTGGAAGGCGTTAAACTATTACCTAAAACAGTAGATGTTTCCATTATTTTGGCTAAAGGTTTAAACAAAAAAATTATCGATATAAAACCGACATTGATGTCTGATTTGCCAATGGGTTATATCTTAAAATCGGTGAAGGTAGAGCCTGAAAAAATAGAAGTTAGTGGTAATCCTGATATTATTGGCAATATGACTTATTTATCCACAGAAAATATATCTTTGGCAAATGTTACAAAATCGACGAAACAAACAGTTAATTTAATTGTGCCAGAAGATATAAATGTTCCTAATCAGGAAGTAACTGTATGGATAGAAATAGAAACAAAAGAAAATAAAACTGATAATAAAACAAATAAATAAAGTTAAAATAAGATGAAGTAGGTTTGTTAAATGATAAGAATTAAAAATTTTAATGTACCATTTAATGACCAATCTCCGATAAATGATTTAGTTGCAAAACGATTGAAGTTACCACCTCAACATATTGATGAGGTGGTAATTGTTCGTAAGGGGATTGATGCTAGAAGGTATAAGGGAGCTCCTATTTATTTTGTGTATATATTAGATGTGAAAGTTAATATTGCAGAAAATAAAGTTTTAGCTAGATTAAAAAAAGACAAGAATGTAGAAATCGTAACTACAAAAAAAGCAGATAAAATTAATTGTCAAAAAAGTAAAACATCTAGACCGATAATAATTGGTTTTGGCCCTGCGGGAATGTTTTCGGCTTTAGTTTTAGCTAAAAATGGATATCGACCACTTATTTTTGAACGTGGAAGTGATGTGGATACTAGACATCAAGATATTGAAAAATTTTGGCAAGGTGGACAATTAAAAGAAAATTCCAATGTACAATTTGGCGAAGGTGGAGCAGGAACTTTTTCTGATGGCAAATTAACAACTCGTATCAATGATAGTAAAATTACAGATGTGTTAGAAGCTTTTGTAGAAGCTGGAGCACCACCTGAAATAAAATATTTGCATAAACCACATATTGGTACAGATATTTTGCGCATTGTTGTAAAAAATATTCGTGAGAAGATAAAAGCTTTAGGCGGAGAAATTTTCTTTAATTCACAAGTTACAGATTTTATAATAAAAGATGATAAAATATGTGGAGTTGAAATCAACCATAAAGAAAAATTCACAGCAAGTGATGTATTTTTAGGTATTGGTCATAGTGCAAGAGATACGTATGAATTGTTATATTCCAAGGGAATATCCATGGAAGCGAAACCTTTTGCAATCGGTGTGCGTATAGAACATCCGCAAGATTTAATTGATAAAGCTCAATATGGTGAAGATTATAAAAGTGAATTATTGCCAGTAGCAGATTATTCATTGACTTATAATAATCGCCAAAAAGGTAGAAGCGTATATTCTTTTTGTATGTGCCCAGGTGGTCAAGTAGTAGCTGCCGCTTCAGAGTTAGGCAGAGTCGTTGTAAATGGTATGAGTAATTATAAACGTAATTCTGGTATTGCAAATAGTGCATTGCTCGTCAATGTAACGCCAGATGATTTTGGTCATAATGTCTTAGATGGCATTGCTTTTCAACGTCATTATGAAGAAATGGCATATATTTGTGGCGGTAGAAATTATCATGCACCAGTGCAAACTGTTGGCGATTTCTTAAAAGATAAAATAAGTGATGATAATTTTTTAATAGAACCAACATATAAACCGGGAGTAAAGATTTGTAATTTACGCGAATGTTTACCAGATTTTACAACGCAGATGTTGGCTGAAGCATTACCTAATTTTGATAAGAAAATTCCAGGTTTTGCAGGTGAACATGTGGTGATGACTGGGGTAGAAATGCGTTCTTCTGCACCATGTAGAATTATCCGCAACAGACAAACATATATGTCTGAAAATATAAAAGGGTTATATCCTATAGGCGAAGGTGCTGGATACGCTGGCGGTATAATGAGTGCTGCCGTTGACGGTGTAAATGCAGCTTATGCTTATATAGAAAATATTATAGAATAATTGAGAGGGGTTTATTTTATGGCTAGAATGTTTGGAACTGACGGTGTTAGAGGTAAGGCAAATGTTGAATTAACACCAGAATTAGCTTATAACTTAGGACGTGCTGCTGCTATTTATTTTACAAAGAAAGATGGAGAAGCTTGCACAATCTATATTGGTAGAGATACTCGCTTATCTGGTCCAATGTATGAAGCAGCTTTATCTGCAGGGATTTGTTCTGCTGGTGGTAATGTAGTATTAACAGGTGTAATGCCAACTCCAGCTGTAGCTTATTTAGCTCGTAAACATAAAGCTGATGCAGGTATTGTAATTTCTGCTTCTCACAATCCATTCCATGATAATGGTATTAAATTCTTTGGTGGCGATGGTTATAAATTACCAGATGCCGTAGAAGATGAAATCGAAGCATTAGTACATGAAATTGAAAATAATGATAATTTATATCGTCCAACAGATGACAAAATTGGTAATGTAGTTTATCGTCATGATTTATTAGATGAATATGTATCTTTTGTAACTAAAACTACTGATATCGAATTAGAAGGTATGAAAATTGTTTTAGACTGCGCAAATGGTGCAGCTTATGAAGCTATGCCAAAAATTTTACGTCGTTTAGGTGCAGATGTAATCGTAATTCACGATAAACCAAACGGTATCAACATCAACGACAATTGTGGTTCAACACATTTAGAATCTTTGATGGAAGCTGTAAAAGAACATAAAGCAGATATTGGTATTGCTCATGATGGTGATGCTGATAGATGTTTATGTATTGATGAAAATGGTGAATTCATCGATGGCGACCATATGATTGCAGCTTGTGCTATTTATATGATGGGCAAAGGCAAATTAAAAGATAATACTGTAGTTACTACAGTTATGGCAAATATTGGTTTCCATAAAGCTATTAAAGAAAATGGCGGACGTACAGAAATCACAGCTGTAGGCGATAGATATGTATTAGAAAATATGCTTGCTAATGGTTATAATTTAGGCGGAGAACAATCTGGTCATATTATCTTCACAGACTTTTCTACTACTGGTGATGGCCCTGTTACAGCACTTCAAGTATTATCTTATTTAAAACGTACAAGACATAAAGCTTCTGCAATTACAAAAATCATGACAAGTTATCCACAGCTTTTAGTAAATGTAAAAGTAGCTACTAAAGATGGTTGGGAAGATAATGAAGCTATAAAAGCTTCTATCGAAGAAGGTAAACAACAATTAGGCGAAAATGGTCGTATTTTAGTACGTCCATCTGGTACAGAACCTTTAATTCGTGTAATGGCTGAAGGCCCTGACCAAAAAGAATTGGAAGAAATCTGCTATAAAATTGCTGATGTAGTAAAAGCTCAGCAAGGATAAATAGAAAAATATATTTATTTTATTTCTATTGACAAAATCATAAGTTATAATTAAAATATGAGCATGCACAAAGATGAAATAATTTTGTGCATGCTTTTTTGATATAGTTCTGTATATAAAGATAATAAAAGGGTTTATATAAACTTTAGCGCTGGCTCTGTTTTATATTTATGAAATAGAGTACGAGGAAGAAGTCGTCGAAAATATCAGCGGATGCTTCTCGGCTTAATCTAGTCGATAGTAGCTGGCAAAACTTTTAAGTAATTAAAAGGACAATACAGCAAAAGATTTATACAGAAAATATATCTTCAAAAATTTAATAATTTAATTTTAGGAGGCATATTTTTATGTGCGGTATTGTAGGTTATGTTGGTGAAAAACAGGCAGCTAATTTTTTAATTGATGGATTAACAAAATTAGAATATAGAGGATATGACTCTGCTGGTATTGCTGTTTTTGATGGTGAAAAAATTAATGTGGCAAAATCTGTTGGTCGCTTAGCTGCATTAAAAGAAAAAATCAAAAATAATACTCCTGAAGGTGTAATGGGTATTGGTCATACTAGATGGGCAACTCATGGACGTCCATCTGATGTGAATTCTCATCCACATACAGATTGTTCTGGCAAATTCGCTATTGTACACAATGGTATTATCGAAAACTTTATGTCTTTAAAAGAAGAATTAATAGCTAAAGGACATAAATTTGTTTCTGAAACAGATACTGAAGTTGTAGCTCATTTAATTGAAGATGTTTATGAAGGCGATTTTGTAGAAGCTGTAAATAAAGTATTGAATAGAATTGAAGGTTCTTATTCTCTTGCTTTCATGTGCCAAGATTATCCAGATACACTTATTTGTACTAAAAAAGATAATCCACTAGTAATCGGTTTAGGTGAAGGTGAAAACTTTATAGCTTCTGATATTCCTGCTATCATTGCGTATACTCGTCGTACTTATATCATGAATGATGGCGAAATTGCAGTAGTTAAAAAAGATAGCATTTGGGTAACAGATAGAAAAGGTAATCCTATCACTAAAAAAGTATTTGAAGTAAATTGGAATGCTGAAGCTGCTGAAAAAGGCGGATATGAACATTTCATGTTAAAAGAAATTCATGAACAGCCAAAAGCAGTAAGAGATACAATTTCTCCACGTATCAATAAAGAAAATACACAAGTTGTTTTAGATGAATTAAAATGGACTAAAGAATATGTAGAAAACTTTAATAAAATCTATATTGTAGCTTGTGGTACAGCTTATCATGCTGGTCTTGTAGGTAAATATTACATTGAAAAATTAGCTCGTATACCAGTAGAAATTGATATTGCTTCTGAATTTAGATATCGTGATCCAATCATTGATGAACACACACTTACAATTGTTATCAGTCAGTCTGGTGAAACAAGTGATACACTTGCAGCACTTAAAGAATCCAAACGTCTTGGTGCAAAAACTTTAGCTATTACAAATGTAGTAGGTTCTTCTATCGCTCGTGAAGCTGATCAGGTAATGTACACATGGGCTGGCCCAGAAATCGCTGTAGCTTCTACAAAAGCATATACAACTCAGCTTGTAACAATGTTCTTATTTGCTATGTATGTTTCTGGCTTAAAAGGTACTATTACAACTGAAAGAACTCACGAACTTTTAACACAGCTTCGTTTACTTCCAGATGAAATAAATCGTACTTTAGAAGATGTAGAACCAATCAAAACTTTTGCTAAAAATTATGCATTTAATAATGATGTATTCTACATTGGTCGTTCTCTAGACTATAATGTAGCACTTGAAGGTTCTTTAAAATTAAAAGAAATTTCCTATATTCACGCTGAAGCATATGCAGCTGGTGAATTAAAACATGGAACACTTGCATTGATTGAATCTGGTGTGCCTGTTATTGCTCTTGCAACTCAAAAAAGTGTATATGAAAAAACTTTAAGCAATATTAAAGAAGTAAAAGCTCGTGATGCAGTTATGATTGGTATTGCGGCTGAAGATGATAATGAACTTGAAAAATATGTAGACCATGTAATCAAAGTTCCAGCTACAGATGAATTATTAATTCCACTTTTAACTGTAGTACCTTTACAATTACTTGCTTATTATGCAGCAATTACTCGTGGTTGTGATGTAGATAAACCTCGTAATCTTGCTAAATCTGTAACAGTAGAATAAAAAAGTGTAAAACGGCTGTAGAAATTGCAGCCGTTTTTATTAATTTTGTTTAATAGTAGTTGACAAATAAGAAAAATAATACTATTATCTAGAAAATACTTTTATTACATTTTATTTTGCGTTATACTAGTACTATAAAAAATAAGGAAAGAGGTATTGTCGTGGCATATTATTTTAAAGAAGCATCTCATACTTTTGGGGAATATTTATTAGTTCCAGGTTATTCTTCTGAAAAATGCATTCCTGCAAATGTTTCTCTTGAAACTCCACTTGTAAAATTCAGAAAAGGTGAAGAACCAAAAATAAAGCTTAATGTTCCAATGACTTCCGCTATCATGCAGGCTGTATCTAATGATACAATGGCTATTGCACTTGCAAAAGAAGGCGGTATTTCCTTTATTTACGGTTCTCAAAGCATTGAAGACCAAGCCGCAATGGTTAGTCGTGTAAAAAATTATAAATCTGGTTTTGTAAGTAGTGATTCTAATATTATGCCTTCTACTACTTTAGGCGAAGTATTAGCATTAAAAGCTAAAACTGGACATTCTACAATGGCTGTTACTGAAGATGGTACACCAACAGGAAAATTAGTAGGTATTGTTACTAGCCGTGATTATCGTGTTAGTCGTATGAGCATGGATACAAAAGTTGAAACTTTCATGACTCCATTTAACAAATTAATCTATGCTGATGCAGATACTACTACATTGTCTATGGCAAATGACCTCATTTGGCAACATAAATTAAATATGTTACCTCTTGTTGATAAAAATCAACGTTTACGCTACATGGTATTTAGAAAAGACTATACAGATAACAAAGAACACGCATTAGAACTTACAGATAACAATAAACGTTATTTAGTAGGTGCTGGTATCAACACTCGTGATTATGCAGAACGCGTTCCTGCACTTTTAAAAGCTGGTGCTGATGTACTTTGTATCGACTCTTCTGAAGGTTTTTCTGAATGGCAAAGAATGACATTAAAATATATTCATGAAAACTTCGGCGAAGATGTAAAAGTTGGTGCTGGTAACGTAGTAGATAAAGATGGCTTCCGTTTCTTAGCTGAAGCAGGTGCTGACTTCGTAAAAGTTGGTATTGGTGGTGGTTCTATCTGTATCACTCGTGAAACAAAAGGTATTGGTCGTGGACAGGCTACAGCTTTAATTGATGTAGTTGAAGCTCGTGATGAATATTATAAAGAAACAGGTATTTATATTCCTGTATGTTCTGATGGTGGTATTGTACATGACTATCATATGACTCTTGCATTAGCTATGGGTGCAGATTTCCTCATGCTCGGACGTTATTTCTCCCGCTTTGATGAAAGCCCAACAAATAAAGTTCGTATCAATGGTACTTACTTAAAAGAATATTGGGGCGAAGGTTCTAATCGTGCTCGTAACTGGCAACGTTATGACCTCGGTGGAGATAAAAAATTATCCTTCGAAGAAGGCGTTGATTCCTACGTTCCATATGCAGGACCATTACATGATAACGTTATGTTAACTCTTAGCAAAATGCGTTCTACAATGTGTAACTGTGGTGCATTAAACATCAAAGAATTCCAAGACAAAGCAAAACTTACTTTAGTTTCCGCAACAAGTATTGTTGAAGGCGGTTCTCATGATGTTATTCTTAAAGATAAATTCAGAGGTAATGATTGATTTTAATTAAATTTAAATGATATTATTGCAGTAAATAAAAAAGATTGCATTAGAAAATTTTCTAGTGCAATCTTTTTGTTTTATATATTTTATTTTAACTGCAAATATTGATTAATTCTTTTGTATATTCTTCTTGGGGATTTTTTAGAACTTCTGAGGTTAAGCCTCGTTCAATGATTTTTCCTTGATACATAATCAATATTTTATTACATAATTTTTGGACTAAAGCTAAATCATGAGAGATAAAAATAATGCTTAAAGCTAATTCTTGGCGAAGTTTTAATAGTAAATTTAAGATTTCCATTTGCGTTATCGTATCTAATGCAGATGTTATTTCATCACAGATTAGAATTTGGGGTTTAATAGAAATAGCTCTAGCTATAGCACAACGCTGACATTGACCACCACTTATTTGATGAGGATATTTATTTTTTATCTCCAAGGGTAAAGCTACCTTAGTTAATAAATCATCTAAAATTTGTTTTGCTTGAGCTTTGTTTGTACCAATATTGATGAGTGGCTCAATAATACTATCGCCTAGACGTTGACGCGGATTAAATGATTCTTGAGGTAATTGAAAGACCATTTGTACTTGGCGATAAAATTGTTTTAATTCTTGTCTAGAATATTGATGGATATTTTTATCTTTAAATAATACTTCTCCTGTAGTTGGCGTTTCAAGTCTTATTAAAATATTGGCTAATGTAGATTTGCCACAGCCACTTTCGCCGACAATGGCAAGGCTATCGCCTTTTTGTAGGGTGAAATTTATATCATCTAAAGCTTTAAAATCATGGTCATTTTTTAGATAGTTTTTAGTTAAATTAATGACTTTTAAAATTTCTTGCATGAAAGCACCTCTTTAGGTGTTTATTTTTTTAGTGTGATAACGGCTTGTAATAATTTTTTAGTGTAATTTTCTTGTGGATTGGTTAAAAGAATTTCTGTAGGATTTTGTTCAATTATTTTGCCTTGGTGCATGATGATGATTTTATCTGCTATTTTGGCTAAAACTTTTAAATTGTGAGATACGAATAAAATGCTCGTATTTAATTTTTGTTTCATCAGTAATAATTCTTGCAAAACTTTAGCTTGGGACATGACATCTAAAGCAGAAGTAGGCTCATCAGCAATTAATAATTGAGGTTTTAACATCATTGTCAAGGCGATATTAATGCGTTGGTTCATGCCACCAGATAACATAAAGGGATAGGCATTTAAAATATTTTTGCCATCATTTAAACCTATTTTGGTAAAAATATCTAATGCTTGAGTGATGATTTCATCAGCTGTGATTGTTTGATGTGCTGATATAGTTTCAATGAATTGACTTTTTATAGTGCGGACAGGGCAAAAAAACGTTTGTGGGTTTTGCGAAATAAAGGCGATTTCTTTACCATAGATATGAGTTAATTGTTTTGTTTTTAAGTCATATAAATTTTTATCTTGCCAATGGATTTCACCTTGAATATTAAAATCTTGTGGCAATAGATGTAAAATGCTGTTTAATAAAGTACTTTTTCCAGAACCAGAACCGCCAGCAATACCAATTATTTCAGCAGTATTTAATTTTAGATTGATGTTATTTAAGATATTTTGCTTATTATGGGAAATAGTTAAATCTCGAATAGTTAATAAGGACATGATTGACCTACCTATTTATTATTTAAAGTCTAAATCGGCAGTGATTTCATAATAATCACTAGGATGAGCTACAAAATTTATGACCTTGGACTTAGAGACAAAAGACATTTTTAAATGAGAAGCGAAGATAAAGCCATAATCATCTAATAAAATCTGTTGCATCTGCACTGCTAAGTCAGCTCGTTTTTGACTGTCGAATTCATTATGCAGTTTTTGAGCTAAGATTTCTAATTTATCGTTATAATATTTACCACGATTTTTGGCTGAATTTTGGAGACAATGTGTAGTGAAGAAATATTCTGGATCGCCAGTCGGTGCAGTTACAAAGGCACTGGCATAGATATCCCAGTTTCCACTAGCTAAAAATTCTTGTTGATTGATAGTATTGTTGATTTTTAAGTCAATGCCGATAGTTTTTAGATTGGCTTGAGCGATTTCTGCAAGTAAGGGCAATTCTTGGCGACCAGGATAAGTCAACCAGCGAAGTATGAGTTTTTGTCCATTTTTATCAACATAGCCATCACCATCATTATCTATCCAGCCAGCTTGGGCTAATAGTTCTTTAGCCTCTGTTGGATTGTAATTTACAGTTTGTAATTTATCGCCACCAAAGGTGAAATTATCTGGGAAAGCACCAATGGCTATAGAACCATTATCTTGGAGTAGGTTATGCGTAAAACCTTGTTTATCTAAACTCATAGCTATAGCTTTGCGAATATTATAATCTTGAAGTATAGGATTATTATAGTTTATTTGGGCAAAAAAACAGCGAGAAGTAGCTATTGAACTCACATGATAATCAGGATTATTTTGGAATAAATCTAAATTAGCATAAGGAAGCCCTTGGACAGCATCAAATTCTCCAGTTTGTAATGCCATAGTGAGTGTATCGCCATCTATTACTTCAGTTATAATTACTTTATCCATGGCTACATTGCCGTTCCAGTAATTAGGATTTTTTACGAGTTCAATTTGTTTATCTGATACTTTAGTAGCGATAAAAGGGCCAGTGCCAGCTACATTATTATCAGCAGTAATGCCATATTGCATATCAATAATAGCACCATAAGGATCGCTAAGATAATTTAAAAGAGCAGGGACTTTTTCTTGTGATTTAATGATGACATCTTGACCATCAGCTGTGATTGAGGCAATTTTTAAATCAAAAGGAGCTCTGTCATGATTTTTGATTAAATCTTCTAGACATTCTTTGACAGCTTGACCATCTAAGGCTCTACCACTAGAAAATTTAATATTGTCTTTTAAAGTGATTTTTACAGTATAATCATCTAATTGTTCATAGCTTTTAGCCAGCCATGGTTCAAGTTGCATTTTATCATTAAATTTAAATAAAGTTTCGCCAACACCATAGCGGACTGCTGACCAGCCGGAATAATCATGGTGCGGATTTAGACCAGTATTGCCCATTTCAATACCATAGGCAGTAGTGCCGAAATGAAATACTTTTTCTGTGGAAGAAGTAGTGTTATTGGAAGTGCAACCTGTTAAATAAAAACTCATTAAAAATAAACATAATGCTAGGACTTTAGAAAAAGACATGAAAACCTCCTATTTTATTTTAGGATAATTGTTTAGGGTCTAGTTTATCATTAAGTACATCAGCAAATAGATTAAATAGTAATACTGTGAGAAAAATAGCAGCAGCAGGAGCTAAAATCATCCATGGAGCGATTTGTAAAAAAATACGGCCACTGCTCATCATGGCACCCCATTCTGCTGATGGAGGCATAGCACCTAAGCCTAAAAAAGATAGGCCAGCAATTTCCATAATCATAGTGCCGATATTTAAAGTAGCCGTAGTGAGTAAAATGGGGAATATATTGGGTAAAATATGTTTGTAGATAATTTTGAAATCACTAGAACCATTGATAATGCTTGCTTTAATAAATAGAGAATTTTTTAAAACTAAAGTTTGACTGCGAGCAAGTAGTGCAAATTTGGGCCAGGAAATCAATGAAAGTGCCAGTATGGCATTGAAAATACTACCGCCTAAAATACCAACTAAAGCGATAGCAAAGATAATTCCTGGAAAAGCAAGAAAAATATCTGTGATTCGCATTAAAAGATTGTCTAAGTTTTTGCCAAAATAGCCACAGATAACACCGATTAAAGAACCGAAAACACTTGATATAATGACGAGAAATAATGAAGAAAAAATAGTTGTTTGAGCACCGATTAAGATGCGAGAAAAGATATCGCGACCATATTTATCTGTACCGAGTAAGTGTATGGTATTAGGTGCTTGTAGTGTACTAGCTAAATTTTGTTCATAAGGATCAAACAGTACAATATATGGTGCTAGGATAGTGATGAATAGTAAAATGCAAATAACACAAGTTAATAAATAAAATTTAAAATTAGTATTCATATTAAGCTTTCCATTGTTGTTTTATTCTAGGATCTAAATAATGATATAAGATATCTGCAATCAGATTGATAAACATATAGATAAGAGAGAGATAAAATACATATGCTAAAACGATGGGATAATCGCGAAGATTGATAGCATCAATAGCCAATTTGCCGACACCGTCCCAGCGGAAAATTGTTTCAATGATAGCACTACCACCTAAAAGTGAACCAATAGATAGACAGATAAGCGTTAAAAGTGGAAGTGTAATCATTTTTAAAATGCTGTGAATTAAAATTGTAGATAATTTTAAACCACGAGCTTTAGCACAGCGTACGTAATCTTGATGAAGTTGCTCAATGACTACAATGCGGATTTGGCGGATATATTTTGCACTCATAGGCAGGGCAAGTGCTATGGAAGGCAAAATAAGACCGATAAAATTATTATCAATTAAAACAGGAATTAATTTTAATTGTACGGAGAAAATATAAATTAAAATTAAAGCCACCACAAATCCAGGCAAAGAATTGCCGATAAAGCTAAATAGGCGAATAATATAATCAATTATCTTATTTTGTTTAATCGCTGATAAAATACCAAGTGGCAAAGATATCAATAAAGTCAATAAAATAGAGCTAAATGTCAGATATAAGGTCTGTGGTAATTTATCAAAAAACAGAGAAGAAACATCTTTTCCAGAAAGGTAAGAAGTTCCCATATTGCCAGATAATATGGATAATAGCCAATTTATATATTGAATAAATATCGGCTGGTCTAAGCCTAAATCTTGGCGAATTTGCGTTTTAGTGGCTTCTGAATAAACGACTCCACGATTTAGTTCCATGATATCGACAATATCATTAGTTGAATGTAATAAAATAAAAGTGAATAAAGTAATACCTAATAAAATGGGTATTAAATAAAGTAAACGATGTAGTATATATTTTTTCATGATTTTCCTATATAAAATATAAATAGAGTAATAGTAAATAATTAATTTATTTTTGTGCGTAGATTAAAAATACAGGAGCAGGATTGTAGAATTTATCTTGATGTTTGTAAATACGTTGACCGATATTTGTATCAGCAAATACATCTTTGAATTGAAGTTGTTTTAAAATGCGTAAATCCCAATCAGGACGTATTTTTGAAGATATTTCTAAGCTATTTTTGATTAAATCACATTCGTGCATAAGTGTTGGTTTCACTTGGCGGTGAGCATGATTTAAAGGTAGATTTTCTATTTTAGTTTGATAAAATTGTTCATTGCCATAATCGGCATCAAAATTTAATAAAATTCCCTGTGGTTTTAATACGCGATACCATTCACTATAAGCTTTTTGTGGATTGGGCAAAGTCCATGTGAGATTTCTAGAGATGACGACATCAAAAGTATTATCTGCAAAATAAAGATTTTCAGCGTCCATCACTTGGAAATTGATTTTATAGTCATGTTGTTGAAGTTTAGTTAAAGATTGTTTAGCTTGCTCAATCATGGAAGCTGTTAAATCAATGCCTTCTACTTCGTGATGATATTGGGCAAGTAGATTGGCAAAAAAGCCAGTGCCTGTGCCGACATCAAGGATTTTGCAAGGTCTTTGCGGTAAATATTTAGTGATTTCAGTGAGCCATAATTCAGACATATAACTATGCAATTCTTCTTGTCGCAATTGAGCAAAATTTTCACTGCGTTTTGTCCAATAATTAATAATTCTATCTTTGATTTTTGTTTCCATAAAAATTCCCCATTTAATATTGATTTAGATTACTTGATTGCTTTAATTAAAAACATTGGTGTAGAAGCATAATTTAATTTTTCTTCATCGCTCCATACTTGTTGCCAGATGTCTGGAATAATATTTATCGTAGTAAAACCGATTTTGGTTAAATTTTCTCTATCCCAATTAGGTCGAGTTATACTGCTCAAAGGAACTTGTCTGGCGATATTTTCCATGGCATCAATATCGGTGCAAGTATAGTGGTCTTCCATATGAGCTTTGGCAACTATTTTTCTATCTTCTTCGTAAGCTTGCCTTTTTTGCTCATCAAATAAATGGTTGTACCAATTAGCATCAAAATTTAATAAAATGCCATCTTTTTTCAAGACGCGATACCATTCGCTATAAGCTTGTTGTGGATTTTCTAAATTCCATGTCAGATTGCGTGTAACGATGACATCAAATTTTTCATCAGGAAAGTTTAATTTTTGAGCGTCCATCTGTTGAAAATCGATTTGCCCACTGAGTTTACCTGCATTTTGTTTAGCTTCTAAAAGCATTTGTTCAGTATAATCAATGGCTGTGATATCAAAACCTAATTGAGCTAAGATAATGGCGAAAAAGCCTGGGCCAGTGCCAATATCTAAGATTTTTATATTTTTATTGGCTTTAAAGGGAATGTATTGTAATAAAGTTTGTTGCCATTTATGTTTTTGTTCACTATGTAATTCGCCTTGATTGACTTGAGAATATCCTTCGGCGCGATTTGTCCAATAAGTTTGTATTTCTTGTAATAATTTTGTCATAATTATCCTCACCATTGTATGATTATGTAAATTAGTATAAAACGATAAATATTCAGCCACAAGCTCTACTAGGGGATATAAATAAGCGAAAAATGAAAAAAGCTATAAAGAAGATTATTCCTTGAAAATACAGAGCTAGGAAAGATTTTCTTTATAGCTTAGATTTATTTTTTTAGATGTAATATGGGGAAGGGGCGGTTATCACTATCTAAAGGTGAACGTTTAAAAATAGTAAAACCTTGTCGTAAATAAAATTTTAGAGCTTTAGGATTTTGTTCATTTACATCAACATATTTAATTTGATAATCTTGTATGGCTGTGGAAATCATTTTATAGCCGATACCTCGTTGAAAATAATCAGGACTCAAAAATAACATTTCCAATTTATCGTCAGCAATTCCAGCAAAACCGATAGGCTCATCATCATCTGTAAATGATACGAGTAAAATCGGAATTTGTTTTAATCCTATAACTACTTGAGGCAAAATATCTTTTATATCTTGAGGAGAAAGAAATAAATGTGTAGCTTCAACTGATTTTTGCCAAATAATTGTCAACTTATCTATGAGTGTTTCATTTCGCAAAGAGTAATCTATTTCCTTTAGATACATAATGAAACTCCTTTCGCTAAGGTGATAAATATATTTTAATTTATTATAGATTATATTTGAAGGCTTTCATAAGAATTGATATAATAGAGCATAATATTTTATTTGTAGTTTTAAAGAAAAGGACGAAGAAAATGAGAGATTTTACAAAAATAAAAATTACACCAAAAGGAGAACGTTCTGTAAAACATGGTCATCCATGGGTTTTTGGTGATGAAGTAATTGACATTGATGGCACTTATGAAAATGGCGATTTAGTTGATGTACTTACAAATAAGGGCAAATACCTTGGCACAGGCTTTATCAATGATAATTCTAAAATTCGCATAAGAATTATTTCCACAAATGCTAATGATAAATTTGATGAAGCATTTTGGGAACGTCGCGTGCGTTATGCTATAGATTATCGCCGTCAAGTAATGGGTGAAGACTTCAACTGCTGTCGTTTGATTTTTGGTGAAGCAGATAGTTTCCCTGGACTTACAATTGACCGTTTTGAAGATGTATTAGTAGCACAAGTTTTATCTTTAGGTATCGAAGTTCGCAAAGATGTTATTTTTAGCAAAGTAATTGAAATTATGCGTGAATATGGCGAAGAAATAAATTGCTTCTATGAACGCAATGATGTTAAAATCCGCAAACTTGAAGGCATGGAAGAATACAAAGGATTTTATAAACATCCATTATTAGATGAAAGTAAAGAACATGCAACTTTAGTCATCACTGAAAATAATATTAAATATAACGTTGATGTAGAAAACGGACAAAAAACAGGCTTTTTCTTAGACCAAAAATACAATCGTAGAGCCGTAGCTCATTTGGCAAAAGGTAGAAAAGTATTAGATTGCTTCACTCATACAGGAGCATTTGCCTTAAATGCTGCTAGTGGCGGTGCATTATCTGTAACAGCTGTAGATATTTCTCAAGAAGCAGTAGATATGACTACTAAAAATATTGAGATGAATGGGCTTAATAATGCAAAAGCGATTAAAGCTGATGTATTTAATTTATTGACAAAACTCATTGAAGAAAAAAATAAAGATTATGATTTTATCATCTTAGATCCACCAGCATTTACAAAATCTCATGCGACTGTAACAAATGCTTATCGTGGATATAAAGATATTAATTTACGTGCAATGAAATTGTTGCCACGTGGCGGATATTTAGCAACTTGTTCTTGCTCTCATTTCATGAAAGAAGATTTATTCTTAAAAATGTTAAATGAAGCAGCAAGTGATGCCAAAGTAACACTTCGTCAGATAGAAGCACGTCAGCAATCTCCTGACCACCCAATTGTATTTGGTATCCCAGAAACTTATTATCTTAAATTCTATTTATTCCAGATCGTATAGTTAGAAGAGAGGCAAATATTTTTGATATTTGCCTCTTTACTATATAATAACTATTTAGAGGTGTAAATAATTGTATTTACGACATTTTAATGAAAATGATTATCTTGAATTGACAAAATATTATATGCCTAATTTAAAAGAAGAACAATTTAAACAGATAATAAGAGAATGGAATTTATTGAAATATAAAAATAAATTTTTTGAGATATTTGCTATTGTAGAAAATAGACAGATAGTGGGTATGATATCATTATATCAACATACTAGTACTGTAGTTAGCGAAGGAGTAGAAATTTTTAAACCATTTAGGAATAAAGGATTAGCAACTAAAAGTATACTGTTAATACAAAATATAGCTAAATTTTATGGATATAAGGTAATTACTGCTCAAGTAGCTAGAAAGAATATAGCTAGTATAAAACTTCACAAAAAGTTAGAATTTGAAATATATCATGAATTTATTTCTCTAAAAGAAAATCGGCAATTATTATTTATAAAAACCTTATAAATCAATAATGCGAATTTCATTACCATGAGGTAGTAATAGAGTATATAAATCTTCAAATTTTAAAAATACAGTGGCTGTATTTTCCATAGGATGCATACCTATTGTTTGATTTTGTAATTCACTGTCAAATATCATTAAGATATTTTTATCCTTGTTATTTAATATGGCAAGTGGTGTAACGCTACCAGGTTTTACTTCTAGCATTTGTTCCATAGCTTCTTGTTTAGCAAAACTAAGACGTTTGCTAGGAATTTTTTCACTTAATTCTTTGAGGTTGATATTTTTATGCACAAATAAAGAAACAAGATAAAAGTTTTTCTTTTTGGCATCACATAAAAATAGATTGCGAATGACCTTTTCACGATTAGGAAGATTGGATTTGTCGCCTTCTTCTACAGAAAATATAGGTTCATGTTCATATTTAGTGAAAGGTATTTGTTTATCAGTAAGATATTGTAAGATTTCAGCCTTATTCAAAATAAAATCTCCTTTAATTTTTTATAAGTAAAGATATTATATCATAATAAAAAAATAAGAGATTATTATTTTATTGGAGAAATTTCTTGATTAAGATAGCGTTGAAAAAATTTAAACGAGTAAACGCATCATCTAAAGAAGTATTAGTAATTTCTTCAATACGCTGTAATCTATATTTTATGGTATTGCGATGAATGAATAATGTTTCGGCTGTTTGATTTAAATTACAATTTTTATTTAGGTATACTTCTAAAGTTTGTATTAAATTAGTATTATACTTTTTATCATAAGCCATTAAACTATATAGTATATTATGCACAAAATTCTCTAATAGAGTTTTATTGTTTATATCGTAAAATAATTGATATAAACCTAATTGTTCATAATAATAAATCATATTTTTTTGTTTTTGTTTAATAGCTAGATTAATACATTTTGAGGCTTGTTCATAACTGAGTTTATATTTTTCTAGTGATTTTTGTCGTGTACCAATGCCAATATTTACAATATAGTTAGGATAATTTTCTTTAATATAGTTTAATATTTGCGGAAAAAGTGTATTTAATGTATCAAGAGAAGTATTATTAACATTAATTAAAGCGATGATATTTTTAGTATAACTAGAGGATAAAATGGGAATATGTTCATTTTCAAATAATGTATGAATAAATTGACATATAGTATCTTTATCCACATCATTTAAAATAATGGCATTTTCACTTTGAGGTAAAAGAAAATTGATTTCAAAGAATTGTAAATATCCATCAAAAGAAAAATTTACTTCTTGACTTTGATATTTTAGATAATCAAGAGATAGATTAGTGTTAAAAATGATACTGAATAATAAATCTTTGTGTTTGTCATTAATCAAATTAATACTAGCAATAGCATGGCCTAGTTCTTCAAAAATATCAACAAGTGGAGTGTCCCATGGTATAAGAAATAAAGGAAAATGTTTCTGATTACTTAAATCTATGACAGATTGAGGAATTTGTTCAATATAATTTGGCCCAATGAGTAATAGTGCACCAGATATATTTAGAGAAATAGCTTCTTTTAAGAAGTTATACAAATTAAAATTTTTTTCATGAATAACCATTTTACTGACAATCAAAAGTTCTCCACCATGTACCCATTTTGCGAGATGAATGGACTCTGCCTTATAACTCCAGCGAATGATTTTATTTAAACCTTTATTTCCTGCAATTATTTTCATTTTAGATAAAGATGGTAATTTAAATAAATCTTTACATTGAAACATAAGGAATACCTCCAATAAGGGATAATATATGTGAAAAATTATAGCATATACAATATAGTATAATCATGATTTTATAATTATACGAAAATATATTTTGTAAGTTTTGCACAAAATATATGAAATATCTTTGTAGAAACAGTATAAATTTTATGTTATTGGAATAAATAATATTGACTTTTAAGTTATAAATAGATATGATATGAACATCAAGAAAATAATATAAAAGATAAACAAGGAAGTTTATACATTAAATAATTGTAATAGAATTTGGCAATTATTTTTGTATAAGCTTTTTTTATTTTAAGGAGGAATTTATTATGGAAACATGGGTAATTATGTTAGGTTGTCAGGCTGCTACAGCTATATTATCTTTAGGAGTAGTTTTAAATTTTATGTATAAAAAAGAACCATTAGACGAAGTTGATGTTCAAATGATAAATGAAACAAAACAAATAAATGTTAAAGAAACACATGCTATGGGAGTATAAAATTGAATAATATAGATTTAATAATAAACAATGAAGTTTATAGAAGATAAAATAGGATTGGAATATCAAATTTTATTTTCTATAAACTTTTTTTATTTTTTATAAAAAGGAGAGGCTATAATGACGTTACAGGAATTATCAATAATATTCTTTTTTGGATTTTTAGTTTTTGTGGGAATAGTAGCATATTTTTCTAGTAAACAAAAAACATCTGGTGTATCTGCTGATGTTGAATATTATCTAGGTGGACACAGCACTCCTACAGTAGTATTAGCCTTTTCTTATGTAACATCTTCAATTAGTGCAGCTTGTTTCATGGGAGATCCAGGGATTATGTCTACAGTAGGCTGGCCATATTATTGGGTAGTTATTGCTATTGTGCCAGGTTTAATCATTCCAGCTGTATTGCTTATGCCAAAAATGAGACAGCAAGCAGAAAAACTTGGTTCATTGACTATTCCTGAATATTTAGGACAAAGATATAATAGTACAGCATTGCGTTTAATAATTGCAGGTGTAATATCTGTTTTTTATATTTTTCCGTTAGTAGCACAATTTAAAGGAGCAGCTGTTTTATTAGAATCTTTTACTGGTATTTCTTTTAATATGGGATTAGCTATTATAACAGTTGTAATTATTTTTTATGTTATTGTTGGTGGTTTAAGATCGGTAGCATGGACTGATTTTGTACAAGGTTTACCAATGTTAGTTATTAGTATAGTTTTATTGGTTGTTTCGTTAAATGCTGTTGGTGGTTTTAGTGGTTTAGAAGAAAAATTATCACAGATTGATCCTAATATGTTGAAGGTCGTTCAAGATGAAGCACCTGATGCTCAAATGTCATTATCTGGAGTTTTAGGAAATTTTGTTTTTTGGTGTGTTATTTTTATAAGTCAGCCATATTTATGTTCTCGTTTTTTAGCTATACCAAATGTAAAAAGAAAAACAATTGGAACATTCTTAATCACAGCTTTAATTTTAAGTGTTGTTTACAATAGTTTTTATATTGCAGGTTTAACAGGTAGAGTATTATTCCCAGATGTTAAAGCTGATTATTTAACTGTAACAATGGCAATAAATCTTTTGCCTACAGCAGTTGCAGCTTTTATGATGATTGGTATTTTTGCAGCCATGATGTCTACAGCAACTTCTGTTTTATTGGTAATTGGTCAGGCAGTAGGTAGAGATTTTTATTCTAAAACTATAAACAAAAATGCTTCACCAGAAAAAGAAGTTTTAGTTACTAGAATTGCGATTGTAGTAGTCGCATTTATCTGTTTTGCATTTAATTATGTTGATCCACCAGAATTTTTATCTGTTGTATTATATTTGGGATTGAGTGGAATAGGTTCTTGTATTGGTATTCCATTATTTGCAGCAATTGTTTCTAAAAAATCTACAAAAGAAGGAGCTATTGTTTCCTCTATTGTTGGTCCAATTGCTTATATTATTTTCAATTATGTAGTTGGTTTTAATTTTTGGTTTGCAGGTTTGATGGCTATTGTTGTAGCCGCTATATGTATGGTAGTAATTTCTGTATTTATTAATAAAAAGAATAGAGCTTTAATCAGTAATGTAGCGGAAGCTAAATAATAATTTGTTAGATTATTAAAGGAAAGAGGAATTTATATGTCGTATTATATGCACGATTTAACTTGGCCAGAATTCAATGATAAAAAAGATAAAGTAGTTATTTTGCCAATCGGTTCAACAGAGCAACATGCCATACATCTTCCTTTATGTACAGATGCTAAAATAGCAGAACAATTTTCTCTACATTTAGCTGAAGAAATAGATGGAGTAGTAATGCCGACAATTGTTTATGGTTATAAATCAAAACCTTTAAGTGGTGGCGGTCCATTATTTCCAGGAACAATAGATTTAAATGGAAATACTTTAATTTATTTAGTTCATGATATATTGATGGAATTAATAAGAGATGGATTTACAAAAATATTCATTATGAATGCACATTTTGAAAATGAAGCATTTGTAGTTGAAGCAATGGATTTAGTCAATAGAGAAACAAATGGAGCAGCAACAATTGTTGAATCTAATTGGTGGGACCCAATGCCTGAAGATGTGATAGATTTGATATTCGATAAAGTGCCTTTCCCAGGTTGGGCTTTAGAACATGCAGCTGTAACAGAAACATCTTTGATGTTATATTTTGCACCAGAGCTTTGCAAAATGGATAGAACAGTGGATGTAGTATCAACAAATGCATTGCCTTATTTTAGATATCCATTGAAAAAAGATGATGTACCAGAATCAGGAGCATTAGCAAGTTGTGCTTATTCTAGTGCTGAAAAAGGAAAAATAATAGTGGATAAAGTACTTCCTGAATTAGTAAATATTTGTAAAAAGGAATTTAATTTATAATAATTTTATATTATTAGGGTATAACATATAGGAGATATACATTATGAAAAATTTATTTATAAATGTTCGTTTAAAAGGAAATAAAGAATTACAATCTATATTAGCTAATGATGGCAAATTTGAAAGAATTGGTAAAATAGAACCACAAGATGATTATAATATTATTGATTTAAAGGGAAATCTAGTAGTATCTCCGTATGTAGACCCGCATATACATTTAGATTATGTGTTCACTGCAAAATTAGAAGGAGCAACTAATAAAACAGGAACATTATTTGAAGGTATACAACGTTGGAGTGAAACAAAATCTAAATTTACAAAAGAAGATATAAAATATAGAGCTAAAAAAGCAATAAAAAAAGAAGTATTAGCAGGAGTTCAATATATTAGAACACATGTAGATGTAACTAATAAAAATTTTGAGGCATTAGAAGCTATTTTAGAGTTAAAAGAAGAATTAAAAGATATAGTGACAATTCAGATAGTATCTTTTCCGCAAGAAGGAATGTATGCATATAAAAATGGCGTAGAATTAGTCGAAGAAGGTTTAAAAATGGGAGCAGATTGTGTAGGTGCAATACCTCATTTTGAATACGCTAAGGAATTTGGTGAAAAATCTATTCATAAAGCAGTTGAATTGGCTTTAAAATATGATCGCTTAATAGATGTTCATTGTGATGAAACAGATGATGATCAATCTCGTTATGTAGAATTATTAGCAGCTCTTACATATATGGAAGGGATAGATAAAAAGACTACAGCTAGTCATACTTGTTCATTAGGTTCGGCTAATAATGCTTATGTTTTTAGATTAATGAATTTATTATGTAAAACAAAAATGAATTTTATATCATGTCCAACAGAAAATATTTATCTTCAAGGTCGTCAGGATACATATCCAAAACGTAGAGGACTAACAAGAGTAAAAGAATTAAATGATAATCATATAAATGTTTGCTTTGCTCAAGACTCTATATCAGACCCATGGTATCCTTTAGGAAATGGAAATATGATGAATATTTTAGACCATGGAATTCATATTTGCCAGATGATGTCTTTTGATGAAATTGATAATGCTTTGGATTTAATAACAATAAATGGAGCTAAAACCATGAACCTAGATAATGTTTATGGAATTGAAGTTGGAAAAGATGCTAATTTTATTGTTATTAATGCTAAAAGTGAATTTGAAGCAGTTTGTGAACGTGCAGGTGTATTAGCTTCTATTAGAAATGGAAAATATTTGTTTAATAAAATTCCAGAAAAAGTAAATACTGATATTGATTTATTATCTTAAATTAAAATAATAATATTTACTAAAACAAAAAAGCTGTAATAACTAAGTAATTTTAGTTATTACAGCTTTTTTTGTTATATCATGCTAAGTTTTAATTTTTTTGCAGGATATATAGATTAGAACATCAAATGTTACGGTTAAATAGAAATACTCAAACTAAAGAGTATTCAAATACAATATATGTTATTATTTATGAATTTATTATATCTGAAAAAAATATACATTACAATTTTTTGTATAACTATAGAGTTGACAAGAATAAAATATAAGAGTATTATAAACATAAAAAGAAAGAAGGTATTTCATTAATATGTTACTTTTATTTTACCTGTTTATTAAAGATATAAAAATTAAAATTAATATTAATATTAATTTTAATTTTTAATGTTGGTAAAAGTATATAGAAAATAATATATATTATTTTCTATATACTGATTAATATATTATTGAAATATTTATATAATCAAAATGAAAGGAGAAATTTAATGAAAATTTATCAGATTCGCTTAAAATTATTTCTTTTAGAGGATATAGCTGCAAATAAAATTCAAGAAAAGATAACAGCTTTTATTGATTCGGGTTTTAAAACTGATGAGAAGTGGTTAAATTTTCATGAACAGAATAGTTACAAAAATTATTGCTATGATCAGTTATATCCAATAGAAAAAGATCGGGTTTATAAAAAAGGAAAGATATATACTTTGACTATACGTACTGTAGATTTAGAATTAGCAAAGTATTTTAAGCTAGTATGTGTTGATAATCATACTAAAGAAATTAAAGGATTAGTAGCGGAAATAAGAGTGCTGCCAAAGAAAATATTAGAAACAGTGTATACGCTTACACCTATGATTATAAAAACAGAAAAAGGTTATTGGAAAGAAGCTATAAGTTTTGCAGAATTTGAACAAAGATTAAAAGTTAATTTAATCAAAAAATGGAATGCTTATCATCAAGAAAAAATTGATGAAGACTTTGACTTATACACTGTGATAGAACTTAAAAATAAAAAGCCAATTGCTATGGAATATAAAAGTATAAAATTATTGGGCGATAAAGTTCAAATACAAGTGGCAGATAATAAGCGTGCTCAAGATTTATGGTATTTTGCTTTAGGTGTTGGTTTGGGTGAAATGAATGCTCGTGGCTGTGGATTTTTGAATTATCGTTGGTTATAACTTTATTTAAAAGAAAGGAGGAATTTTATGTTTGAAGAATGTTTAGAAGTATTTAAAAGAGAATTAGACTATGATAATAATCTTATCTTGGACGAATATATACCAGCAGATGGTTCTTATATAATTGTAGATGCTGAAGGTAAGATAAAAAATTATCAAGATATAAAACTTGATAAAAAAAAGAGAGGAACAAGTGAGGCTGTAGTAAAAGGTAGTTATTTTAAAGAGATATGTTTTTATGATTATCATAGTAAATTGATTTCTATGAATAAGCCAGTGGATAGCAAAAAAGTAATTCATTCTAATAACTATTTATCATTTGCAGTGAAAAAAGAAAGTATTACGTCTAAATTAACAGAAACTATTATTGATAATTATTATGATACTTTAAAAAATCCTTTAGAGGCAAAATATAAGAAATCTAAAGAAGCAAGTAAGATTTATCAAAAATTTGAAGAAGAATATACTCCTGTAAATATAGAAATATTGGAAAAATGTAGAAGTTGGATAAAACAGCATATTTTTTCTATTGATAAATTGATAGATATCGATTTAAAAAAGAAAGATTATCTTAAAATTTTCTTTGAAATTTTTGAAGCAGATGAAGAAGATAATAAGAAGAATAAAGAATTATTTATTCAAGAAGATAATCGATATATTTTCCCTAGCATCTATAATAACAATGATTATAATGTAGAAGTTAATGGGAAAATACAAGGTATTCCAGATAATAATATGGGAATGAATGCTAAAAAACCATTTTTAGCTATAAAGACAAGAAAAACTCCTGCTGCTTATTTAGTAGATATAAATAAAGCTATTTTGCAAAAACAATTTTTTGAGTATTTAATGAATTTTGCTGCTAATGGTAAAAATAATATTTATATAGATACGAAAAATTATAGAATTAAAGCATATAGTGATCAAGACGAACGCGATGATTTTGATGAAATGGCTTCAGGATATTATTTACGTATTCAAAAGGGCAAAGAATTAGAAATTCAGATTCAAGATAATATAGTGGATTATCAAAATAGATTAAAAACAAATTTTGAATATATGAAGTTTATAAGTATTGATATTAAAGGAGATAAATTACCTGAATTTGCTAAGAAGTATGGCGTTTATGATAAACGAACAAGTGTTGGTACATTAATTAATGAAATATTTTTTTCAAAATTTTTGAGAACAAATTATTTTATAGATGTAAATGATATGAGTATAAAAGATAGTGTGTTAAGACAAAATATTATTATGTATCGTAATATAATTTTTGATTGGGTTTATAAAGGAATTGATAATAATTTTAGTAAAGCAGAAGAAAAATTTGCTTTAGATTTAATAAAAAATTCAATACGAAATGAAGATAAATATAACTTAAGACCTAAATCACAATTGAATTTGCATTGGTCATTAAAGGATTATTTTCTTAAAATGAAAAAAGAACAAGGAGGAGAAACAATGGCTGATATAGCAACAAAAATTAGAACAAGCGTAAAAGACAAAGTTATGTCTAAGGAAGAGGTAGTGATGCCTAGTGATGATAAAGAATATTACTATGCAGTAGGGCAATTATTATCATATTTTATTTTTAAAAGCAGAGCTGGTAAGAGAATGCAATCTATGATAAATCCAGTACTTAATGCTAAGCGTGATAACATTATAAAAATGAGATTATTTCAGTTATATAAAAAATATAATTATGATATATCTATCAATAATTATAATATGAAAAAGCTATATGCAATGATTTTAGGCTATAAGCCTCAAAATAAAGTAAATCAAGAAATGATTTTATTTGGCTATTTAGATGAAAATATATTATTAAAAAGTAATGCAAAAACTGTTTAAAATGAGAACTAATATAATTTTAGGAGGATATAAAAATGGAAAATAAAACTATGAATAAACGAGTATATGGTATATTGGGTATTTCTTCAATTATGGGAAATTGGAATGCAGATTTTTCAGGTTATCCAAAATCAACAAGTGATGGTAATGTATTTGGCAGTGATAAGGCATTAAAATATCCAATGAAAAAGATGTGGGATAATGAAGAACAAAATGTTTTATATATTAAATCATTAGCATTTGGAGAAAAAGGAAAAGATGGTTCTATTAGTTTAACACCTAGAACTTTAAAAGAACGTTATGAATTATTATTTGGTGAAGATGATTTAAAAGATGTAAAAAAGGTTTTGACTAATTTAATGACAGCAGTAGATGTAAAAAATTTTGGTGCAACTTTTGCGGAAGCTGGCTGTAATATTGCCATTACTGGTGCAGTACAAATTGGTCAAGGCTTTAATAAATATATTGATACTAATGCAGAAGAACAAGATATTTTATCTCCATTTAAAGATGCAAAAGCAAAAGAGAAAAATGAAGTAAAAGCAAAAGCAAAAGCTAAGGCGAATAATTTATCAGAAGATGATATTGAAGTAAAAGATGCTCAAAATTCTACATTAGGTACAAAAATAACAAGCAATGAAGCACATTATTTTTATCCATTTGTAATTAATCCACTTGCTTATAAAGAATTAGTAGATTTAGGTGTTACAGAAGGTTATACAGAAGAAGATTATCAAAATTTTAAGCGTACAGCATTAGTATCTGCCACAGCATTTGCAACAAATTCCAAAGTGGGCTGCGAAAATGAATTTGCTGTTTTTGTAGAAACGCAAAGTGATACTTATTTACCTAATTTATCTGAATATGTAACTTTCTCAAAGGATGAAGATGAAGAAAATAAAAACATTGAAGATAAAGACCTTAAAGATATTAAAGATAAAAATATTAATGTTATAGATTTAAAAAATTTGGCGGATATATTAAATGATATGAGTCAGCAGATTAAATCTGTAGAAATTTATTACAATCCATATACTACAAAATTAGCAAATAAAGATATGAAATTTGCTAAATACTTTAATATCATAACCTCTAAAGAGGTGCAATAAATGGAAATTTTAAAATTTAAACTCAGTGGAAAGAGTGCTTTTTTTAAAAAGCCTGAAGTGAATACGTATTGTTATTTTACGTATGGCAATATTCATAGAGTGGCTTTATTAGGCATTTTAGGAGCTATCTTAGGATATAAAGGTTATAGCCAAATGCAAGATATTTTGTCTAATAAAAAGAAAAAAGGGAAATTAGAGTCATCGTATCCTGAATTCTATGAGAAACTAAAAGATTTGAAGATTGCTATTTTGCCTTTGAATAATAAAGGTATTATCTCTAAAAAAATACAGATATTTAATAATTCTGTTGGTTATGCTTCTAAAGAACAGGGCGGAAACTTGATAGTAAAAGAACAATGGCTTGAAAATCCTAAGTGGGAAATTTGCATTTTGTTAGATTGTGAGGAAGCTAAAAAAATCAAAGAGGCTATACAAAATCATAAATGTGAATTTTATCCATATTTAGGAACAAATGATCATTTTGCAGATATTGAGTATTTAGGTGTAGAAGAAGCAAAAACTATAGAAGATGAAATGTATAGAATAGATAGTTTTGTCTTTAATAGTGATGTAGATATATTAAATTTAGAAGAAGAGGAATTAAATGACTGGAAATCTCAAGGAAAGCCTACATCTAAGGGGAATTTTAAATATGAAGAGGCTTTGCCATATAAAATAAGTAAGATAACAAATAATTATGAACTTGAAAGATTTATTTATACTGGAAATTTAGTAGAGTTGGAGGAAGATAGAAGGGTATATTATATACAAGACAAAAATAAAAAAGAAATAGAAGATAAATATATTATATTTTATTAATTTAAGTATATTTAATTGATTAATAGAAACAAGTGTTGTAAATTTTGTTAGTTAGAAGGTGATTTAGATGGACTATAAAATTCTAAATGAGTTAATAGATAATGTAGATAAGTATAAAGCACATAAAAAACCTAAAAATGAAAAAGATGAAAAGGGAGAACAAATATATGAAACTTTGTTAGAACATACAAAAAGAACAGAAAAATATTTTGATAAATTTTGGCAATTGAAAAAATGTGATGATATTCTAGATAGATTTTGTAGTGTTTTATGGCAAGACAAAATGATAAAGAAAAAAGATATAGAAGAAGCTAAAATTATATTAAAAGAAATGATAGAGGCTATTCCTATTTTTCATGATTTGGGAAAAATAAATCCTAATTTTCAAATTGAAAAAATGGGTAATAAAGAAATTATTAGAGATGAAAATTTTATAGAAACAAAACATTCTTTTATTTCAGCGATAATATATTTATCTTATTTTAGAAATAAAATAGTAAATAAAGTAAAAGGAAGAAAAATAAAAGATTTACTTAAAGAATTTATATTGTATCATGCTTATATTATAGAAAGACATCATAGTGATATAGATAAAATTGGTAAATTTGTTGGAAAGATTAATTTTAAGCCAAATCCTGATACTGAACAAGCAATTAAAGAGTTACCTATTAGTAAATTAATAGAGGCTATAACTAAAAGTAAAATATATATGAAAGATTTATCTTTAAAGAAGGGTAGTACAGATAATCTGATTGCATCATTTGAAGATAAAAAGTTTATTAATAAAAATGATAAGAGGCGTAGTGAAAAACAAGGGATATATATTTGTATCTATATAAGATGGTTATATTCTTTATTAGTAGCAAGTGATTATTATGCGACTTCGGAATTTATGAATGGTGGCTCTTTTAATGAAGTTGATGATTTAAATAATATTCAAGATTGGATAAATGTTTATGAAAATACAGATTTAATGAAAAATATTCGTAAATATCAAAATGAAAGTTATCCTATGTCTATGGAGAATTTAAATAAAGTTACAAATATAAATATATTACGTAGTGAAATTTTTTGTGAAGCTGAAGAACAAATAAAAAATAATTATCAAGAAAATATGTTTTATTTAGAGGCTCCAACAGGTAGTGGTAAAAGTAATACAGCAATGAATTTAAGTTTTAAATTGATGTCTTGGAATAGAGATTTATGTAAGATTTTTTGGATTTATCCTTTTAATACCTTAGTAGAACAAAATTTAGATACGTTAGAAAATATTTTTGGAAAGAAAGAGAATATTATTTCAAAAATTGCTGTAATAAATTCATTAACACCAATAAAATTAAAACATGTAGATTGTAAAGGAAATATAATATCTGAAAATGATGAACCTGATGAGAATAACGAAAAAAATGTTTATAGGCAATCTTTGTTAGACAGGCAATTTTTGAATTATCCTATGATTTTATCAACACATGTTAGTTTATTTAATACTATATTTGGAGAAAGTCAACAAAATTTATTTGGTTTTTATCAGTTAATAAATAGTGTAATAGTATTAGATGAAATTCAAAGTTATAAAAATAGTATATGGACAGAAATAATATACTTTTTAAAACCATTAGCTAATTTATTTAATATGAAAATTATTATTATGTCAGCTACATTGCCTAATTTAGATAGATTATCTCAAGGTCAATCAGAGGCAATATTTTTACTAAAGAATTCTAATAAATTTTTTAAAATAGATTGTTTCAAAAATCGGGTTCAGTTGAATTATGATTTATTAGATACTAAAGTTGATGATAAATTTAATCAATTAAAAGAGCATTTAAAACAACATTTAGATACAGATAAAAAGATTTTAATTGAATTTATAAAAAAACGAACAGCTAATGACTTTTGGTTGTATCTAGTGGAAGATGAATACTTTAGAGAAAAAAATATAAAAATTGAGTATTTATCTGGAGATGATAGTTTAGCTGAACGTAAAAGAATTTTGGATAAAATAAAGCAAACAGAAGATACTATAGTTTTAGTAGCAACACAAGTTATTGAAGCTGGTGTAGATATAGATATGGATATTGGTTATAAAAATATATCTAAATTAGATAGTGAAGAACAATTTATAGGTAGAATAAATCGTTCATGCAAAAGGAAGGGAATAACATATTTTTTCCAAATTGATGATGCTAAAGATATCTATAAAAATGATATTAGAGTAGATAGTGAATTTACGTTAGAAAAAGAAAAGATGAGAGAAATTCTTATTAATAAAAATTTTGGTGATTATTATAATAAAATTTTAGATGTAACTAAAAATAATAATAAAGCCTATATTAAAGATTTTTTAGGATCTATAGCTGATTTAAACTATGAATATATAGATAAACATATGAAATTAATTGATGAAGATAAAAATATAGTACAGGTTTATTTAGCTAGAAAAATTGTAGATATTAATGGTGATTTGATAGATGGTAAAGAGATTTGGAAGCAATATGTAAATTTATGGAAAATGAAATCTTCTATGGATTATGCAGAGTGGAAAGTAAATATGTCTATAATAACAAGTAAAATGAATTATTTTATATATCAAGTTAATAAATCAAATTTAGAGCTAAAAGAATATAATGATAAAATGGGCAACATAATTTATATAGAAGATGGTGATAAATATTTTACAAAAGATAAATTTAATAGAGAGCTGTTACAAGGTGTTGGAGGTATAGATTTTATTTGAAATAAAGAAGGTATCCAAGATGAAAGTGAACGGAACTTTGATGAATTATTATATTCATTGTCCTAGACAATGTTATTTATTTGGAAATCGGATAAATTTAGAAGATAATAGTGAAACGGTAAATATAGGTAAAATTCTTCATGAAGAACGAGCGGATAATGAAAATACAGAAATAGCCTTAGATAATATTAAATTAGATAAATTAACTAAAGAATATTTGACAGAAATTAAAAAATCTGATGCAGATATTGAAGCTTGTAAATGGCAATTATTATTGTATTTGAAGATATTAAAAGATAAAGGAGTTGTGCGGAAAGGAAAATTAGAGTTCATTGAAAAGAAAAAGACTATTAAGAAGACGATGATTTTAGAATTAACTCCAGAGATAGAAATTATGTTAAAAAAATATGTAAAAGCCATTGATGAATTACTAAAATGTGATGAAGTACCACCAGTTTTAGGTAAAAGCAGTTGTAAAAAATGTGCTTATTATGAGTATTGTTATATTTAAAATTTTTGTTCGGAGAAAGACGTGATATTATGGGTAGTACAAAGTGTATTGCATCTATGGGTGAATTGAGTCGAAAAGATAATTCTTTATGTTTTAAAAATGAGAAAAAACATGTATATATTCCTGTAGAAAATATTAAAGAAATTTATTGTTTTAATGAAGTGAGTATCAATAGTAAATTATTGGATTTTTTGGCACAGAAAAATATAATAGTTCATTTCTTTAATTATTATGGCAATTATAGTGGCACTTTTTATCCAAGAAAAAAATATATGAGCGGAAAATTGTTAGTGAAGCAAGTTGAGAAATTTAATACAGAGCGGTTGACTGTAGCAAGAGCAATTGTAAAAGGAATTGGTATTAATATTTATGAAGTTTTGTATCACTATTATAAGCATGATAAAAAAGAAGTAAAAGAAGTATTAGACTGGATAAAAACACAATTTTATTCAGCTGTAAATGAGGTAAAATCCATACCAGAAATAATGGCATTTGAAGGTGATTTATGGCTTAGATTTTATAGTACATTTAAATATTTTTTACCTGAAGATTTTGTTATGAATAAACGAGTAAAAAGACCACCAGATAATCCTATAAATGCATTGATATCTTTTGGTAATACTTTATTATATACAAAGACAATATCAGCTATTTATAGAACACATTTAGACCAAGGAATAAGTTTTTTGCATGAGCCTTCAGAAGGAAGATTTTCTTTAAGTTTAGATATAAGTGAAGTTTTTAAACCTGTGATTGTCTTTAAAACTATTTTTGATTTAGTGAATAATAGAAAAATAAAAGTAGAAAATCATTTTGAGAGAAAAGTAAATTATTGCATATTAAATGAAGAAGGTAGAAACATATTTTTAAAAGCTTTTCAAAATCGTATGGAAATGGTAGTGCAACATCCAAAATTAAAGAAAAAGACATCATATCATTCAATGATAAAAATAGATTGTTATAAGTTAATAAAATTTATTATGGAAGATAAAGAATTTATACCATATTCATTGAAAGCAGGGTATTGATGAATGAGTAAAAAAATAAATTATAATTATGCTTTTTTATTTTATGATGTAAATGAAAAGAGAGTACAGAAAGTATTTAAGATATGTAAAAAATATTTATCACATTTTCAAAACTCAGTATTTAGAGGAGAAATAACACCATCGAAATTAATGAAATTAAAGTTAGAGTTACAAAAAATTATAGTAGATGAAGAAGATTTTGTTTGTATTATAAAATTAATGAATGATAATGTATTTGGTGAAGATATTTTAGGTAAAAAAGATATAGAAAATGGAGAAAGTTTGATTTTATAAACTAAATTTTACCAGGCATAAAAATAAATATATGTATATAAACCCTTATAAATACAAGAGTTATAGCAAATTTCTTTCATTAAAGAAATAAATGCATTATGCCTGGTAATTTTTACTTAGAATGTTGAAATATCAATGTTTTTGAGCTATATTATAAAATATAAAGCCTTTAAAAACGAGGATTAACAGTAACAAAGGTTGTTTTTGAATATACCAGCTGTCGAACCTGCTGTCTAGCAACATAATGATTAACAGTAACAAAGGTTGTTTTTGAATAAATGGGAATTCTTTACCTGTTTTTACAAATATTTATTAACAGTAACAAAGGTTGTTTTTGAATAGATTTTGTTTCTCCAATAAGAAAATTAAAAACATGATTAACAGTAACAAAGGTTGTTTTTGAATGCTTTTTATCGGCTTTTTATCGGCTTTGTTAATAGATTAACAGTAACAAAGGTTGTTTTTGAATACCTTCTTTGGAGAGATATAGTAAGACCTGCTATTTGATTAACAGTAACAAAAGTTGTTTTAAATGAACTTAGTAATGGAAATATATAGATATTTTAAAATAAAAAATAATAATAAATTATTATGAATAAATATATAATCTATTAATAATTTTTATAGACTAAAAGGATTATTTTTGTTATAATATACAAACTATGACTTTGGAGGTATATATTTGACAAAAATAAAAATATTATTGGTTACTATTTGTATTATGGTGATGTCTACGATGACTGTCAGTGCAAATGCGTTTGATGATTTGAAAGATGACTTAAAGGATGATCAAGCATTGAAGTTAGCAGCGGGATATTTAGTTGCTAATGAGGTGCAACGATTAACGAAAATAAGTGCATTAGAATTATTCTTAGCTTCAACAGCAGTTAATTATATGGACGATAAAGATCTAACAAATGCAGTAGTAAAATCTTTAGTATATCAGATAAAATTTTAAATAAAAAATGCATTAGAATTTTTTCTAGTGCATTTTTTTATATAATTATATTGTGAGGTGAATTTTATGGAATTTAGAGTATTAAAATATTTTTTAACTGTTGTAAGGGAAGAAAATATAACAAAAGCAGCGAATGTATTACATATTACCCAGCCAACATTGAGTCGACAATTAGCTCAATTAGAAGAAGATATTGGAGTAAAATTATTTAATCGTGGAACTAGAAAGATAAGTTTAACAAATGAAGGAATGTTATTAAGACGTAGGGCAGAAGAAATAATTTCTTTAGTGGACAAGACAGAACAAGAATTAAATGAACAAGATGAAATGTTAGATGGTGTGATTTCTTTGGGATGTGGAGAATTAAGTTCTGTATCAACACTAGCAGATATATTAGCTGGTTTTAAAAAGAAGCACCCACTTATTGTCTATGATTTATATACAGCAAATGCAGATGAGATCAAAGAAAAAATTGATAAAGGATTAATAGATATTGGTTTATTATTAGAGCCTGTGAATATAGAAAAGTATGAATATATTCGATTGCAGACAAAAGAAGTGTGGGGTGCTGTAATGAGAGCTGATGATGAATTAGCTAAACAAGAATTTGTTACTGCAGAACAGTTGAGCAAAAGACAAATAATATTAGCACGTAGACCAAAAGCCAAAAATGAATTAGCACATTGGTTTGGTAAGTATTATGATAAACTGAATATTTCATTTACAAGTAATATGAGTACAAATGCAAGTATTATGGTAGAAAAAGGATTAGGAAATGCTTTAATTATTAAAGGCTCATTGCCATTTTTAGATGAAAATAGAATAAAATGCATACCACTACATCCAGCTTTGATAGCTAATAGTGTTTTAGTTTGGAAAAGACATCAGCCATTTAATTTGGCTACAACGAAATTTATAGAGTATATACAATGCTTTTTAAGCATGAAATGATATTAAAAAATAGGTATTAGACATATATTTGATTTTTATTTTATAATGTGAATGTAAGTTGATATAAAAAATATTTGATTTACATTCACATTATTTTTTTAGGTGATATATATGGTAATAGTAAAAAATCATAAAAATTTTTCTACAAAAAGTATGAATTCATTAAATAAATTAGATGTAGGTCAATTTAATAAATGTCTAGGAGGTATAGTTAAAAATAAAAAAAGTGAACATATAAAATTTTTGAAGAAGCAAAGATTTATTTTATTGGAAGCTATTCATGAGATGCAAAAGAAGTTGGATTGTGTAGACTATGTAATTTATTTATTAAAAAGGATAAATGCAAATGAAAGAGATAAGGAGGAAGTAAAAATGACAATTGGAGAAATATCACAAGAAATAGGTCTATCAGCAGATACTTTAAGATATTATGAAAAAATAGGATTGTTACCTAATGTACCAAGAGATAATAGTGGCAAACGTAATTATGATGAGAATTTTATTAATTGGATAAAATTTATTCAAACATTAAAAAATAGTGGAATGTCTTTAAACGATATTATAGAGTATATAAATTTGGCAAAATGTGGCAATAATACATATCAAGAACGCAAAAATTTATTAATAAAATCTAAGCAAATATTATTAGAAAAAATGTTGAATTTACAATCTATGATAGAGAAAGCAAATTATCAAATTAATAATTATGATAATATTTTAGTACCTAAAACAGATGCTTTAATATTTTAAATAAAAATATTTGAATATTCTTGATTTTTATAGGAATAGAAGAAAGGAAAATAATTATGAAAAAAACAATGATATTAACGTCAATGGCATTGATATCTTTAGTAGCTGTGGGTTGTGCAAATGAAGAAGTTAAAGATACACAAGATAATCAGCCTGTCATTTCAACAAATATGGAAGAAGTACAAACAGAAGGTAATGTAAATACGAAAAAACCATTAATAGTTTATTTTTCTTATGGTGAAAATAGTGAATTGCCACAAGATGTAGATGCTTCAGCTAGCGCTAGTATACAAAAATGGAATGATGAAAATACTGGTAATACAGGTATAGTAGCACATATTATTCAAGAGAAAACAAAAGGGAATATGTTTTCTGTTCAGACAGTAAATAAATATCCATCGACATATAGTGAGACTGTTAATCAAGGAAAACAGGAGCATGAAAATAATATTCGCCCTGAACTTACAAATCATATAACAAATTTAGATGATTATGATACTATTTTCGTGGGTTATCCAAATTGGTGGTATGATATGCCAATGGCAATGTATAGTTTTTTTGATGAATATGATTTGAGTAATAAGACAATTATTCCGTTTAATACTTCTGGCGGTAGCGCTTTTTCTGACACTATAAATACAATTAAAAAATTAGAGCCAAATGCAAATGTAATTGAAGGTATAACAATTAGAGCTGAAGATGTAGAGTCTAGTCAAAATGAAATTGATGAATGGTTAAATGATTTAGGTTATAATATTTGATTTAAATATACATTTATAAGAAAGGACAGATAATGATGAAGAAAAAATTATATATTTTCATAGTGATTATATTGTCCTTTCTTATTTTTGCTATGTATAAAATATTTGTAGAAAATAAAACAATAGTGGAAAAAGATATTATTTTAGCAATGGATACACAAATTTCATGGGTAATATATGAAAAACCTTCACTATATCCATTAGATTTAAATGCGAAAATAAAAACGAGAATAGATGAATTAGTAAAATTATTATCAGTTACTGATGAAAATAGTGAAATTTATAAAGTAAATCATCATCAAGAACGAGATATAAAATTAAGTGAAGATACTAAAAATGTAGTTTTATTTGCGCTACAGATGGCAGAAAAGACAAACGGAGCTTTAGAGCCGACTATATATCCAGTGCTTAGAGAATGGGGCTTTACTACAGGAAAATACCAAATACCTGATGAAACAAAAATAAGAGATTTATTAAATTATGTGGATTATAGGAAAGTTAGTTTAAAAGAAAATCAAATATATTTGCCAGATGGTATGCAGATTGATTTAGGAGCAGTAGCCAAGGGATATATAGGTGATGAAATCATAAAAATTTTGAAGGCAAATAATATATCGTCTGCTTTAATAAATTTAGGTGGTAATGTTCAATTATTGGGAACAAAACCAAATGGAGATTTATGGAATATTGGACTTAAATCACCTAATAGTCAAGATTATATAGGTATCTTGAGATTAGCAGATTGTGCGATTGTAACTTCAGGAAATTATGAGCGATATTTTATCGGCGAAGATAATAAACGATATTGGCATATTTTAGATGGAAAAACAGGAAAACCAGCAGATAAACATATTAATTCCGTAACGATTGTAACAAAACAGGGAGAATTAGGTGATGCTTTATCCACAGCATTATTTGTAATGGGAGTAGATGAAGCTATTAATTATTGGAAGCAAAATAAAGATGAAAATGATGCATTTGAGATGATATTGATTACAGATGATAAAAAAATATATATAACTGAGAATTTAGTTGATAGTTTTACTTTGCAAGATAAATATAAAGATTATCATATGGTGGTGGTAACTTTATGAACAATATTAATAAATCAGTAATATGTATTGTTTTGGTGATTATATTTATTGTAGTTTTTATTGGTTTAAAAAATAGTTTTGCCGAAAAAACAAATATAGTGGAGATAATTCAAGATGGAAATATAATTTATACTTTGGATTTAAATAAGAGTAAAGATGAATTAATACAGGTAGAATTCCAAGGTCATAAAAATATAATTCAAATAAAAGATAAACAGATAAGTATAATTGAAGCTGATTGTCCTGATAAAACATGTGTAAATATGGGAATTTTAAAATCAGCATTTACTCCTATAGTGTGTTTGCCCAACCATTTAGTAATTCAGTATGTAAATGATGATAAAGAAATTGATGCTACAGTAAATTAGGTGATAGTGATGAAGACAAAAAAATTAGTGCAATTATCTTTATTAACTGCGATAGCACTAAGTATATTTATTGTAGAATTACAAATACCAAATCCTTTGCCATTTCCAGGAATTAAATTAGGTTTAGCAAATATAGTAACTTTATATGTAATTTATAGATATAGAGCAAAAGAGGCACTATTGGTGTTGATGGCTAGAATCATTTTGGGTAGTGTATTTAGTGGCAATCTTATGGCTATAATGTATAGTTTAGCTGGCGGAATTTGTTGTTTTGTTGTGATGAATGTACTACATGATAAAATAGAAGAAAAATATATTTTTATAGTTAGTATATTAGGAGCTTGTGCACATAATATAGGGCAAATAATTATAGCAATATTTATAACAAAGACTTTAGCAATTATGATGTATTTACCATGGTTATTATTATCAGCAATGATTACAGGTTTATTTATTGGTTTATGTACACAATATTTACTAAAAAGTAGAGCCATATTAATGCAAAAATAAAAAATCCTATTGCTTAAAAATTTTAGGCAATAGGATTTTTTGTTTATAATTCTTCTTCGACACGCATGAGGAGGAAGCAAAGGTCAGATAAACGATTTAAATAAATTTTTACATTTTCATTAATAGCTTCTTTTTCAGCTAAAGTTAAAACTTCACGTTCAGCTCTACGCGTAGTAGTACGTGCTAAATCTAAAAATGCTCCAGATTGAGTATTACCAGGCATGATAAAAGCAGTTAATGCTGGTAATTTAGCTTCAAACTCAACGATTTTTTGATCTATATTAGAAATGATTTCATTATTTATATAATATTTATCTGTGATACTAGCTAAATCAGCCATTAATTTTAGATTAGTTTGCTCAAGTTCTAATAAAAGTTGTTTAACTTCTTCTTTTTGAGCAAAAGCTCTAGCAAGACCGAGAGCAGAACTGACTTCATCAACAGTACCATAAGCTTGTACACGTAAAGAATTTTTAGCAACGCGTTCTCCAGTAAATAAAGATGTAGTGCCTTTATCCCCTGTTTTTGTACAAATAGACATATTTTCTCCTTTTATCAATCACCATTATATACGCTAAAGTCGATATCATGGTTAGGTATATAGATTTCTGTTTCACTGAAAAATACATGAACTTCACGTTCTGCATTAGCAGGGCTATCGGAAGCATGAACAGTATTTACAGTTTTGGAAAGAGCAAAATCACTGCGGATTGTGCCAGGTTGTGCTAAATTAGGGTCTGTTTTACCATGGAGTTCACGAACTCTTTCAATAGCGTTTTCACCTTCAACTACTAAAGCGACAATTCTATCAGAAGCCATAAAATCCACTAAACGTTGGTAATAAGGTTTACCCACATGTTCAGCATAATGTTTAGAGGCTATACAGTCGTCCATTTCTAGCATTCGCATAGCTACAATATCAAATTTTTCTTTTTCATAACGACTAATAATATCGCCAATATGATAATTTACTACAGCATCAGGTTTGATTAATACCAACGTTCTTTCTCTCATAAAAGACAACTCCTATTTTTATTCTTTGTATCCATCAGCTAAAAGTTTATAATGTAAAGCTGATTCATGAAGTGCTTCGATTTCATCTTCTCTTAAAGCACGGACTACTTTTACTGGTGAGCCAAATAACATAGAATTATTTGGTAATTTTTTATGCTCAGTAACAAGAGAACCTGCACCAATTACACTATTATGACCAATTTCAGCATATCCAAGTAATATAGCGCCCATACCGATTAGAGTATTATCGCCGACTTTACTACAATGGATAACAGCATTATGACCGATAGTAACATAACTGCCAATATGAGTAGGTGCATTGCTCATTACATGAACAGTTACATTATCTTGAATATTTGTATAATCACCAACAACTATAGGTTGCAAATCGCCACGAAGTACAGCACCTGGCCAAATATTAGTGTATTCGCCAATAGTAACATCACCGATGATTACTGCACTAGGATGAACATATGCAGTCTTAGCTATTTTAGGTGTATGTGATTTATAAGCTTGAATCATTAAAAAAATCCCCTAACTAAAAATAATTTATAATTATTTTACGACCATTACAGGAACAGGAGAATCTTCAATAACTTTTTGGCTTACGCTACCAATGAGAGCTCCTTTGAAGATACCAAGACCACGGCTACCCATGATGATGATATCAGAATTAGTTTCTTGAGCTACACGAATAATAGCTTTTGGACGAGAACCTGTTTCTACATGTTTTGTTGCAGTAATATCTTTTGGAAGTTTTTCCCAGATACGATCAAAGATGATATCACTAGGAATATGTTCATTGATATGACTAGAAACGTAAACGAATTCAAGAGATGCACCAGCTTTTTCTGCTAAGGAAATTGCCTGGTCAACTGCTTTACAAGCATTATCAGAACCATCTACAGGAACTAGGATTTTATTAATTTTACTCATAAAAAAAACCTCCTTATGATAGGACATAAAGTTTTATTTCATATTTCTTATATTATTAATTTTCGTGATAATTTTTGAAAATCCTTTTTTTGTTTAGAAATAAATTAAATTGAAAAAAGAAAATCTCTTAATATATTAACAAAATATACTAAGAGATTTTTATAATTAGTCTATATCTATTAAGGCTTTTCCTTGATGATACAATCCTGTGCGACAAACTAGGGCATTTTCTACGGAAATATTTAATTTATATTCATTTTTTAATACATCTAAAATTTCATTTGGTTTAGTAGTACCAGTAGATGTGATTTTTATATTTAAAGAAATATTTAAAGTATTATCTTCTAAATTGTATTGCATAGCTTTAGGAAGATATTGTTTGATTTCTATTTCTTTGCGTTTTTTTGGTGTTTCACGAACAACGACAATTTCTTTAGTTTGATTAAATTTATTGATAGCTTCTGTTACAGTGTTTAAGTCATCTTGACAAGGTAAAACAATAGAATAGGAAGCTTCATCAACAATGGACATCAAAGCTTTAGCACGCATATCAATTTGTCTAGCTTTTAAAAGTCTCACTCCTGGTGGCAATGCTTTAGATAATTTATCAAATAATTCAGGTTGACAAATGTCTTTTTTTAATTCTAAATCCATATATTCGGCATCGCTTGTTACACCTACAGATAAAGCAGAAGCAAAAGAAATTTTCATATGAGGATTAAAACCCTCTGAGTAAGCTGCTGGAAGATGAGCACGACAAATTGCACGTTGCATTAAAGATGCAAAATCAAGATGGGAAATATATCTTATAGGTTCGCCTTTTGTGATTTCTAAGCGATATTTTATCATTTAATAAAAACCTCCATAAACATAATAGATAATTATTTAATAGTATCCATATCAGTATCAAGTGTAGGGCAAATTCCGCAAGCGTTGCAATTACCATGACGGCAATCTCTTGTTAACTCGCCTTTTGTAGCTTTTTCGTATTCACGCAATAAGAATTTTTTGCTAACACCTGGAGTAGTATGTTCCCAAGGGAGTTTTTCATCAAATTTATATTCACGCATATTATAAAAATATGGGTCAATATTGCATTTGGCAAAAGCGTTCATCCAAACATCATATTTAAATTCTTCGCTCCAACCATCAAATTTTGCTCCATCTAACCATGCTTGATAGATTACTTTGCTAAGGCGTCTATCGCCACGAGAAATAGTACCTTCTAAGATACTAGTTGTAGCTGTGTGATAGTTAAACTGGATAGAGCGGTCAGTGATATGAGATTTTAATAATTGTTGTTTACGTTGGAATTCTTCTAAAGTATTTTGTGGGAACCATTGGAATGGTGTAAATGGTTTTGGTACAAAACAAGATACGCTAACAGTAACGCGAATATCACGGCGTTTAGTGATATAACGATATAATTTAGCAACTTTTGCACCGAGTTCAGCAATGCCGATGATATCCTCATCAGTTTCAGTTGGTAGACCCATCATGAAGTAAAGTTTTACTGTTTTCCAGCCATGACGGAAAGCAGCACCTGTTGCTTCCATGAGATTTTCTTCAGTTACACCTTTATTGATTACATCGCGTAATCTTTGTGTACCAGCTTCAGGAGCAAAAGTCAAACCACTTTTGCGGACTTGTTGCATTTTATGAGCAAGATCAATGGAGAAACTATCAATGCGTAGAGATGGTAAAGAGAAAGATACACGTTCGTTTTTATAATCTTCCATGAGGTCATCTACGATTTCACCAAGACAAGTATAATCAGCAGAGCTTAAAGAAGTGAGGCTCATTTCATTATAACCCGTGTTATCGAGCATTTCTTTAGCGATAGTGCGTAAGCGGTCAGCAGTGCGTTCACGTACAGGACGATAAGATATACCAGCTTGACAGAAACGACAACCACGAGTACAACCGCGGAATAATTCGAGCATTACACGGTCATGAACGATATCAATATAAGGTAATACAGGTTTTTTGATAGCGAAAGAGTCGCGGAAATTTTTGATTACACGTTTATTGATTACAGGTTTAGCTTCTGGGCAAAGCGGTAAAATTTCTTTAAAAGTATTATCTTCATTGTAATGAACTTCATATAATGAAGGAACATAGATGCCGTCTAATTTAGCAAGTTCTTTTAAAAATCCTTGTCTGCCACCTACTTTACCTTGTTTTTTCCAAGTGATAAAAGTATCTACGATTTCATTTAAAACTTCTTCGCCTTCACCGATGACAAAGAAATCGAAGAAATCAGCTACAGGTTCAACATTATATACGCAAGGGCCACCACCAACGATAAATGGGTCATTTTCTGTGCGGTCTTTTTGCCAAAGAGGAATGTTGGCTAAGTCTAACATATTTAAAACATTAGTGTAAATCATTTCATATTGAAGTGAGAAGCCAACAAAATCAAATTCTTTGATTGGTGTAAAAGATTCTAAAGCATAAAGTGGTATATTATGTTCACGCATTTTGTCTTCCATATCAAGCCAAGGAGCATAAACACGTTCAGCTACAGTATCTTGTCTTTCATTTAATACTTCATAGAGAATTTTTAAACCAAGATTGGACATACCTACTTCATAAACGTCAGGCATGGATAAAGCAAAGCGACAATCAACATCTTCATGATTTTTGTGTACAGCGTTTAATTCGCCACCAGTATAGCGAGCAGGTTTGGTAACAGTTTGTAAAATAGAAGGGTCTAGTTTAATCAATTTAATATCCTTTCTTCATGAAAAAAGCTGCTGTATAGGAAATTTTTATTTTTCATACAGTAGCTTTTAAATATAATATATACCAAATAATAATTAATCTTTTTGTTCAGTAGACTTTTGTTTTTCTTCAGTTTCATCTTTTTCAGGAAGACCAACATGTTGAAGACCATTTTTAGCTACTTGAACTGTATTTAAAATGTTTTGGATATAAACACTCATATGGTCAAATACTTGTTCAGCATATTGAACAGAATCATTGCGCATAGCTTCAGAATGTTTATATGTTTTTTCTAAAATTTCTTTTGCCTTAGCTTCGGCAGCTAAAGTGATTTCGTTTTCAGAAGCTTTTTTTTGAGCATATACTTTTGCTTGTTCTATGATATTTTTGGCTTCTATGCGAGCATCTTCGATTATTTTATCTCGATTTGCATTGATTTCTTCAGCTTCTTTTAAAGCAGAAGGCCATTCTTTGCGAATATTACTTATGAGACGAATGAGTTCTTCTTCGTTTACTAAGCATTTGTTAGTTAAAAGGAAACGAGAAGAACTAGCCACAAGATCTTCTAATTCGTGAAGGGAGTCTAATAAATCCATAGTGATATTACCTCTATAATTTATAATTATTTTGATGTAGGTACTCGTTTAATTTTTTCATGTATAGCAAGTTCTACACAATGAGGAACTAAATGAGTGATATCTCCACCGAACTGAGCTAATTCTCGAATTGCAGATGAAGATACATGATAATATTTATTATCAGTAGTTAAAAAGATATTTTCAATATCTGGAGCCATGTTTTTGATGAGCATAGCGCGTGGAAATTCATAGAGAAAATCGTTGGCATCACGTAAACCGCGAACGATTACATGAGCATTTTTTTGATGAGCATAGTCAGCAAGTAGACCAGCAAAACAATCAACTTTTACATTAGGAATATGAGCAGTAGCTTGTTTTAATAAAGCTACGCGTTCTTCAACAGTAAATAAAGGTTTTTTATTTATATTATTGAAAACACCAACAATTACTTCATCAAACATTTTAGAAGCTCGTTCAAAAATATCAATATGCCCATTAGTTACAGGGTCAAAACTTCCAGGACAGATAGCAATAGTCATACATTAATCCTCACTTTTATTTGATTTTAATTCATAAATACTTATTTGTGTAGTAGAGCCATATTTTTGATTACGCAATAAAGTATATTGATGAAAATCTGAAGGCAGTTTATCTTCAATAGCATGTTCCATAATAATTATACCATTTTCAGTTAATAATGGATATTCATGGAGCATTTGCAAAACTTTTAAGCATAAATCTTGATGATATGGCGGGTCACAAAATATTATATCAAATTTTGTTTGTTTTAGATGTAATTTTTTTATGGTAGCAAAGACATCAGCTTTTAAAATAGTGGATTTATCGATAAGTTTTGTATGTGTAGCATTAAATTTAATAGTTGAAATACTATCTAAAGAACAATCTACCATGATGGCATGATTGGCACCTCGACTGAGTGCTTCTAAGGATAAATTGCCAGTTCCTGAAAATAAATCTAAGACATTTTTATCATAGATAAAAGAACCTAATATATTAAATAAAGATTCTTTTATTCTGTCAGCAGTAGGTCGAGTATTTTGCCCTTTAGGGGCTTTTAATTTTGCCCCGCGAGCTGAACCTGTGATTATTCTCATAAATTATCACCTAATAATTTAGCTTTTAATTGTTTATAAGCTTTTGTATAGTATGGGCCATTTTGAGATTCACGATGGTCAAAACCATAAGCACGTCTACTTATAGCCAAGATAGGTGGTGCTTGAATGCGTTTAGCTACTGCCATGCCTGTGAATAAATTCCACCAACGTTCTAAGTCGCAGATAAAGTCTTTAGCTGTAGCAAAGTATTTATCTACAAGACCAGCCTTGCAACCAATATGTTCTTCTAAAGTTTTTTCACTATACCAAAGAAGAATATCTTCTGGAGTAACTTTTTGCCAGCTTTCGACAAAAGCGCGGAATAAATAATCGTGATATGGATATTTAATAGGGTCGCCCTTACCAGCATCAACATCTTGTTCACTAGAAAGTTCGGCACTAGGTACAATATCAATAATACCTTGAGGAATTACTTCACGTTTATATACATGTTCATTTAAATAATGAGCTAATTCATATACTTGATATTTCCATAAATCAGCAAGACCAGCTAAAAATCCAGATTGGTCACCGTATAATGTGGAATAACCGACTGTAGTTTCTGCTTTATTGGCGTTACAAGTAAAGCCACCACCAATGCTAGCTGCCATACCAGCTAAAATGCGAGCTGAACGGTCGCGAGCTTGGATATTTTCTTTGACAAAAGAAGATACTTGCACTTTATGAACATCATTAGTAGCTAAATGAGTGATATCAGTATTTTCAAATTGATTTACAGTGAAATCAACAACTTCTTGAATTGGTATGATAGCATAATTACAACCTAAATTATGAGCCAATTGACTAGAAAGACCTTTTGTTGTAGCAGAATTGAATTTACTAGGCATATTAATTAAGGTAATATTTTCAGCACCTAAAATATCTGCATAAAGAGCAGAAGCAACAGCAGAGTCAATACCACCAGAAATACCGATGATTATTTTTTGCATACGAATATTTTTGAGGAATTTTTTGATACCATAATGAAGTGCTTGATAAATATTAGAAATATCATCATTTTGAGGAATTGGAAGTGGAGTATATTCATCATTGCTAAGTAAGTTTATATAATTATTTTGAGCTTTATAAGCAGGGCAAGTTGCAATGATATTTCCATTTTCATCATAAACTGTGCTAGAACCATCAAAAGTATAGATAGTTTTACCATTGTTTTGAATACCAATATTATTTACATATATTAAAGGAATGTTATTATCTTTTGCTTGTTTTGCAAATACGCGATGGCGTTTATTATTTTTGCCAAAAGTATAAGGAGAAGCAGATATATTGATTAACATATCTAATTTATAATTTTGACAAAGAATATCAATCGGAGCAAAGGCATAATCATCACTCCAACCATCTTCACATAAAATACAACCTAAATTTAATTCTTGACCTTTGATATTGACTTTTACAGGAGAAAGAATATCATTTAAATTGAGTTTTAGTTCAGTTGCTAAGCTTTGTAAGCTGAAGAAATAACGACTATCATCAAATTCACGATAATTTGGAAATAGAGTTTTGATGACAAATGGATATGGAGATTTTTCAGGTTTGATTAATTTGCCATTATAAGCTGTATATAAAGCATTGTATTTACGAACGCGACCATCAGTATTTTTCTTATCCCAGTCAACAGCAATATTACCAAAAATGATACAAATATCTTGAGAAGCTGCGATAATATCTTCGCCATAGCTTAAACAATCTTTTAAAAATGCTGTTTGTTCCCAAGTATCACCTAAGAGATAACCTGGAATACACATTTCAGGGAAAATTATAATATCTGTATTATTTTGTTTAGCTTCATCAATAGCTTGAAGCATACGCTCTACATTTAGGTCAGGATGACCTGGTTCAACATCAATTTGGCTGAAACAGATTTTTACCATAAAACAACCGCCTTTATTATTAATTAATTATGTTACTACAATAGCACGAATTGTATTGATTTACAAGTAAATGAGCAGATAAATAGAGATATATATAAATAAAAAGCTTGCAATTTAAATTCTTTCTGTGATATAATGTTAGCACTGTGTTTTTTAAAAGTACGACATGATTTTTATTAGATATAATAAATATGTAGTCGTCAAGACAATAGGGTAAGAACAACCCGAATTTAAGCTTGTGGAGATAGTAGGTAACGAATTTGATGAAGCAAGAAGTCAACTATTATAATATGTAAATTATTTCTATTATTATAGAAGGCAGTTCATGACTTAGTAATTATTTTCTATCTTCCATTCCTTAAGGAGGTGTGCTAAATGGCAAATGTTTGCGAAATCTGCGCTAAAGGTGAAAGAGCAGGAATGAATGTAAGCCATTCTCATTTAAAAACTAAACGCACTTGGAAACCAAACATTCAGCGTGTACGTGCTGTAGTTGACGGTGAAGTTAAACGTGTTAATGTTTGCACTAGCTGCATGCGTTCTGGTAAAATCCAGCGTGCTTAATGGTCTTAACGGACATTATAAAAAATAAGCTGCTTAGTATTAAGCAGCTTATTTTTTATTGCTAGAATAAATCAAATATCATGATTAAATTTTAAGGAAAAATAATAGGAGAAAAAAATGGCATTTTCTGAAAAAATTATTGAAACTAGACAAAAAGCTTTAGCTTTATGTAAAGAATATTTTGCTCGTCCTGATGAAATAGCAGAATTTAATACTTTAAAAATTCTTGATGCTATGAGAAAAGTAAAAGTGTCTGAAGCACATTTTAATACAACATCTGGATATGCTTATGATGATATTGGTAGGAATAAAATTGAAGAATTATATGCAGAAGTCTTCAAAGCAGAAGCGGCTTTAGTGCGTACACAATTTGTATCTGGTACACATGCTTTAGCTACTGTTTTATTTGGTATATTGCGCCCTGGTGATCAGTTGATATATATTACAGGAACACCATATGATACTATGCAAACAGTAATTGGTTATGCAACAGATAGCCCAGGTTCATTAAAAGAATTTGGTATTTTATATGATGAAGTGCCATTAAAAGATGGTCGTGTTGATTTTGATGTAGCTAAAGAAAAAATTACTACGAAAACTAAAATGGTAGTTATTCAGCGTTCTTGTGGCTATATGATGCGTCCAAGTTTAAGCGTAGATGAAATTGGCGAAATTTGTAAATTTGTCAAAGAAATCAATCCTAATTGTATTTGTTATGTAGATAATTGCTATGGTGAATTTACAGATACAAAAGAACCTATTGAAGTAGGCGCTGATATTATTGCTGGTTCTTTAATTAAAAATCCAGGTGGCGGTATCGCTCCAACAGGTGGATATATTGTAGGTAGAAAAGATTTAGTAGAACTTGCGTCTTATCGCATGACTTCTCCTGGTATGGGAGCAGAACTTGGTGCTTCTCTTGCAAATAATCGCTTGTTGTTCCAAGGATTATTCTTAGCACCACATGTTGTCGCTCAAGCTGTAAAATCTGCGATTTTTGCTGCTGCATTTTTTGATTTATTAGGATTTAAAACATTACCTGCACCAGATACAAAAAGAAATGATATTATTCAAGCTATTGAAATGGGTAGTAAAGAAAAATTAGTTGCTTTTTGTCAAGGTATTCAAAAATATTCTCCAGTTGATTCTTATGCAGCTCCAGAACCATGGGATATGCCAGGCTATGAAGATCAAGTTATCATGGCAGCTGGTACTTTTGTACAAGGAGCTTCTATTGAACTTAGTGCAGATGGTCCTATTCGTGAACCATATAATGTATATCTTCAAGGTGCATTGACTTTTGAGCATTCTTTAGTTGCTATTATGGGTGCAGGTCAAGCAGTAGAAGATTTAAATAAATAATTTTAGTAAAGTAAAATAAATACAAAAAAAGACACGTTATTTCGTGTCTTTTTTTGTGTGTATATATTATATTGGAGAGCTAAGGAAAAGCTTGTATTTAATATAACATAAATGATAATGATTTTCAATACCTAAAATAAATTAAATCATAAAATTTTTTGTTGGTTAAATATTTGTGGATAACAAAAAAAGACACGTTGTTTCGTGCCTTTTTTTGCTTGTATATATATCATAATTGGAGAGTCAAGGAAAAGCTTATATATAATATAACATAAATGATAATCAATTTCAATATATAAATAAAAATAAATTTTTTTTAGAATAGCTTTATATAATTAGATAAGTTAAAATAAATAATAGAGAGATTGATAAACGGAATAATAAAAAAGTAAATTTTAATAAAAGAAATATTTTTTAGTAGAAAAATAATCTTATTTATAGTATTATTTTTGAATTGTTAAGAATATGTGAAAATGGTACAAATAATAATTTAAATATGTTAAAATACATCTTGCTGAGATTTACATAACTTTGAAATTTTATAGGAGGAGAAAGATGAGACATATTTCAGAATTAGCAAACACACATATTTGGCGTTACTTTAAAATCTTAATTGGATCGTTGATTGCAGGTTTAGGTTATAGTACGTTTATTATTCCTGCTAAGTTGCTTGCTAGTGGACTCAGTGGTATTGCTGTTATTGTTTACTATATGATTGATTTACCGATTGGTTTACAATTAATAGTATATAATATCCCAATTGTATATTTAGCATATAGAGTTTTTGGTAAATTATATGCGATTGATACGATTATTGGAACAGTAATGTTATCCGTAGCTATTGATGCTACAAGTTTTATCGGAAACTATCATCTGGTAGAAGACCCTATACTTAATTCTGTTTTTGGTGGTGTACTTGTAGGTATAGGTTGTGGTATTGTATTTAGAGCCAACTCTAATGGTGGTGGCTTTGATGTATTGGGTGCTGTTATCAAAAAATATTACTCTCTTGATTTAGGAACAGTAGTATTTGGTTTTAACTTGATTATTATTTTAGTAGGTATAGTATTGTTCAATGTTTCTATTGGTTTATATACTTTAATTAATATGTATATTGTTGGTGAAATCACTAATAAAGTAGTAGCTGGTTTCAATCGTAAAAAATTAGTAATAATCATATCACCATTTTCAGAAATTATTGGTTGGACTATTATTCAACATATTGGACGTGGCGTTACATTTTTAAATGGGGAAGGCGCATATAGTCATAAAAATCAAAAAGTAATTTTTGCAGTGGTGAATTTGACACAGGTAAGCAAGGTAAAACTCATAGTGAATGCTATAGACCCGATAGCTTTTATGATTATTACAGATACGTCAGAAGTTGCTGGACGAGGTTTTACTATAAAGATGCCGGAAAAACATTCGAGCAAGGATTTAACTGAATAAAAAGGTTTATAGGTTTGCCTTTATTAACCTAAATATATATTAGAAGAGGGATAGATATTAGGTGTCCGAAAAATTAAAACTATATGGATTTAATAATTTGACAAAGTCTTTAAGCTTTAATATTTACGATGTTTGCTATGCCAAAACACCAAGGGAACAGCGTGATTATATAAAATATATAGATGAACAATATAATTCAGAGCGTTTGACAAAGATTTTAACAAATGTAGCAGAAATGATAGGAGCTAGAGTGCTTAATGTTTCTAGTCAAGATTATGATCCGCAAGGAGCCAGTGTAACTATTCTCTTGGCAGATGAAAATATGCGTTTGGCAAAAAATGATGAAGTGGAAGATTGTGTGAGTAGTAAGACTGTTTTAGGTCATTTGGATAAAAGTCATATCACTGTGCATACGTATCCAGAATATCATCCAGAAACAAGTATTGCTACATTTAGAGTAGATATAGATGTTTCTACTTGTGGAGAGATTACTCCGCTTAGTACACTTGATTATTTAATTGGAAATTTTGATTCTGATATCATAACGATGGATTATCGTGTACGAGGTTTTACTCGTGATGTCAGTGGTAGAAAGTTATTTATGGACCATAAAATAACATCTATTCAAGATTATATTATGCCAGATACTTTATTGAATTATGATGCAATGGATATAAATGTGTATCAGGCTAATTTATTTCATACAAGAATGTTGATTAAAGAACCAGAATTAAGTAATTACTTATTTAATACTGATATTTATGAAATACCACCAAAAACTAGATTGGAAATAAGCAATCGTTTGCGTCGTGAGATGTTAGAGATTTTTAGTGGTACAAATGTTTTTTGATAAATCTTAAATGATTGATTAAAGAAGGTTGGTGAAATTATTGGATAGACAAGCACAAAAGAAAATGCCTGTTTTGGAAGCTTTAGAAAGATTTAAAAAAATGCGTGTAGTACCTTTTGATGTGCCAGGGCATAAAAGAGGTAGAGGAAATAAAGCTTTATTAAATTTTTTAGGCGAAAAATGTTTATCTGTAGATGTAAATTCAATGAAACCATTAGACAATTTATGTCACCCAGTTTCTGTAATCAAGGAAGCTGAGGAATTAGCAGCAGATGCTTTTGGAGCAGAGCATGCCTTTTTTATGGTAGGTGGAACTACGTCAGCTGTACAAACGATGATTTTAACAGCTTGTAAGCGTGGTGATAAGATTATTTTACCGCGAAATGTCCACCGCAGTGCTATAAATGCGATGATTTTGTGTGGAGCTATTCCAATATATATTAATCCGCAGATGGATAAACAACTTGGTATATCGCTCGGTATGTCAGTTGAGGAAGTAAAAAAAGCTATAAGAGAAAATCCAGATGCTAAAGCAGTTTTAGTAAATAATCCAACATATTATGGTATTTGTTCTAATTTAAAAGAAATTATAAAAGTAGCCCATGAACATAATATGTTAGTTTTGGCTGACGAAGCACATGGAACACATTTTTATTTTAATAAACGATTACCTATAGCAGCTATTCATGCGGGAGCTGATATGGCAGCTGTAAGTATGCATAAATCAGGTGGCTCACTTACACAAAGTTCATTTTTGCTCACTGGTAAAAATGTAAAAGCAGGTTATGTTCATCAGATTATAAATTTGACACAAACTACAAGTGGTTCATATTTATTGATGTCTAGCCTTGATATTTCTCGTTCTAATTTAGCCGTACATGGCAGTGAAATCTTTGATTTTGTTATAGATTTAGTAGATTATGCACGACAAGAAATCAATAATATCGGTGATTATTATGCTTATGCAGATGAAAAGATAAATGGCGATAGTGTTTTTGATTTTGATACCACTAAATTAGCCATTTATACATTACCTGTAGGTCTTGCTGGTATTGAAGTATATGATTTATTGCGTGATGAATACGATATTCAAGCAGAATTTGGCGATATCGGCAATCTACTTGCTTATGTATCTGTTGGCGATAGAGCCAAAGATATTGAACGCTTAGTAAGTGCGTTAGCAGAAATTCGCAGAAATTATAAAAAAGACCATAAGGGCATGTTAGAAGCTGAATATATCAGCCCTAAAGTAATGTGTGGACCACAAGATGCCTTTTATAGTGAAAAAGTATCTTTACCATTAGATGAAAGCTGTGGTAAAGTATGCAGTGAATTTGTAATGTGTTATCCACCAGGAATACCGATTTTGGCACCAGGGGAATTAATTACACCAGAGATTTTGGAATATATTCACTATGCTAAAGATAAAGGCTGTTCCATGACAGGCCCTGAAGATATGGAAATAAAACGTTTAAATGTAATTAAGGAGTGATAGATAAATGGATTTATGGTTCAGTGAATTACATACACCGTATGTAAAGTTTTCTATTCAGATTGATAAACAACTTCATTCTGAACAGACTGAGTTTCAGCGTATAGATATTTTTGAGTCTAAAGAATTTGGTCGCATGATGGTATTAGATGGCTATGTAATGCTAACTGAAAAAGATGAATTCATTTATCATGAAATGATAGTGCATGTACCTATGGCAGTACATCCTAATCCAAAGAGAGTACTCATCATTGGCGGTGGCGATGGTGGTACAGCTCGCGAATTATTGCGTTATAAAAATGTAGAGTCAGTGGATTTAGTAGAAATTGATGAGCGTGTTGTGGATATTTCACGCAAATATTTACCACAGACAGCTTGCAGTTTTGATGATGAACGTTTGCATTGTTATTTTGAAGATGGTTTGAAATTCATTCGCCATTGTAATAATGAATATGATTTAATCATCGTTGATTCTACAGACCCATTTGGCCCTGGGGAAGGTTTATTTACTAAGGAATTTTATGGAAATTGCTATAAAGCCTTAAAAGAAGATGGCATTATGGTAAATCAGCATGAAAGTCCATTTTATGATGAAGATGCTTTTGCTATGCAACGCGCACATCAACGCATTGTAAAATCTTTTCCTATAAGTAGAGTATATCAAGCACATATCCCTACTTATCCATCAGGTCATTGGTTATTTGGCTTTGCGTCCAAAAAGTATCACCCAGTTTTAGATTTTGATGCTAAAAGATGGAATGCTTTAGGTTTGAAAACTCGTTATTATAATGCGAACTTACACAATGCATCATTTGCATTACCAAATTATGTGGAGGAATTAATGGAAGATGTTGAAGAAAAACATTGAGACATTTTTAGGTTGTGATAGAGAATATGATGAAGCGAAAATAGTTTTATTTGGCGCACCATTTGACTCTACAACTTCATATAGACCAGGAACTCGTTTTGCTAGTCGTACTATGAGAGCAGAGTCATATGGTCTTGAAACTTTTAGCCCATATCTTGATTTAGATTTAGAAGATGCCTATGTTTTTGATGGCGGAGATTTAGAACTTCCTTTTGGCAGTGTGGAAAATGCACTAAAAGATATTGAAGATTTTACACGTCAGATTGTAAATGATGGTAAAATTCCACTTATGATTGGTGGCGAACATTTAGTTACCTTAGGCAGTGTACGTGCTGTAGCCGAAAAATATGATGATTTGCATATCATTCATTTTGATGCACATGCTGACCTTCGTGATGATTATTTAGGAGCTAAATTATCTCATGCTACAGTGCTTCATCGTGTATGGGATATCGTTGGCGATAATAAAATTTATCAATTCGGTATTAGAAGTGGTGAACGTGCTGAATTTGCTTGGGGCAAAGAGCATGTACAGACTAGACGTTTTGATTTTGTAGGTTTGGAAGATGTTGTAGAAAAATTAAAAGGAAAACCTGTTTATTTTACAGTGGATTTAGATGTATTAGATGCAGCTGTATTCCCTGGAACTGGTACACCAGAAGCAGGTGGAGTATCTTTTGATGAACTTCGTCGTGCAATGAATTTAGTAGCTAATAAATGCAATGTAGTAGGCTGTGATATGGTAGAATTATCTCCACCATATGATCAAAGTGGTATCTCTACAGCTACTGCTTTAAAATTACTACGTGAATATTTATTGGCTTTAGATTATAATATAAATAATAAATAAATTTTTATAAAAGGGGGAATTTGCCAAATGGGTAAAGCTCTAATTATTGGTTGTGGTGGTGTAGCAAGTGTTACTATCCATAAATGTTGTCAAAATAGTGATGTATTCGAAGAAATCTGTATTGCTAGCCGTACAAAAAGCAAATGCGATGCTTTAAAAGAAAAATTAAGCGGTGGCAAAACAAAAATTACTACAGCTCAAGTAGATGCTGATGATGTAAATCAACTTATTAACTTAATCAATGAATTCAAACCAGATGTAGTAATCAACTTAGCTCTTCCATATCAAGATTTAACAATCATGGACGCTTGTCTTGCTACTAAAGTTCATTATGTGGATACTGCAAATTATGAACCATTAGATACTGCTAAATTTGAATATAAATGGCAGTGGGCTTATCGTGAACGCTTTGAAAAAGCTGGAATTACTGCACTTTTAGGCAGTGGTTTTGACCCAGGTGTAACAGGCGTATTCTCTGCTTATGCAATGAAACATCATTTTGATGAAATTAACTATATTGATATCTTGGATTGTAATGCAGGTGATCATGGTTATCCATTTGCTACAAACTTTAATCCTGAAATCAATATCCGTGAAGTTTCTGCTAATGGTAGCTACTGGGAAGATGGTAAATGGGTAGAAACTAAACCTATGGAAATAAAACGCGTGTACAATTTCCCAGAAATTGGCGAAAAAGACATGTATTTACTTCACCATGAAGAACTTGAATCTTTGGGCTTAAATATCAAAGGTATCAAACGTATTCGTTTCTTCATGACTTTTGGTCAGTCTTATTTAACTCATTTAAAATGTTTAGAAAATGTAGGCATGACTTCTATCGAACCTATCGAATTTGAAGGTCATAAAATCGTGCCACTTCAATTCTTAAAAGCTGTACTTCCAGATCCAGCTAGCCTTGGCCCTCGTACAGTAGGTAAAACAAATATCGGCTGTATCTTCCAAGGTAAAAAAGATGGCAAAGATAAAACATATTATTTATACAATGTTTGCGATCATCAAGAATGCTACAAAGAAGTTGGCTCTCAAGCAATCTCTTATACAACTGGTGTTCCAGCAATGATTGGTGCAATGCTCATCATGAACGGCACATGGAAAAAACCAGGCGTATATAATATTGAAGAATTTGATCCAGATCCATTTATGGACGCTCTTAATAAATGGGGTCTTCCATGGAAAGAAAGCTTCAATCCTGATTTAGTAGAATAAAATATATTTTTAATAAAAATAAGACAGTATGCCATTGGTGTACTGTCTTATTTAAATAAATTGAGATTTTGATTTAGAATTTATAGTATTTAATTAAAAATAATTTTAAGGAAGTGATTTAGTGAAATTAGAAGAAAAATTACAAAATGTAGCAACTCCTAGTTATGTTATGGACGAGAAAAAACTTCGTGAAAATCTTGAAGTTTTAAAAATGGTACAAGATAGAACAGGTTGTCATATTTTACTTGCACAAAAAGCTTTTTCCATGTTTTATTTTTATCCTATGATTGGCAAATATCTAAAGGGTGCTACAGCAAGTGGTATTTTTGAGGCTAAATTAGCTCATGAATTTATGAAGGATAAGGAAAATCATATATTTTCTCCAGCATATAAAGAAAAAGATTTTGCTGAAATCGTGGAGATTTGCGATCATATAATTTTTAATTCTTTTAATCAATGGGAAAAATACAAAGATATAGCTTTAGCTAAAGGCAAAGAATGTGGTATTCGCATTAATCCAGAATGTTCTACACAAGAAGGACATGATATTTATGACCCATGTGCTAAAGGTTCTCGCTTAGGCGTTACACTTGATAATTTTGAACCAGAAAAATTAGAAGGATTGAAAGGACTTCATTTCCATACACTTTGCGAACAAAACTCTGATGATTTAAAAACTACATTAGATGCTATTGAAGCAAAATTTGGCAAATATTTATATGATTTAAAATGGCTCAATTTTGGTGGTGGTCATCATATCACTCGTGAAGATTATGATATTGAGCTTTTGATAAATTGCATTAATCATATGAAAGAAAAATATGATTTAGAAATTTATTTAGAGCCTGGTGAAGCTGTGGCATTAAATGCAGGTTATTTAGTCAGTGAAGTCTTAGAGCTTATTCATAATGACATAGATATTGCAATCTTAGATACTTCTGCTGCTTGTCATATGCCTGATGTATTGGAAATGCCATATAGACCAAATGTAATTAATTCAGGAAAACCAAATGAAAAAGCATATACTTATCGTTTTGGTGGTCCTACTTGTCTTGCAGGTGATATCATAGGGGAATATTCTTTTGATAAACCTTTAAAAGTTGGCGATAAAATTATCTTCTGCGATATGGCTATTTATTCCATGGTAAAAAATAATACTTTCAATGGTATGCCACTTCCAGATATTGCCGTTTTACATGAAGATGATACTATTGAAGTAGTAAAATCTTTTGGCTATGAAGATTTTAAAATGAGATTGTCCTAAATTATTAATCATAAATTTAGTTATATCTTATGATATTTAATGAAATAAAGATTATTTAAGTTGATTTATTTGGCTTAAATAATCTTTATTTTTGTTTGATTTATAGTCTAATATGGTAGTTAATTTGGCAACAATATTTTATAAACATGGCTTTTGCGGTATAATATCTTTATATTATTTGAATAAGGGAGGGTTATTATGTCGAAAAAAACACAGGCTACATTGGTTTTAGTCATCATGTTTTTGGGATTTATTGCTACATATAAATTAGATTCTTTTTGGGGCTTGTTGCTAAATCATGGATTTTTGGCTGCCTTAATCGGTGGTCTAGCGGATTGGTTTGCAGTTACAGCTCTATTTAGAAAACCACTGGGCTTTATCTCTTATCGTACGGAGATATTACCTCGTAACCGTGAACGTATCATGGACGAGATAGTAAAATTTATCGGTAGAGATTTATTAAATCCAGAATACATCATTAATAATATTAAAAATTATAATATGGCAATGATGGTAGTAGAGTATGCTCAAAGAGGTGGCAAAGAAAAAGCCAAAGTAGCATTAAAAGAATTAGTCATGCAGGTAATTAATTCACTTGATACGAAAAAAGTAGGTTATTCATTGGCAAGCGCCTTGAAGAGTCGTCGTAAGAATTTTAATATAGCAAGGATTATCATTCAATTTTTACTAGATTTTATCAAGACACCAGCAGGGGATAAATGCATAGACTATATCATAAAAATGGTCAGAGCTATAGTGCCTGAATTGTTGGCAAAGGATTTCATGCATAAACTAATTGACGATAATGTAAGCATTATCAAAGAAAAATATATAAAAGATAGTCAAAAACGTAGTTTTATGTTTGAAATGATGGATTTATCTAGTGAAAATTTGACGCAAAAGTTAAATAAAAAATTAGATGAATATACTAATTTATTACTGGATTATGATAGTAAAGAACGTGAGCATTTAAAAACTTTACTTGCAGAAAAAATAGAAATTCTAGGCAGTAGAAATGGCTATAAGCAAAAAGTTGCTCAATTAGAACATTACTTTTTCGTGAAGAAATTTGATTTTAGCGATAATTTAGTGTCTTTAATTGATAATTTCTGCCAAAATAGCGAAAATAGAGAACAATTATGGAAGCAGATTGAAGATTATATAGATAATCTTATTGCTAAATTAGCTGTAGATGATGAAATGCAGGCTAAATTAAATAAGTTTTTCATTAATACAATAACGAAGATAATTCAAAATAATTCACAATGGGGCTTAGATTATATCAAAGATGAATTGATGAAGTATTCACAGCAAGAATTTGTCGATTTAGTAGAAAAACGTGTTGGTGATGACCTTCAAATGATACGTATAAATGGTTCTGTAGTTGGTGCTATTGCCGGTATGGGATTATATGTAATATCCTTTGTTGTGGAAAGGATGTGCGGATAATGGATAGATTTAATAGAGCAGATAAAACATTATGTGTATTATTTGTTTGTTTTTTAGTAGTTTTAGCTTTAAGAACTTTATATCCACAATATATTATTTTTGAATTATTATTATTTTGCAGTGAAGCGAGTTTAGTTGGTGGTATTGCAGACTGGTTTGCAGTTACAGCTTTATTTAAAAAGCCACTTGGGTTTCCTTTTCATACAGCTATATTGCCAAGCCGTAGAGATGCCTTTATAAATTCTTGCGTGAGAATGTTGCAGACAGAATTTTTATCTAAGCGCAAGATTTATAGACGTATATGCAATGCTGATTTATTATCATGGGGCTTAAATTGGGCTAAAAATCCTGATAATAAAAAATATATATTAAATGAAGTTATGCAGTTTTTAGTGAAAAAAATCGCTGAAATAGATACTGCTAAAGTAGCGCAAAAAAACAGTGAAAAGATAGCTCAACTTATTTTAAAAGAGTCTATGGGCGAATTATCTTATAATTTAATGGGCGTATTGCTCAAAAGTGAAAATAGTCAGCTCGCTGTAGATAAAGGTATAAATTTCTTGAAAGGATATTTTTCAGGAAGAGAAGGAAAGGCAAGAATAGATGCTTTTCTTGAAAATTATCAAAAACAGTATGAAAGCGGTCTAGGCGGTCTGATGTTATCTTTGGCTTTAGCGACAAATACTTTAGACCCAGATGAATTGTCTTTAATAATTCATGAACGTATTTTAGATTTATTAGATGATGTCAGCGATAAAGATGGCGAATTATATGCAAATCTCATAAATTTATATGAAGAAGCTTTGATGAATATTCGCGATGATGAAAATTGGGTTGATAGCTTAAATACTTTGCGTGATAGTTTTGTGGAAATGGGCATTGTGGAAAAAATTCTACAAAATTCTTTGCGCAATTTTTGTGAATATCTATTAGCTAATAATAATAGAGAAAATAAGCTTTATCAGACGATAGAACAGATTTTAAGTGAAGAAATAGATAGATGTATCGAAAAATTAAATACAAATAATGAATTTAAATCAAAAATAAATCGTTTTGTATTAGATGTTGTTCATCGTAGTGCTTTAAAAGGTGAAGATGTAATCTTAGAATTAGCACGTAAATTTTTAGAAGGATTAACAGATAAGCAATTAAATGAGTTAGTGTACGATAAAGTCGAAACAGATATGATATGGATACGTTTAAACGGCTCTATCGTTGGCGGTATCATAGGCTTTTTTGCTTTTTGGTTATTGCAATTAGTGAATAATTAGGAGGAATTAATTTTGCAACAGGCAGAAATTCCCAAGAGTATTAATAATTGGCTATTGATGTTAAGTCCTTATCAAGTTTTAGTTTTTTCTTTTTTAGGCTTAATATTAGTAGGTGCATTTTTATTGATGTTACCTATAGCATCTAATGATGGTAGCAGTCTATCATTTATAGATGCTTTATTTACTGCAACATCAGCTGTATGTGTTACTGGTTTAATTGTGGTGGATACTGGTCAATATTTTTCTACATTTGGGCAATTAGTAATTATTATGTTGATTCAAATTGGCGGTTTTGGTGTAATGACAATGACGACAGTATTTGCCTTGATTTTGGGAAAGCGTATTCAGCTTAGAAGTAGGTTAATAGCTCAAGAATCATTGAACAGGTTGACTGTTGGGGGCGTTGTAAAATTAATTAAATTATTGGTAAAGACCACTTTATGTATTGAATTTGTAGGTGGCGTACTACTATCTTTTCGTCTATATCCTGATTATGGATTACATGGGATATATATGGCATTTTGGCATTCTATATCGGCGTTTTGTAATGCTGGTTTTGATATTTTTGGCGGTACTAATATTTTTAAATATAATACTGACCCTTTATTTTGTTTAGTTATCGCTTTTTTGATTATATTAGGCGGTATTGGTTATGGTGTAACGGTAGAACTTTACCAAAAACATAATTGGAAGATGTTTTCTTTGCATGCTAAAGTTGCTTTATTGACGACTTTGATTTTATTGGTAATTGGTACGATAGTATTATTCTTTTTAGAATATAATAATGAAAATACGATTGGTAATTGGGATTGGTGGCATAAGCTAATAGGGACTTTCTTTTTATCTACAACTTCACGTACAGCAGGATATACTTTGATGAATACAGGAGCATTACATGAAGCTTCATTATTTTTTATTATCATTTTGATGTTCTTAGGGGCATCTCCTGGTTCTACTGGTGGCGGGATAAAAACTACAACTTTTGCGATAATTTTTGCGACAGTTACCTCTATTATTCGTGGCAATGAAGAAGTTACATTGTTTAAAAGACGTATTGAACATGATTTGATTGTAAAATCTTTGGCTATTTTTTATATAGCAGCAGCTTTAGTAGTTTTAGGAACAATGTTTTTGTGTTTGACAGAAGATTTTCCATTTATAAAAATATTATTTGAAGTTACATCGGCATTGGCTACTGTAGGTTTATCCACAGGGATTACTTCTAGTTTGACTGTTTATGGTAAGTCCATATTGGTTTTAATAATGTTTATTGGTCGTCTAGGCGTACTTACATTTTTGATGGCTATTGCTATGCGCAATCGAAAAACAGCTAAAATAGGATATCCTTCAGAGCGCATTGGGGTAGGTTGATTAATAAGTTTTAGGTTTAGATAAAATGATGAAATATATTAGAAAATTAAATCCATACCAGATTGTTTTATGTAGTTATGGGATAATAATATTGACTGGTACTATGTTGTTGATGTTGCCGATTACTGTGGTAGATATCGAGCCGTTGAGCTTTGTAGATGCATTATTTATGTCAGCGTCAGCAGTATGTGTATCGGGTGTTTCCATATTTAGTTTAGGTGATAATTTTTCTGTATTTGGGCAAATAATAATTATTATTTTGGTACAAATTGGAGCTTTAGGAATTATGACTATCACTACTATTTTGGCAGTGGTGATGGGTAAACGCATTCAACTTCGAGATAGATTATTAATTCAAGAGTCATTGCAAAGATGGTCAGTGGCTGGAGTAGTGCGACTTGTAATCAGTATTGTGAAAATGACTGTTGCTTTTGAATTTATCGGTGGAGTTATTTTAACAATTATTTTCTGTCAAGATTATAGTGTAGGCACAGCTATTTATTTTGGTTTTTGGCATTCTGTATCGGCTTTTTGTAATGCAGGTTTTGATATTTTAGGTGGAAGTAATTTTGCAGATTATATTTTTCACCCATTTTTTAATCTAATATTATTGATAGAAGTTGTTTGTGGCGGATTGGGTTTTGCTGTTTTACTAGATATCTATCAAAAACGCAAATGGCAAAAATTGAGTATTAATAGTAAGCTTGTACTTGTTACTACTGGCTTTTTAATTCTTATCGGTAGTGTATTTATTTTTATTTTAGAATATGGAAATCAAAATACTTTAGGCGATTTAGGTTTATTTGATAAAGTGATGGTAAGTACATTCATGGCTTCGATGGCTAGAACATCAGGATTTTCAATGCTCGATATAGGCTCATTGACAGAACCTAGTTTATTGTTGATTATGTTTTTGATGTTTATTGGCGGTTCGCCAGCTTCAACAGGTGGTGGTATTAAAACTACTACTATAGCTGTTATCTTTGCAGCTATTTGGTCGCTCATTCGTGGTCGTGAAGATGTTGTTATCTTTGAGCGTACTGTACCACCGATTGTCATTTTCCGTGCGATGAGTATTTTCTTTGTCAGTGCGATTGTCGTATTTTTGATGTCAATGTTTTTATGTTTGACAGAAGATATTGCTTTGTCTAAAATCTTATTTGAGTCTGTATCTATGTTCGCTACTGTAGGTCTGCCTACAGGTACGATAAATGAAATGGACGCTTCTAGTAGAATTGTAATTATTTTTGTGATGTTGATGGGACGAATTGGTATTATTTCTTTTGCGATGGCACTTGTTATTCGCAAGAAGAAAAATAAAATTCGCTATCCTGAAGATAAATTTATTATTGGTTAAGGAGAATTTTTGCATGGGTCTTAGTGTTAAAATACCAGGTTCTTGTGGCGAGTTAGTACAAGGCATGATTGATGATATACCTTTTTTAGTTACTTGTCCTATTTCAATGTATACCAAGGCGAGTATAACAAAATATTTTTCTTATTTACCATATAAAGCTCGTTTGGCACGCAATAAAACGCTTGATTATCTGGGCACTAAATCTTATGCAAAATTTTGTTTGACTACAGAATTGTTGACAGGAAAGGGCATGGCTTCAAGTAGTGCAGATATTGCAAGTATTTGTCAGTTGACAGCTCTTTCTTGTAAACGGATATTATCTCAAGATGAAATATCAAAGATTGCAACAAGTATTGAGCCAACTGATGGTATTTTTTGTAAAGGCATTGTCAGATATAATCATTTGAATGGTCAAGTTTTAGAGCATTTAGGTTTAGCGCCAAAGATTAAGATATTGATGTTTGATTGTGGTGGCAAGGTCGATACTTTATCTTTTAATCGTCGCAAGGATTTGAAACGCTTGTATCAAGAAAATGAAAATACAATTAAAGAAGCTTTAGATTATTTGCGTTTAGGCTTTAAAGAGAAAAATAATAAATATATTGGCAAAGCTTGCGTTATGAGTGCATATGCAAATCAAAAAATATTATATAAAAAGCAATTAGAAGATATCATGATAATATCCGAAGATTATCAGGCAATAGGTGTAAATGTTGCTCACAGTGGCACTGTCATTGGTGTATTATTTGATGATAATTGTGAGGAAAGTTTAATTGAAGAATGTAAACAAAAAATATTAAGTGAATGTTTTGATTTACATTATTTAAATTTAGTAAAAATGATTTCTGGTGGAATTATCATAGAAAGAGAGTAAATTATGCAAAAGTTTGAGCATGGCGGAGATTTAAAAAAAATAATGGCACAAGAAAATTTAGATAAAATTATAGATTTCAGTGCCAATATAAATCCATATGGATTATCTAAAAATATAAAAAAAGCGATTGTTGACCATGTTGATGATATAATTCATTATCCAGAGCCAGATGCAAGAGAGCTTTGTGGTAAAATCGCCGAAAATTATGGTATCAGTGCAGATAAAATTATCGTAGGTAATGGCGCAGTAGAATTATTATATATACTTTGCCATATATTAAAGCCTAAAAATGCGTTGATTGTATCTCCAGGTTTTAGTGAATATGAAAGAGCAGCCAAAGCTTCTGGAGCGAATATAAACTATGTGATGTTATCTGAAAAACAGGAATTTAATTCTCCTATGCGAGATTTAATCGTGAATATAAAAGGCAACGATATTTTATTTATCGGCAATCCTAATAATCCAACAGGTACATTATTTACTGTAGAAGATATGGAACTTTTGATTGAACATGCTGAAAATAATGGCTGTTTTGTAGTTGTTGATGAGTCTTTTATGGATTTTATCAAAACAAGTGAAGCTTTTTCCGTACTTCCTTTAGTGGAAAAATATCATAATTTATTTGTATTGCATTCTTTGACTAAATTTTATGCATTACCAGGACTTCGCTTAGGTTTTGCAGCTACAGACCATGAAGTTTTAGACCCACTTTATCAGGCAAAAGACCCATGGAATGTGAATACTTTAGCACAGATTGCAGGTATGGTAGCTTTAGAGGATAAAGTATATCAGCGTCGCAGTAGAACATATACAAGAACAGAGATAAATTATCTTTATGAAGAACTAGAAACTTTTGATAAATTGAAAGTATATGAGCCAACTGTTAATTTTATTTTAGTGAATATAGAAAAAACAAAGATGACAGCTAATGAGTTAAAAACAAAATTATTAGAATATGGTATAGCTATTCGTAATTGTGAAAACTATCCAGGATTAAATGAGTATTTCGTGCGTTTTGCAGTGCGAACTCGTGAAGAAAATGATGAATTAATTGATGCTTTAACAGAGATTTTAGCTTAAAAAAGTGTCTACTAAATTATATTTTGCCGTGAAGATAAAATATAATAAGTAGACACTTTCTTTATTTTGTAGCATAAAGTGAATTTGCCTGGCGTGTTTTGATATTTAAATGTTGATAGAGATATTGATAAGCACTATGGACTTCTTGTGGTATATCTACATGAGCGATAAAATCTTTACCTTGAGGACCATAACCATTGATATTATCTGTAAGACGAGGTATTTCTCCCATGAGTAGCTCAATATATTTATCAATATTCCACATTTGCCAGATATTATTTTGTTCTAAACATAATTTATCATTTTGAATAGTGAAATGAACTTTATATGTGGCATAATTAATTAAAGTGGTATCACAAGGACAATATTTTCGAAAACCTGCGTCCATGCGATTTTGCATAGTAGCATCTTGCATAAAAATGATGGATTTTGGCTTTAAATCTAGATTTTTTAAAAGCGCTAGAGTATTAGTGATATTATTACCGCAGTTGGTAGATTTAGTTTCTAATAAACAATCTGTGATATTGTATTTATTTTTTAAATAAAGGGCAAAGATTTCTGCTTCAGATTTAGTAGAGATATCTACATCGGCTAAAGATGATTGCATTTTTTGGCGGAGTGCTTCTGTAGTATGACCAGCACCGCCGACTAAAAGATAATTTTTAGCTATATTTTGTTGATGAGCTTTAGCAAATACATCAGCACCTTCAGGAATAGAACCACCGAATAAAATCAATAAATCGGCTTGATTTATTTTGTATTTTGCTTGTAATTCATCGGGAGATAGTGCTGTTAAATCTCTTTTAGCTAAAAAATCAATGAGAATATTTAAATTTTTGGCGATAAGTGTATTCATAAAATAACATTCCTTTAATAAGTAATATCTTCGTCAGGTTGTTGACCGTCGTGAGCTTGCCAAACACATTCTGTCATTTTGAAATCAGTAAATGTAGCTTTAAATGAAGAATTTTCTGGGCTACAAGCATAAATGCCAAATTGGATATCACCAGAAGCTTCCCAAAGATGACATATGCGCATTTGATTATAATTTATGCCATCAAGAGAATATTCTATGCGAAAATCATCTTTTCGGCGACTTAATCTATACCAAATGGATTTTATAGAACTATCGATAACAGTTGTTGCCCAATCAGAATATCCTTTATTAGTAACAACACTACCTAAATGTTGAATATCTTCATTTTCATATTCAACGGAAGCTTTGAGCCAGTTTTCGCTATCTAAATATAAGACGATACCGCATTGGTCAAATCGAACTTTGCTATCAAAATCTGTCTTAACAGTAAATGAAAAGAATTCTTCATTTGTACTCATTTGTAGCACAGGAGCATTATCATTTCTGAAGTGATAATATGTTCTTTGCCATAAATCAGTATGAGGTGAAGTTATGATTTCGATTTTATCTTTAGTTATACTAAATGATAAAGGTTTACGAGTCCAATGTAGCTTATCTACATCAAAAAACATAGTAACATCTCCTTTATTTTGGTGTATATATATTATTTTAATTTTATATATGTATCTTGTGAAGGCAAAAAAAACCGATAGGGAGAGAAACCTATCGGAGAGCAAAAACTTATATAACTTTATTGAGTTATGTATATAGTATAATCTGATTAGATTAAAATATGATTAAAGTACAGATTAAAAATAGATTAAATTTAAATTAAAATAAATATTATAATAAATGGATAATATCTTATAAGTATATTATTTTGATAGGAATTTTAGAAATGAGAAAAAAGAATAACTCTTGACATTGAGATACTGCTTTATTATAATGAAGACATCATAAAGATATATGTAAAAGTAATGCGAAAGACATGATTAAAGAATTATATGTTTACAGAGAGAGAAGTCGAGGCTGGAAACTTCTTAAGCATACTCTTTGATTACCACTTTCAAACTGCAAAGCTGAACTATAAATTTAGATTTATTTATTAAGTTTTGCCGGAGAAATTCCGTTATCATTTTTGAGTTGGTCATATTTTATGGCAAACAGGGTGGAACCGCGAACTACAAGCCTCGTCCCTAGTTTTGGGATGGAGGCTTTTTATTTTTTTAGGAGGTTAATAAAATGGCAAATATCACATTAAAAGATGGTGCTGTTCGTGAAGTAGCTGAAGGCACTACTGTTCTTGATTTTGTAAAATCCTTTAGTAATTCTTTAGCAAAAAAAGCTTTAGCTTGCAAAATTGATGGAGAAACTAAAGATTTAATGACTGTTATAGATGGAGATCATCAAGTAGAAATTTTAACTTTTGAAGATGAAGATGGTCGTTGGGCACTTCGTCATAGTGCTTCTCATATTTTAGCTCAAGCTGTAAAACGTCTTTATGGCGACAAAAATGTAAAACTTGCAATTGGTCCTGCAATTGACAATGGTTTTTACTATGATTTTGATATGGATCATCAGCTTAGCACTGAAGATTTAGCAAAAATCGAAAAAGAAATGAAAAAAATTGTTAAAGAAAATTTAGCAATTGTACGTAAAGAAGTTACTCGTCAGGAAGCACTTGATTTCTTCAATGCTGAAGGCGAAAGCTATAAAGTAGAATTAATCAATGATTTACCAGAAGATGCAATGATCACTATGTATAGCCAAGGTGAATTCACTGACCTTTGTGCAGGTCCACACGTAGTATCTACAGGTAAAGTAAAAGCTATTAAATTACAATCTGTTGCTGGTGCTTATTGGCGCGGTAGCGAAAAAAATAAAATGCTTCAACGTGTATATGGTACAGCATTTGAAAAACAAGCTGATTTAGATGCTTACTTAAAAATGCTTGAAGAAGCTGCTAAACGTGATCACCGCAAACTCGGTAAAGAACTCGATTTATTCAGCTTACATGAAGAAGGTCCAGGCTTCCCATTCTTCCATCCAAATGGTATGGTAATCAGAAACGAACTCATCAATTACTGGCGTGAAGTTCATCGTCAATTTGGTTATCAGGAAATTAAAACTCCAATGATTATGAACCGTAAACTTTGGGAAACTTCTGGTCACTGGGATCATTATAAAGAAAATATGTACTTCACAAAAATTGATGGTGAAGATTATGCAATTAAACCAATGAACTGCCCAGGTGGTATGCTTGTTTATTTAACACAGCAACACAGCTATCGTGATTTACCACTTCGCCTTGGTGAACTTGGTCTTGTACATCGTCATGAATTATCTGGTGCATTACATGGTTTAATGCGTGTACGTAACTTCACTCAAGATGATGCCCACATCTTTATGTTACCTAGCCAGATTGAAGATGAAATCCAAAGAGTTATTGACTTATTTGATAAAGTTTATAGCACATTTGGTTTAACTTATCATGCAGAACTCAGCACACGTCCTGAAGACTCCATGGGTTCTGATGAAGTTTGGGAAACTGCAACTAATGCACTTAGAAATGCACTTGAACATCGTGGTCTTAAATACGTTATCAACGAAGGCGATGGCGCTTTCTATGGTCCAAAAATCGACTTCCATTTAACTGACTCTATCGGTCGTACTTGGCAGTGTGGTACAATTCAGCTTGATATGTTAATGCCTGAAAAATTCGATCTCACTTATATCGGTGAAGATGGTCAGAAACATCGTCCAGTAATGATTCACCGTGTAGTATACGGAAGTATCGAACGTTTCATCGGTATCTTGATTGAAAACTATGCTGGTGCATTCCCTGCTTGGCTCGCTCCTGTACAGGTTAAAATCTTACCTATCAGCGATAAATATGTTGATTATGCTTATGAAATTAAACGCAAAATGTTTGACCTCGGCATTCGTGTAGAAGTTGATGACCGCAATGAAAAAATCGGTTACAAAATCCGTGAAGCTCAAGTTAAAAAAGTTCCATACAGCATTATCGTAGGTGAATCCGAATTAGAAAATAAAAATATTTCTGTTCGTAAACGTCGTGAAAAAGATACTGTTACTATGGATACTGATGAATTTATCAACAATCTTCTTGAAGAAATTAAAACAAAAGCTCAGTAATCAATAAAAATAAAAGCTCTTAATAGCTAAAAACTATTAAGAGCTTTTTTATTTAAAATTTAATCATTTTATCCATTTACCACAAGCTTTATCTTGGCAGATTTTATTATTATCCACAACTAATTGACCGCGTAAAAATGTTTTGATAGGCCAACCTTTGATTTTTCTACCAGCAAAAGCAGTTAGCGGTTGTTTGCTGTGAAGTTTTTCATTTTCAATAGTATCGACTTTATTCATATCAACAACTACAATATCAGCATCTTTACCGATTTCTAAATTACCTTTATTTGGTAAATTATAGATGTCAGCTACATTTTTAGCCATGACTTTCACTAAGAAAGGCAAGGTGATATGACCATTATTTACTTCATTGAGCATTAATGGAAGCATAGTTTCCACACCGCACATGCCAGCAGGAATGGAGAATAAATCACCTTGTTTTTCACTGATGATATGTGGTGCATGGTCAGAAGCGATAAAATCTATAGTGCCATTTTTCAATCCTTGCCAAAGTGCAAGTCTATCTTCTTCATGTTTGATGACAGGATATACTTTCATCATTGGCCCTACACTATCGTAATCTTTAGCAGATAAAAATAGATATTGTGGGCAAGTTTCAGCGGTTATATTTACACCATTAGCCTTTGCTTGAGCGACTGCTTCCATTCCCATTTTAGAAGTCAAATGAAGAATATGAAGTCTAGCACCAGTGGCTTTAGCAAGTAGACTAGCTGTTTGGATAGTCAAAGCTTCTGCTAGAGCTGGTCGAGATTGGATTAAAGCTTCGTAATCTTTTTTACCAGATTGTTGCAAGCGTTTAGTTAAAGTTTGAATTAATTCAATATTTTCAGCATGAATGGCGATTATTTTTCCTGTTTTTGCCATTTGTTCAAAAATTTCATAGACTTCACCGTCGCCAAGAGGTGGGATAATATCTTCATCTTTAGGATTGTAATTATAAATTAAAGCTTTTGTTTTGGCATTTATAGCATATCCCCAGAAGAATTTTACAGCACTAGCACCAGCTTCACAAAGTCTAGGTAAATCATTAAGATTAATTTCACCTAAAGAAAGACCCCAAATACCATAATCAGCAAAAGCTTTAGGAGCAAAATAATTTGCTTTTTGTAATAAATCTTGCTCATTTAAAACAGAAGGATTTGTATTGGGCATATCAAATACAGTAGTTACACCACCGGCAATAGCAGCTTGTGTGCCAGTTGTAAAATCTTCCTTAGCAGTAGCTCCAGGGTCACGAAAATGACAATGCGTATCAATACAGCCAGGTAAAAGATACTTACCAGAAACATCATAAACCTCAGTGGCAGGCTTATCCGCTAAAGAAATTTCAACAATCTTTTCATCTTGTATATAAATATTTCCTAGATAGATTTCATTTTCATTAACAATAAAACCATTTTTTAAAGCTAAATCATACATAAAAAAATTATCCCTCCTAAGAATTATAAAATACATTTTTTCTTTGTATAAAAAATAAATTAAATAGCAACAAATTAAAGTGTTAAAAATCCTAAGAATTATATTAAAAGTATTACAGATAAGATTTTAGAATGTGGAAAATAAATATTACATATTATTTTATATTTATCAAAGTATAATCAATATCGCAGGATTTTTATTTTTGCTTCGTTTTTCTTTTGTATAAAAGAAAAGTAATAATAATTTATTATAGCATAGTGGCAAGTATTAGAATATATTTTATGTTTAATCTCGTTATAGGGATATGTTATAATGATGACTTAGGTTTTAGTTAAATGGAGATGTTATTTTGAAAAATAAAGCTTATGTGTTGTTGTCTTTGGCTGGAATTTTATGGGGTTTTCAGCCTGTAGTGGTGAAATTCATTGTAGCGGAGATGAACCCACCTACTTTAGTATCTTTCCGATATTTATTACTTAGTGCTACTTTATTTTTATTGATGAAAATTACACATAAAAAAGATTTTATACCGCCCAAAAGTTGTTGGTTACCACTTATAATTATGGGGATAACAGGCGTTAGTTTGAATAATGGTTCACAATTTACAGGGCTACAATATTCTACAGTAGCTAATGCCACTTTGATTGCTGCTATGACGCCTGCTGTTACATCTTTATTAGCTTTTGTATTTTTGCGTGAAAGATTGGCTTTATTGCAATGGATTGGAATTATAATTTCGATATCAGGAACATTGTATTTAATCAGTAATGGAAATTTAGATATTATTTTACATATTTCATTTAATTTGGGAGATATATTATTTTTTGTAGCTCAATTAAGTTGGGCAATTTATTGTTTAATCAGTATTCGCGTGATGAAGAAAATGTCTGTATTATCTGTTACAGCATGGGCAGGAGTATTTGGTGCGATTTTTATTGCAATCTATGGTCATTTTACTTGTGGTTTATTTATACCAGATTTATCTATGAAAGCTATGGCTTCATTTGCATATATTGTATGGCTCGGTGGTGTAGGAGCAATGATATTTTGGAATATTGGTGTAAAAAATGTAGGCGCAAGTACAGCTTCCATATTTTTAAATATCATGCCTATTGTGGGGATTGTTACAGCTTCAATAACATTAAATGAAATAATTACTATGGAAGAATGTTTAGGCGCAGTAGTTATTTTATTAGGTGTATATATAACAACACATACAAAGCAAATTTTAGAAAAATTAAATTGGAAAAAGCAAAATAAAGTTAAAATAGACTAATGAAAATAAAATTATTTTTAGATGAGAAATTTTGCGAAAAAATTAGTTATATAGTATTATGATTATAAAGTATAATGTGTAAAAAGTAGGAGGGTTTCTTTTGAAAAAGCTTGTAGTAACAGGAACAATTTTGCTCAACAAAGCAGTAAATGAAAATGTAAAACACATGGTTATCAAAGCTCCAGAAATTGCAAATCTTGCTGAACCTGGTCAGTTTGTTCATGTGAAGACTTTGCATAGTGAAAACTTTTTGCGTCGTCCATTCAGTATTGCAGATGTAGATAAAAACGAAGGTACAATCACTTTAATTTATCGTATTGTCGGTAAAGGCACAGCTGAATATTCTAGATTAAAAGAAGGCGAAGAATTTAGTATTTTAGGCCCTATCGGTAATGGCTTCAAATTAAAAGAAGGTCGTCCATTGCTTGTGGGCGGTGGTGTAGGTATTGCTCCACTTATCTATTTATCTCGCTTGCTCAAAGACCAAAAACCTATTTTACTTATCGGTGGTAAAAATAAAGATGAAGTATTCTGGGAAGAATATTTAAAAGAATATGCTGATAAAATTTATATCACAACAGATGATGGTTCTGTAGGATTTAAAGGTTTCACTATTCAATTAATGCCTGAAATCTTAAAAGAAAATAATATTGACGCTATTTATACTTGTGGTCCAAATATCATGATGGAAGGCGTGGCAAAACTTGCTTATGAACATGATATTGATTGCCAAGTATCATTAGAAAAACGTATGGCTTGCGGTATTGGTGTATGTCTTGGTTGTACTTTTGAAGGTAAACTCACTAAAAAACGTCGTAAAGTTTGCACAGAAGGCCCCGTTTTTGAAGCTAAGGAGGTATTTTAATGAATTTATCTGTAAAGATTGGTAATCTTGAATTAAAAAATCCTGTAATGGGAGCTTCAGGAACATTCGGATTTGGTAGAGAATATGAAGATTTTCTTGATGTAAATGAAATCGGTGCAATAGTTACTAAAGGCGTTACACCAAAACCTCGTGCTGGTAATCCAGGCGTTAGAATAGCAGAAACTCCTTCTGGTATGCTCAACTGTATCGGTCTTGAAAATCCAGGGGTAGATGCTTTTATTTATGATATCTTACCAAAAATTAAAAAATATAATACTGCTGTTATCGTAAATATTTCCGCAGGTTCTGTAGAAGAATATGCTGAAATGGCATGGCGTTTGGATATTGACGGCGTAGATGCTGTAGAAGTAAATATTTCTTGTCCAAATGTAAAAGAAGGCGGTATCGTTTTTGGTACAGATCCAAAAGCAGCAGCAGCTGTAACTCATGCAGTAAAAACTCATACTAAAAAAACTGTAATTGTAAAACTTTCTCCAAATGTAACAGATATTGTGCAGATGGCAAAAGCAGTAGAAGAAGCTGGTGCAGATGCTATTTCTATGATTAATACATTGACTGGTATGGCAATAGATATCAATACAAGAAAACCATTACTTGGCAATATCACAGGTGGTCTTTCTGGCCCTGCTGTAAAACCTGTAGCACTTCGCATGGTATGGCAAGTAGCAAAAGCTGTAAACATTCCAATCATTGGTATGGGCGGTATTGCAAGTGCAGAAGATGCTATTGAATTCTTGCTTGCAGGTGCAACAGCAGTAGCAGTGGGAGCACATAATTTCATTGATCCATCAGCATTAAAAGTAATTGCAGATGGTATTGCTGAATATATGCAAAAACATAATATTGAAGATGTAAATGAACTTGTAGGAGCATTACAAGCTTAAATAAAAAATTACCAAGTGAATTTTTAATAAATAGCCTATAAAGCTAAGTAATATAAGCTTTATAGGCTATTTTTTATATAACTAATAAAAATCAAAATCGCCTGGTAAAATTTTTTTATATCCTTGAATAACAAGATTTTAGAAGCTATAATAAAAAAAGAAATGCTAATAAATATAGGGATTAATAGAAACAAGAGTTGTATTTGAATTAAAGTTTACTTGTTGCCAATCTGTGGATGCATAATGATTAATAGAAACAAGAGTTGTATTTGAATGGTGATGAAGCAAATCCAATATCACTGGCGGAAGAGGATTAATAGAAACAAGAGTTGTATTTGAATAGTGGAGTTTTAAGAAGGTGAATAAATGGAGAGTTTGATTAATAGAAACAAGAGTTGTATTTGAATTAATATTGCTTCTGGATTGCGTTTAAAAGATAAGAGATTAATAGAAACAAGAGTTGTATTTGAATTTTTTATTGTTTATACCTAATAATTCACCTGTTTTGATTAATAGAAACAAGAGTTGTATTTGAATTTTACTTTTAGAAGTTGATCCACAATTTGGTATACAGATTAATAGAAACAAGAGTTGTATTTGAATTTTATTTTAATCGATTGGATAGCATAAATATTTTTGATTAATAGAAACAAGAGTTGTATTTGAATTTTAAACTGTTAAAAGGTGATATGATGCCAAAAGGATTAATAGAAACAAGAGTTGTATTTGAATAACAGAAACAGAAATCTTTGATGAAACAGGGAAAACGATTAATAGAAACAAGAGTTGTATTTGAATCAGATAAAATTAATAGCAAGTTTAAAATAACTAGATGATTAATAGAAACAAGAGTTGTATTTGAATTTCATTTTTTCAACAACTCCTTTAACAAATTATATGATTAATAGAAACAAGAGTTGTATTTGAATTGTATTCCTGCATTAATTAATTGCTTTTCATTAAGATTAATAGAAACAAGAGTTGTATTTGAATTGAACTGGTTTATACTAGTGAAATGTCTGAACAGCTGATTAATAGAAACAAGAGTTGTATTTGAATGCGAGTGCGTTTAGAAGAATTGGGAATAGATGGGAGATTAATAGAAACAAGAGTTGTATTTGAATTATATAAGTTTTAATCCATTGGTCTACTGTATAAGCGATTAATAGAAACAATAGTTGTATTTGAATATGTGATTGTGGCAATGTTGTTGAAGTAATAAAAGCGATTAATAGAAACAATAGTTGTATTTGAATTAGCTTCTAGTACTTAATTCACCTTCGATAAGTACTGATTAATAGAAACAATAGTTGTATTTGAATAATCTTCAAAAAGTTTCCAGTGACCTTCGATAAACTGATTAATAGAAACAATAGTTGTATTTGAATGATGAAGCTGGAGAAATGATGGCTAAGTGGCGTACGATTAATAGAAACAATAGTTGTATTTGAATTGCAGATATAGTAGTAGGCAATAGCGAAAATATAAAGATTAATAGAAACAATAGTTGTATTTGAATTCTTTACAGCTTCTGGTAAATCTTTTCTATTACAAGATTAATAGAAACAATAGTTGTATTTGAATGAAGAATGTAGAGTTAAAAACGCTAATAAAAGAAATGATTAATAGAAACAATAGTTGTATTTGAATAAATTACCGAAGGCTAAAGAATTTAAACGTTGGAGATTAATAGAAACAATAGTTGTATTTGAATGCAAAACTATGGCTGTAATGATACTATTCCTGTACGATTAATAGAAACAATAGTTGTATTTGAATTTAAATTGAATTAAATAATCTTTATTTGACATACAGATTAATAGAAACAAGAGTTGTATTTGAATAATGCACAAACAGATAAAGAGTGGGGATTATTACTGATTAATAGAAACAAGAGTTGTATTTATAAAAAAACTTATTGACAGTGGATATAGTTTGTGATATATTAAGTTACGTTGTATTTGAGATGCAACGTATTCCACAAGAAGAAGTCACCGCTTCTCACCTTATGGCGTGCTAGTCACTAGGGTTACTAATTAAAACAAAAACGTTTAACGTATATTTTAATTTGTAATATCAGAGGGTGACGTGCGTCATCCTCTTTTTTGTGTATATAATAAAAATAATATATAAATAATGAGGTGTTTTCTATTAGTAAAGAAACTTTAAGAATTAATGGCGAAATCCGCGCTAGAGAAGTTCGTGTGACAGATGCTCAGGGAGAACAGCTTGGTATTATGTCTACAAGAGATGCTCTTCGTAAAGCAGAAGAAGCTCATTTAGACTTAGTAGAAGTTGCTCCAAAAGCAAAACCACCTGTTTGCCGAATCATGGATTTCGGAAAATATCGCTATGAACAACAAAAACGTGAAAAAGAAGCGAAGAAAAAACAGAAGGTTATCAGTGTAAAAGAAGTAAAACTTCGTCCTGGTATTGAAACACACGATTTTAACTTCAAAGTTAAAAATGCTATGCGTTTTATTGCTGAAGGCAATAAAGTAAAAGCTACAATCATGTTCCGTGGCCGTGAGCTTTCTCATCCAGAAATGGGTAAAGAGCTTTTATTAAAGGTCGCTGAAGCAATGCAAGAAGCTGTTACTGTTGAACGCGAACCTAAACTTGAAGGTAAAAATATGATTATGATTTTAGCACCTAAAGTGCAAACTAAAGGAGGAAACACTAATGCCAAAAATTAAAACTCGCAGAGCTGCAGCTAAACGTTTTACAGCTACTGGTTCTGGTGAATTCAAACGTAATAAAGCTTTCAAAAGCCACATTTTAGAAAAGAAATCACCAAAACGTAAACGTAATTTACGTAAAGCAGCTATTATCACTGCTGCTGATCATAAACGTGTAAGCAAAATGCTTCCATACGCTTAATTAATCATTTATTGTTGAAATTTAGGAGGGTAAATAATGCCAAGAGTAAAAAGTGGCGTAACCGCTCATGCACGTCATAAAAAAATCTTAAAATTAGCTAAAGGTTATAGAGGAGCTAGAAGCAAACAGTTCAAAAAAGCTAACGAACTCGTTATGAAAGCTCTTTACTATGCACGTAGAGACCGTCGTGCGAAAAAAGGTGAATTCCGTAAACTTTGGATCGCTCGTATCAATGCTGCTACTCGTGCAAACGGTATGTCCTACAGCCGTTTCATCTGCGGTTTAACAAAAGCAGGTGTTCAGGTTAACCGTAAAATGTTAGCTGACGTTGCTATCAACGATGCAGCTGCATTTGCTAAACTTGTTGAAGTTGCAAAAAGCAATCTCTAATATAAAAAATAAAAGCTGTTTCTAATTTCAGATTAGAGACAGCTTTTTTTGTTTGTTTAAATTTGTATGAAACTGACTAAACAAGTATACATTGTTTAAATATGTCAAATACTGTATAATAAATAAGAATGAATTTTATTTAGAGATAAATAAAAGTATTTAGGAGGATTATAAATGGCATTAGTTAATGAAAATTATCTAAAATTACAAGGTAGTTACCTTTTTGCTGAAATTGCACATCGTGTGCAGAAATTCAAAGCTGAAAATCCAGAAGCTGAAGTTATTAGCTTAGGTATCGGTGACGTTACATTACCATTACCACAAGTTAGTATTGAAGCTATGCATAAAGCTGTTGATGAAATGGCTAATAAAGAAACTTTCCGCGGTTATGGCCCTGAACAAGGTTATGCATTTTTACGTGAAAAAATTCGTGATGTAATTTATAAATCTCGTGGTGTAGATATCGAAACTGATGAAATTTTTGTCAGCGATGGTGCAAAATCTGACTGCGGTAATATCCAAGAAATTTTTGGCGTAGATAATACTATTGCTATTACTGACCCTGTATATCCTGTATATCTCGATACAAATATCATGGCTGGTCGTACAGGTCTTGTAAAAGAAGATGGAACTTTTGAAGGTGTAGTATATATGCCATGTACTGCTGAAAATAACTTCACTCCAGAACTTCCAAAACAGCATGTAGATATGATTTATTTATGTAGCCCTAATAACCCAACTGGTACTACTTTATCCCGTGATGAATTAGCTAAATGGGTTAAATATGCTAAAGAAAATAAATCTATCATTTTATATGATGCAGCATATTCTTACTATATTACAGAAGAAGATGTACCTCATACAATTTATGAAATTGAAGGAGCAAAAGAAGTAGCTATTGAATTCCGTTCTTTCTCCAAAACAGCAGGTTTCACTGGTACTCGTTGTGGTTATATCGTATTACCAAAAGCTGTTAAAGGTTATACAAAAGATGGTAAAGAACAAGCTTTAAATCCTCTTTGGAATCGCCGTCATACAACTAAATTCAATGGTACACCTTATATTATTCAGCGTGGTGCAGAAGCTGTACTTACTGAAGAAGGACAAAAACAAGTAAAAGAAATGGTTGGCTATTACATGGAAAATGCAAAAATTATCCGTGAAGGTTTAGCAAGCCTTGGTCTTACTGTTTTCGGTGGTGTAAACTCCCCATATGTATGGCTCAAAGTTCCAGCAGGCATGACTTCTTGGGATTTCTTCGATAAACTTCTTCATGAAGCAAATATCGTAGGTACTCCAGGTTCTGGTTTTGGCCCATCTGGTGAAAACTATTTCCGTCTTACTGCATTTGGTAGCCGTGAAAACACATTAAAAGCTGTAGAACGCATCAAAACACAGTTAAAATTATAATTTAAGAGTTTATAATAAGAAAAAGAACTATCTATATTAAAAGATAGTTCTTTTTTAGTCTTAAAATAGATATTTGTTCATTTCTTTAGTGATAAAGAAACGAACTAAATCACAACAAGTTGCATAACATATTTCTAGAGTGCTAAAGCACTAAGAACTATGTTAAAATCACCACAGATAAAACTTTAGCTTTGGAAAAAATTATCATTTTATACAATGCTTAAAACTTGCAAGGTTTAACAGTAGAACTAAAAACGTAGCTATATTTTTATCTTTGCCAATAGCTAATAGCTACCGTAAAAAGATGCTAAAATGCGGGAAATGGTTAGGTATTATTAAAGATTTTTAATAATTAGTATTACCATTAAAATTTAAAAAGCGAAAAAACCATAAATTGATAAAAATAATAACCAAATATTCCTCACGTTAGTGAATTTTGCGGTAGCCGTAGGCTATTGGCAAGAATAAAACCAGGACTATGAATTTAGCTCTACTGTTTGAGCGAAGCGAGTTTAGAGCGTTATGGTCATGGTTTTATAATTGACAAAGAAAAATTGGTATCGGGAGGTAGAGTTCTTTTGTTACTTTTCTTGCTCATGAAAGAAAAGTAAATATAAATAGGGTAGTTGTTCATTTTTTTGTGGCAAAGAAATGAACCCAAGAAAGCTATTGTAGATAAAATTTTAATTTTGAAAATAATTATTGCTTCATATAAGGTTTAGAAACTAACTTTACACAAGCATTCAGACTAAAACCGTAGCGTACAGATGAACAAAGAGAGGCGATAGCTATGAACAATCCTGTAATAAAAGAAGCTTTAAATTATGAGATGGTATTTTCACAAGATGAAATAAAAAGACGTCAATATGAAATACAAGAAAAAGCGATAAGAGATTATAACTCTACAATCTTATATAATCGCCAAGAGGGACTAAAAGAAGGATTAAAAGAAGGTCTAAAAAAAGGTGCAGAAGATAAAGCAATAGAAATTGCATTGAAAATGTTAGAAAATGGCAGTGATGTTAATTTTATTGCTGATGTAACAGGTTTAAGCATTGAAAAAATAAATGAAATAAAAAAATGATATGTTCATTTCTTTGGTGACAAAGAAACGAACCAAAGAAATCACCCGCTCACGCACTTTTTACTTTGGCAAAGATAAAAATATATCAACAACGTTCTAAACTCGCAAGGCTCAAACAGTAGAACTAAAAGCGTAGCTATATTTTTATCTTTGCCAATAGCTAATAGCTACCGTAAAAAGATGCTAAAATGCGGGAAATGGTTAGGTATTTTTTAAAAATAAGTATCATATACTCATTTTTTACTAAAAAAAATAAAAATAACGTTTAATTGACGTTTTAAGAGAAATGTCCTATAATGAAAGAAAATTATACAATATAAGGAGGTCGCTTATGGAAGTACCAGAAGAATTTATAAGACATGTAATAAAATCTGCACAGGAAGGTTTTTTTGGAAATATATTATTATCTAATAAAGATAGATCCACTTATAATAGTAAAAGAACTGATCCATGGGACGTTTTTTATACTTTGTTATCAAAGGAATTTTTTAATAACAGATTCGTGTATAGCTTTATTAAACATTCTATATGGCAGTATGGCGTAGCCTTTGATAATAAAACAAAAAATTTATATTTATTTTTTCAAGAAAAACGTATAAACGGTTTAAAAAAAGATATTGATAAAGGGAAAAAAACACATTATTTATGTCAATTTTTAAATGAATATAATAAAAATATTCCTTCGCAAGTAAAACAATTATTATTGTTTGATGATGATAAAGATGAAAAATTATTATCAGATAAGTTTAAAAAAATAAAAGAAGAATTAAATTTATCGGAGTTAGAAATAAATTGTGTTGTGAGTATATTGTTTAATCCTTCAAAAGAAATATCAAATATATCTTCAATAAGAGCAGTTATATTTGATAATAATTTGGATATACATGAAGAAATGGATTTTACAAAAAGTATTTATATTGAACCAAATATGGATTTGGATAAAGTTGATAAAAATGATGATCCTTTAGCTAATGAACCAAATAATGGATTAGGATTGACAAAGAAAGCTATTGCAAGAAAAGGTATTAATGATAATAATTTAAAAATAAACAAAAAAATGGAGGAGAAAAAATATAACTCCTAATTAGGAAGTTTTTAATATGAAAATTAATGGAAAACGATTAAAAATGGCACGGATATATCGGGGATTAACTACTAAGGATTTAGCAGAAAAAATAGGTTGTCAGAGACAAACAATATCTATGTATGAAAATAATTTGCAATCGAATCCTAGTGAAAGTATAATTAGTAAAATTTCTAAGGAATTAAATTTTCCTTTTAGATTTTTTTATGAAAAAAATATATCTTTTCCGTATAGTAGTGTATATTTTAGATCTCTACTAACCACAACAAAAAAATATAGAGAAGAAGTTCAATTAAAGTTAGATTTCATTAATATAATATATGATTTTTTAAAAGAGTATATTATATTCCCAAAACTAGATTTACCAAATTTTAATCAAGAAAATTTAAAAAGAGATCCAGAGAAAACGGCAAATTTACTTCGTGAATATTGGAATTTGGGAAATAGACCAATTGAAAATATTATATATGAAGTAGAAAAACATGGAATTCTAGTTTCATCATTTAGTACAAATAATTCTTCAAATAATTATGTAGATGCTTTAAGCAAACGAATTGATAATGGTGCTTATATGAAATATCTGATAGCATATTCGAATAATAAAACATCTGCAGCTAGAATACATTTTGACATTGCTCATGAGTTAGGACATATTTGTCTACATTCATGGGATATAGATAGTGATGAACTTGAAGAAAGTAGTTATTTTAAGGAAAAAGAACGAGAAGCTAATAAATTTGCTTCTGCATTTTTGTTGCCTAGAGAATCTTTTAAAAAAGATGTTGAAAATACACCTTTAAATATAAGTGGTTATATTGAATTAAAAAATAAATGGCATGTGTCAATTCAAGCTATGTTATATCGAGCTTTTGATTTAAAAGTAATTAATATAGATGAATATCAATTAATGATACGTAGATTACAAAAAAATAAAATGAGAAGAAATGAACCATTAGATGATATTTTATTAACAAGACAGCCATCATTGTTAAAAACAGCAGTATTAATGCTTTTGAATGAAAATGTTTTTACGGCAAAATCTTTTATGGATGAGTTAGCTTCTGTATATAATTTTAGCATTATGCCAGAAGATATTGAGAATTTATTAAATTTACCAAAAGAAACATTATCACAATCTAAAATAATTTATTTCCAAAATTTAAGAATAAGAAAGAATTTGTAACTTAGAAAGTTAAAAATATGATAAAAATAATAACTAAATATTCCTCACGTTAGCGAATTTTGCGGTAGCCGTAGGCTATTGGCAAGGATAAAACCATGACTATGAATTTAGCTCTACTGTTTGAGCGAAGCGAGTTTAGAGCGTTATAGTCATGGTTTTATAATTGACAAAGAAAAATTGGTATCGGGAGGTAGAGTTCTTTTGTTACTTTTCTTGCTCATGAAAGAAAAGTAAATATAAAATAGGGTGTTTGTTCATTTCTTTAGTGATAAAGAAACGAACCAAATCACAACAAGTTGCATAACATATTTCTAGAGTGCTAAAGCACTAAGAACTATGTTAAAATCACCGCAGATAAAATTTTAGCTTTGGAAAAAATTATCATTGCATAGAAAACTTAAATTTTGCTACATTTAGAAAATAAAAAAGGTGTATTCAATAATTAAATAATAGATTGTTTAATAAGAAAATATGAGATTATTGTAGTAAAGAAAGAGTAATGAAAAAAGACTGTTTCATTATGAAACAGTCTTTAATAAATTTTATTTAAAAATTAGTATTTTCCAGCATTAAAAATAGCTTCTTCAATTAAATTTTCAATATTATTTTTGATATCATTATAAACATAGGTACTATTTAAACATTTTGATTCAAAACAAGTTACGTATTTTGATAATCTTTCATTAGAATTTGTATATATATGATAGAATGGATTGCAACCTTTTAAAGACTGATAGCCATTTTTATCTTTTAATTTATTGATATAAATTCCAACAATACCTTTGTTTAATTCATAAGCTTTTTTTATTTCATACTGAACCCATTTTCTAGTAGAAGTTGTTGACCCTATTAGAACAACTAAACAAGAACGCATTTTTAATTGATTATCAATCCAATTTCTAATAGCAGTATCTGTTTTTTCTTTAACTTCTTCCCAGTCATTATCTGAAAAAGTAGAAGAATTGTCAACTTTTCCCATATTGCGAATTTGTCCTGCTCTCCAAACATCTTTATTATATTCAAAACTAAAGAAAACTTGTCTTTTCAACAAAAACATCTCCTTAAAGTAAAATTTTTATTAGTAAATATATATTTCTATAATTTAAAAATATATTTATAAAAATCAATAGAATAAATATAGAACCATAAAAAGTTAAGATGGTTTTTGATTTTAAGCAAGAATAAAAGGAATATTTATCATTGATATATTTATGAATAGACATTTTAAATGGTGGAATACTTGATGGGTTTTTTATAATATCATTATATAAACCTCTGAATTTTCTTTCTTGTTGTAAATAGTAACTATCTAAAGACCAAAAAATAATAATAGGTAATAGAGATACTAATAAATATATATTGTTATGACTACTAGCATATAAAGCTAAAAAAGCAGATAAAATAGTAATATTCCAGCCTTTTAATTGAAAAGAATTTTTATTCATACGAGTTATTATATTTTGAATGAATTCCAAATGTTTAATAGTATTTTCAGACATAATAAAATCTCCTATTTAAAATTTTTATATACTGTATAATTTTAGTATAGCATTTGTATGTAAAATGACAAAGTAAAATATTAATTTATTTTTTATTAATCATTAAAAAATAAATTAATATTTTATAAAAAATAATAACCAAATATCCCTCACGTTAGCGAATTTTGCGGTAGCCGTAGGCTATTGGCAAGGATAAAACCATGACTATGAATTTAGCTCTACTGTTTGAGCGAAGCGAGTTTAGAGCGTTATAGTCATGGTTTTATAATTGACAAAGAAAAATTGGTATCGGGAGGTAGAGTTCTTTTGTTACTTTTCTTGCTCATGAAAGAAAAGTAAATATAAAATAGGGTGTTTGTTCATTTCTTTGGTGGCAAAGAAACGAACCAAAGAAAGCCACCGCAGATAAAATTTTAATTTTGAAAATAATTATCGCTTCATACAACGCTTAGAAATTCGCTACGCTCAAACATTCAGACTAAAACCGTATTCAGCGATAATTCTTTTCAATAACTGGCGTTACCATTAAAATTTTAAAATGCGGAAAAAGTTTGGTATTATTTATAGTTGTTCTTTTGGTGTTTTTCTTAGTTATGAAAGAAAAGCAATTGGACTATACGAACATTTGTTGTAATAGTCCTTTTTTTATTTGTTTCCAGTGTTCTAGCTGGGTTTTTTGGTTTTCGAGTTTGCGGTCAAATGCTGAAAGGAAATCTGCTATTTTTGTTTGTTCTTCTAAACAAGGTATTTTTATTATAATTTTTTTTAATTCACTTGCTTTAATTAGTGGTTGACCTGAACCAAAAACCAATTTATTAAGATTAAAATTAATTAAATAATAATATAGATAATATATATTAATTTTATTTGAAGGAATAATGATTAATGTATTATCTGAAACATCATATTTTCCTGTTACTAAAGATACATTACCAGCATTCATACCCACTCTAGCTATTAAAATTGTTGTAAAGTCATATATATAATTATTGTTATAACCTAATATTCCCATTGAACCATAAACAGGAAATAAACCTGTTTTAATTCGTTCTTTATTATTACCAGATTTAATATCTTTAATTAATTCATATAAATAATATGAGGTATAGTTATTATTGCCGTTTTCATCTTTAAAGCGTAGTTTTTGGCTAAAGATTTGTTGTAGCAATCCTTTTTTCTGATTTTCTAGGCTAGTGATAGTATTTGCTAGGTTTTCTATTTTTTTATCTATTGTACTAAAAAAACTAGCAATTTTTTCTTGTTCAGCATATGTTGGAATAAATCTATTAATATGTTCTATTGTTGAAGCGGATAAACTAGGTACTCCTGTAGATTCATCATAAATTTTCCAATTAATATTTTGAAATAAATAATATTGAAATTTAGGATTTTGTTTTAGTTTAGGTTTAGAATAAAAAAGCGTGTCTACAGACCAAAAAGGTGTTTTCATATATTGAGGTTTATTGATAGTTCCTTTTCTGCCGATAAGAACACATTCCCAATCACATAAAAATTTATCAATATAAGTAATAATTCCGCCTGTTCCTAAAACAGGATATAATTTTTTTTCATTAGGTTCATTTTTATAATCTTTACCATGATAAATTTTTAAGATATCTTTAATTAATTTCTTTTCCCATTGTGGATAATCATTACCGTTATTATCTTTAAATCTTAATTTTGGTATATTCAATATATCAACCTCCAATCTTTGGAATTTGTTATTTTTAGCTATAAAACTAATTTAAACTTTTATTTTAAATTTGCTATTTGGTTTTATATAAGGTAATAAAATTAATTCGCTGTCTAATAATTTAGCAATGGTATTGATTTTATTATCTTTTTTTTGTGCATGGGTGATGATTTGCATTTCTCCTGCATAGCGTGCATAAAGAACATTATCTAAAGTGATAGAGCCTATTTCTCTAGGGGCGATATATTCAGGGCAGATATATATTTGTTTGAATAATGCTCGGCTTTCTTGGGTGCGAATGGCTCCGTCTGCTTCATCTAGGCGAGCGGTAAAAGTGCTTTGTTGTAGGGTTTTTAGTATATCTTTATTTTGCGTTAATTTTTTTGCTTTTAATAAGATATATTCATCAGTTAAATTGGCTAATTCTTGGATTTCGTCTTCTGTAGGTAGGCTATCGCCGATAAAAATGGAGTCGATACCTAGTAATTTTAGATGTCGCATGGTAAGGCTGGCTGTTTGATAGCGGTGCATTTCTAATGTTGGCAAGCCTTTTTTGATTGGTGAGCGAGCTTTGTTATAGCTAGGTATGAAAGCACCTACGGAAATATTATATTTATGAAGTAATTCGTTTTGTTGTTGTAATTTTTTTACGTTTAGACCTGTGCCTTCACGAGGATAAAAGTTATGGAGTGCATCAATATGTTGGAAATCTGTTTGGTAATGATTTAATTCATCAAGAAATTCTTGAGTGATAGTTGAGGCGTTGAATTGTAATTTTATATTTTGATGACTTAATTTGGCTATTTGCTCGGCACTGTAGCCAAAGTCTAAGCGAAGTGTAGTTATGCCAAGAGTAGCTAATTCTTGGATATTTAATGTATCTAAATTTAATAAGGCTAAAGTATTTGGCGATACATCACAGATTACTTCCATATTATATTTTTGTGTGAGTTTTAAAATTGTCTGTAAATCTTGTTGAAAATGGGAAATATCTGTTTCTGGTATATGAAATGAGGTAAAAATGCGATTGAGATTATATTTATGGGCTAGATGAATTAGATTTAAATTTTCTTCTAATGTATTATCTAAGCCAAGATAAATGGAAATGCCGTTTTGCAAAATATCACTCCTCGATAGGATCGTTAAAGCCGATTATTAATGTGGCGATAAAGCCGAAAATATAGGCTGTGAAAAGTCCGATTAAATAGCAAAGCATTTTATCTGTACTTGCTGTGAGTGGTAGACCAGATAAACCAATGGAGGTAGCACCTACATGGAAAAATGCTTGTACTGCACCACCAAAAGCACCGCCGATACAAGCGGAGATAAATGGTTTGCCAAGTGGTAAGGTTACGCCGTAAATCAAAGGTTCGCCAATGCCCATGAAGCCGACAGGAAGGGCAGAAGCTATGGTTTGTTTTAATTTTTGATTTTTAGTTTTGAGATATACAGCGATAGAAGCACCGACTTGCCCTGCTCCTGCCATAGCTAAGATAGGTAAAAGGATAGTAACGCCGTATTGATTGAGTAGTTCAGCGTGAATAGGTGTGAGTCCCTGATGAAGACCAGTCATAACGAGTGGCAAGAAGATACCACCGATGATAAAGCCAGTGATAGCTCCACCGGAATTAATTGCAGATGTTACGAGTACGCCGATAGTCTCAGCGATAATACCGCCGATAGGTTGTAAGATGAATAAAGCAGGGAAGGTGGCGATTAAGATTACGAGTAGTGGCGTTAAGAATAAATCTAAAATTTTCGGCACGATTTTGTGCAATTTGTTTTCTAACCATGAGGAAAAAGCCACTACTAATAAGACGGCAACAATACCACCACGACCTGCGAGTAAATCTATATTAAATAGACTGATATTGTTGAGCATTGGGTGTGTGATGATAGCTGCCATAGTACCGCCGAGCATAGGAGAAGCATGGAATTCTTTGGCGGTGTTGATGCCAACAAAGATATTTAAGCCGAAAAATACAGCATTTCCTGCTATTTGTAAAACTTGGATTGCTGGGTAGCTGGTGATAGTAGGATCGATTTTGAAGGCGATATTTAATAATCCTGTGATTAGACCGCAAGCGATAAATGCAGGTATAAGTGGCATGAAGATATTAGAAATGCGTTTCAATAATAATTTAAAAGGTGTAGTATTTTTTTTGCGGATTTGTTGATGAAGTTCTTCGGCATTGCCAAATTGTTTTTGATTGTTATTTGCATTTTGATTTGTATTTTGAGTATTAGCTTCAAGATTTTTATTTGCATATAATTTTTTGAATTCAGCCGTTACTTCATTTACTTTTCCAGGGCCTAAGATGATTTGTAGTTCATTATCATTTAAGTTTACGCCTAAGACATTGGGAATATTTTTTAATTCTTTTAAGGGTAAATTAGCGATATCTTCTGTTTTTAATTGTAAGCGAAGTCTAGTCATACAATTATTTATTTTTAAGATAGAAAATGACTTCATAAGTTCATAGATAGCAAAAGCTGTTTGTTGTAAATTCATAGAAACCTCGCAATTATTTTTTCATACTATTTAATGATTTGGAGATAAAACCTTCATTATTATTTAAGCTAGAGAGTGCTTCTTCATAGGAAATATTGGCAAGTAGCATTAAAATTGCAGGTTTTACTTTGCCTTGAGTGATGGCTAAAGTATCAATAGCAGTTTGTCGGTCGCAATTAGTAGCTTCCATCAATATGCGTCTTGCTCTTTCTTCGAGTTTTTTATTAGATGATTTTACATCAACCATTAAATTGCTATAGACTTTACCCAATTTTATCATGGTGCAAGTGGAGAGCATATTTAAAATCATTTTTTGGGCAGTACCTGCTTTCATGCGTGTGCTACCTGTGATGGCTTCTGGGCCAGTCAAAGCTTCGATAGCGATTTTGGCATGGGAGCTGATTTCACTATTACTAGTGCAACTGATGGCGATAGTCAAGGCATTTATGCTATTGGCAAAATCTAGTCCACCGATTACATAAGGAGTTCTACCGCTGGCTGCAATACCGACAACGCAGTCTTTAGCGGATAAATTTTTTGTTTGTAAATCTTCTTGGGCAAGAGTTAAAGAATCTTCAGCACCTTCTTGAGCTTTGAAGATTGCATTATAACCACCTGCGATAATTCCCTGTACCATTTCAGGGTCAGTGCTGTAAGTTGGCGGACATTCCACAGCGTCCAAGATGCCAAGTCTACCTGATGTGCCAGCACCGATATAAAATAAACGACCACCGTCTTTGAGGCGAGATGTGATTTCATCAACAGCCATGGCAATTTGTGGTAATACATTACGAATAGCGATAGCTACGCGTTTATCTTCTTCGTTTAGAAGCATACACATTTCTAAAGTGGATACATTATCAATATTTAATGTATAAGGATTGCGTTTTTCAGTTAAGAGATTGTTTAAATTTATCATAAATAAAAGATACTCCTTTAAAAATATTTAATACATTTTTTCATTATAGATAATGGCTTTTTTATTGGCAAGGATAAGCTAGAAATTTTTAATTAATTTTAAATAATATTTTAAGTATAATTTAATTTTCTCATGATATATTTAATATATAAGATGTACATAAATAAAAAAAGATGTATAAAAGGTTGTGTAAATATGTTAAAATTAATTAAAGGACGTTTGAAAAATTTTATAGGAATAATAGCCCTAGCATGTTTTTTGTGTAGCCCTGTGAGTTATGCTGTACAACTATCCACAGTAAGTGCAGCTCCTCGTCATGAAGAAAGACATGATCCACCACCTCCTCCACCAAAACATGATAGACACGATAAAGATGATGATAATGATTACGATAAAGGAGATATCACAACTGCCGTGTTAATTGGTGGCGTAATTGGTGCAGTAATTGCTAAAAATACTTGATGTTTAATTTTATGTATATAACTATTAGATAGGGAGGGTAGCAAAATGAAAGAATTATTTTCTAAGCGAGCGAAAAAAATTATAACAGCTGTATCATTATCTTGTTTCTTATGCAGTCCAGTGAGTTATGTTTATAGTATGAATCAAGCTTCAGCAGCAGCTTTGAATACAAATGTTGCTTATGAACAGCAATTCAATACAGTCGGCTTTGATAAAGATGATCATTGGAATAGAGGTCGCTCTGATGAGGATAAGGATTGGAAAAAACCACCTCCACCTCGCGATGATGACAGAGATGATAAGCGACCACCTCGTCCTGATAGAGACGATGATGATTGGAGTCCACCACCACCTCGTCATGATGATGATGACGATGATTGGGATAGAGATAGACCTCCACGTCATGATCGTGACGATAGAGATGACCGCGATGATGATAGCGACAAAGATTATGATAAAGGCGATATCACAGCTGCAGTATTAATCGGCGGTGTAATCGGTGCTATCATTGCTAAAAACACTTAATAATATTATTAAATGATTTAAAAATTAAATATCGCAAAATAAACAAGCAAAAAAATAAAAGGTAGATTAAATATATGAATTAATCTACCTTTTTGTTTTTTATTTGTATTTTAGATTTAATTAGAAAGTGTATTCCATACCCATGAGTACAGTTCTACCAGGAGCAGGGCAATCTCCATCTAAGAAAGAGCCGATAGTTTCATAAGATACATTGGTGATATTGGCTAATTTCAGATATGTTGACCATTGGTCATTGATTTTATAATTGAGATTAGCATCAAGTATATAATAATTGCTATCGCTGTAATAATTTGTATCTCTACCAGATACAGCATTTAGTAAAATATTATTATGCCATGTATCGTCATGATAACTAAAGCGAAGTTTATAGCTACTTGGAGCTATTGCATTGACATCAGTTTGATTGCCGTTACCATCAGCAAAATCAGTATGTGCAATTGTACGAGTATAAGCAAGCGACATATCGTATTTTGGACTGAAAATTTTATTATATTCTAATTGGAAACCACGTTTTTTCTGATTTTCAAAATTTACAGCATGGAATTTATTATGTTCATATCGCCAGCCCAATGGATCATCTATATTTTCTAGGAAAGCATTGAAATTGATATTGCTTGTAGGATTTAATTTATAGCGTACACCTAGACTGCCTTTATAACCTGTTTCTGGTCGCAAATTAGGATTTCCTTGAATATGAGCATTATTAAAATATAAATCATCTAAAAATGGCGTAGCATAAATTTGACTCAAAGAAGCGTAGATAACAGTATTTTCATCAGGTTTATAATCTAAAGCACCATTAGAAACGTATTTTCCACCGAATTCACTATTATTATTGTAAGCAGATGTTCCAGTCAGTGTTAATTTATCAAAACGGCGAGTGCTTTGTAGATAAACGGAAAAATTATCCATAGATTTATTATAATTGCCACTGAAAATATTATTGTAATCGTTGTTGATATTATCAACTTCATCTTTACGATAAGTAAGTCCCGCAGAAACGGTGTGGTCTTTACTGATTTTCCAAGCATCATGCCAATCAATACCTTGAGTAGTATTTTCCCAGCGACTATAAGTTTTTTCATTTTCTTGCTCACTTAGACCAGTAGGGATATAACTATCTCCTTGAGTATAATAGTGATAAATTGCTAAAAATGCTGGAGTCTCAGTATTTTCTTTATAATTATAAGTGAGTGCGAAATGATTGATTAATTTTTCATAATTATAATCCTGTGGATAACTTTTGGATATCCAAGTGCCTGTATCATTGCTTAGATGACCATAGTCAAAAGTTAAAGAAGTGTTGTCGGTCAATTTCTTATCAATGCGATAAGCCATTTCACGGCGATTGTTGTCAGAATTTGGCATTTCATGAGTGTGGTCATCTGTGCCTATGTATTTCATATAATCGACATTATCAAAGCCACCAGTAGCTACCCATGACCAATCATCTAAGCTACCGCTTGTTATAGCTTTAACTTTCCAAGAGCCGTGTTCACCAGCAGCTAAATCAACTGTTGTTTCACGTTTATCGCCTTTTTTAGTAACGATATTGATAGCCCCAGCAGGAGTATCATAATTTAGATATGTAGAACCAACTGCACCATGAAGAATTTCAATGCGTTCTACATTCATTATAGATGGCAATAAATCTAAATCATAAGATGCACGACCACTCATGATACCTTTATTCATATTCATGCGACGACCATCAACGAAGATAGCTACTCTATCATCTCCATCAATGCGCACTACCATATGAGAAGTATTCAGTGAGCCTGAATTTACAGTTACACCGTTAGCATAAGAGAGAGCTTCTGCTAGATTTTTATAGTGATTATCGTGTATTTGTTCTTTAGTGATGATTGTAGTGTAATTAGGTGAAGCAATGAGATTATTATTTTCAACTAAGCTATGAGCATTAGGTGTTTCATTGGCAAATGTAGTAGGCATAAAACAGCCAAATGCACCAAGTGCTAGTAAAAGAGAAAGAGATTTTTTAGAATACATAAGTTATGCTCCTTAATTAGAATTTTTGTCGTTGGATTTTATAATAAAGATAAAGGGCAATAAAATATAAACATATTTTTTGCAAAAGACAACTAAAAAGAAAAATTAAACGTAGACGAATATTTTTGATAAATAAAGATATTTTATTGTAAAGCAAAGCGATAAGAAATAAAAATATATTCATTTTAGTTGTTCGTTGTTGGATTATATCATATAGACGAATGAGAATATTAGTAACTGATTTACCGATTAAAGTACCTAGTTGTGAAGTCAATAAACTCAATGTAGCAATGATAATCAAGCTGATATCTATACCGATAAAATAAATAGTACTGATACCAAGTAATGGGATAATGATTAAGAATAATATTTTTATCAATAATACGTTAAAAAATACCATTAATAGATTGCGAAATAGACGTCTAGCTAATCTAGCATGAGTGATGATGAATTTATGAAATCGCGAGAAAGCTTGTCGCAAGGGGAATAAAGACCTGATAAATAAGCGTATATCTTTTAAGCGTTGACGTAAGTAATCAAATATCTGTAAAAATAATTGGCGTAAGTCATGTGGCAAACTGCGTAAGATATTATAAAAATTGCTAGGTGAAAAATTCAACAAAAATGATTTAATAAAACGCATAATATCATTGGTCGAAGGGATTATAGTATAAAAATTAGTAGCGAGTTGTTTTACAGATGAGAGGATATCTTTTAGTGAATTAAGCGATAGATTTAAATTCATCAAATGTTGAATGAAGTTGCTGAGTGGTAAAGGTAAGACTGTGAAAAACAAACAAATAATGACACCGAAAAAACGAAAAATAATGATGAGTAAAAAATGACGTAAAAATAAAAATGGTTTTCGTTTAAAGGCACGAAAGCGTAATTTAAATTTTTTTTGTTGTTTGCGTAAAATCATATAGATACCCTAAAAATGTGTTTTTTTATAGTATATAATTTTTAGAACTAGATTATCAAGGAATTATAGGGAAAGATATATAAAAAAAGACTATATTTAAACTAAGAGAAATTTTTAGTCTAAATATAGTCTTTAATTTTAGGAATTTAAAACTTCATTTATGGAAGTATGGCAAATAGAAATGGCTTTGTCTAATGTTTGTTTATCGATATTTAATGGCGGATTGAAATACAATACATCACCTAGAGGGCGAAGTAATAAACCTTTTTGGAGGGCATTTTTATATATTTGATAGCCAAGACGTTTTTTGCTGTCGAAAGCTTCTTTTGTATCTTTATCTTTTACAAGTTCAATGGCATTTATCAAGCCTAAATGACGGATTTCACCGACATTTTTATGATTAGCAAAAGTTGCTTGTAATTTTTCATGGAGATATTTTGCCGTATCTTGAGCTTTGGCTAAAATATTTTCTTCACGCAATATTTTTTGTACGGCTAAAGCAGCACTACAGCCTAATGGATTGCCACTATAAGTATGGCTGTGCATAAACGCTTTGCCTTCATTATAATCTGCATAAAAAGCATCATAGATTTTTTGTGTAGTTATAGTTATCGCCATTGGCATATAGCCACCTGTCAAACCTTTGGAAATAGTCATGATATCAGGTGAAATATTTGTATAATCAAAAGCAAACATCTTACCTGTGCGACCAAAGCCAGTTGCAATTTCATCAGCGATTAATAATACATTATATTCATCACAGAGTTTGCGAAGTTTTTCTAAATAAAGTGGCGGATAAATTCGCATACCAGCACTACCTTGAATGAGTGGTTCGACGATGACAGCTGCTAATTCATTGCCATATTTAGCGAAATCTTCTTCGGCATGAACGAAACATTCACATTTACAAGTTTCACGATTTTGATGATAAGGGCAACGATAACAATCTGGCGCTGATGTATGTACAGCATTCATGAGCATTGGTTTGTAGATTTTGGCATATAAATCCATGCTACCTACGGATAAAGCACCGATTGTTTCACCGTGATAACCTTCAGATAAACACATGAAACGCTGTTTTTGCGGATTGCCTGTTTGATAATGGTATTGGAAAGCCATCTTTAAAGCACATTCTACAGAAGCAGAGCCATTATCACTGAAATTGAATTTGCATAAACCTTTAGGCACGACTTTAATCAATTCCTGACAAAGTTTGATAGCTGGTTTATGTGAAAGATTGGCAAAAATAACATGTTCTAGATTATCTAATTGATTTTTGATTGCTTCATTAATTTTAGGATTGGCATGTCCTAAGAGATTGCACCACCATGAGCTGATGATGTCGATATATTCTTTGCCATAGATATCATAAAGATAAGAACCTTTCCCATGGTCGATAACGATAGGTTTTAATTCTTCATAATCTTTCATCTGTGAGCAAGGGTGCCAAATATATTTTAAATCTTCATCTATCCAATTAATATTACACATAAAATCAATCCATTTCTTTTGAATTTAATATTCAATTATATTTAGTTTTTAATTATAAATATAAACTTGCTAAAAATTTAGCATCAATGTCGATATCTTTATCATTTGGTTTTACTAAAGCTATGACAGGAATATCAGTTAAGTCTTCAATCATTTTGATATTATCTTCTTGCATAATACCACCAGTGTAATTATTTAAAATAATTCCCTGTACTTTAATATTTTGATGTTTTAAATATTCCACTGTTAACACTACAGAATTTATCGTACCAAGACCAGCATCAGCAATAATCAATGTTGGTAGATGTAGCCATTTTATGATATCTGTGAGAAAATATTTAGCTGTATCATCATAGCGAATAGGGCAGATTATACCACCACTGCCTTCAACTGTTACATAATCATAATTTTTTTGTACAGTAGCATAATCAGAAATTACAGTATCTTTTTCTACAGGATTGCCTTCGATTTTAGCAGCTAGATGAGGAGATACAGCATTTTTATATAGATAAGATAATAAAGTTTGCTCATCTTGATGGATATTGGCAATGCGATTGACAAAGCCAGCATCACTTTCAGCGATATTATCAGCACCACTTAAAGCTGCTTTATAATAACCAGCATTGAAATTAGCTTCGCGAAGTTTTTTTACTAATAAGGCAGTAACATAAGTTTTGCCGATATCAGTACCAGTTGCAGTAATAAAAAGACCTTTACTCATAAGACATCTCTTTTCTAAATAATTTATTTATAATGTTTTAAATTAGGTATTAATTTTTTACCTAATATGGCAGCGAGAATGCAAAGAACAATATCACCAGGAACAGCTAATAAGAAACAATATAAAACTACAGGCCAAATACCAATAGGAGTGTTTAAATAAAAATTGTTAATGATATATACATAGACCATACCAAAGGCATAGACGATTAAAAGATTGAGGAAGTTAACGCATAGTAGATAAATGAAAGATAATTTAGTGCGATTTTGTGTGAGATATCCAGCGACATAAGCACCAAAGGCAAAACCAATTAGATAACCAAACGTTGGTTGAAAAATATATCCAGGGCCACCGCCTTCAGTGAAAATAGGAATACCGATTAAGCCAATGATTATATAAACACAGACACTGACAAAACCAAGATTAGCTCCTAAAAGAAGTCCAGCTAAAGTAGTAAATAATAATTGCAAAGTAAAAGGACAAACTGGAACAGGAACTTTAATAAAAGCACCAATTGCGATTAAAGCTACGAATAAAGCCGATAAAATCATACTTTTCGTGGATAAGATTTCTTTTTTCTTTGTTAATATCATAAAAATCCCTCTCATTTAATTATTTGTTAAGCAGTTCATTTTTTTATATCAATTTTTATACCAATAAAGAAGATGAACATATAAACAATAATTTATTGTTATTAAATCATATATGCATATAATTGTCAACCTTTAAAAATATTTAGTTAACTATAAGAGCAAAAAAAACAGCCAATTAATATTGACTGTTTTTAAGATGGGGATAAATTAGTTTTGCTTGACAGGATAAAATCTTTATCATATGCTTTACTTAGCCTAGGTCTGTGCAATGATTAGGCTTTAAGTCACTATGAAACGGCAATTTCATGGTGGCTTTTTTATTTATATTAAGCATAAGTATCTGTCCTATCTATATAGTTTTAATAATATAATTATTAACCTCTAGTTTTACCACCAGCAACGTTGAATGTTACACCATGTACATAAGAAGCACGATGACTGCTTAAGAACATAACCATATCAGCAACTTCTGTTAATTTTCCATCACGTCCAAGTGGAGTTGTTTTTGTATTTGTATATCCAGCACGTAACTGTTCTACAGTGATACCACGAGTATAAGCTAAAGATTCTTCATAAGCTAATGTTCTAAGACCTGTAGCTTCTAAGATACCAGGAGCTACGCCAACAACGCGAACATGATGTTTACCTAATTCTTTAGCCCAAGAGCGAGTGAAAGAGTTAACAGCATTTTTAGTTGCAGCATAGATGCTCTGACCTTCAGAACCTTCAAGACCACTTTCAGAAGACATATTGATGATAACGCCTTCGCCATTTTTTACGAATTCATGTCCTAAAGCTTGTGCACAAAGATAAACACCTTTGATATTTACAGCAGAAACTTTATCAAAAACATTTTCATCTAATTCATATTTACCATATGGATCATCTTTATCTACTAAAAGACGAGGAATATTGATACCAGCGTTGTTTACGAGGATATCTAATTTACCGAATTTTGCTTTACCAGCTTCTACCATAGCTTTTACGCTATCAGCTTTAGTAACATCAGTAGGAACATAGAGGAATTCTCCACTGCCTTCATGTAAATCATATTCTGGAGTTTGTGGGTTCATATCACAAACAACAACATTTGCACCATTATCTAAGAATGCTTGAACTACAGCTTTACCAATGCCAGAAGCACCACCAGTAACAACAGCTGTTTTACCTTCAAGGGCTAACCATGACATATAAAATCACTCCAATTTATATAATTTTGTTATTATTATTTATTATGCTTTGAAGATAGCTATTTCAGAGCCAACTGAAGGAAGGCTAACTGCTTTATCTTCAAGATAGAGACTACCTTCTAAGGATTCGCCTTCTTCATTATTATTGAAACGAAGAGCGATATGACCTAAATCTTTAAGATTTTTTTGAACTTCACAGCCTACTTCTACAATTTTGTATTCAGTATCGTTGATTTTTAAAATATCGCCAACTTCTACAGTATCAGTTAATTCATTACCAGTATGAAGTACGCAGAATTCAGCAAGTTCAGCAGGAGCATTTTCGTTGAAGAGAATAATCATTTTTTCACCGATAAAATCTTCTGCCATAGGACCTAAATCTTTAACAATAGTAGAATATATTTTTTTCATAATAAGATAATCTCCTTGTATTGATTATTGATAAATTAGCTTTCGTATAAACCGAAGCTAGCGAGCCATGCTAAAACAACATTGATTGGACCTGTGATAAAACGAGAATATAATACAGAAGGAACACCAACTTCAACAGTTTGAGGTTCAGCTTCGGCAAGACCTAAACCAACAGGGATAAAGTCGCAAGCAGCCTGAGCGTTGATAGCGAATAATGCAGGGAGTGCAAGACTAGGAGGAATATTGCCTTTACCGATTTCAACACCGATTAATACACCGATAACTTGAGCGATAACAGCGCCAGGGCCGAGGAATGGAGAAAGGAATGGGAAGGAACAAATTAATGCTAAGATAACAAGACCGATTACAGAGCCTGCAAGAGGTGTAAGTACATGAGCGATGATATCACCGATACCGCTTGCTAAGATTACCCCGATGAGCATGGAAACGAATGCCATGAAAGGTAAGATAGTTTTTAAGATTGTTTCAATAGTATCACGACCAGCTTGATATAAAGTAGCTGTGATATATCCCATGAATTTACCAACTTTAGCCATAAAGCCTACATCAGTTTGTTCAGTGATTTTTTTGCTTGTATCGTAAGTAGATTTTTTTGGTTCTTCTGCAGGAGCTTGTGCAACTTTTGGTGCATTAGCAGCATCTTCAGCGGAAGCATAAGAGATACAATTTTCTTTTACTGCGGATACGTAAATATCTTCTGTGATATATTTAGCCATAGGGCCGCTTGCACCAGTTGGATTTAAGTTAATAGTATAGATGCGTTTTTTAGGATAAATACCGCAACGAAGTGTACCGCCACAGTCAATGATTACGCAGAGAATTTCATCATCAGGAACACTAGTTTTGAAACCATCAACAAGTTCGCAACCTGTTAATTCTGCGATTTTTTGAGATACAGGAGAAATAACCCCACCTGTAATATTAACAACTTTATTCTTTTTATCATCTGGTTTTAATACAAGAGGTCCGCCAAATCCGCCAGCACCAGCATTAACAATAACATCTTTATATTGAGCCATGATAAATATCTCCTTTATTTTATATACGAATTAAATTTGCTTGATAAAAATTAATGAGTAGTTTTTACTTTATCACTTAAAACTACGCCCTGTTGTTTAGATACATAAGCAGTAGTGAAGTCAGTGACAACGCCTCCGATGAAGTTGATTAAAATACCGATTAAGAAATAGCGAAGAGCTAAGTCTACTGTAGATAAACCAAGTTGAGTAATACCATTAGCAACACCTAAGAATACGAACAATTCACCAGGATTTACGTGTGGGAACAAACCATTTAATGTATGGCAAGAACGAGAAGCTGCTGCATAATAAGATGGTTTGTATCTTTCTGGCATGAATTTACCAAGAGATAAAGTCATTGGATTACAGAAGAAGAATGTACCAATAACAGGTAAAATCATGTAACGAGAAATAACATTACCAGCACAGAGATGAGCGAATTTTTCAACTTTATCAGTGCCGACAAAGAGGATAATTGCATTCATTGCTACCAATAAGCAGATGAGGGTAGGAACGATACCAGAAACAAGACCGATGAACGTTTCGCCACCTTTGTTAAACATACCAATAAAACCTTGAGCTAGTAGTACTAAAGTGTCCATAAATATTCTCTCCTTTAATTTAGAATTTTTTGATTATTGTGATGCATTTTCAATGCATGTGGACGCTTCTTTTTGTTGTTTTGTATATTGTTTATATTCTTCAACGGCAGATAAGATGGCAGAGCTTGTTTGTTTGTCAAAGTTTTGGCAGTCTTTTTCAGTGATTTCTGGAAGGTAATATCCATTTAATTCATTGAAATCTTTAAATCTAGCAAAACTTGTTACACCTTGTAGTTTTTTTCCGGTGAGTATTTTACAATCATCATCTATACATAAGAGTAACAGACAACCTGCTTTAAATCTGCCTCTGGCCTTGCCGATTGCGACTCGGCCAGATTGACGAAGATTTTTTAATTCCTTATTAAATTTTTTTAATTGGTAAATATTCAATAAACCTTGGAGAAGCCACATTACTATACCTAATACAATAAATGTCCAGAACATGAGAGCTTTCCTCCTTTTTATTTATCAACTGTTAAAATTAAGTAATTTTTTTGCAGTGCTTTCATCAGTGATTAAAATATTGATTAATTTTCCTTTTAATGCACTATAGATAGCTGGAACTTTTTCGTCAGAAGCTGCAACTCCGATTACATATTTGACTTTATGTAATTGAGAAAAAGGTATGGAGATTGTTCTATCTACAACTTCAGTTGGTACTTCGTTACCATTTTTATCATAAAAACGAGTGCAAGTTTCACCGATGATACGATTACCAAAGGAAGAAGTGATGTATTCTGATTTTAGTCCATCAGTCCAAATTACGTTGGAAGCAGATGTAGGAGAACCAATACCTAAAAAGGCTACATCTAATTTATCCCATAAGTCTTGAATTCTTAAATAATTAGTATCATTTATAATTGCTTTTTTTGTTTCTGTATTTTTCGTTATAGCTGGAGCATAAAGATAATGGCTTCTAGCTTGGAATGCATTTGCAACCTTATAGCAAATTGTATTTACATGAAGGTCAACATCTAAGCTTTCAGAACCACCAACCAAAGGTACGAAATCAGCATCAACAGCTGGGAAATTTTCGATAGCTGCTTGATAGCCAATAGCCCCCATGGAACGACCCCAATTAAAGCCGATTACCATTTTGTCCTTGATTAGACGTTTTAATAGATTTAGTCCGGCTTTACCTAAATTGGAATAAACTTCATCTTTATTTTCACTAGATGGGACGATATAGACTTCTTTTAAATTAAACTTTTCTTCTAACTGAGATTCAATTGTTTCAAAATTGTCTTGAGCTATGAAGATTTTTACAATACCAGTTTCTTTTGCTCTTTTTAGATATTTACTAACAGTAGAGCGGTCAATTCCTAATTTTTTAGCGATATCACTTTGTTTCATGTCGGCTCCATAATACATATGAGCGACTTTGACTAAAATTCTTCTAGATACGGGTTGCATGTTAAGACCTCTTTTCAAAATATAAATATTAAAATTTAAATATCTATAGTTATTATAAACTAAGCTGTCTAAACATGCATCATCACATATGTGATGGTATATCTCATTTGTTCCGACACCCATATAATAGCATTTATACCCTACATTGTCAACACAAAAATAAAAAAAATATTTTAAATATGAATTTTCTGATATTTCTTCTTAAATGTTTAAATTTATAGTAATTTAGCTCATACTTGACAGTTAGATATAGATGGATTATTATATATATAAAATTTTCGTAAGTTAAAGTGATAAAGTAAAAAAGTAAAAGGAGTATAAAAATGGTAAATCCTAAATTAAGAGATAATTTAACGGATCAGTTATGTAAGGCTATGTTAACACTCAAGGATACAGAAGAATGTTATCAGTTTTTTGAAGATATTTGTACAGTAAGTGAATTGAAAGCTTTAGCTCAAAGATTAGAAGTAGCTAGAATGCTTCGTGCTGGTCATACTTATGAAGAAGTTGTAGAACGCACAGGAGCAAGTACAGCGACAATCAGTCGAGTAAAGCGATGCTTAAATTATGGAGCAGATGGTTATGATACGGTATTGAACCGTTTAAAATAACAAAGGCAATGAATGGAGGAATATTTTTTATGAACAAAGGTCTATTATTAGAAATACCGTATGGAACAAGAGATTTTTTGCCAAAAGATGCAAAAGTAAAACGTGAGATTGAATCTAAATTGGCAAAAAATTTTAGTCTTTGGGGTTATGATGAAATTGTTACACCAACAATTGAATATGTAGATACTTTAACGATTAATAATCGTAGTGGCATAGAAACTCATCTATTTAAATTTTTTGATAAAAATAATAAAACAGTAGCTCTTCGTCATGAGATGACAACACCAATTGCGCGTGTAGCAGCTAGTAGAATGAGTGATGATATTCTTCCATATAAACTTTCTTATATTAGTAATGTATATCGTTATGAACAGACACAAGAAGGTCGTCAATGTGAATTTTATCAAGCTGGCGTAGAATTGATGGGGGTAGCTGAAGCCTTAGGTGATGCTGAGGTAATTGCTTTAGCTGTGGATAGTTTACAAAAAGTTGGCTTGAAAAATTTTGAGGTATGTATAGGTCAAGTTGATTTTATCAATGGTATCATGCAACAGATGGGATTATCTCAAGAAAAACAATTACAAATTAGACAAGCTTTAGAACAGAGAAACTTAGTGGATTTAACTAATGCTGTAGAAGATACAAAATTGCCTAAACAAGCAAAAGAAGCATTAAAATCTATTCCAATGTTACAGGGAAAAGAAGAAGTTTTAGAGGTTGCAAATAATTTGGCATTGAATGAACAAAGTAGAAAAGCTTTAGATAATCTACATGATATTTACACTTTATTGAAAGCATATAATTTAGCAGATTTTGTAAAATTCGATTTAGGTGTTATCCGTGATTTTGATTATTATACAGGTATGATTTTTGAAGTATATGCACCAATGATAGGATATCCAATTTGTGGTGGTGGTAGATATGACAAAATGTTATCTGATTTTGGCACAGATTGCCCTGCTACAGGTTTTGCTATGGGTATAGAAAGATTGATGTTAGCTTTAGATAAACAAAATAATATTGATGAATTTGCAAGTGATGAAAATCAAAAGGATATATATGTTGCCTATACAAGTGATAAATTAAATGATGCTATTGCTTTAGTAAATGAATTGCGTGCTGAAGGAAAAGTTGTGGAATTAGCTTTAACAAATCAAACTAAGGCGCAAGCACAGCTTTATATCAAAAATAAATTATTTAAGGAATTAATTTATTTAGAATAATGATTAAGCGTATAAGACAATTTTGGCGAGCTATTAAAGCTAAACTGACAGTAGAAGACAAAGTATTTATTGATAAATATTTAAATGATGAAGAACAAAAATTATTTTTTGCCATGCGAGTCTATGACCAACGTCATGTATTGAATGTGGCATATACAGCACAAAAAATTATAGAGCAAAATCAATATGAAAATATAGATTGCAATTTATTGATAAGAGCTTGTTTACTTCATGATGTAGGTAGAACAGCTAAAGATATTTGTTTGATGGATAAAGTAACAAGTGTGCTTTTAGGAAAATTTTTACCACAAAAAAGTAAACAATGGGCTAGTGAAGCTGAAAAGCTGAAATTAAATAAAGAAAAAAGTTTTTGGCAAAAAAGAAGATATGCTTTGTATATTTATTATAATCATGCTCGACTTGGTGCTGAAAAATTAAATGAATTAGGGCTTAATGATATTGCTGAAATAATAAGATATCATCATGATAAAGTTGATTGTAATGCTTGTAGTGAACTACAGATACTTTGTTTAGCGGATAGTTTAAATTGATAAAAAGAGGTTAGATTTTATGATAAAAGACGATATGCAATATTTAACGATAGCATTACCAAAAGGCAAATTATTTTATTTAGCTAAAGATTTATTTGCTAAAGTTGGTTTTGTAGCTGACAATTTAGAAGAAAAATCAAGAAAATTGGTCATAACTAATGAAGAATTAAAATTGAAATTTATCATAGCTAAAACAGCTGATGTGCCTACATATGTAGAACATGGAGCAGCAGATATAGGTGTTATTGGTAAAGACGTGTTGATGGAAGCTCAAAAAGATGTTTATGAATTATTGGATTTAGGTTTTGGCAGATGTCATCTGATGATGGCTGTGCCAAAAGATAAAAAAAGAGCAAAATTAACAGATTATACACATACACGTGTAGCAACTAAATTCCCTAATGTGGCAAAACAATTTTTCACAAGTAAAGGTATGCAGATGGAATATATAAAAATGAATGGTTCTATCGAATTAGGGCCAATCGTAGGTTTATCTGAAAGTATCGTTGATATAGTGGAAACAGGAACTACACTTCGTGAAAATAATTTAGAAGAAATAGCATTTATCGCTGAAGCTAGTGCTAGATTGATTGCTAATCGTGCAAGTTTTAAATTAAAATTTGACCGCATCAGTAAATTAGTAAAAGCTTTGGAAATGGAATTGGAAGGGGCTAATGAATAAATGGAAGTTTTAAAAGTAAAAGAATTAGGCTTAGAAGCAATACAAAAAAAATTAGATAAAGCCGCTTTCGATGAAGTGGAATTAAATCCTCGTATTCGTGAAAAAAATAAAGAATTATACGGTGAAGATTTAACAGCTAATCAGATTGTAGAACGCATTGTAAATGAAGTTCGCCATAATGGTGATGAAGCTGTGATTAAATATACAAAATTATTAGATGGAGCAGATTTCACTCCTAGTCAATTTTTAGTAACACAAGAAGAATATGCTCAAGCATATGAAGTAGCTGATGAAGATATCGTAAATTCCTTGCGTAAGGCTATTGAAAATGTACGTAGATATCACCAAGAACAAAAACCAAATTCATGGATTACATATAGAAATCATGGCTCTATATTAGGGCAATCTGTAATACCATTAGATAGAGTGGGTGTTTATGTTCCAGGTGGAACAGCAGCTTATCCTTCTTCTGTAGTGATGAATGTAATGCCAGCAAAAGTGGCAGGTGTTAAAGAAATCATCATGATGGCACCACCATCTCGTGATGGAAAATTAAATCCATATGTATTGATAGCTGCTAAAGAAGCAGGTGTTGATGCTATTTATAAAGTAGGTGGAGCTCAAGCTATAGCTGCTATGGCTTTTGGTACAGAAACTATTCCGAAAGTGGATAAAATCACAGGCCCTGGTAATATTTTCGTAACTCTTGCCAAAAAAGCAGTATATGGACATTGTGATATTGATATGCTAGCAGGTCCAAGTGAAATCTTGATTGTAGCAGATAAAACAGCAGACCCAGTATATACAGCAGCGGATATGTTAAGTCAGGCAGAACATGATATGCTCGCCTCTAGTATTGTACTCACTGATGATGAAGCCTTAGCAGATAAAGTTTTGGCAGAAGTAGAAAAACAATTAGCTAAATTGCCTAGAAAAGAAATTGCAAAAGCATCTTTAGAAAGAAATGGTCGCATTATTTTGACTGAAAATCTCATGCAGGCAATGGAACTTGCGAACTACTCTGCACCAGAACATATGGAAATTTTGACTGAAAATCCATTTAGTTTACTTCCTTATGTACGTCATGCAGGCGCAGTATTTTTAGGTGCTTATTCTCCTGAACCACTTGGAGATTATTTTGCAGGGCCAAACCATGTACTTCCTACAGGTGGCACAGCACGTTATTATTCTGTATTGAATACAGAAACATTTATGAAACGCACAAGCATAATTTCATATACACAAAAAGCTTTGCAAGAGGTAAGTTCTGATATCGTTCGTTTAGCTGAAGCAGAAGGATTACAAGCTCATGCAAATGCAATAAAATTAAGAGGTGAAAAAATTGATTAAATTAAAATATAGAACTGGTTTAAAAGATATGCCTAGCTACGATGTAGTGGAGCGTGATTGGGATATAAAGGTAAATGCAAATGAGTCTAATATGAATTTGCCACCGATAATTGAAGATAGATTGATGGCGCGATTAGCTTCTGTAGCTTTTAACCGTTATCCTAATGAACAAGTTGAATTATTAGCAGAACAGATTGCTGATAATTTTAGATTAGATAAAGAAAATATTTTAATCGCTAATGGTTCAAGTGAAATTTTGGAAAAATTATTCTTCGCTTTTGGCGGTAGAGGTAGAAAAATAGTATATCCACAACCATCTTTTTCCATGTATAAAATCTATGCCAAATTTAGCGCTTCCATTGGTGTACCTGTGGACTTAAATGATGATTATACTTTCAATGCAAGTGATTTTGTCAATGCTGTAAAAGAAAATAAAGCTTCTCTTGCTGTTATCTGTTCTCCAAATAATCCTACTGGTACAAAAATTCCTATGGCAGATATTGAATATGTAGCTAAAAATATTGATTGTGCTTTAGTCATTGATGAAGCATATGTAGAATTTGATGGCGAGTCTGCAATGAGATTTTTAAAAGATTATCCACATTTGATGATTGCAAGAACTTTCTCTAAAGCTTATGGATTAGCTAGTGCGAGAGTAGGTTATTTGATTGCTGATAAAAAAATCATTGAAATGGTAGGCAAAGCTTGTATGCCATATCATGTAAATGTATTATCTGCTATCACTGCTGATATAGTGTATCAAATGAGAGACGAATATATTCCACGCATTCAAATGACAGTGGCAGAAAGAAAACGCATGAGCGAACAGTTGAGCAAAATTGATGGAATAACAGTTTATCCATCTGCAACTAATTTCATCTTGATAAAATATGATAAAGCTGTAGCTTTAAATGAATATCTTGAAAATATCGGTATTGGTGTGCGTTCTTTTGGCAATGCTCCAAGACTTGAAAATTGTTTGCGCATTTCTATGGGAACTAGACCAGAAAATGATGCTGTGTATAAAGCTATAAAAGATTTTGTAGAAAGTCAAAATTAAAAGGATTGAATGGTATGGATTTAAATAAAAAACGCTGTGGTGCTATAAAACGCACTACAGCAGAAACATCTATTGATATAAAGATAAATCTTGATGGTACAGGAAAATCAAATATTAAGACTAAAATCGGCTTTTTTGACCATATGTTGACTTTATTATCAGCACATAGCTTGATAGATATGGAGATTTTCTGTGATGGTGATATAGAAGTGGATGGTCATCATAGTGTAGAAGATTGTGGTATTGCTTTAGGGCAAGCTTTTAAAGAAGCAATCGGCGATAAACGTGGTATAAATCGTTATGGAACATTTTATGTTCCTATGGATGAAGCATTAGCTCTAGTGTCTTTAGATATAAGTGGTAGACCTTATTTAGTGTGTGATATGGGTGAATTAGCTCCGATGATTGGCGGTTTTGATACAGAGCTTGTTGAAGAATTTATGCGAGCTTTTGCTTTTAATGCTGGAATTACATTACATATAAAAGTATTGTATGGAAAAAATTCTCATCATAAAGTAGAAGGTGTATTTAAAGCTTTAGGTCATGCTTTAAGACAAGCTGTAGAATTTGACCAGAGAGCATTAGATAAAATTCCTTCAACAAAAGGAGTATTAGAATAAGATAAAAATTTTTAGTTAAAGGAGTTATTCTAATGATTGCAATTGTGGATTATGGTGTGGGCAATTTATTTAGTGTGGAGAAAGCATTTTTGAAATTTTCTCCAGACGTAGTGCTTACAAGTGATGCAAAAGTAATAGAAAAAGCCGATAAAATTGTACTTCCTGGTGTAGGTGCTTTTGGTGATTGCATGAAAAATTTTGAGCAATCAGGCTTAAAAAATTCTGTTTTAGAAGCTATTGAACAAGGAAAACCTGTAATGGGAATTTGCGTAGGTGAACAAATCATGTTTGAAGGCAGTGAGGAGTCACCAGAAGTAAAAGGTTTAGGAATTTTTAAAGGCATGGTAAAAAAAATAAATGCTCCTGGGCTAAAAATTCCGCATATGGGTTGGAATTCTTTAGTTATTGATGAAGAAAATAATCAGAATGTAAATATTAATTTATTTGCAGGATTGAAAGAAGAACCATATGTTTATTTTGTACATAGCTATCAGGCTTGTCCAGAAGATAAATCCATAATTTTAGCTAAATCTAGTTATGGCGAAGAATTGGTAGCTGCTGTGGGAAAAGATAATGTAGTAGCGACACAATTTCACCCTGAAAAATCAGGTGATATTGGTTTAAAAATTATTAAAAATTTTGTAGAAGGGTGAATGAAGATTGATTATTTTTCCAGCGATAGATATTAGAAATGGTAAATGTGTACGCCTTGTAAAAGGTGATTTTAATCAGGAAACTGTATTTTCTGAACGTCCAGAAATCATGGCAAAAAAATGGGAAGATGAAGGCGGTCAGTATCTTCATTTAGTTGATTTAGATGGAGCTTTAAAGGGAAAATCACAGAATTTAGATGTTGTAGAAATGATATTGAAAACAGTGAATATTCCTGTAGAACTAGGTGGCGGTATTCGCACCATGGAAAATATCAAACAAGTTTTAGATATGGGTGTTAGCCGTGTTATTTTAGGTTCTGTAGCTGTAAAAGATCCTCAATTGGTAAAAGATGCTTGCAAAAAATATGGCAGTGAACGCATTGTTGTAGGTATTGATGCTAAAGATGGCATTGTAGCTGTTGATGGCTGGGGCGTATCTGGTAATGTAGAAGCGAAAGAATTGGCTAAAAAAATGGCTGAAGCTGGCGTAAAACATATTATTTATACAGATATTTCTCGTGATGGCACTTTATCTGGTGTAAATGCAAAAGCAACAGCAGAACTTGCAAGTTATAGCGGAGTAAAAGTAGTAGCTTCTGGCGGAGTATCTTCTATTGAAGATATTAAAATTTTAAAAGAATATGAACAAGATGGCATTGAAGGTGTAATTGTAGGTAAAGCTATTTACACAAATAATTTATCTTTACAAGAGGCTATAAAAATAGCTAAGGAGGGATAAATAATGTACACAAAAAGAATAATTCCTTGTCTTGATGTAAAAGCAGGACGAGTTGTTAAAGGAACAAATTTCGTTTCTTTGCGTGATGCAGGCGATCCTATAGAACTTGCTTCTGTATATGATAAAGAAATGGCTGACGAACTCGTCTTTTTAGATATAACAGCTTCTAATGAACAGCGTGATACTATCGTAAAAGTAGCAAATGATTGTGCAAGTCAAGTTTTTATTCCATTTACCATTGGTGGAGGAATTAGAACTGTAGAAGATATGCGAAAAATGCTCAAAGCTGGTGCAGATAAAGTATCGATGAATACAGCAGCGATAAAAGATCCTTCTATAATCAAAGAAGGAGCAGAAAAATTTGGCAATCAATGTATCGTGCTTGCTGTAGATGCTAAACGAAATGGCGAAAACTCTTGGGAAGTTTATATAAATGGTGGTAGAACACCAACGGGAATAGATTGTTTAGAATGGGTGAAAAAAGCAGTTTCTTTGGGAGCTGGTGAAATCTTGCTCACAAGTATGGACGCTGATGGTACAAAAAATGGTTATGACATACCACTTACGCGTGCAGTTTCAGAAGCTGTAAATGTACCAGTAATTGCTTCAGGTGGAGCAGGAAAATTAGAACATTTTTACGAAGTATTAACAGAAGGAAAAGCTGATGCAGTACTTGCTGCTTCAGTATTCCATTATGGAGAATTTAGTATTCGCCAAGTAAAAGAATACTTAAAATCTCGTGGTGTGGAGGTTAGATTGTAATGATAGATATCGACAAAGTAAAATTTGATGAAAAAGGCTTGGTGCCAGCTGTAGTGCAAGAAGCTAATGGCAAAGTTTTAATGCTTGCATATATGAACAAAGAATCACTACAAAAAACTATAGAAACAGGATATACATGGTTTTATAGTCGTTCTCGTCAAGAACTTTGGAATAAAGGGGCAACTTCTGGCAATAAACAATCTGTCAGTGAAATTTATTATGATTGTGATGGTGATACTTTATTGGTAAAAGTTCATCAAACAGGTATGGCTTGTCATACTGGCACATATACTTGCTTTACTGACCGCAGATTATTCCCAGATAGTAAAGATTTAGTACCTATGGCTCAACCACAGGATAATACTTCTATTGCTAAAGTTTTAAATGATTTATATGCAACAATTAAAGACCGTCAAGTAAATCCAGTAGAAGGCTCATATACTAATTATTTATTTGAAAAAGGTCAAGATAAAATCCTGAAAAAAGTAGGCGAAGAATGTACTGAAACAATAATTGCTTCTAAAAATATGGATAAAGAAGAAATTCTTTATGAAATGAGCGATTTATGGTATCATTGTCTTGTTTTATTGGCATATCATAATATTACTCCAGATGATTTATTAGCTGAATTGATGAGCAGAAGAAATGGTGGAGAATATCATAGATTTGGCAAGAAAGAAATCAAAAAAAATAAATCTTAAAGAGGAGAATTGATGATGGGACAAGCTAGACTTGACTATATGAAAGATTCTGCATGGAAGCGTGGTACTGCAAAAAAAATAGATAATTTGCCACCTTTTGAATTACCATATGCAAAAGATGCAGTATTGATTGACCTTGTAGACCCAGATGTATTACCAGATGCACAGGTGAACTTTTTGGAAATGATAGAAGTTCGTTCTACACTTCGTCAATATGATGATACAAAAGAATTATCTAATAAAGAATTATCATATCTTTTATGGTGTACTCAAGGCGTAAAGATGGTAATGCAGACAAAGACTATTAGAAATGTACCTTCTGCTGGCGGTAGAAATGCATTGGAAACATTTTTATATATTCGCCGTGTTGAAGGTATAAAACCAGGTTTATATCGCTTTTTACCATTAGAGCATAAATTATTATTAGTATCTGACGCAGAAGATATTGAAGAAAAAATCTGTAGCCAATTTTCTACAGTAGGTGTAGCAAATAATGCAGCTGTAGTATTTTTATGGACAGCTGTTTATGAAAGAATGGATTGCATGTTTGGCGAAAGAGCATATCGCTATATTTATTTAGATGCTGGACATGTTTGCCAGAACTTATATTTAGCAGCACAGACAATGCATATAAAAGTATGTGCATTAGGTGCTTTTGATGATGAAGTCTTAAATCAAAATCTCGGTTTTGATGGAGAAAATCAATTTGTTGTCTATGGTGCTGGTGTAGGCAAATAATTTTTAATTGCATAATATAAAAATAAGTAAAACCTCAAGAGTTATATAATAATTCTTGAGGTTTTTGTCATAAAAATATTCTTTTTTATTGCCAAAATAATTTTTATAGTATATATTTATTTTAGTTATTTACAAAAATTTTACATATAAAATAAATAGACTTAAGAAAGGGCGTTTTGTGTTGTTAAATAAAGGTTTTATAGGAAAACTTACAGGTTATTTACAAAGAATTTTTGATGAACATTTTATGTTTATCATGATTTTATTTATAATTAATAGTTTAACTACAGCGTGGTCACTTTTTGATGAAGATAAAATTGACGTGGCGATTGGATATATTTTTTCTGTATGGTTAGGTTCATTGATAATAACTTGTCTTATTGATTTATTGCCAAAACGATTTTTGCAAAAAATTGTAAAAACGGTATTGGTTATACCAATAGGGCTTATATTTATCGGTGAATTTTTTACAATGTATTGCTATAAGGCTTTGATTGGCACAGGTATTATAAATTCTGCACTTGAAACAAATATGCGAGAAGCTACAGAATTTTTCTCTATGTATATAGGTTTTTCAGGAGTGGTTTCTGTCATTGTTTTAATTGCTTTAATTGTAGGTTTATATAAATATAATCCACTGAAAAAAATCACTTTAAAACAAAAGACAAAATCAGGTATAGTATGTACTTTGATGGTTTTAAGTGTGTTTTATACTATAAGAATGTTTACTGTATATACAGACTTTATTTGGGACGATGAAGTCTTACCAGTGCAAAGGGTATATGCTTCTACTTCTGTCGCTGTAAGAAATATGCAGGCGTATAGAGAGCTTTCTTCTCAAGTAAATAGCAAGGTAGAACTCACAGAAAATAAGAGTGAAATAAAAAATATTGTATTTATTTTAGGTGAGTCTACAAATAGAAATCATATGCATCTTTATGGATATTATTTACCAAATACACCAAATCTTGATGCTTTGAATGAAAAAGGTGAAATCAGTGTTTTTCGAGATGTAGTAAGTCCTCATTCTACTACAATTGCTGTATTGAGTAAGTTATTTACATTTTGTAATCGTGAATCAGATCAAGAATGGTATCATTACAATAATTTAATTGATGTAATGAATGCAGCAGGATATAAGACATATTGGTTATCTAATCAGGAGACTTCAGGTGTTTGGGGCAATGTAGCTCAGATTTATGCAGCTCATAGTGATGTGAGTGCATTCACTCGTATTCGCGATTCAAGAGAAGATTATGGTATCGTTGATGGCGAATTATTCCCTCTTATTGATGATGCTATAGCGAATAGAAGTGAAGATAAAAATTTCTATGTAGTTCATTTGATGGGTGGACATGGATTATATTATAATCGTTTCCCTTATAGTTTTAGTAAATTTAGTAAAGATGATATCAATTTACCAATTACAGATGGTAAAAAAGAAATCGTAGCTCAATATGATAATGCGCTTTATTATAATGATTATATAGTAAGCAGTATTATTGATAAATTCCGTGATAGTGAAACTTTAGTTATTTATGTTCCTGACCACGGTGAAGCTGTATATGATGAAGGCGAAGATATGTCTGGTCATATTGAAGAAAATCCTACACATCATATGATTGAAATACCAGTTATTATGTGGGCATCAGAAAAATTCAGAGCAAAATATCCTGAAAAATGGGAGCAAATCAAAAAAGCTGCTGATAGACCTTATATGACAGATGATATGATTCATACTGTTATGGATTTAGCAGATATAAAAACAGCTGAATTTGACCCTACAAGAAGCATTGTAAATGATAAATTCAATGCACAAAGACCTCGTATTTTTGATGGTATGGATTATGATACAGAAATAAAAAATAAAAGATAAATAATAGAAAAATCCCTAATACGGCATTTTGCTGTATTGGGGATTTTTTTTGCTGTTTATAGCATGATTTTTTACTGTTTTTACATTATTTTTGCATATATATTGCTTGTTTTTACAAAGTTTATATAAATTTACAAGATTTTCATAAAATTATTACAAGATAATGATAGAGGTAAAAGTTAAATTTCGGTTAAATAGATGATGTTGAATTAAGTATGTTATTAAGATTAAAAATTAATTGAATGAGGGTAAAAAATGTTAGAGTTAAAAAAGATTAGGAAATCATATGAAGGAATAGAAGTTCTTAAAAATATTAACTTAAAAATAGAAAAAGGAGAAATCGTTTCTATTTTAGGGCCATCTGGTTGTGGTAAAACTACTTTATTAAATTTAATTTTAGGGCTTACTCAAGTGAGTGAAGGCAGAATTATTTTTGATGGTGAAGATATAACACAGATGCCAATGGAAAAACGCGGTTTTAATATCGTATTTCAGGATTATGCGTTATTCCCTAATTTAAATGTATATGAAAATATTGTTTACGGATTAAAAAATAAGCCAAATATTTCTACAACAAAAGAAGTTCAAGACTTAATCAATTTATTAGGTTTAGGCAAACATTTAACAAAGAAAATCGAAGAATTATCTGGTGGACAGAAACAAAGAACTGCACTTGCTAGAACTTTGGTGATGAAACCTAAAATTTTATTATTAGATGAGCCTTTATCTGCTTTAGATGGTGTTATCAAAGAATCTATCAAACAGAAAATCAAAGAAATAGCTCGTGATTTTAAATTGACTACAATCATAGTTACACATGACCCAGAAGAAGCATTGACTTTATCTGATAAAGTTTTGATTGTAAATGAAGGTCAGATTTCTCAATTTGGTACACCAGAGGAAATCATTAAAAAACCTGCAAATGATTTTGTCAGTGAATTTATCTTACGTCAGTTAGAGATCAAACGAAATAATATTTTAGAATTATTTTGGGATGGTAACAATAGAGATAGAAAAGAGATTCTTCAGGTGGGTTAATGATGAATATTTTAAAAACTAAACAAAAAGAATTACAGATGATTTTTATAGCTGTAATTATAATTTTTGCAGGATTTTTATTACTACCGTTTATAGAGATTTTATATCAATCTATAGCAGTAGGTGATGGTGTAGGTTTAAAACACTTTGCCACGATGTTAGATGAAGATAAATTTGCTACGGCTTTTGGCAATAGTATAGCAATTGCTTCAACTAGTGCGATTTTAAGTACGTTATTAGCATTTATTTTAGCTTATACTATCCACTATACAAATATAAATAAAACAGCTAAGCGTTTAATTCAAATATTGGCTATAGCACCTATGTTTTTGCCAACAATTACATATGGATTTGCAATAATTTATTCTTTAGGAAAACAAGGTTTTTTAACAAAAGTATTCAATATACAAATTGATATTTATGGTTTTAATGGTTTATTGATAGGTTATATAATCTACACCATGCCAATAGCATTTTTACTCATTTATAATGCTATGAAATATATTGATAAGAAATTCATGATTGTATCAAAAATCATGGGCGATAGTTTATTTAAAACTTTTAGACAGACACTTATTAGACCACTATTAGGAACACTTGCAGCTTCATTTATACAATGCTTTTTCTTATGTTTCACAGATTATGGTATTCCAGCTTCAGTCGGTGGTAAATATCAGGTAATTGCTACAGTTTTATATGAAGAAATGATGGGAAGTATTCCGGATTTTAATCGTGGTGCTGTAGTAGCTATTGTGATGTTATTACCATCAATTATCAGTATTGCTTTATTATGTTATCTACAACGTTATAATGTGCGTTATAACAAAATTTCTCAAGTGGAATTGAAAGTAAATAAAGTGCGTGATTTTGTTTGGGGCGGGTTATCTACTGTTATTTTAGTGATGATTTTATCCATGTTCGTTGTAATCTTCATGATACCATTTATTGATGAATGGCCATATCGTATGCAATTTACAACAGCGCATCTCGTAGAAATTTTAAATGATTCTAGCATTATTGATGTATATACAAATTCCTTATTAGTAGCTACTTTATCTGCTGTAGTGGGACTTGTTGTATCTTATGGTGCAGCTTTAATCACTGCTAGAAGTAATTTTATCAATGAAAAGAAATTTGCCATTGAAGCGATTGCTTTGATTACAAATACAATTCCAGGTATGGTAATTGGTATTGCTTATATGATGTTCTTTTCAGGAACTACACTACAAAATACTTTTGCTTTAATCATCATTTGTAATGTAATTCATTTCTTCTCTACACCATATTTAATGCTTAAAAATTCCTTAGAAAAATTAAATAAATCATGGGAAAATACAGCTTTATTGATGGGAGATAGTTGGTTTAAAACATTATATAGAATTATCACACCAAATATAAAAACTACTATTTTTGAAGTATTAGGATATTACTTTATCAATGCCATGGTAACTATTAGTGCAGTTATTTTCATAGCTGGTGCTCAGACTATGGTTATTACAGCCAAAATAAAAGAATTACAGTATTTTGGTAAATTTAATGAAATCTTCGTATTATCCATGCTGATTTTAGCTACAAATTTAATTGTAAAAGGTCTATTGACTGTATTAGCTAAAAAGAAAATCAGTGTGAAAAAAGAGAAAAAAGAAATGATAACAAAGGGAGAGGCTATAGTATGAAAAAGAAAAAAATCTTATCAATGTTATTAGCAGGTACGGCATTATGTGCGTCTATGCTATTTGGTGGTTGTGGTACATCTGGTAGCGATAGTGCATCTAGTGGAAATGATGGAAAAGTAGTTATTTATTCTAATGCAGATGATGAAGCAGTAGATGCTATGAAAAAAGCATTAGATAATAATGGTTTTAAAGATAAATATATGTTCCAGACTTTCGGTACTTCTGAACTTGGCGGTAAATTAATGGTAGAAGGTAAAAATATTGAAGCTGATGTAGTAACTATGAGTTCTTTCTACTTAGATAGTGCGCAAGAAAAAAATAAAATGTTCACAGATTTAACTTTTGATTATAAACCATTAACTGAAAAAGTTAATTTCTATGCACCAATCACTTCTCAAGAAGGCACTATCATTGTAAATACTGAAAAATTAAAAGAAGCAAATCTTCCTATGCCAAAAAGCATCAAAGATTTAGCAAATCCTATTTATAAAGACCAAATTTCTGTAACAGATGTAAAAGCATCATCTACAGCTTGGTTATTAATTCAAGGTTTAGTTTCTGCTTACGGTGATGAAGAAGCTAAAAATATTTTAGGTGGCATTTATAAAAATGCAGGTCCACATATTGAAAATTCTGGTTCTGCACCACTTAAAAAAGTTCGTGCTGGTGAAGTGGCTATTGGTTTTGGTTTAAGACAGCAGGCTGTTGCTGATAAATTAAAAGGTTTACCTATTGACTTTGTAGACCCAACAGAAGGCAATTTCTCTTTGACTGAATCTATTGCAGTTATAGACAAAGGCGATAAAACAAATCCACTTGCAATGCAAATTGCAGAATGTATTATTCACAATGCTAGAGTAGATTTATTAAAATCTTATCCAAACCCAATTTATGAAGGTGAAACTTCTGATTCTGTAAATAAATCAGCATATCCAAAAACTTTTGCTGAAAAATTATCTGTTGATTTATTGAAAAAACATCAAGATTTATCTGAAGCAGCTAAACAACTTTAATTTTAATGATTTATTTTAGGGTATATGTAGTTAAATACAATTAATATGCAGAATAAGAAATTTCTTAATACAAAGAGAAAATCTTTAGTATTAGGAAATTTCTTAATGTAGAGGACAGTTTGATATTTTTAGTTAACATGATTATAAAGAAAGGTGTATAAAAATGAAAAATTATAAATTATTAACTCCAGGGCCACTCACTACTACTGAAACAGTGAAAAAAGAAATGATGTTTGACCATTGCACATGGGACGATGATTATAAAAAAATTACATTATCCATCATTGATGATTTATTAGAATTAGCACATGTAGATAAAGAAAAATATACAGCAATTCTCATGCAAGGCAGTGGAACTTTTGGTGTAGAATCTGTACTTACTTCTGTTGTTGGCGAAGATGATTGCTTATTAATTTGTGCAAATGGCGCTTATGGTAAACGTATGGCAGAAATTGCTCAACATGCCAAAATAACTTATAAAATGTATTTACAAGATTTTGATAAAATTCCAGATGCAAAAGTTGTAGAAGAATTATTGCAGGAAAATCCACAAATTACACATGTTTCTATAGTTCATAGTGAAACAACTTCTGGTATTTTAAATGATATTGAAGCTGTGGCAAAAGTAGTTAAAGCATATGGAAAAACTTTAATAGTTGATGCTATGTCTAGCTTTGGCGGTGTGGATATTGAAGTTGAAAAATTAGGCATTGATTTTATCATCAGTAGTGCAAATAAATGTATTCAAGGTGTGCCAGGTTTTTCCTTTATCATTTGTAATCGTGAAAAATTAATGCAATCTAAAGGTAAAGCAAGAAGTCTTTCTTTAGATTTATATGAACAATGGGAAACTATGAGCAAAGATGGTAAATGGAGATTTACTTCACCTACACATGTAGTATTAGCTTTTGCTCAAGCTATTAAAGAATTAAAAGCAGAAGGCGGTATTGTAGCTAGAAATAAACGTTATAGTGAAAATAATCGCATTCTTATCGAAGAAATGGCAAAACTTGGTATAAAACCATATATTGAAAGCACTTATCAAGGTCCAATCATCACTACATTCTATTATCCAGAAAATAGTAATTTTGATTTTGCTGAAATGTATCAATATATTAAAGACAGAGGATATGCTATTTATCCAGGTAAAGTAACAGATGCACAGACTTTCCGCATTGGTACTATTGGGGAAATTTATCCAGAAGATATGTATAAATTATCTAGCATTATGACAGATTTTCTTAATAGTAAAAAATAATTGTAGTTGAGATTTTAATTTTAGTGGAGATTTTATTAAGTAAGGAGAATTTATTAATGAAATACGAAGGTATTATTTTTGACTGGGCAGGCACTACAGTAGATTATGGTTGTATGGCACCAGTAAGAGCTTTTGATGAAGCTTTTAAATCTTTTGGCATTGAACCTACAATGGAAGAAATTAGAAAACCAATGGGAATGTTAAAAATTGACCATGTAAGAACAATGCTTCAAATGGAACGCATCAATAATTTATGGAAAGAAAAATATAATCGAGATTGGACAGAAGATGACGTACAAAAAATATATGAAATTAGTGAACGTAAAATCTTTGAAGTTTTAGATAAATATACAGATATAAAACCACATGTATTAGAAACAATTATTGAAATTAGAAATAAAGGTTTAAAAATTGGTTCTACTACAGGTTATACAAGTGATATGATGAAAATCGTAACAGATAGAGCAAAACAGCAGGGATATACTCCTGATTTTTGGATTAGCCCTGATATGGTAAATAGCAAAGGTCGTCCATATCCTTATATGATTTTCCGCAATATGGAAGCTTTAGAATTAACTTCTGTGGATAAAGTATTAAAAGTTGGCGATACTATTGCAGATATTAAAGAAGGCGTTAATGCTGGTATTGATACTGTAGGTATTATCGAAGGTAGTTCTTTGATGGGCTTAAGTCAAGAAGAATATGAAGCACTATCTGAAGATAAGAAAAATGAAATGGATTTAAAAGTAGTATCTGCATATCAAGATGCTGGTGCGAAATATATTATTAGAGATATCAGTGGGTTATTAGATATTTTAAAATAATAGATGAATTTATAAAGGCTGTAATAATTGGACGTGATAGATTATTACAGCCTTTTTTGATGAGATTTTTTAATTAAATTTTATAGTTTTAAAATTTAAATTTCACAAAGATTATTTATAATGTAGTTAGTTAAAATAATTTATAAGTATTTTGGGGTATTAAGTTTTTAAACTTATAATGATTGTGAGGGATTATATTATGTTTAAAGGAAGCAAACTATCTGCAATGGATTTGATGTCTAAAAATTTAATGATTATGATAAAATCTATGCAAAATAAAATGAAAGAAATCTTTAAACATAATTTTTATAAGCGTTCTTTAAATAAAAAAGTGCCTCCGGAAAGAAAAATCTCTATGCTTAAATTTGGTTGATAATTTTCCATTTTTAAACATAGAGATTTTTTTATTTTTGTTGATTTTTAAAGAATTGATAATAATAAGGTTTCATTTCTTTGCGATTTTTGATAGGTGGCCATAAATCGCCAATAGCTGTTGTACGCATAGCAGCACTTAAATGTTCATATAAAAGAGGATTTTCTTTAGATAATTCTTCAATTAAATTTTTAGCTTTTTGACGCATTGTATTGCCATTGAATGGACATGGTGGAGCACAAGGTTCTTGACCATGAAGTGAGATGGCATTTCTTATTTCTTCTTCACGGAAATAAAGCAGTGGTCTGATTACAGTTACATCAGAACGGCTTAAATAAGTAGATGGCATGAAAGTCTTCAATTGACCAGAATAAAATAAATTCATGAAGAAAGTTTCTACTGCGTCATCATGATTATGGGCATAAGCTATTTTATTATAGCCATGTTCTTTGGCATAGCCATTGATTGCACCACGGCGGAAGAAAGCACAGGAATAACAAGCGTTTTTATTATCTTGATTAGCGATAGTTTCAGCGATATTTACTTCATGAATATGGTAAGGCATGTTTAATTTATCGCAGAATTTTTGCATAGCTTCGCAAGAAAAATCTTTAGTAAACATAGGATTTATGGTGATTGCTCCTAGTGTGAAATTTTTCTTTAAAGTATTTTTTAATTCTGTTAAAGCGTATGCCATAAATAGGCTATCTTTGCCACCAGATAGACCGATTAGGATTTTATCATTATCTTCAATTAATTGGAATTCAACAACTGCACGGATTATGCGACTTAAATATTCTTTAGGTAAGGGTTGCATAAAAAAATCCTTTCTTGTAATTAAATATTTGATAAATGGTTAGTTTGTTTTATTTAAATAAATAATAGATAAAAGGTAGGATAAATGAATTATACAAAAGATAATATCTTTTATCAATCATAGCTTTTAAATTTTATGTAATATTGTTATAATAGAAAACAAAGCTATTAATTTGTAATGGAGGTTTTTCAACCTATGAGTGAACAAAAAGTAATTTATGCTATTGGTCATAGAAATCCAGATACAGACTCCATCTGTTCTGCAATAGCATATGCAAATTTAAAACGCAATATGGGCTGTGAAAATGTTGTACCAGCTCGTGCAGGTAGCGTAAACAAAGAAACTAAATATGCTTTAGAATATTTCGGTGTAGAAGCTCCTCAGCTTGTAAGTGATATTTATCCAAGAGTTAAAGATATTGCTGTTAAAGTACAAAAATCTGTAAAAGCAACAGATAATCTTCGTACTTTAGGTATGGCTATGAAAGAATGCAATCTTCGTTCTATACCTGTAGTTGATGATGAAAATAAATTAATTGGTATGGCTAGCGTTAGTGATTTAGCAAAAGCTTATTTCCAAGAAATCACATTAGATAGCGTATCTGCTTCTGGTGCTTGCATCAACGATATTGCTAATGTTATTGAAGCTGATGTTTTAGTTGCTGGCAATAACGAAGGCAAAATCAATGGCGAAATCAAAGTAGCTGCTGCTTGCATGGAAAAAGTTGCAGAAAGTATCAAAGCTGGCGATGTAGTAATCATCGGCAATAGACCAGAATCTGCATTTATTAAATGCATTGATTTAAAAGTTGCTTGTGTAATCATCACAGGAAATACAACTATTTCTGATGAAGTAGTTACTAAAGCACAAGCTGAAAATGTAATGATTTTATCTACTGCATTTGACACTTATAGCACAGCTCGTCTTATCAGTCAATGTGCACCAATTTCTAGCATTATGACTACAGATGTAATTTCTTTCAAACCATCTGATATGTTAAGTGATATCAAAGGTGTATTAGAAGCAAATGAATATCGCAATTATCCAGTAGTAGAAAATGGTAAATTAGTTGGTATCGTAAATAAAGATAAATTCATGATGCCTGAAAAACAACAGATTATTTTAACAGACCATAATGAATTAGCTCAAGCTGTTGAAGGTATTGAATCTGGAAAAATTATCGAAGTTGTTGACCATCATCGTTTTGGTGGATTACAAACAAGCGATCCTATTTTTATCAATGTTCGCCCAGTTGGTTGTACTTGTACAATCGTAACTAATATGTATCAACAATATGGCGTGGAAATTCCAAAAGAAATTGCAGGTCTTTTAATGTCTGCTATTATTTCTGATACAGTATTATTCAAATCTCCAACTTGCACACAAACCGATAAAGATGCTGTAGAATATTTAGCAAAAATCGCTGGTGTGGATTATAAAGAATATGGTATGGCAATGCTCAAAGCTGGTGCAGATATCGGCGATATGACTCCTGCTCAAATCGTTAAAAATGACTCCAAAGAATTCCAGATTGGTAACTATCCAATGCTCATCAGCCAGTTATCCGTTATGGATACAGACCAAGTAATGGCTATGCAAGATGAAATCTTAGCTGAAATGGCTCGTGTATGCACTGCAGAAGGTTATGCAATGTCTATCGTTATTGTTACTGATATCATCAACGAAGGTAGCTATTTACTCTTCAGTGGCGAACCTAAAAACTTAATCGGTGAAGCATTCAAACAAGATGCAAGCAAATCTGTTATGTATTTACCAGGCGTAATGTCCCGTAAAAAACAGATTATTCCACCACTTTCTGAAGCTGTAAAAAATCTTTAATAGATAAAATTTTATAGATGATAATATTAAAAATGCTGAAATAATATTTTTATTTCAGCATTTTTTTTATGAATAGAATTTAATTAGTACTTAGTTTTGTAAAGACTCCCATTTAGCAGCAATGACTTTATCATTTTTTAAACAATTAGATATTAATTTTTCCACAGCAATAATTGGTTGTTTATTGAAACATAAATATTCAGCTTTAATGTGGACATTATTATGAGATATATCTGTACTATTTAAACTTATAAGATAGAATTTTTCTTGTTTAGTGTCGTTTACTAGATAGGAACGAATAAAAAATTCTTCACTTTCCTTACAAGTGATATTTATGCAAAATGAATGTCTATTTTCTGTATAGACAGTATTTAAAGGATATACTTTAGGTGCTATAGAGCGAGAAATAATATTGGCAATAACTAAAATAATAGTGGCAATAGTAGATAGTATAAGTTCATTTGCGCCAACAAAAACACCTATGGCAGCACTGCACCATAAAGTAGCACCTGTATTTAATCCTTTTACATTACCTTTTTCTTTAAAAATAACGCTACTACATAAAAAACCCACACCGGAAATAATATAACTTTCTATACGAGCTGTTTCTGAAACTAAATTGATGATTGAAGGTAGTTGTATAAATAAGCAACTGCCAAAACAGATTAAAATATTAGTGCGAATACCTGCTAAATGACCTGTTAATTGCCGTTCAAGACCAATTATAAAACCAAGAGTGATGGAAAATGAAAGTTGTAAAATAAAATCAAATATATACATAAAAATCTCCTTAAATAATAAGATTTCATGTAAATTTTAATATAAATAAAAAAAGAAAAATATGATTTAAATCTGATTAATTTCTAATTTTTTGTTTAGATTTTAATTTTTTATAACTAATAATATATATTTTGACATCTAATCTAATATTTTAGATAATATAATAAGTAATTTTTTATTTTGTTTTTGTTTGGGAGGATTTTCTTTGAATATATATGATGGTTTAAATCCAGCACAAGCTCAAGCTGTAGCTCATACAGAAGGGCCTCTTCTTATCATGGCAGGCGCTGGTTCTGGAAAAACGAAAGTATTGACTTGTAGAATAGCTAATTTATTAGATAAAGGAGTATCTCCATATAATATCTTAGCTATAACTTTTACTAATAAAGCTGCAACAGAAATGCGTGAACGTGTAGATAGAATGATTGGCGATAAAGCAAAATATGTTTGGCTCAGTACATTTCATTCATTTTGTGCTAAATTTTTGCGTTTTGAAATCGAAGCTTTAGGTATTTATAAGAAGAATTTTGTCATCTATGATACACAAGATGCTTTGACTTTAATAAAAAATTGTTTAAAAGAATTAAATCTTGATGAAAAACAATATGCACCATATGCAGTACAGTCAGCTATTTCCAATGCTAAAAATATGATGACAACTCCACAAGAGTATACACAATCAGCAAGTGATTTTTTTGCTAAAAAAATTGCAGAAATTTATACTATGTATCAAGCGAATTTAATCGAAAATAATGCTTTAGATTTTGATGATTTATTGATGCTGGCAGTTAAAGTTTTAAAAGAACATGAAGATATAAAAATGAAATATCAACAACGTTTCCAATATATTTTAGTTGATGAGTATCAAGATACAAATGGAGCTCAATATCAATTGACTTCACTTTTAGCTGGAATGTATCGCAATCTTTGCGTTGTAGGTGATGCAGACCAATCTATTTATGGCTGGCGTGGTGCTGATATCAGAAATATCATGGATTTTGAAAAAGATTATCCTGAAGCTACAGTTATAAAATTGGAACAAAATTATCGTTCAACAAAAACTATTTTGAATGCTGCTAATATGGTTATTGAACATAATCTTGACCGTAAACCTAAAAAATTATGGACGAACAATCCTCAAGGTGAAAAAATAATTCACTATACAGCAAGTGATGAACGTGATGAAGCTAGATTTATCACAGAAGAAGCTGTAAAACAAAAAACATTATTCAATGTATCTTATGGAGATATGGCAGTATTATATCGTACAAATGCTCAATCTCGTGCATTAGAAGAAGGTTTCATGAAAGCTGGCGTTCCTTATACTATGGTTGGTGGATTGAAATTCTATGATAGAAAAGAAATTAAAGATATTTTAGCTTATTTGAGAGTTATTTATAATCCAGAAGATACAATAAGTTTAATGCGTATAATCAATGTGCCTAAGCGTTCATTAGGTGCTGTAACTATGAATAAATTAGCTGAATTTGCTGATATGTACAATATGACTTTATTTGATGCTATATCTGCTCCAGAAACGGCACCAATTACACCAAAAGCAAAACAATCTTTGGCTAATTTTGCTGAATTTATTTTAGAAATGTTGAATAATTCAGTGGTAGTATCAGTTCATGATTTAATTGAACAAGTGATGCATAAATCTGGATATATTGCTGAATTGGAAAAAGAAAATACAGTTGAAAATCAGACTCGTTTAGAAAATATCAAAGAATTATTGAGTGTAGCGAAAGATTTTGAAAAGACAAATGAAGAACCAACTTTGGAAAACTTTTTAAGTACAGTGTCTTTAGTATCTGATATTGATAATGCAGATATGGAAGATGAGAGAGTTACACTCATGACTATGCATTCAGCAAAAGGATTAGAGTTTCCGGTGATATTTTTAGCTGGCATGGAAGAAGGATTATTCCCACATGCTAGAACTTTGATGAATGAAACTGAAATTGAAGAAGAACGTCGTACTTGTTATGTAGGTATAACTAGAGCTGAGCGAAAATTATATATTACAAATGCAAAAGCTCGTATGATTTATGGCAAAACATTATCGTATGAACCTTCACGATTTATTAGTGAAATTCCTGTGGAATATTTAGAAGAACGTGAAGCAAAAAATAAATTTGGTTTTGGCATGGGTAGCATGAATAGTTATGGCTCAGGATATAGTCAAAGTGGTAGAAATAATTTTGGTGGAAGTATTTTAGGTAATAATAATTCTACAGGCAGACCAAATTCACTTTTAGGTGGAGGTTTTGCCCAAAAAGCACAAGCAGTTAAACTAGCAGGTAATGTAATTCGTCCAGATTTATCCATAAAATGGAAAGTCGGTGATAAAGCTAAACATAATAAATGGGGAATTGGTACAATTGTATCTGTAAAAGGAACAGGTGAAGAAGTAGAATTAAAAATAGCTTTTCCAGGTCAAGGTATAAAAGCTTTAATGCAAAAATATGCTCCTATTAGTAAAGTATAAATAAAAAGATTGCTTTAATTGTGAAATACAGTTAAAGCAATCTTTTTTATTGGGGATAATTGAAGTTTTGGGGATATATCAAATAAAGTAAATATTATCAAAATCAGTAGAAAGATACAGAAGTATCAATTTCTTCATTAGGAAGATTAGTAGCAGGGACAGCTGTGATATTTTGAGAATTTGTACTGCGACTCATATCAATTTTTGTGTTGATTGTTTCATCAGAAAGATTAGTAGCAGGAACAGCAGTAATATTTTGGGAATCAATACTACGACTCATATCGATTGTTGTATTGATTGTTGCTTCTGGAAGATTAGTAGCGGGAACTACTGTTTTAGGGGAACCACTAGCAAAACATAAAGAGCTAGAAAATGCTAAAAGACAAGCGCAACTAAAACCGAGAGTGAATTTTTTTAAATTTAACATAATAAAAACCTTCTTTTCTTAATTATATAGCGTGCTATTATATAAAAATTATCTTGTATTATATGATTATATTTAATATAATTTAAATATACATAGCTAACTATGTAATAAATAATAGCGCAATAAAAATTTTTTGTCAATAGTTTTTATAGATATTTTAGTTTATGTTGAGAGTGAAATTTTGATATAATATATATTATTATTGAGTTATTTTTTTCTTTTGAGGTGAGAGCAGTGTTAGTACCAGATACTATGCGATTAGGGCAATTAATATATGAAATAAATAAAAAAATGATAGCCAGACAAAATAATAATTTAGCCAGTTTAGGTGTAACTGTACAACAGGCATTAGTTATTGCTTATTTAGATAAATCTAAAGATAAAAAAGTTACACAAAGAATGATAGAAATTGGACTAAATAACACAAATCCAACTGTTACAAATATCATAAAAAGTATGATGAGCAAAAATTTAATATACAAAATTCAAGATAAGGTAGATAAGAGAAAATATTATTTATATTTAACACCACTTGGCTTAAGTATTGCCTCAGAATGTGCAAAAAGAATGGAAGCAACAGACATAGCAGCTTATAAAAATTTAACAGAAGAAGAACTAAAGACGCTAAGAGTATTGTTAGAAAAAGTAGAATTTTAAGAGAAAAGACCAGTTACTTATATGGTAACTGGCCTATTTATATGTATTGTGGGTGAAATAATGGAAAATATAAAAAAGCAAATAGATGAATTAAAGAAAAAAATCTTGTATCATAATGATTTATATTACAATCAAGATAATCCAGAAATAGAAGATGCTCAATATGATGAATTGATGCGACAATTAAAAAAGTTAGAAGCTGAAAATCCAGAATTAATAACAAAAGATTCACCAACGCAAAGAGTAGGCGGAGTGGCAAAACGTGAAGCAGGTGTCCTTGTAAAACATGATGTGCCAATGCTTAGTTTGCAAGATGTATTTTCTGCTGAAGAAGTGGAAACTTTTGTAGATAATATGCAAAAAGAATTAGATAACCCAGAATTTGTAGTAGAAGAAAAAATAGATGGTTTGTCTTTAGCACTTCGTTATGTAGATGGTGAATTGAAATTAGCTGTTACTCGTGGTGATGGTGTTGTACAAGGTGAAGATGTAACAGCTAATGCTATGCAGATAAAAGATATTAAGAAAAAACTAAAAGAAAAATTGCCTTATTTTGAAGTTCGTGGAGAAGTATATATGACGCGAGAAGCTTTTTCCTTAGTGAATGAAAAACAGGAATTATTGGGAAAAAGATTATTTGCTAATCCTCGAAACTGTGCAGCAGGTACACTTCGCCAATTAGATAGCAAAATCACTAAAGAACGCAATTTATCTATGTTTATTTTTAATTTGCAAAAGGTAGAAGGTATAGAATTAAAATCGCATACGCAGGCATATGAATTTATGCACAAACAAGGAATGAAGATTATACATTCATATAAAGTATGTAAAACTAAAGAAGAAGTTTTACAAGCTATAGAAGAAATTGGAAATCGCCGTGGTGATTTGGATTATGATATTGATGGAGCTGTTGTAAAAATAAATGATTTTGCACAAAGAGAAAAATTAGGAGCAACATCTAAAGTTCCTAAATGGGCAATAGCTTATAAATATCCACCAGAAGAAAAGGAAACTAAATTATTAAATATAGAATTATCCGTAGGTCGTACAGGAAGAATTACGCCGACAGCAGTATTTGAACCAGTTTGGCTCTGTGGAACAAAAGTAGAAAGAGCTACATTGCACAATCAAGATTTTATTGATGATTTAGATATACGCATTGGCGATACAATAAAAGTATATAAATCAGGGGAAATTATTCCGAAAGTTCGTTGTGTAATCAAAGAAAAACGACCTCAAGATAGTAAGCCTTTTATCATTGGCGATACTTGCCCTGTATGTAATGCTCATACTATTCGCGATGATAAAGCAGATATTCGCTGTAGTAATCCACATTGCCCAGCACAGATTGAACGTTGGATAATAAATTTTGTCGGTCGAGATGCTATGGATATCAAAGGTTTTGGCATGATGTATATAAAAACTTTGATTGAAAATGGATATTTAAAAGATCCAGCAGATATATATTATTTGTACAATTATCGCGATGAATTAATAGCAAAAAGATTGATTGGCAAGGAAAAAAATACTGATAAACTTTTAAATGCAATCGAAAAAAGTAAGCAAAATGCACCATGGAGATTGCTTACAGGACTGGGCATTTTGAATATAGGTAAATCGGCAAGTCGTTCCTTGATAAATCATTTTCATTCTTTTGATGATATAGCAAAAGCTACAGAAGAAGATATAAAACAAGTGGCAGATATTGGAGAAATAAGTGCAAAACTCGTATACGAATTTTTCCATGATGAAGAAAACATTGCTTTATTAAATAAATTAAAAGAAGCAAATGTCAATATGGCAGAGGAAAAGACAGAAAAAACATCTGATAAATTCCAAGGTTTGACTTTTGTATTGACAGGAACATTAGAAACTATGGGCAGAAGTGAAGCTAGTGAAATCATTCAATCTCTAGGCGGAAAAGCTTCTGGTTCTGTATCGAAAAAGACATCTTATGTAATTGCAGGGGCAAATGCAGGCAGTAAACTTACAAAAGCGGAAAGTTTAGGTGTAAAAATAATTACTGAACAAGAATTTTTAGCAATGGTTAAAGAAGGTTAAATAATGACTATATCTATAGATTTAGCTTATGAACAAGAAGAGATAGTAAGAAAATTATTTCTAGAATATACTAAAATGTTAATAGATAATGATAAAACCTTTGGAGAATATTTAAAATTACAAAGTTATGATAGAGAATTAAATAATTTAAAAGAAAAATATGGCTTACCTTTTGGCAGATTATATTTAGCTTATATAGATAATGAAGTGGCTGGTTGTATTGCTTTAAAGAGAATTGATAAAAATAATTGTGAAATGAAGCGTTTATATGTAAAAGAAAAATATAGAGGTAAAAAAATTGCTAGTAAATTAGTGGATAAAATAATAGAAGATGCAAAATTTATAGGATATAAATATATGTTATTAGATACGCTTCCATTTTTAAAATCTGCGATAAATTTATATAAACAAAAAGGTTTTTATGAAATATCTGCATATAATGATAGTCCTATGAATACATCAATTTTTATGAAATTAGATTTATAAAGAAAAATAGCACCATAAAATTAAGAGATTTTCTCTATCTTATGGTGCTATTTTTTATAATCAATTATTATTTTTTAATTTTTGAGATACATTGTAAATAGCAGTGAGTTCATCTTTATTGAATTGATATTTTTCACCACAGAAATGACAGCAAACTTCAGCATGACCATCATCAACTAGAGATTTTAAATCATGTTCATTTAAGCTGATGAGTACATCTTCAATGCGTTCTTTGGAGCATTGGCATTTAAATGCTAAATCTGTAGTAGTTAAATAATCAACTTTATCAAAACCTTGCAATAGTTCAGCAATAATACCGCGAGCATCTAAACCATCTTTTACCATGGTAGAAACTGGGCGAATTTTAGCGAGGTTATTTTCTAATTTTGTAAGTGTTTCTTCTGTAGCATCTGGTAATAATTGAAGGATAAAACCACCAGCTGCAGCTACTTTTAAATCAGGATTTACAAGAACACCTAAGCCTACACTAGAAGGAGTTTGTTCAGAAGTATAGAGATAATTTGTGAGGTCTTCAGCAATTTCCCCAGAAACGATTTCACAGCTACCAGTAATAGGGTCTTTAAGACCAGTGAAACGAGTTACGGATAAAATACCCTGACCGACACCACCGCCTACATCTAATTTACCTTTTTCATTGAGTGGTAAATTAACATGAGGATTGGCGATATAACCGCGTACAAATCCTTCAGGATTAGCATCAGCGACAACAGAACCTAGTGGGCCGTTGCCATTAAATTTTATAGTGATACATTCTTTATTTTTAAGGTTTGCTGCCATTAGTAAAGCACCTGTCATAGTACGACCAAGAGCAGCAGCAGCTACAGGATAACATTCATGACGAGATACAGCTTCATTTACAAGGTTAGTTGTAATAGCAGCATGGACACGAACACCATCAGCGACAGCTTTTACTAAATGATCTTTCATTATATTCCTCCGAAATAGTAAATAAATTTAAATTTTAGATATAAAATAAATAATAGTATAGCATAGTTTTTATAATTATATAAAGATATGAGTCTAATATTTTGGATTATTTTTGTGATTGATGTTTAGGTACAAAATAAGACAAGATTAAACAAAGTATGCTACTACCAACTAAAATATAGTAAATATTATTTAGACTATAAAATAAAGCCTGGCGTAAAAGTTCATGATATTGAGGAGCAGTATTATCATAAAAATCTTGCATAGTGATATTTATTAAATTATGAGCTTGAATAAAATCTGCTGTAGAAACATTTAACACAGCACCGAGCACGGTAACACCAATTGTTTGAGCAAGTGTACGAGTGAGCATATTTAAACCAACAGCGGCACCACGTAGATTGTATTTTACAGAGTCTTGGACTATGAAAGTTAGTGTATTTAAAGTACCTGAAAAACCAAAGCCAAAGAAAAATACATAAATAGATAAGTGCCAAAGCGGTGTATCTATAGTTAATTGTGTTAATAACCAAGAACTGAAAATTAAAATTAATGAAGAAAACATAACAATTATATTTGTAGGATATTTTTTCATTAATTTAGCAATGGAAATCGAACTCATAAACCAAGCAATGGAAGTTCCTATCAAAGAAATACCAGCAATAGTAGCACTGTAACCCATAATTGATTGAATATGTAATGGTAAATAAACAGAACAAGCAATCAATATAAAAGAGCTGATAAAAGTTATGATATTTACAATGATAGAAGATTTATTGAGGATAAATAAAGGAACAATAGGCTCAGAAGTTCTGGCTTCTTGGATATAAAAGAGGATAGAAGAAATCAAAGTGATAACTAATAAGATTACACCTAAATAAAAATCTTCATCTAAACTCATTACACCATATAAAAGGCTGCCAATGGCAATGGAAAGCAAAATAGCTCCAAGGTAGTCTATTTTAGGATTAGTAGCAGGCTTTTGTTCATGTACAAATTTAGCGAGTATATAGACCGATAAAAGACCAAAGGGAATGTTTATAAAAAATATCCATTGCCATGAAAGATAATCTATGAGAAATCCACCAAGTAATGGACCTACAAGACCAGCTATTCCCCAAATAGTACTTATAGCTCCTTGAATAATAGAGCGTTCTTCTAAGGTAAAAATATCCCCAATCATTGTAAAACCAATGGTAAAAATAGCACCAGCACCAATGCCTTGAATACCACGGAAGATAATTAATTGGTGCATGGTTTGAGATAATCCAGCTAATAAGCTACCGAAAAGAAAGATGGCAATGCCAATCATAAAAATTCGTTTTCGCCCATAAAGATCAGCCAATTTACCGTAAATAGGAGTGGAAATTGCTGATGTTAAAAGAAAAATAGAAAAAATCCAGCTAATCATTTTGAAATTATGCAAACTTTTCACAATTACAGGTGCAGCAGTAGAGACAACAACACCTTCAAATGCAGCTAGAAATATTGCAATGAGAAAGGAAAATGCAATTTTTTGTTTAGTTTTGTCCATATGTAAGAAATCACCTATTTTATTATTAATTTTTAAGACATTTTAACATAGAAGCTAAAATAAGTCAGCTATATTTTGTGGGGAAAAGTAACAATACTATTCAATCATTGTCTAAAATATGATAAAATGTAAACAGTTTATTTTGAAAATGGGGTGAAGATATGAAAGTTACTAGAGAAGATGTAGAAAATGTAGCTCTTCTGTCTCGTCTTAGCATTAAAGATGAAGATATGGATAAAAATATAAGCGAGCTTAATGATTTTCTTGAATATGTAGATAGATTACAACAAGTAGATACTGAAAATGTAGCTCCTACTGCACACGTATTGCCTGTACAAAATGTATTTCGTGAAGATGTAGTAAAACCTTCCCTTGATCGTGAATTGGCATTATCTAATGCTCCACAACAAGAAGATGGTTATTTCCGTGTACCTAAAATTTTAGAAGAATAATTTATTTTAATTACTTTGATTAAATTGAGGAGGCTTTTACGTGAATTTATTTGAAAAAACAGCACATGAATTACATGATATGCTTGTAAATAAAGAAATTTCTGCTGTAGAAATTACAAAAGATGTACTTTCTCGTATGGAAGTTACTGATGATAAAGTAAAAGCATATATCACAAAAACAGCTGATTATGCTTTACAACAAGCAGAAAATGTTGATGCTGATATCGCTGGCGGAGCAAAAATCTCTGTTTTAGCAGGTATACCAGCAGCTATAAAAGACAATATTTGTACAAAAGGTTTAAAAACAACTTGTGCATCTTATATGCTCGAAAATTTTGTACCACCATATAATGCTACAGTAATGGATAAAGTTTTAGCTCAAAAACCTGCATTAGTTGGTAAATTGAATATGGACGAGTTTGCTATGGGTGGTTCCACAGAAAACTCTGCATTTTTTGCTACACATAATCCATGGAATTTAGACTGTGTACCAGGTGGTAGCTCTGGTGGTAGTGCTGCAGCAGTTAGTGCTGGTAGTGCTATTTGGGCATTAGGTTCTGATACTGGTGGATCTATTCGTCAGCCAGCATCTTTTTGCGGTGTTGTTGGTTTAAAACCTACTTATGGTCGTGTATCTCGTTATGGTTTAGTAGCATTTGCTTCTTCACTTGACCAGATTGGTCCATTGACTCGCGATGTAACAGACTGTGCTCATGTAATGAATGTGATTGCAGGTCATGATGAAAAAGATTCTACATCTATCAATAGTGATGTTCCTGATTATACAAAATCCTTAGTAAATGATATAAAAGGATTAAAAATCGGTTTACCAAAAGAATATTTTATCGATGGTATGGACGAAGATGTAAAAAAAGCTATGAATACAGCTATCGAAGATTTGAAAAAACTCGGTGCTGAAATCGTAGATATTTCTTTACCACATACAGATTATGCTATTTCCACATATTATTTAATAGCTCCAGCAGAAGCTTCTACAAACTTATCTCGTTATGATGGTGTAAGTTATGGCTCTCGTGTAGATGGTGAAGACATTGTTTCCATGATGACAAATACAAGAACTGCAAAATTCGGTCCAGAAGTAAAACGTCGTATTATGATTGGTAACTATGCTTTAAGTGCTGGTTATTATGACGCTTATTATTTAAAAGCATTAAAAGTTAGAACACTTGTAAAACAAGACTTTGATAATGCATTTAAAGATGTAGATGTTATTTTAGCTCCAGTAGCACCAACACCTGCATATAAATTAGGTTCAATGGCAAATGATCCATTAAAAATGTACTTGATGGATATTTTCACTGTTCCACTTAACTTAGCAGGTCTTCCTGGTATTTCCATTCCTTGTGGCAGAAGCAAAGATAATATGCCTATCGGTATGCAGTTTATTGGTCGCCCACTTGATGAAGAAACTATTATTCGTGCAGCATATACTTATGAAGTAAATCATGATTATGCTAATAAAATTGGTCAGGGGGTAGAATAATGAAATACGAAGCAGTCATTGGTTTGGAAATTCATAGCGAATTAAAAACTAATACAAAAATTTTCTGTAGCTGTGCTACTTCCTTTGGTGCAGACCAAAATACACATGTTTGCCCTGTTTGTCTTGGTCTTCCAGGTGTATTACCTGTTGTCAATAAACGTGTAGTAGAATTTGCTATCAAAGCAGGTCTTGCACTCAATTGTACAATTAATAAATTCAGTAAATTTGATAGAAAAAATTATTACTATCCAGATTTACCAAAAAATTTCCAGACTTCTCAGTTTGATTTACCAATCGCTGAACATGGTTATGTGGATATCGAAGTAGAAGGCAAAACAAAACGCATTCGCATCACTCGTATTCATATGGAAGAAGATGCTGGTAAACTCGTTCACTCTGGTACTACAATCAAAGATTCTAGTAGCTCTAATGTTGACTATAATCGTACTGGTGTACCACTTATCGAAATCGTATCTGAACCAGATATGCATTCTCCAGCAGAAGCTCGTGCATATATGGAAAAAATAAAATCTATTTTACAATACATTGATGTATCCAATTGTAAAATGGAAGAAGGTAATTTACGTGCCGATGTAAACGTATCTCTTCGTCCAGAAGGTAGCGAAAAACTTGGTACAAAAGTTGAAATGAAAAACTTGAATTCCTTCAAAGTAATCGAAGATGCTTTAGAATATGAAATTGAACGTCAAAATGAAGTATTAGAAGATGGCGGTATCTTAGTACAAGAAACTCGTACTTGGGACGATGGTCGTGGAATTACACTTTCTATGCGTAGCAAAGAAAAAGCTCAAGATTATCGTTATATGCCAGAACCTGACCTTGTGCCAATTGTTACAACTGATGAACAGATTGAAGCATATAAAAAAGAACTTCCTGAATTACCAGATGCAAGAAAAGCTCGTTTAGTAAATGAATATGGTCTTCCTACTTATGATGCGGAAATCATCACTTCTACTCGTGCTATGGCTGAATACTTTGATGCTGTTGTAGATGCTGGTGCTGATGCAAAACTTGCTTCTAACTGGATTATGGGTGAATTGTCTAAGCATTTAAATGCTAATGAAATGACTATTGAAAATTCTCCAGTATCTGCTCAAAATTTAGCAAGCTTAATTGGCTTAATTGGTAAAGGCACAATTTCTTCTAAAATAGCAAAAACTGTATTTGAAGAAATGTGGACAAGTGGAGATACTCCAGAAAAAATCGTAAAAGATAAAGGTTTAGTACAGATTACTGATACAAAAGCAATAGAAGAAATTGTAGATAAAGCAATTGCAGATAATCCAAAAGCTGTTGCAGATTATCCAAAATCTATGGGCTTTTTAATCGGTCAAGTAATGAAAGCAAGTAAAGGTAAAGCAAATCCTGGTCTTGTAAATAAAATGATAAAAGAAAAATTAGGCTGATTTATGGTCTAAGAATAATAAAAAGCTATTGTGTTAAATTTTTTAATACAATAGCTTTTTGTTTTAGATGGCGATATCTATATTCTTTTTATAAAAAATTTGACAAATTGTCAGTTAATAGTGATAATAGTAAAATATATACGGTTTATCTAAAGATTTATTTGTATGGGAATGTAATAAACAATGAAAAATATATATTGGGCTGCCATAAATTCTGTACCAGGTATAGGTAGTAAAACGCTTCGTCAACTTTATGGATATTTTCATGACGGCGAAAAAATATGGACAGCGACAAGAGAAATGTTAGAACAAAGTAATTGTTTAGGCAGTAAAACATTGTCTGAATTAATAGAATTTAGACAGAAAATATCTATAGATAAATTAACAGAGCAATTAAAACATTATAAAATTAAAGTCTGCATAGAAATAGATGAAGAATATCCAAAGTTATTGAAAGAAATCTATGATCCTCCATTTATTTTATATTATCAAGGTCAATTGCCTAAAGATGAAATTTGTATAGGTATAGTAGGTTCAAGAACTCCAACGACTTATGGAAAACAGATAGCAGAAAATATGGCTGAGGAATTAGCTAAATTTAATTTTGTAATAGTTAGTGGTGCTGCTAAAGGTATAGACACTAAAGCTCATACAGGAGCTTTGAAAAAAGGTAAGACTATTGCTGTTTTAGGTTGTGGATTAGATATTATATATCCAAAAGAAAATAAGCAACTTTTAGAAGCTATAGCTCAAAATGGTGCTGTAATATCAGAATATCCACTAAATACATTGCCAAAACCAGGGAATTTTCCAGCTAGAAATAGAATTATCACAGGATTGTCCAAAGGAATATTAGTAGTTGAAGCTGCGAAAAAGAGTGGTTCATTGATAACAGCAGAATTTGCTTTAAGTGAAGGGCGAGATGTATTTGCCATACCAGGAAATATTTATTCGCAAAAAAGCGAAGGCTGCCATAGTTTAATAAAACAAGGTGCTAAATTAGTTACAAGGGCAAATGATATTGTAGAAGAATATAATTTTGTAACTAATCAGCAAAGTATATCCAAAGAAACACAAATAGAATTAGGTTTTTCCATGACAGCGGAAGAACAACTTATATATGATAGTTTATCTTTTACAGAGCCTAAATGTATTGATGAAATCATATATAAATTGAGAATAAATGTTTCGAATATATCGTTTATTTTATTACAAATGAAATTGAAGGGACTAGTTAAAGAGACAAGTCCAAATTTTTATATAAGAGCAATCAGGGAGTGCTTTGAATGAAGAAAAAAACGCTTGTAGTAGTAGAATCGCCAACTAAAGCAAAGACTATTGAAAAATATTTAGGCAATAAAAAATATACAGTAATGGCTTCTATGGGACATCTTCGTGATTTACCTAAAAGTCAGTTTGGTATAGATGTAGAAAATGATTTTGCACCTAAATATATCAATATTCGTGGCAAGGGAGATTTAATTAAATCTTTAAAGAAAGAAGCTAAAAAATCTGAAAAAGTTTATTTAGCCTCTGACCCTGACCGTGAAGGTGAAGCTATTGCTTGGCATCTATCTCATATCTTAGGAATTGATGAACATGAAAAATGTAGAATTGTATTCAATGAAATAACAAAACCTGCTATTCAAGAAGCAGTAAAAAATCCTAAGGAAATAAATATTGATAGAGTAGATGCTCAACAAGCACGTCGTATGCTTGACCGTATTGTAGGATATAAATTAAGTCCACTTCTTTGGAAGAAAATTCGTAAAGGTTTGAGTGCAGGGCGTGTACAATCGGTAACAGTGAAATTAATTTGTGACCGTGAAAAAGAAATTCAAAAATTTGAATCAGAAGAATATTGGACAGTTGATTTTAAATTTAAGAAAAAACCTCGTTCTAGTATGTTTGGGGCAGAATTAGTCGCTATTGATGATAAAAAATTGATGGTTTCAGCGAAAAAAGAAGATGTAAAAATTGCATCTAAAGTTCAAGCTGATGAATTATGCAGTGATATTGAAAAAGTTACTTTTAAAGTAACAGAAATAAAGAAACGTCAACGTCATCGCAAAGCTCCAGCACCATTTACAACAAGTAGTCTACAACAAGATGCTGCTAGAAAATTAGGTTTTACTTCACGTAAAACAATGATGATAGCTCAACAGCTTTACGAAGGTATTAGCTTAGGTAAAAAAGGGCCAACTGGTCTGATAACATATATGCGTACAGACTCTACACGTATTTCAGAAATAGCTTTAAATGAAGCTAGAAATTATATTGAAGAGAATTTCGGCAAAGAATATTTGCCAGAAAAACCATATATTTATGCAGCTGGAAAATCTTCTCAAGATGCTCATGAAGCAGTGCGTCCAACAAATATCGCTTTAAGCCCTGCTACTGTTGAAGAATATTTGAGCAAAGAACAGTTAAAACTCTATAAATTAATTTGGCAACGCTTCTTAGGTTGTCAGATGTTACCTGCTAGTTATGATGTTATGAGTGTAACTATTAAAGGCGATAAGTATTTAGCTAAAGCTACTGGTTCGCAGTTAAAATTTGCAGGCTTTACTGCTGTATATAATGATAGTGATAATAAAAAAGAAAAAGATGTCATCTTGCCAGATTTGCAAGAAGGCGATGAATTATCTATTCAAAAATTAGAAACAATGCAACATTTTACAGAACCACCTGCTAGATATAATGATGCTTCTTTAGTTAAAACTTTAGAAGAAAGAGGTATTGGTCGTCCAAGTACGTATGCACCGATTATTGAAACTATTTTAGCTAGAGGTTATGTAGTTCGCAGTGATAAAAAATTTGAACCAACTGATTTAGGTTTTGTAGTAGTAGATTTATTGGAAAAATATTTTAAAGATATTGTTGATGAAAAATTTACTGCTGATTTGGAAAATAAATTAGATGAAATAGCAATAGGTAAAATTCAAAAAAATACTTTGCTTGAAGAATTCTATGGGCCATTTGAAAAAACTTTAGAACATGCAGAAGAAGAAATTGGTGAAGTAGAAGTGCCAGATGAAGTTTCTGATGTACAATGCGAATTATGCGGTCGTATGATGGTCATAAAACAAGGTCGCTATGGTAAATTCTTAGCATGTCCAGGCTTTCCAGAATGTAGAAATACAAAACCTATTTTGAAGGATACAGGTGTTAAATGCCCTAAATGTGGTGGCAAAATCATTGAACGTCGTACACGTCGTGGCGTAGTATTTTATGGTTGTGAAAATTATCCACAGTGCGATTATGTATCATGGGATATGCCACTTACAAGCAATTGCAAGACTTGTGGTTCATTCTTATTTAGACATCGTTTCAAAAATGGAAGAACTATTTTATATTGCAGTAATGATGATTGTGCTACAAGAAAAGAAGATACTCCTATAAATAAGGAAATTAATAAATTAAAAGAAAAAATTCAACAGCAGACTGCTAAGAAATTAGCGGAATTGGCACAAAAAGAAGCACAAGCAAAAGAAGAAAATGAAAATAAAGAGCATAAAGAAGAAAACGAAGCATAGATAGAAATAGGAAAGGAGATTTTGCGTGAAAAAAGTTATTATCGTAGGAGCTGGTATGGCTGGCAGTGAAGCTGCATGGCAAGTGGCTCAAAGAGGTATAAAAGTAGATTTATATGAAATGCGACCAGAAAAATCTACTCCTGCACATAAGACAGAAAAATTCGCTGAATTAGTATGTAGTAATTCTTTGCGTGGTGCAGGACTTGAAAATGCTGTAGGCTTATTAAAAGAAGAAATGCGACAGCTAAATTCTATCATCATGGAGTCTGCCGATATAAATCGTGTACCAGCTGGTGGAGCTTTAGCTGTAGATAGAGAAGGATTTAGTCAATATATTACAGATAAAGTAAAAAATCATCCTAATGTTACTGTGATAAATAAAGAGATAGAAACAATACCTCAAGAAGATGATGCTATTACAATTATTGCCAGTGGTCCATTGACTTCAGAAGTATTAGCAAAATCCATTGGTAAATTGACAGGTCAGGATTATTTTTACTTTTATGATGCAGCGGCACCATTAATCAGCAAAGAGTCTATTGACATGAGTAAAGCATATCGCGCTTCTCGCTATGGTAAAGGAACAGCTGATTATATTAATTGTCCTATGGATAAAGAAGAATATGAAAAATTTTGGCAGGAGTTGACAACAGCAGAACTTGCACCAATCAAGGAATTTGAAAAAGCTAAGTTTTTTGAAGGTTGTATGCCTGTTGAAGAAATGGCTCGTCGTGGTATAGATACTTTACTATATGGACCATTAAAACCTGTAGGTTTAGAAGATCCTAAAACAGGAAAAAGACCTTATGCTGTAGTGCAACTTCGTCAAGATAATGCAGCAGATAGCCTATATAATATAGTAGGTTTTCAAACTCATTTGAAATGGCCAGAACAAAAACGCGTATTTGGTTTAATACCAGGACTTGAAAATGCTGAATTTGTGCGTTATGGCGTAATGCATAGAAACACATTTATTAATTCTCCAGAATTATTGCGACCAACTTTGCAATACAAAGATAGAGATGATTTATTATTTGCAGGTCAGATGACAGGCGTTGAAGGATATATAGAATCCGCAGCGTCTGGTCTTGTGGCAGGTGTTAATGCAGCATATTTAGCTAAAGGAGAAAATCCAGTGATTTTCCCAGAACAAACAGCTCATGGCTCTATGTGCAAATATATTACTTCTGCTGTAGCAAAACATTTTCAGCCTATGAATGCTAATTTTGGTTTGATGCCACCTTTAGAAGAACGCATTCGTGATAAAAAGTTGAAAAAACAAAAAATTGCAGAACGTGCCTTAGAATTTTTAGCAAAATTTAAAATAGATGTATTGAAATTATCTAAGTAAAACTGATAATATGAATATAGCCTATAAATGGAGATGATTTTATGGAAAATTTTAAAGCAACCACTATCATAGCAGTAAAAAAAGATGGAAAAACTGCTATAGCTGGTGATGGACAAGTTACTTTTGGACAAGCTGCTATTATGAAAGCAAATGCCCGTAAAGTACGTCGTTTATATAATGGTAAAGTTTTAGCTGGCTTTGCAGGTTCTGTTGCCGATGCTTTTACTTTATTTGAAAAATTTGAATCTAAATTAATTGAATATCATGGTAATTTAACTCGTGCAGCGGTAGAACTTGCTAAAGATTGGCGTACAGATAGAGTCCTTCGCAAATTAGAAGCATTATTACTCGTTGCTGATGAAAATACAATGTTACTACTTTCTGGTAATGGTGAAGTAATTGAACCAGATGGTAATGTTGCAGCTATTGGTTCTGGCGGATTTTATGCACTTTCAGCAGGTCGTGCATTAGCTAAACATTCTAATTTGACTGCAGCTGAAATTGCTAAAGAAGCACTTACTATTGCTGCTGATATTTGTGTATATACAAATCACAATATTATAGTGGAAGAATTAGATAAATAAAGGAGAATAAATTCATGAAATTGAATGAACAAATTCCTCGTCAAGTTGTTGAAGAATTAGATAAATATATTGTAGGACAATCCCAAGCAAAACGTTCTGTAGCTATTGCACTTCGCAATAGATGGCGTAGCCGTCATCTCCCAGAAGATATGAGAGATGAAATTATTCCTAAAAATATCTTGATGATTGGTTCTACTGGTGTTGGTAAAACAGAAATTGCAAGACGTTTAGCAAAACTTGTAAAAGCACCTTTTGTAAAAGTTGAAGCTACTAAATTTACTGAAGTAGGTTATGTAGGTAGAGATGTAGAATCCATGGTTAGAGATTTAGCTGAATCTGCTGTACGTATGTTAAAACAAGAAAAATTAGAACAAGTACAAGATAAAGCTAAAGAAATGGCTCAAGAACGTATTTTAGATATTTATGTTCCAGAACCAAAATCCAGTGCGGTATCTAATCCACTTAGTGCTATCTTTGGTGGTGCAAACAAAGAAGAAGAAAGCACAGAAAAAGTGGAAGAACCAAAATATTCTGCTGGCAGAGAATGGTGCAGAAAACGCCTTTTAAAAGGTGAATTAGAAAATGATATTATTGAAATTGATGTTGAACCAAAAGCAGCTCCTGTAATTGGTATGTTTGCAGGTTCTGGCATGGAAGACATGAGCAATAATATTCAGGATATGATTGGCAATTTAATGCCTAAAAAACGCAAAAAACGCAAAGTTACAGTTGCTCAAGCAAGAGAAATCTTCACTCAAGAAGAAGCTCAAAAATTATTGGATATGGAGTCTATTGCTCAAGAAGCTATTGAACTTGCAGAACGCAATGGTATCATTTTCTTAGATGAAATTGATAAGGTTGCAGTAAAAGGTTCTTCTTCTGGTCCTGATGTATCTCGTGAAGGTGTACAGCGTGATATCTTACCAATAGTTGAAGGCTCCACAGTATCCACAAAATATGGACAAATGAAAACAGACCATATTTTATTTATTGCAGCAGGTGCTTTCCATATGGCTAAGCCTTCTGATTTAATACCAGAACTTCAGGGTCGTTTCCCAATTCGTGTGGAATTGACTTCTTTAACTGAAGAAGATTTTAAACGTATTTTAACAGAACCAACAAATGCATTATTAAAACAATATAAAGCATTACTTGCTACAGAAGGTGTTTCCATTGAATTTACTGATGATGCTATCGAAAGATTAGCTCAAGTAGCTTGTGAAGTAAATGAACAAATGGAAAATATTGGAGCAAGAAGACTTCATACAATTATGGAAAAATTATTAGAAGATTTATCTTTTGATGCACCAGAATTAGAAGAAAAAAATGTAGTAATTAATGCTGATTATGTAAATGAAAAACTTGGTGGAATCGTTAAAAATCGCGACTTAAGCCAGTTCATTTTGTAATTTGATAAATATTGTATAAAATTCAAAAAAATATAAAAATTTTCCTTTAAATTGACTTATAGATATGATAGAATAAAAAAAGGAAAGGTTTAACAGAAAATCAAAAGTTTTTCTGTGCAGGAAGGGGATAACAGATGGCAACATTACTTGAAAAAACAAGAAAAATAAATAAACTTTTACAAAAAGCAGAAGTGGTAGAATACGATAGCATTTCCCGTGTACTTAGCAATGTTATAGAAGCAAATGTATATATTGTTAGCAAAACAGGGAAAATCTATGGATATGCCTTCCTTGATGATTTTGAATGTGATACAATGATTGACAAAATCGTAAGCCAAGGAGAATTTCCAAAACACTATGTTAATTGGCTCTTAAAAATGGATAGCACATCTTCTAATATTCCACAAAAAGAAATTTGTGCTTTTGATGATAATAGCGAATGTTTAGTAGAAGGCAAAATTACAACTATTGTACCTATTTATGGCGTTGGTGAACGTATTGGTACATTAGTATTAGCTAAATTTAATGAAGAATTCACAGACGATGATTTATTATTAGCTGAATATGGTGCCACTGTTGTAGGTATGGAAATTTTACGTGATAATTCTCAAAAAATTGAAGTTGAAGCACGTAAAAAAGCTACTGTACAGATTGCTTTAGCAACACTTTCTTATTCTGAAATTGAAGCAGCTGTAAATATTTTAAGTGAATTAAATGGTACTGAAGGTTTACTCGTTGCATCTAAAATTGCTGACCGTGTAGGTATTACTCGTTCTGTAATTGTTAATGCACTTCGTAAATTTGAGTCCGCTGGTGTAATTGAATCTAAATCTCTTGGTATGAAAGGTACTTATATTAGAGTATTAAATGAACACTTATTAGATGAAATTCAAAAATTAAAAAGATAATAATCTTCAAGAACGATGTTGATAAAAACATCGTTCTTTTTATATGAAAGCATGATAATTTATTATTGTGTTTACAAAAAAATTATGATATAATGCTTAACGGTGTAAAAAAACGCACACATTCCGATTTTGTACTGTGTCCTAGTTAGATATACCTTATTGGTACGCTGATAAGAATATCTAAAAGGGTTAAAACAAAGCTAAAGAATGTGGAGGAAAAAATAACAGGAGGTGCACCATCATGGCAGTTATTTCCATGAAACAATTATTAGAAGCAGGCGTTCATTTCGGTCATCAGACTAGACGTTGGAACCCTAAAATGGCTCCATACATTTTCACAGAACGCAATGGTATTTACATTATCGATTTACAGAAAACTGTAAAAAAAGTTGACGAAGCTTATGATTTCTTACGTAGCGTTGCTGAAGAAGGCAAAAGCATTCTTTTCGTAGGTACTAAAAAACAGGCTCAAGAAGCTGTTAAAGAAGAAGCTTTAAAATCCGGTATGTTCTATGTTAACGAAAGATGGCTCGGTGGTATGATGACTAACTTCGCTACTATCCGTAAAAGCATCAATCGTTTAAAAGAACTTGAAGCTATGGAAGAAGATGGAACTTTTGAAGTTCTTAGCAAAAAAGAAGTTCTTGCTTTAAAACGTGAACAAGAAAAACTTGAAAAATCTCTTGGCGGTATTAAAGACATGGAAGAATTACCAGGCGCTTTATTTATCGTTGACCCACGTAAAGAAAGAATTGCTGTAGCAGAAGCTAAAAAACTTAACATTCCAATCGTTGCAATCGTTGATACAAACTGCGATCCAGACGAAATTGACTATGTAATTCCTGGTAACGATGACGCTATCCGTGCTGTTAAACTTTTAACTTCCCGTATGGCTGACGCTGTTATCGAAGGTCGTCAAGGTGAAGCTGGCGAAGTAGTAGAAGAAGTTGCTACTAGCGAAGACGCTGAATAATTTTAGTTAATTTTAAATTTATATAACAATTAAAAAGGTAAGGGCCCAAACCCTTGCCTTTTATTGACTAAGGAGGAAATATTAATGGCTATTACTGCAGCATTAGTAAAAGAATTACGTGAAAAAACTGGTGCAGGTATGATGGACTGTAAAAAAGCTCTTTCTGCAACTGACGGTGATATGGACAAAGCAATTGACTTTTTAAGAGAAAAAGGTCTTGCTTCCGCAGCTAAAAAAGCTGGTCGTGTAGCAGCTGAAGGTGTTGTAACATCTTATATTCATGCTGGTGGACGTATCGGTGTATTAGTAGAAGTTAACTGCGAAACTGACTTCGTTGCTGGTACTCCTGAATTCCAGGATTTCGCTCGTGATATTGCTATGCAGATTGCTGCTGCTAACCCAACTTGCGTACGTCGTGAAGAAGTAGATCCAGCAGCTATCGAACATGAACGTCAAGTTCTTCGTGAACAAGCTATTAATGAAGGCAAACCTGAAAAAATCGTTGAAAGAATGGTTGAAGGTCGTCTCGAAAAATATTATAAAGAAGTATGTCTTTTAGATCAGCCATACATTAAAGATCCAGATGTTACAATTTCTGACCTTGTAAAAGGCAAAATTGCTAAAATCGGTGAAAATATCTCCATTCGTCGTTTCGTAAGATATCAACTTGGTGAAGGTATTGAAAAGAAAGCTGATAACTTTGTAGAAGAAGTTATGGCAGCTGTTAAATAATTTCATTATGAAATACAAAGAGAGAACACTTCGGTGTTCTCTTTTTTGTAATAAGATAAAATTAGTATAAAAATTAGATATAGAAAAAAATTATAATGTCTACCGTTTGCCATAGATATATGATAAAATAAGAAAAGATATTATGCAGGTTGATAATTATAAGTTTTTATGGAGGTTTTATTGTGGCTGATATTAAATATAAACGTATAGTTTTCAAATTAAGTGGTGAATCTTTAGCTGGTGAACAGCGTTTTGGTATTAATCCAGAAGTTGTTGAATCTATCGCTAAACAAATTAAAAAAGTACGTGAGTATGGTATTGAAGTAGCTATCGTTGTAGGTGGCGGAAATATTTGGCGTGGTCTTGCTGGTAGCAATAAAGGTATGGATAGAGCTACAGCAGATTATATGGGTATGCTTGCTACAGTGATGAATGCTTTAGCACTTCAAGATGCTTTAGAAGGTATGGGCGTTGACAGCCGTGTTCAATCTGCTATTGAAATGCGTCAAGTTGCTGAACCTTATATTCGTCGTAAAGCAATTCGTCATTTAGAAAAAGGCAGAGTTGTTATCTTCGGTGCTGGTACAGGTAACCCTTATTTCTCCACAGATACAACTGCTGCTCTTCGTGCTGCTGAAATTGAAGCTGAAGTTATTTTAATGGGCAAAAAGAATACAGATGGTGTATATGATTCCGATCCTAATAAAAATCCTGAAGCTAAGAAATTCGATAGCCTTGAATATTTAGAAGTATTAAATCGTGGACTTGCAGTAATGGATTCTACAGCAACAAGTCTTTGCATGGATAATAAAATTCCTTTAGTAGTATTTAATATAGATAATCATGAAAATATTTTAAAAGCTGCTTTAGGCGAAAATATTGGAACAACTGTTGGAGGTAATGATTAATGATTAAAGAAGTAATAGCTAAAAATGAAGAGCGTATGAAAAAAACTTTAAGTGCAGCAAAATCTGAATTTGCTTCTCTTCGTGCAGGTCGTGCAACTCCTGCATTATTAGATAAAGTAATGGTAGAATATTACGGTTCTTTAGTACCAGTAAATCAGGTAGGTAATATCTCCGTTCCTGAACCTCGTATGATTTTAATTCAACCATGGGAAAAACCAATGCTTCATGAAATTGAAAAAGCAATTACAAGATCTGACCTTGGTCTTAGCCCAAATAATGATGGTACAGTAATTCGTTTAAATATACCTCAGCTTACTGAAGAACGTCGTACTGACCTTGTAAAAACATTGAATAAACGTGCAGAAGAATCTAAAGTATCTGTTCGTAATATTCGCCGTGATGCTAATGAAGCTATTAAAAAATTAGAAAAAGCAAAATCTATCACAGAAGATGATGCTAAAAAAGCTCAAGAAGATATTCAAAAAATTGTAGATAAATATATTAAAGAAATCGATATTGCTAGAGCGGAAAAAGAAAAAGAAATAATGGAAGTTTGATTGTATGGAATATTTAGGATTGCCAGCTGTTGAGGCTATAGAGCGATTAAATTCTAGAAATATAAAATTTAAAATGAACTATACTGTGCCAATGAGAGGCTATTTTAAAGTTGATGATAGTAAACTATATATTGTCAGAGTAAAAGTTTTAGATGATAATGTATTAGAGCTTACAGCTGCTGCCAAGATGCGAAAGGAGGTGTAATAGATGGCTTATAAAATTACTGATGATTGCATTTCTTGCGGTGCTTGCGCAGGTACTTGCCCTGTAGGCGCTATTTCTGAAGGTGAAAACCATTATGAAATTGATGCAGATATGTGTGTAGAATGTGGTGCATGTCAAGCTGGTTGTCCAGCAGGTGCTATTGAAGCATAATTGTTTTATTAGCAATAAGCACTGGAAAGGCCCCTCTAAAGAGGGGCTTATTTCTTATATTTTATGTGGAAGGGGCTTCTAGTATGCTCAAAAAAATATTTTCTTCTAAAAAAGAAAAAAGAGATATTTCTATAGATAAACAATTAGATTTAAATAAATTACCACAACATGTTGGTATAATTATGGATGGAAATGGTCGCTGGGCTACTGGAAAGGGTTTAATTAGAACATCTGGACATAAAGCTGGCGTAAAAACACTAAAAAAAATTCTTAAAACTTGTATAAAATATAATATACCTATTTTAACAGTATATGCATTTTCTACTGAAAATTGGAAAAGACCAATGACAGAAGTTAATTTTCTGATGAATTTATTTTCTAGTTTTTTAGCAGAACAAATTGATGAAATGTGTGAAGATAATGTACGTATTCACTTTATTGGAAGAGTTGATGAATTACCAGGTAATTTACCAAATGAATTACATGCAGCAGAAGAACGCACTAAAAATAATACTGGTGTAAGATTTAATGTTGCTGTAAATTATGGTGGTAGAGATGAGATTGTAACAGCAGTAAAAAATATAGCTAGTGAAGTACAATCAGGTGATTTATCTATTGATAAAATTGATGATAAAGTGATTGACGATAATTTATATACAAAAGATTTGCCACCTGTAGATTTGATGATTAGAACAAGTGGCGATATACGATTGAGTAATTTCTTATTATGGCAGGCAGCGTATGCTGAATTTTGGTTTACAAAGACAAATTGGCCAGATTTTTCTTCTGAAGAATTTCTTCAAGCAATTGTTGATTTTCAAAAGAGAGATAGAAGATTTGGTGGTTTAAGTAGCAAATAATTATATTTAGGGCGGTGGAAGATTTTGCTAACGCGAATTATCAGTGGAATTATTGGTATGATAATAGCTACAGGTGTAATTCAAATAGGGGGTTCATTATTTATAGCAGTTTCTATATTACTTGCTTGTCTTGCTTGGCGAGAATATGTAAATGCTTTTGCCCATAAGAATTATAATATACCATTGTTTTGGGGCTTATTGATTATTTGTTTTATGGTGTTAAGTGGATATATGGCTAATAATATTGTATTTGGTATTGTAGTAGCTATATTTGTTTCCTTAATGAATATGATATTTAATCATAAGTGTTTTTCTGTGTTAGATGGTTGCATTACCTTAGCAGGAACAATGTATATAGCTATTCCTTTTTATCATTTAATAATGCTTAGAATGATTGAGAATTCAACTATTTTAGCGACAAATAGTCTTTTAGGAGAATTTTCTGTAGGTTGTATTTTAATATGGCTTACTTTTATTGGTACATGGGCTAGTGATAGCTTTGCTTATTTTGTAGGTTGCAGTATAGGTAAACATCGTTTATGTCCAGAAATCAGTCCTAAAAAAAGCGTTGAAGGTTTTGTTGGCGGAATTTTAGGTTCAATGATATGTGTAGGTCTTTTAGGCAATTATTTTAATTTTGATATGATGATTATGTTATTAATGGGTGCATTGATAGCAATTATTGGTACATTTGGCGATTTAGTAGAGTCTTGTATTAAAAGATTTGTAGGTATCAAAGATTCAGGTACTTTAATTCCAGGTCATGGTGGCGTGTTAGATAGATTTGATAGTTTATTATTTACAGCACCGCTCGTTTATTATATAGCAATATTTTTATTAGATATTTAAGGTAAAGGAATATAACATAATGAAAAAAATTGCAGTATTAGGTTCAACAGGTTCAATTGGAACTCAAACTTTAGATGTAGTTAGAAATCATAGTGATTTCTTAAAAATTGAAGTTTTAGCCGCTAATAATAATGATGAATTATTAGAACAACAAATAAATGAATTTAAACCAGCTATGGCGATTTTGCATAATAAAGAAGCTTATGAAAAATTGAAAGCTCGTTATGTAGGAGAAACTAAATTATATTATGGTGAAGAAGGATTAATTGAAGGGGCTACTACAGATAAAATTGATACAGTAGTTACTTCATTAATGGGTTTTGCAGGTCTTCGTCCAACTATGAGAGCCATTGAAGCTGGTAAAAATATCGCACTAGCTAATAAGGAAACTTTAGTAGTAGCTGGTGATTTAGTCATGAAAAAAGCTCGTGAAAAACAGATTGATATCATGCCGATTGATAGTGAACATGGAGCATTATTTCAATGTTTACATGGCGAAGATATGAATAAAGTTGACAAATTATTAGTTACTGCTTCTGGCGGTCCTTTTAGAGGTAAGAAAATAGAAGATTTAAAAAATGTTTCAGTAAAACAGTGCTTAAGTCATCCAACATGGAAAATGGGACGTAAGATTACTATTGATAGCGCATCTTTGATGAATAAAGGCTTAGAAGTAATTGAAGCAAAACAATTATATAATGTGGATTATGATAAAATTCAGGTAGTAGTTCACCCACAAAGTATTATTCATTCTATGGTGCAATATGTGGACGGATCAGTTATTGCTCAATTAGGTTCAACTGATATGAGACTTCCTATACAGTATGCACTTACTTATCCAGAAAGAATGGTTTGTCCTGCTGAAAAATTAGATTTTTGGCAAATGAAAGATTTAACTTTTGAAAAGCCGGATACTGACACATTTAGAGGGCTTGCTTTGGCATATGAAGCTGGGAAAATAGGCGGTTCTATGCCTTGTGTAATGAATGCTGCCAATGAAATTGCTGTAGAAGCTTTTTTAAATGAACAGATTAGTTTCTTAGATATTTATGATATAATAGAAGAAGCTATGCAATCTCATATAACTTTGGTAGAACCAGAACTTGAAGATTTATTTGAAATTGATAGCAATATTCGCAAGCAAGTAAAGGAGAAGATTTATAAGTGTTAATCAGTGCAATTGCTATTGTATTTGTCTTTGGTTTGCTAGTATTGGTTCATGAATTTGGACATTTTATTACTGCAAAAAAAACTGGTATGCGTGTAGATGAATTTGCAATTGGTTTTGGTCCTAAATTAGTAAGTACAAAAAAAGGGGAAACCGTATATTCTATAAGAGCTATTCCTCTTGGTGGTTTTAATAAAATTGCAGGAATGGAAAAAGGCATGGATGAAGATGCAGGCGATAGAGCGTATTGGGCTCGTCCTGTATGGGCTAGAATGATTGTAATTTTAGCTGGTTCTATAATGAACTTTATTTTACCTTTTTTGATTTTTGCAGGAGTTTTTTTCTTTAATGGTATACAAACTCCATCAAATGCTCCAGTTTTAGGGCAAGTTATTTCTGGAGAAGCAGCAAGTCAAGCTGGCTTAAAAGATGGAGATAAAATTTTAAGCGTAAATGGAGAACAAATTACTTCATGGACAAATTTTGTACAGAAAGTGCAAAATGCTGATGGAAAAATTTTAAAAATAGAATTTATCCGTGATAATGAACAGATGGCTACTTCTGTTGTGCCAAAATATGATGAACAAGCTAAGCGTGCTTTGATTGGGGTAACTGCTCCAGTTGATGTAAAAAGTGTAGGCTTTGGTGAATCAATTGCTTTAGCATTTGCTACAGTAGTAAATATTATTTACCAAATGTATAGTGGTCTTATTGGCATGATAACAGGTAGTGTTAGTGCAGAATTATCTGGTCCAGTGGGTGTAGCTCAAATGACTAGTCAAGCTGCACATTTAGGTTTAGTTCCATTATTACAATTTGCTGCATTATTGAGCTTGAACTTAGGAGTAATAAATTTATTGCCAATTCCTGCTTTAGATGGTGGACATTTTGTAGTCTTATTAGTAGAGGCAATTCGTGGTAAGGCTATTGAAGCTAAATATGTGAGAGTAGTGCAAATGGCAGGTATAATTTTATTATTATCCTTGATGTTCTTCGCTACAGCTCAAGATGTTGGTCGTTTATTTGGCTAAGAGTTAATAAATACAACATAAAAAGGTGTTGGATATAATGATAAAAAGAAAAATGACACGACAAATCAGTATTGGTGATGTGAAAATTGGTGGTGGTGCACCGATTTCTGTGCAATCTATGACTAATACTAAAACAACAGATACAAATGCTACAGTAGCACAGATAAAAGCATTAGTAGATGCTGGTTGTGATATCGTTCGTGTAGCTGTACCTGATATGTCAGCAGCTGAAAATATTTACAATATTAAAAGTCAAGTCGATGTACCTTTAGTTGCAGATATTCATTTTGATTATCGTCTAGCTTTAAAAGCTATAGAACAAGGTATAGATGCACTTCGTATTAATCCTGGGAATATTGGCGATGAAGAGCGTGTAAAAGCAGTAGTTGAAGCTGCAAAAACAAAAAACATTCCTATACGCATAGGTGTTAATGCAGGTTCACTTGATAAAAAATTGTTGGCAAAATATGGTAAAGTAACAGCAGAAGCGTTAGTTGAAAGTGCTTTAGAGCATATAAGAATTCTAGAAAAATTAAATTTCTATGATATTAAAATTTCACTAAAAGCACATGATGTACCATTGACGCTAGATGCTTATCGCTTGATGAGTGAAACAGTGGATTATCCACTTCATTTAGGCATAACAGAAGCAGGTACTGTAAATACAGGAATTATTAAATCCGCTGTAGGTATAGGTGCTTTACTTGCTGAAGGCATAGGCGATACATTCCGCATTTCTTTGACTGGTGATCCTGTAAATGAAGTAAAAGTAGCAAATGAAATTTTAAAAGCATTAGGTCTTAAAGAATATGGACCTACACTTATTTCATGTCCTACTTGTGGTCGTTGTAATATTGATTTACCAAGTATTGCTGAAAAAGTAGAACAAAGATTGTCAGGAATAACTAAACCAATTAAAGTTGCTGTTATGGGTTGTGTTGTAAATGGCCCAGGTGAAGCTCGTGATGCTGATATTGGTATCGCTGGCGGTAAAGGTGAAGGATTAGTCTTCCGTAAAGGTGAAGTTATAAATAAAGTACCTGAAGATAAATTAGTAGATGCTTTATTTGAAGAATTAGATAAACTTATAAAATAAAAAAGAAGCTGTAATAAAATTTTAGTTTTTAATTTTATTACAGCTTTTTTAGTGGCAAAGAAGATAATGAACATTTTTATTTTAGCTAAAGTATGATAGAATATATAAGTTAATTAATATTGAAAAGGGTTTTTCCCATATATTTTAGGAGGAATTTATAGTGCGTACATCTAAACTTTATGCGCCTACATTGCGTCAGACTCCAGCAGAAGCTGAAGTACCTAGTCATCAGCTAATGCTTAGAGCTGGTTTTATTCGTAAAGTAGCAGGTGGGGTTTATACATATTTGCCTCTTGCTTGGCGTACTTTACGCAAAATAGAACAAATTATTCGTGAAGAAATGGAAGCTAAAGACGGTCAAGAATTAGCTCTTCCAATTGTACAACCTGCTGAACTTTGGAAAGAAACTGGTCGTTGGGAAGTTTTTGGCGAAGAAATGTTCCGTTTAGTGGACAGACATAATCGTGAATTCTGCCTTGGACCAACACATGAAGAAATTATTACAGATTTAGTACGTAATGAAGTACGTTCTTATAAACAATTACCATTATTGTTATATCAAATTCAAAATAAATATCGTGATGAAATTCGTCCTCGTTTTGGTCTTATGCGTGGTCGTGAATTTATAATGAAAGATGCTTATTCTTTTGATAAAGATGAAGCAGGACTTGATAAATCTTATAAAGATATGTATGATGCATATACAAATATCTTTAATCGTTGTGGTCTTACATTCCGCCCTGTAGAAGCTGATGGTGGCGCTATTGGTAATGCTACAACACATGAATTCACTGTATTAGCTGAAACAGGTGAATCTGATATTGTTTACTGTGAAAAATGCGATTATGCAGCAAACGCTGAAAAATCCGAATTAAAACCAATTATTGTACCAGATGAAGAAGAATTACCACTTGAAAAAGTAAATACTCCTGGTACAAAAACTATTGAAGCTGTAGCTGAATTTTTAAATACTCCAATTGAAAAAAATATCAAAGCTGTTATTTTCCAAAATGAAAAAGACCAAGTAATCTGTGCATTTGTTCGTGGTGACCATGAAGTAAATGATGTAAAATTACAAAATATTACAGGAGCAATCACATTAAAAATGGCAGAAGAGTCTGCTATTCGCGCTATTGGTGGTGTGCCTGGTTTCATGAGTCCAATCGGTCTTAGCAAAGATGCAATTGTAGTTGTTGATGCTACAGTAATGGAAATGCATAATGCTGTTTGCGGTGCAAATGAAGAAGATTGCCACTATAAAAATGCTAATCCAAAACGCGATTTTGGTGATGTAATCGTAGCTGATATTCGCCTTATTGCAGAAGGAGATCCATGTCCTCATTGTGGTGCTCCAGTAAAAATGACTCATGGTATCGAAGTAGGACAAGTATTTAAACTTGGTATAAAATACAGTAAAGCACTCGGTGCTACTTTCCTTGATGAAAATGGTAAAGAAAAACCATTGATCATGGGTTGCTATGGTATCGGTGTTAGCCGTACAATGGCAGCTGCTATTGAACAATTCCATGATGATAATGGTATTATTTGGCCTGCATCTATTGCACCATTTGAAGTGGTTATTGTACCTATCAATGCTAAAGATGAAGCTCAAATGCAGATTGCAGAAAAACTTTATGCTGATATGAAAAATGCTGGTATAGATGTACTTTTAGATGATAGAAAAGACAGAGCTGGCGTAAAATTCAAAGATGCTGATTTAATTGGCTATCCAGTACGTATTACTGTAAGCCCTAAACTTTTAGATGCTAATGAAGTAGAAATTAAAGTTCGCCGTGATGGTGCTACTTCTAATGTAAAAGTTGATGATTGTGCACAAATAGTAAAAGATATGCTTAAAAATCTATAATAGATTTTAAGTACGATATTATATAAAAAAGCACCTTAAAAGTTAGATTGTTTTTGACTTTTAAGGTGCTTTTGTTATTTTGATTATTTTTGAACTAATTTTGTTAAATAATCAGTTATTTCTTGCCAAAGATTAGGATTTGTATCTAAGACTTTGCGTAATCGTTGAGGATATTTGCCATTTTTTTGATAAATTTCAATGATAAATTTTATAGCACAAATTAATTGTTCTTTATTTAAAGCAATATCGATATGTTGACCATATACAGGGCTATTTCCTAACAATCCACCGATATATATTTCAAATTTATGTGGATTTTTAAATGATGGCATTATGCCAATATCTTGAGATTTTGCTTTGCCTAAGCTATTGATACAGCCAAATACACCAATTTTTAATTTTTTAGGTACGATTTGACCATAAAATAAATCATCTAATTCTGTTGCCAAAGCATGTACATCATATAAACCTTTAGTGCAAGTAGTACCTTTACAGCTAACGATAGCTCTAACTGTAGTCCCTGTACCACCTAAGCGCAGATTGTGTGCTTTTATTTTAGCTAACATGCTCTCAATATTATCTGGGGAAATTTGTTCAATTTCTATAGTACCTCTAGATGTGGCAGTAATTTTACCATTGCCATATGTTGAAGCAACTTGGGCGATAGCTATTAATTCTTGAGCTGAAAATTCGCCACAATTACCTACAATTCTAGCTGTATAGAAATTATTTTTTTGATGGATTATACCTGCTGGTATCATTTTATTTCTCCTTTGTATTTACATATTGTTTAGTTTTTACCAATATTTACCCATTCAACAGCTTTAGAATATTTTTCAAGTTCAGGAATACTAAGTTCAATAGCACTATTTCTGCTACCACAAGCAGGATAGACTTTATCAAAGCGTTTTAAAGATTCATCAAGATATACTTTTACGCCATCTTTAGGAGCAAATGGACAAACTCCACCGATAGGAAAGCCAGTCATAGGTTCAACTTCATCAGCTTTGAGCATAGTAGCTTTTTTGTGAAATTTTTCTTTGAATTTATGGTTATCAATTCGCATATCACCAGCCATGACTACAAGAATAGCATCTTCATTTAATTTAAAAGACATAGTTTTGGCAATATGAGCTTCTTGGCAATTTAAAGCTTTAGCAGCTTCAGTTACTGTAGCACTAGAAACAGGAAATTCCATAATTTTATCTTCCATATTAAATTGTTTGAAATATGATTTTACTTTTTCTATGGACATAAAGACAGCTCCTTTTAAAAATAAAAGCCACTAACAAAAGTCAGTGGCTTTATTTTATAATATATTATTTTGCTTCGATAGCAGCATTTAAATCTTCGATGAGTTTATCGATATCGATGCCATGAGCGCCTGCACCTTGTTCGATGTTTTCAAAGTGAGCAGCAGCACAACCGAGGCAACCCATACCAGCGTTTACGAATACTTCTACAGTTTCAGGATATTGGCTAACAACTTCCATAATACCCATTTCTTTAGTTATAGTCATGAAAAATATCTCCTTTATTTATGATTTATAGTGAAATTTGATAATTAATTTTATTCACATGGGAATTATATCATATTTTTTTTAGTTTTGGTATAAGTAAATAATATTTTTGTAAATAATCATAGAAAAATGATATGAATTTATTTTAAATTATTTTTTATAAAGATTTTTCTCTGAATATAAAAAAATACTATAAGTATATTTTATAAATATTATTTTTAGTGAAAAATAATAAAGATAGATAATTGATAAATTTTTTAGATAGCAGTACAATAAGACATTATGAAAAATAAAAAATGTGTTATGGGGATAAAGAGGGAGATTTTATGGAATTTGTAGCTTTTTATTTAGGTGATATCAATATTTATTGGTATGGCTTAATAATTGTCTTTGCATTATTAATAGGCTTAGGTATAAGTAAAATAATGTTTAAATTATATGGTGAAAAATTCAGCCCCATGTGGGATTTATTGATTTTTATAATTCCTGTGAGTTTGATATGTGCTAGAATTTTTTATGTAATTATACATTTGGATGCATATATGTCAAATATAAGTCAAATTTTTTGTATTTGGCAAGGTGGTCTATCTATTTATGGAGCATTATTGGGTTTTCTAGCAACAAGTATAGTTTTTTTGCGCAAATATGGTTATAATTTATGGTTGTGGTTTGATTTGATGATGCCTTCAATTTTATTTGGTTTGATTATTTTGCAATTGGCAAACTTTATGATGCAATTTTCATTGGGAACTCCGCTAGGTTTAGATATTCCTAATGACCATAGTTTAGCTGAATATGTAGAATATAGGTATCGTCCAACAGGTTTTGAAGCATATCAATATTTTCAGCCAGTAGCTTTATATCAGGCTTTTGCTTATAGTATAGTATTTATGATTTCTGTCTTATGTTTACTTATAAATAGAAAATATAAATTTTTAGCTGAAGGCACAGTTTTTTTATTTAGTGTTATTTTGATGGCTATTATTAGATTTGGTATTGGCTTTATGTATTTTAGTGTTAATAAAGATATGTTATTATATCCAATGCAGTGGATAGCATTGACTGTGATGATAGCAACTGTATTTATATATGTAGTAAAACGTTTTCAACATAATTGAGTGTTTATTTTAAGATGAAAGAGAGAAGATAGGTGTGTTTAAACAAAAAATATATACAAAAATAATATTATTTATTATGCTAGTTTGTTTGCCTTTAGTTTTATCAAGTCCTAAAGTAATGCCTGTATCAGCAGCAGAAAATGAAGAAGATATTCCAATTACTATATTAAATTATCATAAGGTTGATAATATGAATATAGCTTTATCAGTATTACCGGAAGATTTTGACCGACAAATGGCTTATTTAAAAGAAAATGGTTATAATACCATAAATACTGACCAATTATACGATTATATGGTAAATGGAGCAGAGCTTCCAGAAAATCCTATCATGATTACTTTTGATGATGGTTATGAAGATAATTACCAAAATGCGTATCCAATTTTGAAAAAATATGGTTTTACAGGTACTATTTTTGTAATTACAGATTTTGTTAGCAATCAACCTAATTATTTAACTTGGGAGCAAATAAAAGAAATGAAAGCAAATGGCATGGATTTTCAATCCCATACAGCTAGTCATAAATCTATGACAGAGCTTACAGAAGCGCAGTTAAAAGATGAACTTACAAAATCTAAACAAACATTAGATACGCAATTAAATCAAGATACAAAATTTATGGCTTATCCTACAGGCACATATAATTTATATATTGCTAAATTAGTTAATGACGCAGGTTATCGTGGCGCATTTACGATAAAATATGGTAATGTGGATAGAGCAAGTAATATTTATGCTTTAGAAAGAGTACCTATTTTCCATACAGAAAATACATTTTTATCTTTTTATGAACGCATGCATTATGTACCAGTATTTGAACGATTGGGTTGGTATAAGAGTTAATCGAATTTGCTATTGAAATAAATTTTGATGACTGTTACAATTATACTTGTATAAATATGATTATTTTATAAAATGAGAGGGGTTTCATTGGTGGAATTTGAACATATTAGTGTTCTACCAGAAGAAGTAATAGCAGGGCTTGCTATTAAACCTGATGGTATATATGTGGATTGTACTTTAGGTGGAGCAGGTCATTCATCAAGAATTGCAAGTCAATTAAATGAAAATGGTCATTTAATTGGTATTGACCAAGATGAAGATGCTATAAAAGTCGCAACTGAGAGATTAAAACAATATCAATGTAAAATAGATATTGTGCATACTAATTTTAAAAATTTAGAAGCCATATTAAATGATTTAAATATAGAATATATTGATGGAATTTTATTTGATTTAGGTGTTTCCTCATATCAATTAGATGAAGCAGATAGAGGTTTTTCTTATATGCAAGATGCACCACTTGATATGCGCATGGATAAAACACAAGATTTTTCTGCATATAATGTGGTTAATGAATATGATGAGGAACAATTAAATCATATTTTTAAAACATATGGTGAAGAACGTTGGAGCAAACGTATAGCTGAGTTTATTGTAAAATATCGTCAAGAAAAGAAAATAGAAACTACAGGCGAATTAGTAGATATTATTCGCCGTGCTATACCAGCCGCTGTGCGAAAAAAAGCAACGGGTCATCCAGCAAAACGCATTTTTCAGGCTATTCGTATAGAAGTAAATAATGAATTAGGAATTTTAGAAAATACTTTTAAAACAGCAGTAAAACATTTAAATAAGGGTGGAAAAATAGCAGTAATAACTTTTCACTCTTTAGAAGATCGCATAACAAAGAATGTTTTTAAAGAGTTATCTCGTGGGTGCATTTGTCCACCGCATTTACCAATTTGTGTATGTAATCATAAGCCTGAGATAAAGCTTTGCAGTAAAGCTATAAAGCCATCAAAATATGAGATGGACGATAATTCACGTTCTAAAAGTGCAAAATTAAGAGTAGCAGAGAAGTTATAATCTTAGGAGGATTTTATTATGTTAGCGCAACGCAAAATTGCTTATGACGAAAGTCAAAAAAATTATAAACAGATGAAAACTAAAAAATTAGTAAAAGTAGAACAGGCAAAAAATGTAAATGTAAATAATGCGTTGCGTTCAAGATGTATTATTTTATTTGTGATTGTTGTAGCTTTAGCAGGATTTTTTATATTGCGTAGTGGTGCAGCTGCTAGCAATGCTTATTATTTAAATCAATTAAAAAATCAATCTACAGTATTAGAAGCAGAAAATTCTCGTCTTCATTTAGAAATAGCACATTTAAAATCACCAGAAAGAATACAATCTATTGCTACACAAGAATTAGGAATGATAGTACCGGATAAGTTTTTCTTCTCAACTAAAAATTGATTATCAATTAAGCCATAAATTTCTTAAACAAATTTTTATTTTAAGATTTTATGGCTTAATTTTTTGTAGTATACATATATAAATAAGTGAGCTATAATATAGTTTGATTTTAGATTGCTAAAAGATATAAAAAGCAAATTCAGGAGGGTTTCCAATGACCATTGAACAACTAGTGTCAGTATTAAATAATGTAGAAGTAAAAGGAGATGTGAATAAAGAAATTGAGTTTATAACTCATGATTCACGTCGTGTGAGAAAAAACACTTTATTCGTATGTATCTGTGGTACTAGGGTAGATGGTAATAAATTTATTCCTCAAGCTATAGAAGCTGGAGCTTGTGCGATTATGACTGAAAAAGATGTAGAAGTTCCTGCAGATATTACAGTTATAAAAGTGCCAAATATGCGTGAAGCAATGGAACTTGCTGTACCATATTTTTATGATTATCCAGGTAAAAAAATGCGTATGATTGGTGTTACAGGAACAAACGGTAAAACAAGTAGCACATATATGCTTCGCGATATTTTGCGTAAAGCTGGTTACAAAGTTGGTGTTATTGGCACAATTAAAATCATGATTGAAGATGAAGAAATGCCAATTCACAATACAACACCAGATGTGATTGACCTTCAAGAAATCTTAGATAAGATGTATAAGCAAAATATCGATTATGTAGTTATGGAAGTATCTTCACATGCTTTAGATATGAATCGTATAGCAGGTTGTGAATATGATACTGCAATGTTTACAAATCTTACTCAAGACCATTTAGATTATCATAAAACTATGGAAAATTATGCCTTAGCTAAGGCAAAATTATTTGATAGTTTATCTGCACCAAATTTAGTAAAAACTAATAAAAATGCCGTAATTAAATTAGATGATGAACTTGGCAGTAAAACAATGATTGAGCATACAAAATGCAATTTAATAACTTATGGTATTAAAAATGATGCTGTATTAAAAGCTGAAAATGTAGAAATAAAAGCATCTGGTGCTTCTTTTGATGTAAAATACAAAGATGATTGTGTTCATTTTGATTTAAAAGTTACAGGTATGTTCAATGTTTATAATATTTTAGGTGTAATTGGCGTAGCTTTAGCTGAAAAAATTTCTTTTGATATAATCAAAGAAACTCTTGAAGCATTTGAAGCTGTAGCAGGACGCTTTGAACTTGTACGTCAAGGTCAAGATTTCAGTGTAATTGTCGATTATGCACATACTCCAGATGGGTTAGAAAACGTTTTAAAAACAGCACGTGAAATCGCTAAAAAACGTTTGATTGTAGTATTTGGCTGTGGCGGTGATCGTGATAGAACAAAACGTCCTATTATGGGTCGTATTGCAGCACAGCTTGCTGATGTGGTAATTGCAACTTCTGATAATCCAAGAACAGAAGATCCAGAATTTATTTTATCTGAAGTAGAAGCTGGTGTACTTCCTGCACTTCATGGCAATTTCCATGAAAAAATCACAGATAGAAAAACTGCTATTTTCAGAGCTATTGAACTTGCGCAAAAAGATGATATCGTACTTATTGCGGGTAAAGGTCATGAAAATTATCAGATTTTGAAAACAGGAACTATTCATTTTGATGATAAAGAAGTAGCTATTGAAGCAATTAGGGGGAAGATTAATGGCTAATTATCAATTTTCATTAACACAAGTAATGCAAGCTACAAATGCTATTTTAAAAAAATTGACTTCAGCTTCAGTTTTTGGCGGTGTAACAACTGATACTAGAAAAATTGAAGAAGGAATGTTATTTATTGCCTTAAAAGGTGAAAATTTTGATGGGCATGATTTTATTGCTGATGCTGCTAAAAAAGGAGCAATTGGGGCTATTGTAAATAAAGATTATGATATTTCCTTGATTGAAGATATTGATATAGATATTTTAGCTGTAGATGATACATTAAAAGCATATCAAGATTTAGCTCATTTTTGGCGCAAGAAATTCAATATTCCTGTAATAGCAATAACTGGTTCTAATGGTAAAACTACTACAAAAGATTTAACAGCTGCTGTATTATCAGGAAAATACAATGTATTGAAAACACAAGCTAATTTTAATAATGAAATTGGACTTCCTATGACTTTATTGCAATTAGATGGAAGTTATGATGTAGCTGTCGTAGAAATGGGTATGCGAGGATTAGGTCAAATTAAAGAATTGACTGATATCGCTAAACCTACAATGGGTGTAATCACTAATGTAGGTGAAACTCATATGGAACTTTTAGGCTCTATGGAAAATATAGCTAAAGCTAAAGGTGAAATGGCACAAGCTATTGAAATCAATGGAAATATCATTTTAAATGCTGATGATGAATTTGTTTCTAAAATGAATAGATTGACAAAAGCTCACGCATTTTATTTTGGTATCAATCATGCAGGCGATATCAAGGCTTTTGATATCAAAACTGTAAATGATGGCAAAACAGAATTTGATGCAATTGTTGGCGATAAAGTAGCTCATTTCACATTAAATATGATAGGCATACACAATGTTTATAATTGTTTAGCTGCTTTAGCTGTAGGTTATGCTTGTGGACTTACTGTTGAAGAAATGCAAAAAGGATTAGCTACATTTAAACCAACTGCTATGCGTTTTGAATATAAAAGATTAGCTGATTTTAATTTAATAAATGATGCATATAATGCAAGTCCAATGTCTACAAAAGCAGCTTTAGAAAATTTAACTAAAGTAGCTAAGAAACGTAAAATTTTAGTAATGGGTGATATGTTTGAATTGGGTAGTGTAGAACAAAAAGCTCATGAAGATATTGGTTTATTAGCTGGTAAATTAGGTGTGGATATTGTAATCACTAGAGGTACATTGACAAAATTCACAGCGGAAGCTGCAAAAAAAGCAGGGGTAGCAAAAGTTTTTGAATGTGCAAGTCATGAAGAAGCAGTAGATGTATTGAAAAAAGAATTACAAAAAGAAGATACTGTTTTATTTAAGGGCTCTCATGGTATGCATATGGAAAAAATAATTGAGTTATTGGAGAAAGAATATAAATGATAGAAGCATTTAATTTAAATATGATATGGGCAGCAGTAGCTGCTGCCCTTGTAGTTTTGGCAGTAGGACCATTTTTAATTCCAGAACTACATAAATTAAAATTTGGTCAAAGCATTCGTGAAGAAGGGCCAAAAAGTCATCAAGCAAAATCAGGAACACCAACTATGGGCGGTATTATGATTGTTGGTGGTATTACTATTGCAACTTTAATTTTTGCAGATTTTACTATAGAAGTGGCTTTAGCTTTATTTGTAATGTTAGGTCATTTTGTTTTAGGATTTTTAGATGATTATATAAAAGTTGTTTTAAAACGTAATTTAGGTTTAAAAGCTAAACAAAAATTACTAGGACAATTTATTATTGCAATTATTGTAACTTATATTGGTATAAATTATACAGGACTTACTCAAGATGTTTGGATACCATTTATTGGACAAACTTATGATATTGGTTGGTTTTATTATGTTTTAGTAATTGGTGTGCTTATTGGTACTACAAATGCTGTAAATTTAACTGATGGTTTAGATGGTTTAGCATCTGGTGCTATGGCTGTAGCTTCATTAGGTTTTGCTGCTGTTTGTTTATATTTCAATAAAGCAAATCTAGCGATTTATAGTTTTGCTTGTTTCGGCGCATGTGTAGCCTTCTTGAAATTCAATTACCATCCAGCAAAAGTATTCATGGGTGATACTGGTTCTCTTGCTTTAGGTGGTGTTTTAGCTGGTCTTGGAATTTTGACAAAGACAGAATTATTATTGATTATCTTAGGTGGATTATTTGTAATCGAAACTTTATCTGTAATCATTCAAGTAACATCTTTTAAAACTACAGGTAAACGCGTATTTTTAATGAGTCCAATTCATCATCATTTTGAATTAAAAGGTTGGTCAGAAACTCGTGTAGTTATGACTTTTTGGTTTGCTGAATTTGTTTTTTGTATTTTAGCTTTATTGACTTTACATTATAGTTAATACTGATTAATATTTAGATAGAGCTAGGTTTCTTTCATTTATTTCTTACGTATAAAAGAAATAAATTTAAAGATTTTAGGAGGTTTTTTTAATGGATTTGAGCAATAAGAAGGTTATTGTAATCGGTGCAGGCATTAGCGGTTTTGCAGCAGCTAAACTTGCTAAAAAACTAGGAGCAGATGTTATTTTAAGTGATGCTAATGAAAAACTAGGTGAAAAGCACGATTTAACTGAGCTTACTGCTTTAGATATAAAAGTAGTTTTAGGAAAACAAACAGAAGCTTTATTTGAAGGTGCAGATTTAGTGATTATTTCTCCAGCTGTACCAAGACATTTACCACTTTTTGAAAAAGTAGCTGAAAAGGTAAAAATTATTAGTGAGGTAGAGTTTGCTTATAAATTAGCTAAAGCTCCTATTTTTGCTGTTACAGGTACAAATGGTAAGACTACAACAACTATGCTTTTAGGCGAATTAATGAAGACTATTTATGGTGAAGATAATGTTGGTGTTGGTGGTAATATTGGTACACCACTTTGTGAAGAATGTTATCGCATTGGTGAAAATGGTTGTATTGTAGCAGAAATATCCAGTTATCAGATGGAAGCTTCTAGTGAATTTGCAACGAAAGGTGCAGCTATATTAAATGTAACTCCTGACCATTTGGCTCGTCATAAAACTATGGAAGTTTATCAAGCTGAAAAAGAAAAAGTATTTGCTCATCATACTGAAGAAAATTTCTTAGTTTTAAATTATGATGATGTACATACTCGTGATATGGCAAATAGAGCAAAAAGTACAATCTGCTTTTTCAGTAGTTCCCAAGAATTAGAAGAAGGGGCTTTTGTAAAAGATAATCAACTTGTTATTCGTTGGAAAGGTTTAATGCATGTTATTTGTAATGTAGATGATATGCAAATCAAAGGTAGCCATAATATAGAAAATGCTTTAGCAGCTTTAAGTTTAGCCTTTTTGGCAGGTGGCGATACTATAAAAATGGCAGAAGCTTTAAAAGCTTTTGCTCCAGTAGAACATCGCATTGAACCTGTTAAAACTATTGATGGGGTAACTTATTATAATGACTCTAAAGCAACAAATCCAGAAGCTGCCAATAAAGCAATTGCAACATTCCCACATATAATTTTGATAGCGGGTGGCGATGATAAAAATACTCCACTTGATGAATTTTATGCTTTAGTAAATGAACGTGTGGATAATTTAATTTTAGTTGGCGATGCTACAAAACGTTTTAAAGAAGAAGCTTTAAAACATAATTATCCAGAAGATAAGATTTATGAAGCAGGATATTCTATGCAAGAAGCAGTAAATTATGCTCATAAAATAGCCAAAGTTCCACAAGTAGTATTATTATCACCAGCATGTGCAAGTTTTGATATGTATGAAGGTTATGAAGCTCGTGGTCGTGATTTTAAACGTTTAGTTAATGAATTGAAATAAGTTTAAATAGAGAAAGTGAGAAAATAGTATGAGGATAATTGTATCTGGCGGTGGCACAGGAGGACATATTTATCCAGCAATTACATTGATAAATAATATAAAAAAATTAGTGCCAAATGCAGAATTTCTCTATGTAGGTACTAAAAAGGGTTTGGAAGCTGATATTATTCCACGTGAACAAATTCCTTTTGTTACCTTAGATATAAGTGGTTTTGAACGTCATTTGACTATGAAAAATTTTGTAGTAGCAGGTAAAGCGTTTAAGGCTGTGGTAAAAGCTAGAAATATAGTAAAAAATTTCAAACCAGATGTGGCTATTGGAACAGGTGGATATGTATGTGGACCTATTTTGATGGCTGCAAGTTTGATGGGAATACCAGCTTTGATACAAGAGCAAAATGCTATTCCAGGTGTTACTAATAAAATTTTAGCAAGATTTGTAGATAAAATAGCAGTAGGATATAAAAGAGCTTTAAGTTATTTTCCTGAAAATAAAGTAGTATTTACAGGCAATCCTATTCGTGATGATATTTTATTGAGTACAAGAAATGAAGGTTTAATGGAATTTTCATTAGATACTACGAAAAAAACTATTTTAGTATCTGGTGGAAGTCGTGGTGCTCATAGCATTAATAAAGCTATGCTTGAAGTTCATAAACATTTTGCCAATAATTATCGTGTGCAGATTATGCATGTTACAGGTAAAAATGAATATGATTTTGTAAAAAATGGCTTAGCTGATTTAGGGGTTAATTTAGATAAAGTAGATAATTTAGCCGTTTATCCATATTTGTATGATATGCCAAAAGCATTAGCAGCTACAGACATAGCTGTTTTTAGAGCTGGGGCTACAAGTTTAGCAGAGCTTACAGCAAGAGGTGTACCAGCAGTATTAATACCATATCCATTTGCAGCAGAAAATCATCAAGAATTTAATGCTCGTGAATTAGAAAAAAATGGAGCTGCTAAAGTTATCTTAAATCGTGAACTTACAGGCGAAAAATTGATAAATGTATTAGAAGAAATGCTTGCTAGTGAAAATCGTCTACAAGAAATGGTGGAAGCTAGCCGTAATATGGGAAAACCTAGTGCTGCTTTAGCTATTGCTGAAATGGTAGTGGATTTGGCTAAAAAAACAAATTATTGATTGTGAGAGGTGTACTTGAAAAGTGCTTGAAGGTATAAAAAAATTACATTTTGTTGGCATTGGTGGCGTAGGTATGAGTGCCATTGCTGAAGTAATGTTAGATAAAGGATATGAAATATCTGGTTCTGATTTGAGTGAATCAGCAGTAGTAAAACATTTAAAAGCAAAAGGTGCTACAATTTATAAAGGTCATGATGCTTTGAATGTAGAAGGTAAAGAAGCATTAGTTTTATCTTCTGCTATACATCAAGATAATCCTGAACTTGTAGCTGCGAAAGCTAAAGGCTTAAAATTATTTCATCGTTCCGATATCTTAGCTTATCTATTAAATGATGCTAAAGGCATAGCAGTAGCAGGTGCTCATGGAAAAACAACTACATCTTCTATGATCAGTGTAGTTTTAGAACATGCAAAAGTTGACCCTACAATTTTAATTGGCGGTTTTGTAGATTATTTAAAAGGTAATGCAAAACTTGGTAAATCTGATTATTTAGTGGCTGAAGCTGATGAAAGTGATGGCTCTTTCTTGAAATTCTATCCTAAAATTGCAGTTGTTACTAATATTGAAGATGATCATATGGATCATTATGGTTCTATGGAAAACATCATCAAAGCATTTATCCAATTTGTACAGAATTTAGATAAAGAAAAAGGTCTTGCTGTATTATGCTTTGATAATGAAAATATTAGAAATATAGCAGATAAAGTGGATAGAAAATATATTTCTTATGCTTTGGACCATGATGCTGATTATATGGCAAAAGATATTAAAGTAGATGGACCACATACAAGCTTTACTGTTATTTATAAAGGTGAAGTTTTAGGAGATGTAGCTCTTAATATTCCAGGCAAACATAATGTATTAAATGCATTAGCTACAATTGCTGTATGTCATCATATGGGATTGAGCATAGAAGAAATAGCAGAAGGATTTAAAGTTTTTTCTGGTACAAAACGTCGTTTCCAAACAAAATTTAGAAATGAAAATGTTTGGATTGTAGATGATTATGCACATCATCCAACTGAAATTCAAACAACTATAAAAGCTGCTAAACAGACAAATCCAAAACGTTTAATAGTAGCTTTCCAGCCACATCGTTATAGCAGAACACAATTATTACAAAAAGAATTTGGTTCTTGTTTTGTAGGTGCAGATGTATTGGTATTAACTGATATTTATGCAGCAAGTGAAGACCCTATCGAAGGAATTTCAGGTAAAACTATTGTAGATGAAGTAAAAAAACAGACAGGTGTAGATGCTGTTTACATTGAAAAATTAGAAGATATTGCACCATGGCTTAAAGAAAATATTCAAGCTGGAGATTTAATCATTACTATGGGTGCAGGTAATATCTATACTGTTGGTGAAAATTTAGCTCAAAGTTTGTAATTGTGAGGAATAGAAAATGAATTTTAAAAAGATTGTTGTCTTGATGGGTGGCCCATCTAGTGAAGCAGAAATTTCTAGATTAACTGGTACAGCTATTTTAAATGCTTTACAAGAAAAAGGTTATAATGCAGTAGGCATGGAATTTGTGCCAAAAACATTAGTGGAAGATATCAAAGAAAGTGGTTGTGATATTGTATTTAATGCTGTTCATGGTAAATATGGTGAAGATGGCAGAATTGCAGCAGTACTTGAAATGATTGATATGCCATATACAAGTTGCAGCGTTTTATCCAGTGCGATAACAATGGATAAAGTAGCAAGTAAACATCTTTTCCGTTCTACAGGAATTTCTACACCAAATTGCCTTATTTATCGTAAAACAGATACTGATAGAAATTTAGTAGAAGAAATTGCTAATAAATTCTCTATGCCAGTAGTTGTAAAAGCAGCATCTCAGGGCTCTAGTATTGGAGTAGAGATTGTAGAGAAAAAAGAAGATTTACAAAAAGCAATTGATGCATGTTTTGAATATGATGATGCTATTTTAGTTGAAGAATTCATCAAAGGTAGAGAATTATCTATTCCTGTTTATGGAAATAAAGAAAAGAAAGCTTTACCAATTATCGAAATAACTACTAATTCTGGTAGATATGATTATAAGAGCAAATATACAAAAGGTGAATCTTTCCATATTATTCCAGCACCACTTAGCGAAGAATTAACAGCTAAAATTCAAAAATTATGTATTGATGCATGTACAGTAGCTGATTGCCGTGGTGTTGTACGTGTAGATGTTATGCTCAGTGAAGAAAATATTCCATATGTATTGGAAATAAATTCAGTTCCAGGTATGACACAGACATCTTTAGTTCCAGATGCAGCAAATCATGTAGGCATCTCTTTTGGTGAATTATGTGAAATGATTTTGCAGATGGCTATAGAAGAAAAATAAGGAATAATTTATGACAAAAAAGCAAGTTAAATCAAAAAGATTAATTGCAGCTAAAAATTTAAAAAGAGGCCTAATAGGCCTCTTTGCTATACTAGCAATTATATTTATAATTAACTCGCCTATATTGAAAATAGGTTATGTAAAAGTTACAGGTAATTCTTATTTACCTAGAGAAGATGTTTTGCAGATTGCACGAATAACAGAACCTATAAATATTTTTTCTGTACAAACAGATGTTATTCAAAATTATTTACAAAACGATTTACGCATAGATACAGCTAAAGTTTGGCGAGATTTTCCGAACTGTTTAAATATAGAAATTGTAGAAAGATTACCACTTGCAGTTATGAATTGCAGTTATGGTTATGTTGATTTAGATAAAAATAGTGTGATAATTGACACATATAAAGATCCTAAAAAGATACAAAAGCCAGTGATAGTAGGCATTTCTTTAGATGATGTATATACTGGTGATAAAGTTGAAAATGAAGTAGTAAATAAGGTTTTAAGCTATTTAGGTTATTTAAAACCAGAAGTATTACAACAGATTATACAAATAAATATTGCTGATGCAAATACTATTGAAGCTTATACCCTAAAAGGAACAAAAATTATTTTAGGTAATATAGAAGATCCAGAGGATTTAGCAAATAAAACAAATGAATTTTTTTATGATGTAAAGACAACAACTATACCAGTTGAATACATTGATTTTAGTTATGCTCGACCAGTATTAAAAATAAAGCAATGAGGCTAAATAATGATTAGAGATAAAAAATTTTATTCGATAATTTTTATATGCTTTTTATTGGGATTTATGATATCTGTTCAAGTAAGGACGGCTCAAGAGAATGTGAAGACATCTACTCAATATCAACGAATAGAAAAATTATCTGATATGTTATTGCGTACAGAACAAGAACGTGATGAATTAAAAGCAGAAATTGTTAGATTGAAAGAAGATGGAAATTTGCGAAAAGAATTTCCTGAAAGGATAAATTTTTTAGCAGGAACAACAGCAGTCAAAGGACCAGGTGTAGTAGTATCTATTGAAGATAGCAAAAAAATCATATCAAATTCAGATAATACGAATTTATATATAATTCATGATGAAGATATCTTAAAAGTAATTAATGAATTACGAGCTGCGGGGGCAGAAGCAATCTCATTGAATGATCAAAGACTGATATCAACTTCAGAAATTCGCTGTGCAGGTCCTACTATTTCAGTAAATAACACAAGAGTAGCAGCTCCATTTGTAATAAAGGCTATAGGTAATGCTAAAAGTATGGAAGATGCTATAAAAATGCGTGGCGGAGTAGCTGAAACTTTGAGTGTATGGGGAATACAAGTGGATATAAAAAAGGATAATAATATAGTTATTCCTGCATATAAGGGTGCAACAGAATTTAAATATGTAACAGCTATATCTCAATGAGTTTTATGTAGGGGATTTTTATGAAAAATGTAGTTATTTTATGTGTGATAGCAGGTTTATTAGGTGGCAGTATAGGATACATAGTGCCAGTTGTTATTCCTACAGAATATAATAAATTATTTTCAGTGGCTATATTAGCTGGGATAGAATCTGTTTGTAGTGCTATTAAATTAATAATGAGAGATAAATTTAAAGGCAATATTTTTATTATAACTTTTTTTGCAAATGTAATTATTGCTGTATTATTTGTGTTTATTGGAGATAGTTTAGGATTAGATTTATATTATGTAATTTTATTAGCATTAGGTTTTAAATTATTACAAGATTTAGATGTAGTTAAAACATATATATTTACTAAATGAAATAAGTCTCTTGATACAAGATAATAGTTAAATAAAATATTTAAGCTATTAAACTGTTGTATTGAGAGCTTTTTTATTATATATTAGAATATATTGGTAGGGTTTTAATAAAGCAATTATTGACAAAATAACAAATAAGATATTGGCTAAACATGTTTTTTGTTATATAATTAGTTATTAAGTGTAATATTTTTTAATTTTATAAGTAATTGAAAGAATAATTAACACATAAAGTTACAGGATTGTAAATATAAAGTTTTAGTAGAACTAATTTAAAATTAAAAAAAGCTTATGAGAATAGAGAACTGGGGGTTACAGTGGTGTTTGAGTTTGATCAGGAACAAGAAATGGAGCCGATTGCGAAAATAAAAGTAGTTGGTGTTGGTGGTGGCGGTAATAATGCCGTAAATAGAATGATTGCTTCTGGTTTAAAGGGAGTAGAATTTATTGCGATAAATACGGATGCACAAGCATTAGTACATGCTATGGCACAAAATCGCATGCAAATTGGTGAAAAATTAACTCGTGGTTTAGGTGCAGGTGCTAGACCAGAGATTGGCGAAAAAGCTGCTCAAGAAAATCGCGATGATATCATAAAAGCATTACAAGGTGCAGATATGATTTTCGTAACTGCTGGTATGGGCGGTGGTACAGGTACAGGTGGTGCTCCAATCGTAGCTGAATGTGCTAGAGAAGTTGGCGCTCTTACTGTAGGTGTAGTTACTAGACCATTTACTTTTGAAGGTAAAAAACGTTTGAAACAAGCAGAAGCTGGCATTGCAAATTTAAAAGCAAATGTAGATACTTTGATTACAATTCCAAATGATAGATTGTTGGATATTATTGATAAGAAAACTTCAATGGTAGACGCTTTCCGCATAGCAGACGATGTTCTTCGTCAAGGTGTACAAGGTATTTCCGACTTGATTGCTGTTCCAGGTCTTATCAATCTTGACTTTGCCGATGTAAAAACAATTATGAGTAATGCAGGTTCTGCACTCATGGGTATAGGTGAAGGTCAAGGTGATAATGCAGCTATTGATGCAGCTAAAATTGCAGTAAATAGCCCATTGTTAGAAACTTCCATTCAGGGCGCAAAAGGTGTGTTATATAATATTACTGGTGGTCCAAATTTAGGCTTAGCACAAGTAAATGAAGCTTCGAGAATTATTTCTGAAGCTGCTCATGAAGATGCAAATATTATTTTTGGTACAGCAATAGATGAAACTCTTGATGATACTGTAAGAATAACTGTTATAGCTACAGGATTTGACGAAAATGCTGATGAAGGTGTACCTGAATTTCCTTCAGTACCAAAACAGCCAGCAGTAGAAGAAGTGGGAATGGGCTTTCCAGATCTTCCACCATGGATGAGACATAGTAGTAAATAAGGTTATTAACAGGCAATCATGACATTGATTGCCTGTTTTTTGCTCAACAAAGAAATAATTTCAACAGGAAGTGAAAGTATGCGACGATATATACCTTTATTGATAATTGGGTTATGTATTGTATTTATGGTATTAGCGACTTTACTTTATACAACACAAAGTGTTGGCAAAAAAGAACAAGCCAATAAATTTATACCTGTAACTAAAACTTTAACAGTATATACTACAATTCCTGTAGAGATGGCTTCGATTATTGCTAGTGAATATCAAAAAGATGCTAATATTCAAGTTAATTTTATTCCTATAGCAAAAGAGGATTTAATAAATAATTTTCAACATAATAATATAAAAGATGTTGATATGGTCTTAGCAGATTCAACAGTTTTAGAAGAATTAAAAAGTTTAAATGCATTAACAAGCAATATATCTGAAGAAGAAGATATTGTAAAAGAGCGATTTAAAGATAATAATAATTCTTGGATTGGTGTATGGTATGACCCTATTGTTTTTTGTTATAATTTAGATTATGTGAAAAATAATTGGCAAATTCCTTTGACTTGGAATGATTTAGCACAGAATAATAATATAAAAATAGCTATGACAGATTTTATGGTGGCTTCAGCTGCTGCAAATGTATTGTATTCGTTAAGTCAAGATAAAAATATAGATAATACTATGTTATTGATGCAACAAATTCATGCTAAAGTAGTGCGTTATGCTAAATATTTATCCACTCCAGTGCGTATGGTTGGTATGGGAGAGGCTGATGTTGCTATAGCAGTACAAAGTGAAACGTTGCGATATATAAATGATAATTATCCTATAAGCATCATTTATCCAAAAGACGGGACTGCATACCAATTGACAGCTGTAGGCATTGTTAAAGATAGTAATCAACAAGTAGAGGCAAATAATTTTATCAAATGGTTATTAGGTGATGATATTCAAATCAGCTTACAAAAAAATCGTTATTATTATGTACCAACAAATTACACATCTTTAACTTATAAAGAATTTGCAGGGAAAAATATAAGATTTTTAGAAAAGAATAATATTTTTGATGAAAATGCCAAAAAAGCTATTTTAGATGAATGGGTAACAAATGTGCGTTTAAAAAATTAAAGTAATTGGAGTTTAAACTCAGGAGGAGAAATTATGTTAAAAGCCGGTTTTATAAGTTTAGGTTGTTCTAAAAACCTAGTAGATACAGAAGTTATGCTAGGTATTTTAGCCAAAAATAATATTGAGATCACAGCTGAACCAGCAAAGGCAGATATTTTAATTGTAAATACATGTACTTTTATTCAATCTGCTAAAGAAGAATCTATCACAACTATTTTAAATATGGCAGAATATAAACAAGAAGGCAAAGGAAAATGTCGTTCTTTGATTATTGCTGGTTGTATGGGTCAGCGTTATGGTCAAGAATTATTAGAAGAATTTCCAGAAGTAGATGCTATCGTTGGCACTGGTGCATGGAGCCGTATTATGGAAGCTGTTGAAGCTACTATTCAAGAAAGAAAACGTGTATTGATTACAGGTGAATCTAAAGAAATTTACACTGCTTCAACACCACGTATTTTTACTACTCCATTTTATAGTGCATATATTAAAATTGCCGAAGGCTGTAATCATCGTTGCGCATATTGTGCTATTCCATATGTACGTGGTAATTATCGTAGCCGTACTATTGAGGATATCAAGCAAGAAGTTGAAGCTTTAGCTGAAAAAGGTGTAAAAGAATTTAATATTATTGCGCAAGATACAACTTATTATGGTAGAGATATTTATGGAAAACCATCTTTAGTGGAATTATTAAAAGAATTAGTTAAAATTGAGAAAGTAAAATGGTTGCGTATACAATACGCTTATCCACATACATTTACAGATGAATTAATCGATTTGATTGCTAGTGAAGATAAAATCTGTAATTATGTAGATTTACCATTACAACATGCTCATAATGATGTATTAAAACGTATGCGTCGCAGTGATACAAAAGAAAGTGTAGAAGCATTATTAGCTAAATTGCGTGAACGTATTCCAGGTGTTGTAATTCGTTCTAGCTTTATTGTTGGTTTCCCTGGAGAAACAGATTCTCAATATACTACACTTCGTAATTTTGTAGAAAAACAGCGTTTTGATAAAGTAGGTATTTTCTCTTATTCTCGTGAAGAAGGAACACCTGCTTATGATATGCCAAATCAAGTTGATGAAAATATTATGCAGGAACGCTATCATGATTTAATGAGTCTTCAAAGTAAAATTTCTGAAACTATCAATATTGAAATGGAAGGTAAAGTTCTTGATGTATTGATTGAAGGTCGCGATGATGAGCAACATATGGCATATGGTCGTTCTTATCGTGAAGCTCCAGATGTAGATGGTCAAGTATTTATCGAAGGTGATGATATCAGTCAGCCAGGTGATATTGTTAAAGTTAGAATTTTACAAGGCTTTGATTATGATGTAGTGGGTGAACGCGTAGATGCGTAAATAATTTAATTGGAGATGAGTTTTAGATGATAGTAGAAATCGTAACTACAGGTAGTGAATTGTTATTAGGTCAAGTAATCAATACAAATGTAGCTTATATGTCAGCTCGTCTTAATGAATTAGGTTTTGATGTAGTATATCAAACAACTGTTGGAGATAATCATGATCGCATGAAAGCAGTGTTAGAGCATGCATTATCTAGAGCAGATATCGTCATAACTTCTGGTGGTTTAGGACCAACACAAGGCGATATAACAAAAGAAGTATCAGCAGAAATTTTTGGACGTAAATTAAAAATCCATGCTGAAAGTAAACGACGCATGGACGAACATTTTGCTCAAAGACATGTTGTCTGGACTGAAAATAATTTACGTCAAGTAACACTTCCAGAAGGTGCTGAAGTATTTTTAAATTATAATGGCATAGCTTCTGGTGTTGTTTTAGAAAATAATGGTAAATATTTAATTAATTTACCAGGTCCACCAAGTGAAATGAAAGATATGTTTGAACGTAGTTTAAAGCCATTTTTACAAAGAAAATTTGGCTTTAAACATGTGATTGTATCTAAAGTATTAAACACTTGTGGTATAGGTGAGTCTTTATTAGAAACAAAGATAAAAGATTTGATTTTAGCACAATCTAATCCAACTTTAGCATTACTCATTCGACCAGAAGGCGTAATTATTCGCATTACAGCTAAAGCATCAACTCATATTGAAGCAGAAAAAATGATTGAAATAGTAGAAGCTCAAGTAAAAGCTCGCGTTGGTGAATATATTTATGCTGTTGATGATGAGAATATGGAAGAAGTTGTAGCTAAATTATTGAAAGATAATTGCTTGACTGTAGCTTGTGCTGAATCCTGTACTGGTGGAATGCTAGCTAGTAGATTGACATCTATTTCAGGAAGTTCTATGTATATTAAAGGCAGTATTGTAACTTATAGCAATGAGGCTAAGATGAAATTCCTTGATGTAGATAAAGAAATTTTAGATACAAAGGGTGCAGTATCACCAGAAGTAGCTAAACAAATGGCTGAAGGTGTAAGAAAAGCTGTAGGTTCTGATATTGGTGTAGGCATAACTGGTATAGCAGGTCCTACTGGAGGAACAGATAAAAAGCCTGTAGGTTTAGTTTATATTGCTGTAGCTGGTAAAGATAATACAGTAGTAAAAGAAAATATTTTTTCTGGCGATAGAGCACGTGTAAGATATCGCTCTACTCAGCAAGCATTAGAAATGATAAGACAATATATTAAAAATAAATAATGGATTATATTTCTTTGATATGAAGAAATAAAGTAAATAGGAGGACTATTTTTTGGAAGAAAAAATTATTAAATTTGAAGATATGCAATTAAGTAAAAAGGTATTAAATGCTGTTCGTGATATGGGATTTGAAGAACCATCTCCAATTCAAGCACAGACTATACCTTTAGCGTTAGAAGGTCATGATGTTATAGGACAAGCCCAAACTGGTACAGGCAAAACAGCAGCGTTTGGTATTCCAACTATTGAACAAATTGATGAAAAAAATAAATACATTCAAGCTTTAGTATTGACTCCAACACGTGAGCTTGCTATTCAGATTGCAGAAGAATTTAATAAAATTGGTAAATACAAACGCGTAAAAACTTTACCTGTATATGGCGGTCAAATGATAGATCGTCAAATTAGAGCTCTTCGCTTTGGGGTTAAAGTAGTAGTAGGTACTCCAGGTAGACTCATCGACCATATTCGTCGCAATACTATAAAACTTGACCATGTAAAAATGCTCATTTTAGATGAAGCTGATGAAATGCTCGATATGGGCTTTATTGAAGATATTGAAGAAATCATGTCAAATGTGGCACAAGGTGAAAATCGTCAGACTTTATTATTCTCTGCTACAATGCCAGCACCAATTGAAAAATTAGCACGTAGCTATATGCATAATCCGCAAAAAGTAATGATTAGTCGTGAACAACTTACAGTGCCATCAGTTGACCAATTATATTTTGAAACTCGTGATAAATTCGAAGGTCTTTGTCGTGTACTTGATATAGAAGATAGTGGTAAATATATTATTTTCTGTCGTACAAAGAAAAATGTTGATGACCTTCAAGCTTCACTACAAGTTCGTGGTTATATGGCTGGTAGCTTACATGGTGATATGAGCCAAGCACAGCGCGACCGTGTTATGCGTCGTTTCCGTGAAGGAAAACTTGAAATTTTAATTGCAACAGATGTAGCTGCTCGTGGTATTGATATAGATGATATCAGCCATGTAATCAATTTTGATATTCCACAAGACCATGAATCTTATGTACATCGTATCGGTCGTACTGGTCGTGCTGGTCGTACAGGTATCGCTGTTACATTCATTGAACCAAAAGAATATCGTCAATTAAAATTGATTGAACGCATGACAAAATCTCGCATGATACGAGGAGAACTTCCAACACCTGCTGATGTTATTGAACGTCAAAGAGAAGCAATCAAAGAACGTTTGTTGAAAACATTAAATAATAATACGTATGCAGATTATCATTTAATTATTTCTGATATTGCTAATGAAGGTTTTGATTATGTAGATATCGCAGCAGCAGCGTTACAGCTTTCTATTGAAGGCGTGAAAGAAAAAGACGATAAGGTTTTAGATGAACGTTTTGAAAATACAGGTGGAGCACCGGGTATGGTACGTTTATTCTTAAATATTGGTCGCAAACAAGGTATTCGTCCACAAGATATCGTGCGTACATTTGCTTCAGAAGTTGATATTCCAGGTAGCATAATTGGTGTAATCAATATTTATGACAAATTTACTTTTGTGGAAGTGCCAAAAGATATAGCTGAAAAAGTAATATCTGTAATGCACAGAAATACTATTAAAGGCTATAAATTAAATATCGAACCTGCAAAAGGCAAATAAAAATAAATAGAGCATTTATAATAAAAATAGCATTATCTTTAGGGATAATGCTATTTTTGTTTTATTTTATATTTTTGTCTGTTGAAGAATTATTATAATTGAAATTTAAGTTTTTTATTTTTTCATCAATTTTATGAGCGATTTCTGGATTATCTGCAAATAATTCATGAGTTAGGAAATAAAGATAAGAGGAATTATAATAAACTTGTTTACGTATTTCTAATTGATTTTGTTGAAGTACTTTTATTTCATTAAATAAAACTATAAGATTTTTATTTAATGTTGTTAATTTCTTATCTATATCTGCACTGTGGATAAAATCAGTAGATTTTTCAGAAGGTATCTGTTTATGAGGATTTAAAATGCGTTCACGACAAAATTCAGATAGGGATTTCTTTTGTTTTTTAGCTTCTTTTTTTAGAGCTAATTTATCATTATCAGTTAAATTAATAGAAATTTGTCCCATATAAAATAACCACCTTCATAATCATAATAAATTAATTATATCATATAATCTGGAGGTGGTTGGTCTTTGTTAAATTTAGTAGAGATTTTAAGAAATTATAACTTGAATATGTTTGCTTTCTAGCTCAGCTTTGATGATATCTGTAATATGATTATCTGTTATTACCATTTTTACACTATCTTTTAAATTTAAAGGAACAACGCTATGCTTAGAAAATTTTTCACTTTCAGTCAAAACGACTACTTGTTCTGCTTGGAGAGCCATATCACGCACAGCTTGAGCTCTCATTTGGTCTTTATTAGTAAAACCTATCTTTGAAGAATAGCCATCAGTGCCAATGAAAAAGAAATTTACAAAAAAATTCTCTGCACCTTGGCGAACCATAGGGCCTACCATGACTTGGGAATCCGGCTGATAAATTCCACCGAGGAGAATGATTTGAAAATTAGCTTTACCGCGAATATAGTCGGCAATAAATGCACTATTGGTGATGATGGTTAAATCTTTTTTAGACAAGGTTAAATTTTCAGCCAAAAGAGCACAACAACTGCCATTTTCAATCATGATAGTATCGCCATCTTTTATGAGTTCAGCAGCTTTTTGAGCGATTTTGCGTTTTTCTTCATAATGATAAGCTATTCTGCCATTGATGTCATCGGTGCTACATAAAAGAGCAATACCATGTTCTCGTTTGATAATACCTTTATTTTCTAAAGCATCTAAATCTTTGCGGATAGTTACTTGAGAGACTTGTAATTTTTCTGCAAGCACAGTTACTTCCATTTTATTTTCAGGTGAGAGTGTAAGCAATTCTAAGATTTTATTTGCTCTATTTTTCATTATAGACTCCAATCTTTAATAGAAATATTATCTATTAGTATAACACAAGCTTAAACGATTATAAAAATTAGAAAAAGGCATGGATATCATTATCTAAAAATATTTGCAAATACTCTTGTAAGTCTTCACGATGAAGTGCAGGTTGATTTTCATAAGCGTATTTTTTATTTAAAAGATAATATTTATTTTCGCCGAATTGATGAAATGGCAATAATTGACATTGATTACTACCTACATCATGTAAAACTTCACAAAATCTTTTAGCATCTTCTAAGGAGTCGTTGAATTTTGGGATTATAGGAATTCTAGGAAGAACTTTTTTGCCAGTGGAGATGGCATATTTCATATTAGTTAAAATCAATTTATTATCTACGCCAGTACCTTCGAGATGTTTTTGGCTATTCCAGTGTTTTAAATCAAATAAAATATAATCTATATATTGTATGATGTGCTGAAATTTTTCAGGAGTACAAAAGCCAGTCGTTTCACAGCATGTATGTAGATTTTTTTCTTTAGCTGCGATTAACAGTTCTTCGGCAAATTGAGTTTGCATGAGAAATTCTCCGCCAGATAGAGTGATACCGCCATCACTTTCTTCATAAAAGACTTCATCTTGAAGCACTATATCTAAAACTTGTTGTACAGTTTTAATTTCTCCTTCACTTGTTAATGCTTTTTGCGGACATGTATTTATACATTGTTTGCATAGAGTGCATTTATTAGTATCAATAAAAATATTATCGTCTTTTAAGGAAATAGCTTTTTGTGGACAAATTTCTAAGCAATGATGGCAATGAAGACATTTCTTCTTATCCCAGAGAATTTGGATTTTAGCTAATTGACTTTCGGGATTGGCACACCATTTACAATGCAAAGGACAACCCTTGAAAAAAACTACAGTGCGGATACCAGGGCCATCATTTATACTGAATTTTTGAATATTAAAAATTACACCTGTTTGCATATAATTAGCTTTACGCATGATAATTTCCTCGCTTAATTTTACTTTATATAAATTATATCATTTTCGCTAATAAAAATAAATTACAAAACTTTCATTTGAAAGTATAATTGTTTATTGAGATAAAAAATATTGACATATAAGTTTAAATAAGTTATTTTAATTATAGATGAAATGAAAAATATTTACGAATTAAAATAAATTTTTATACTTGTTGGAGGTATTGATTATGGAAAATAAAGCATATTTTGGCTCATTAACTGATAGAATGAAAGCTTTTCGTGAGGAAGTTTTAGATGAAAAGCCATATATTGATGCTCAAAGAGCTGTATTAGCTACACAAGTATATAGAGAAAATCAAAATCAGCCACGTGTAATGGTAAGAGCACTCATGCTACAAAAAATTTTAGAAAACATGAGCATTTATATTGAAGATAAAACTTTGATTGCAGGTAATCAGGCTACAAAAAATAAAAATGCTCCAATTTTCCCAGAATATACTATGGAGTTTGTATTAAATGAATTAGACCTTTTTGAAAAAAGAGATGGTGATGTTTTTTATATCACAGAAGAAACAAAACAGCAATTGAGAGATATAGCTCCATTTTGGGAAAATAATAATCTTCGTGCTAGAGGTGAAGCTCTTTTACCAGAAGAAGTCAGTGTATTTATGGAAACTGGCGTCTTTGGCATGGAAGGAAAATTAAATGCAGGAGATGCTCATTTAGCTGTTAATTATGAAAAAATCTTAGCTTTTGGTTTAAAAGGCTATGAAGAAAGAGTAAAAGATTTAAAAGCAAAGCTTGACCTTACTGATCCAGATAGCATTGATAAAAATATATTTTATAAAGCTGTGTTAATCGTCATTGAAGCCGTTCATCAATTTGCACAACGTTATAGTAAATTAGCTCAAGAATTAGCCGATAGGGAAAAAGATAGTAAACGAAAAGCTGAATTATTAGAGATAAGCAGAATTTGTGCAAAAGTTCCTTATGAACCAGCAACTTCTTTTTATGAAGCAGTACAATCTGTATGGTTTATTCAATTGATTTTACAGATTGAATCCAATGGTCATTCTTTGAGCTATGGCAGATTTGATCAATATATGTATCCTTACTATATAAAAGATATTCAAGAAAAAGTCATCACCAAAGATGAAGCTTTAGAACTTTTGACTTGTTTATGGATAAAAACTTTAACAATTAATAAAGTGCGTTCCCAAGCTCATACTTTAAGTTCAGCAGGTTCACCAATGTATCAAAATGTTACTATCGGTGGGCAAACTCCAGACAAAAAAGATGCTGTTAATGAATTGAGTTTTGTGGTATTGCAATCTGTAGCGCAGACTAGACTTACACAGCCAAATTTAACAGTTCGTTATCATAAAAATATCAATAAAGCATTCTTTGATGATTGTATTGAAGTTATGAAATTAGGTTTTGGTATGCCTGCTTTAAATAATGATGAAATCATCATTCCATCGTTTATCAATTGGGGTGTAAAAGAAGAAGACGCTTATAATTATAGTGCTATTGGTTGTGTAGAAACTGCTGTTCCAGGAAAATGGGGTTATCGTTGTACTGGTATGTCTTATATAAATTTCCCAAGAGTGCTTCTTTGTGCTATGAATGATGGTGTGGATTTAACTACAGGAAAACGCTTCACTAAAGGCTATGGCTATTTTAAAGATATGAAGAGCTATGAAGAATTATTATCTGCATGGGATAAAACTGTACGTGAAATGACTCGTTATAGTGTTATTGTCGAAAATGCTATTGATAAAGCTTCTGAGCGAGATGTGCCAGATATTTTATGTTCTGCACTTACTGATGATTGTATTGGTAGAGGAAAAACTATCAAAGAAGGCGGTGCAGTATATGATTTTATATCTGGACTTCAAGTCGGTATTGCCAACATGGCAGACTCTTTAGCTGCAATTAAAAAATTAGTTTTTGAAGAAAAGAAAATCACACCAACTCAACTTTGGAATGCTATTTTAGATGATTTCCAATCTGATGAAAATAAAAAAATTCAAGCAATGTTGATTGATGAAGTGCCAAAATATGGTAATGATATTGATTATGTAGATAATCTTGTAGTTGAAGCTTATGATTCTTATTTAGATGAAATCAAAAAATATCCAAATACTCGTTATCATAGAGGTCCAATCGGTGGTATTCGCTATGGTGGTACATCTTCAATCAGTGCCAATGTAGGTCAAGGTATGGGAACAATGGCGACACCTGATGGAAGAAATGCTTATGAACCACTTGCAGAAGGTTGCAGTCCTGCACATAATGCAGATAAAAATGGCCCAACAGCTGTGTTTAAATCTGTAGCTAAATTGCCAACAGAAAAAATAACTGGTGGGGTGTTATTAAATCAAAAAATGACACCGCAAATGCTTTCTACAGAAGAAAATAAACAAAAATTAGAAATGTTAATTCGTGCTTTCTTCAATAGACTGCATGGATATCATGTTCAATATAATATCGTATCGAGAGAAACTTTGATTGATGCACAAAAACATCCAGAAAAACATAAAGATTTAATCGTACGCGTAGCAGGTTATAGTGCCTTTTTCAATGTTTTATCTAAGAAAACTCAAGATGATATTATTGGCAGAACTGAACAATGTTTATAATTTTAAATTAAATTTTTATTGAAATATATAAAAGACTCAAATTAGTGTAAATGCTGATTTGAGTCTTTTTGTTTATAAATTTATAGATATAGAATTTTGATGATATAATAAATTTGCAGTTTAGATGATTAAATTTTATAATATAGTTTAATCTATATTGGAGGTTAGATGAGATATGGGATATATAATCAAGCGAATTTTTAATGCATTTATTGTTTTATGGATAGTTATAACTATAACTTTTTTTCTAATGCATGCTATACCAGGAGGGCCTTTTACGGCAGAAAAATCTTTGCCTCCATATGTATTACATAGTATAGAAGAAAGATATAAATTAAATGACCCTTTATATAAACAGTATGGTGATTATTTATGCAATTTAGTACAAGGCGATTTGGGTCCATCATTTAAATATCCAGGTCGTAGTGTAAATGATATTATTAAAGATGGTTTTCCAGTATCTTTTAAATTGGGTATAGAAGCGATTTTAATAGCAATTATCATCGGTATACCAGCGGGAATATTAGCAGGTGTGAAAAAAGATAAATGGCAAGATAGGGCAGTTAATTTTTTTACGACTTTAGGAGTTGCTGTGCCTAGTTTTGTTGTGGCGGCATTACTTATATATGTATTATCGACAAAATTGCATTTATTGCCGGCTGCTATGTGGAATGGTTGGCGATATGAAATCATGCCAGCTTTGGCTTTATCAGGAATGCCAATGTCATTTATCGCTAGATTGACACGTTCTAGTATGCTGGATATTTTATCACAAGATTATATAAAAACAGCGAGGGCAAAAGGTTTATCATGGAGCAAAGTTTTAATAAAACACGCTTTGCCGAATTCATTAATTCCTGTAGTAACTTATTTAGGACCAATGACAGCTAGTATTTTGACAGGTAGTTTTGTCATTGAAACTATTTTTGCGATACCAGGCTTGGGGCAATATTTTGTAACTAGTATTTATAATCGAGATTATACTGTAATTTTAGGTGTAACAATTTTTTATAGTGTGATTGTAATTGTTTTAAATATGGTAGTGGATTTACTTTATCCATTATTAGACCCACGCATTAAAATCGGTGAAGAAAAAGGTGAATGAAGATGATAAGTAAAGATTTATTTGTGCCTTTAGAGCGAGAAATTTTGCAGGTGCAAAAAAAAGAAGAAACTTTAGGATATTGGCAAGATGCGTGGATTAGATTAAAGAAAAATAAAATGGCTTTGTTGGGATTAATTATTATCGTATGCTTGATAGTTGTAGCTATTTTGGGCCCTATTTTTTCTAGCCATACTTATGATGAACAGAATTTGATGATGACGAATAGTTCTCCAAGTTGGGAGCATTGGTTTGGTACGGATAATTTGGGGAGAGATATTTTTATTCGCGTATTATATGGTGCGAGAATTTCTTTAGCTATTGGTATAGTGGCTAGTTTATTAAATCTTTTTATTGGTGTAATCTATGGTGGAATAGCAGGTTTTTGCGGTGGCAAGATCGACCGCATAATGATGAATATTGTCGATATTTTATATAGCGTACCGACTTTATTATATGTGATTTTATTGATGGTAATTTTAAAGCCAGGGCTTATCAATATTTTTATTGCTTTAGGTATTGGTTATTGGTTACAAATGGCAAGAATTGTGCGTGGTCAGATTTTATCAATGAAGGAACAAGAATTTATTTTGGCAGCTAGAACAATAGGTGTATCGAAAAAAAGAATTTTATTTAGACATTTATTGCCAAATGCCATGGGGGCAATCATTGTAACAATGACATTAGCTATTCCTGATGCGATATTTACAGAAGCTTTTTTGAGTTTTATTGGACTAGGTGTTTCTGCACCGATGGCTAGTTGGGGCGTTTTAGCGTCAGAAGGCGTAAATAATTTGCGTGCATATCCTTTTCAATTATTTTTTCCAGCAGTAGCTATCAGTGTCACTATGTTGGCTTTTAACTTTTTAGGTGATGGTCTGCGAGATGTTTTAGACCCTAAGATGCGTCGTTAAAATAGTGAAGAAATGAGTGTTTACCATGGAAGAAAATAAAGAAATTTTACAAGTAAAAGATTTAGCAGTTGCTTTTCAGACTTATCGGGGAAAAGTAAAAGCAGTACGCAATGTTAGTTTTGATTTAAAAAGAGGACAAGCTCTAGGAATAGTGGGCGAGTCAGGCTGTGGAAAATCAGTAACGGCTCATGCTATCATGGGTTTATTGCCTAAAGAAAATAGCATAATTGAAAATGGTCAGATTTTGTGGCAAGGTCAGGATTTAGTTAATTTTCAAGATGAAGATTTAGCCAAAATTCGTGGTAATAAAATTGCGATGATATTTCAAGATCCCATGACATCTTTAAATCCTGTACTTACAATTGGTACGCAGATAAAAGAAGTTTTATTTTTGCATAAACAATTATCGGATAAAGAAGCGACAGAAAAAGCTGTAGAATTATTAAATTTAGTAGGGATACCATTTGCCCAAAAAAGATTGAAAGATTATCCTCATCAATTCAGTGGCGGTATGCGTCAACGCGTGATGATTGCAATGGCACTTGCCTGTGAGCCAGAATTATTGATAGCAGATGAGCCGACAACAGCTCTTGATGTAACTGTGCAGGCACAAATTTTAGATTTATTGAAATACTTACAAGAAAAATTGAATATGTCCATCATTATGATATCGCATGATTTAGGGGTTATTGCCAATATTTGCGATGAAGTAGCAGTTATGTATGCAGGTCAAATTGTAGAAAAAGCAAATGTTGATGATTTGTTTTATCATGCACATCACCCTTATACAAGAGGTTTATTAAAATCTTTGCCTCATTTAAATTTAAATAAAGAAGATAAATTATATGTGATCGATGGTCAGCCACCAGATTTAAAAGAAACTATTGATTATTGTCCATTTGTCAAACGCTGTACAAAAGCAATGAAAATATGTATGCAGTTGATGCCAGAAAAGACACAATTAAATAAAGATCATTATGTAAAATGTTGGTTGGAGCATGAATTTGCACCCAAAGAGAATAAGGAGGAATTTTGATGAATTTATTAGAAGTCAAAAATCTACATAAAGATTTTGTAGTGAAGCGTTCTTTTTGGGGAAGACCAAAACAGATTTTAAAAGCAGTAAATGATGTCAGTTTTTCCATAGAAGAGGGAAAAACATTAGGTCTTGTAGGTGAGTCAGGCTGTGGAAAATCAACTACAGGTAGAACTATTATCGGATTATATAAACCGACAAAAGGTAAAATCATATTTGCAGGCAAAGATATTTCACAAAATAAAGAGATGACAAAAGATATTCAAATGATATTTCAAGATCCATATGCTTCATTAAATCCAAGAATGACAGTGGCAGATATCATTGAAGAGCCTTTGCTTGTGCATAATTTATATACAGATAAAAAACAAAGACAAGAGCGTATCTATGAATTATTGGAATTAGTGGGATTGAGTAAAGAGCAGGCAAACCGTTTTCCTCATGAATTCAGTGGCGGACAAAGACAGCGTATCGGTATAGCTAGAGCACTTGCTTGTGAACCTGAACTGATTATCTGTGATGAACCGATTTCAGCACTTGATGTATCTATTCAAGCACAAGTCGTAAATTTACTAGAAAAATTACAACATGAATTAGGTCTGACATATTTATTTATCGCTCATGATTTAGCTATGGTGCGTTATATCAGCCAAAAAGTAGCAGTTATGTATCTAGGGCAAATTGTAGAACTTGCCGATACAGAAGATTTATATACAAATCCTCTACATCCATATACAAAAGCATTGTTATCTTCAATTCCATTGCCAGATCCACAAAAAGAAAAACATAAACAGCGAATTATCTTGCAAGGTGAATTGCCAAGTCCATTAAATCCGCCAAAAGGTTGTCCATTCAATACGCGTTGCCCAAAAGCTAAAGAAATTTGTAGACAAAAATTACCTGAAATGAAAATGATAAATAATAGATATATACGTTGTCATCTTTATGATGAATAAGTAAAAGCACTATAGTTTTCATGCTATAGTGCTTTTTTATAAATAAATTATTTTTTTTCGTTTAATTCAAAGATGATATCGCGAATTTGAGCAGCTCGTTCAAATTCTAAGTTGCGAGAAGCTTCTTGCATTTCTTTAGTTAAAGAAAGAATTAATTTTTTCTTTTCTTTGGCAGTCATTTTCAATTTTTTCTTTGGTTTTTCAGTATCATAACTTGCTTTTTCTTCCGCAACCATAGTAGTTTCAATGAGATTTTTTATTTTCTTTTGAATTGTCTTTGGTGTTATATGATGTTCTTGATTGTATTTATCTTGGACTTCTCGACGACGCATAGTTTCATCAATGGCTTTTTGCATAGAATCGGTGATGCAGTCGGCGTACATAATTACTTTACCATGAGCATTTCTAGCAGCACGACCGATTGTCTGAATGAGAGATGTCTCTGAACGCAAGAAGCCTTCTTTATCAGCATCTAAAATAGCTACTAAAGAAACTTCTGGCATATCCAAGCCTTCACGTAATAAGTTAATCCCTACGAGTACATCAAATTTTCCTAAACGCAAATCGCGAATGATTTCTGCTCTTTCAATAGTGGCAATATCAGAATGAAGATAACGGACTTTGATGCCCATTTCTTTTAAATAATCAGTGAGATTTTCAGCCATTTTTTTAGTCAAAGTAGTGATGAGCACGCGTTCATTTTTCTTAGTGCGAATTTTGATTTCTCCAAGTAAATCGTCCATTTGCCCTTCAAGTGGGCGAATTTCTATTTCAGGGTCTAATAGACCAGTTGGACGGATTATCTGTTCTACTACTTGATTTGCTTGTGCTAATTCAAATGGTGCTGGTGTAGCAGAAACATAGATTATCTGATTGATATGATCGAGAAATTCTTCAAAGCGCAAAGGACGATTATCAAAGGCAGAAGGTAGACGAAAACCGTTATCTACAAGTGATTCTTTGCGTGAGCGGTCGCCTGCATACATAGCTTTTATCTGTGGTATAGTAACGTGAGATTCATCAATGACGATTAAAAAATCATCAGGAAAATAATCAAGAAGTGTATAAGGCGCTTCGCCGGCTTTTCTGCCTGTTAAATGGCGTGAATAATTTTCGATGCCAGAGCAATATCCCATCTCTTCCATAGTTTCTAAATCATAATTTGTGCGTTGTTTCAAACGTTGAGCTTCTAAGAGTTTATTATCATCTTCAAGGATTTTTAATTGCTGTTGAAGCTCTTCTTGTATGGAGTCGATAGCTTCTTTCATATGTTCTTTAGAAGTTACATAGTGAGAAGCAGGATAAATTAAAATATGTTTGCGTTGACCATAGACTTCGCCAGTTAGAGTATCTACTTCTAAAATACGGTCAACCTCATCACCAAAAAGTTCAATGCGGATAGCTCTATCACTATAGCCAGCAGGAAAAATTTCAATGACATCGCCACGAACGCGAAATTTACCACGGTCAAAATTTATATCATTGCGTTCATATTGAATAGAAACTAATTTTCGCAAAATATCATCACGAGGATATTCTTGACCTTCGCGTACAGATAAGACTAAATCATAATAATCTTCTGGTGAACCTAAGCCATAGATACAAGATACACTAGCAACAATGATGACATCACGGCGTTCAAATAAAGAACAAGTTGCAGAATGGCGAAGCTTATCAATTTCATCATTAATGGAAGAATCTTTTTCGATATAAGTATCTGTTTGGGCAATATAAGCTTCTGGTTGGTAATAATCATAGTAACTGACAAAATATTCTACAGCGTTATGAGGAAAAAATTCTTTAAATTCACTAGCTAATTGTGCAGCTAGCGTTTTATTATGAGCGATAACAAGTGTAGGTTTTTGGACTTTTTCAATTAATTTAGCGATAGTAAAAGTCTTTCCTGTACCTGTAGCACCTAATAAAACTTGCGATGTTTGACCATTTTGAATACCTTGAGCTAAAGCTTCAATCGCTTGAGGTTGGTCGCCTGTAGGTTCAAATGGTGCTTCTACTTTAAAGGAAATTTTATTTTCAGTTTGTAATGTATTTAATTTTGGTATGTGTACCATAAAATCATCTCACTTATAATATTAATATTTAGATTTAATGATAAATGGAGAAGAATATTTTTTCAATATCATGATATAATTATTTTAATAAACTAAGAAAAGAGGTTATAAACATGATTTTTGGCAATCTTAAATACGCAGATAAGTATGATTTTTTGACAGAAAAAATTAAAGCTTGTTTTACTTATGCAAAAGAGCATGATTTAACTACATATGAAAAAGGTAGTTATAAAATAAATGGCGATGAGTTTTTTGTTAATATCGAAAACTATGCTACAGTAAAACGTGAAGAGCGCTTTTGGGAAGCACATAAAAAATATATTGATGTGCATATGATTATTGAAGGCAAAGAAAGTATTGATGTGAGCTTTTGCGATGATATGCAAATAAAATCATTTGACGAAAATCGCGATTTTGTGGAATTAATAGGTGAAGAAAAAGCTACTGTTAACTTAATCAACAAAGGTGATTTTCTAATTTGTTATCCAGAAGATGCTCATCGCACAGCTATTATCTGTCAACAAAGTCAAACTATAAAAAAAGCTATCTTTAAAATTAAATTATAAGAAAAAAATAGCATGCTTAGAATAATACTTAAGCATGCTATAAGCATAATAATACAACAATATAATGATTAGTTTGGAATTTTGAGCAATGATTACTTTATGTTTGCTGAAGACATAAAGTAAAACCGATAAATAAAAAACCCCTTTTCGCTTTGAAAAGAGGTGAATAGACACATGGAGTAAATTCTAAAATTTACTGTCTAATCTCCTCCCCATCGCTCGCAGGTATGGCAATTAAAATAAATTAATTGCACACGGTGATTGTTAATCAGGCAGTTCTCCTGACTCGAGTTCATTACTATATCCAAGCCTTCCCAGTTTCCCAGTGACATAAATTTGGATAAGTTCCCTCATACAGTGGCGGGACCGTTTCAGCTTAATAATAAAATTACGTACTGAATTCCCTATTAAGTCCAAATGGACACCTGATTCATTGAACTATATTCAGTTCTTTTTTAGAATATCACTATATAGAATTTGTGTCAATAGAAATAAAACAACTGTTGAAAAATTTATTCTCAGCAGTTGTTTTTATTTTAAATCATTTTTATTAAAACAATACCAGTAATCATCGTCATTAAGCCAATAATTCCCAAAGGCTTGATGCGTAGACCGAAAAATAATTTATCAATAATTGTAGTTAAAAGTAAACCACAAGCACCAAATAAGGCATAAGCAATGCTTAAATCCATGATGCTAATAGCGTAAGCTAAACATAAAAAGGCAAATCCAACTAAACTGATTGCCAAAAATCCATATAATTTATATTTAAATCCTTGAGATTTTTTTAGACAAATATTTGCTAGTACATCAAAAAATACAGAACCAATAATCAATAAAGTACCAATCGTACTGTCTGACATAATATTCAACCCCATTATTTATTCGAAACAGTATAAGTTCCTTTTTTTATCATGATTAAACCACTTAAGATTACCATAAAAGCTAAAACTTTTAATAAAGATAAGTCTTCATTAAAAATAAAATAAGCCACAGTAGCTGTGCCGATTAAGCCTATACCTTCCCAAATAGCATAAGCAGTACTGATGGGAATTTTTACAATGGCTTTACTTAATGCAAAATAGGAACAAAATATAAATAAAAGCATTAAGATATAACCTTCCATACCACCTTTTATGGCAAAAAATTTCATTAAAGCTGTACCTGTTATTTCCAAAATAATTGCTAGCAATAACATTAACCAGCAATATTTTTTCGTAACCATAATAACAAATCCTTTCTTAAAATAGAAATATATTACTTCTTATTTCAAGTATAAACTATGGTATAACACCATAGTCAATAGCTCTTTGTTCAATTTTATTAATGCATTTTAATTATAGATTAAATAACAAAGCTGTATTTGAATTTAATATTACTTTGCATAATAATATAAATATAGCAGATGATGAAAGAGATATAATTATAAAATCATCATATTTATGCTATTTGGTAATAGAAAATTGAATAATAGAGTTATAGAGGTTAGGGAAGATGAATGATTATTTAGAACATAATAATTTAAAAAATTTGAAAGAAGATAAGGAGATTGAACGAAAAATACAATTGATTTTGCGTGTGGGCAAAGTTTTAATGGAAAGTGGAGCTGATACAAATCGTATTGTACGTAATATGAAACGCGTAGGCGTATTTATGAAAATACCAGAGCGAAGATTGCAAATTCATATTACTTTTACAACAATAATGGTTAATATCAATACAGGGGACAAATCTATTACTAATTTCCAAAAATGTTATAGACATGGAGTAGATATGACAGCAATTTCTGGAGTTAGTAAATTATCATGGCGAGCTATTGAGCAAGATTATTCTTTAAATGAATTTGAAAAAGAGTTGAGATTTATTTGTTTGCGTAAAAGATATTATAAAAAGCCTTTAGTGATGATTAGTGCAGGGCTGGCTTGTGGTGGCTTTAGCTTATTATTTGGTGGTGATTTTTTTGCATTTATCTACACTTCTATTTGTGCAATGATAGGTTATTGGACGAGAATGAAATGCAATTTATTAAAATTTAATCCATATGCTTCAATAGCTATTTCTGCTTTCGTAGCCACTATTTGTGCATACTTTATACATTTTATGCCAACTAATACGCCATGGCATCCACTCATTGCTTGTAGTTTATTTATCGTGCCGGGAATTCCTTTGATTAATGCGATAGATGATTTAGTGGATAATTATATTACAGCAGGAATGACAAGGGCGATAAATACTTTATTGATGATAGGAAGTATGACTTTTGGCATAGCTTTTGCCATAAAATTATGTGTAGTTCAAGATTTTACAAGCTTGAGCATTTCTTCTAACTCCTTTTTAGTCTGTGCTGTTGCAGCTTCAGTGGCTGCTATAGGTTTTGCAACTATTTTTAATATGCCACCTAGATTGTTAATTGTAGTTGCCTGTGGAGCGATAATTTCAGTGGGAGTACGTAACTTTTTAATGTTAGAATATGATTGTTCACAAGCAACGGCTTCGCTTGCAGGTGCTGTCATAGTCAGTTTATTATCTTTGAAAGCTGTACATATAGTACATGCACCTAGTCATGTATTGACTATTCCGTCTGTAATCCCTTTAATTCCAGGTGTTTTTATGTATCGTTTATTATTTAGTATTATTAATTTAGAAAATGTGGATAATATGAATTATCATCATGTTTTAAACAATGGCGTTAATACAACCTTGATATTATTAGCAATAGCTGTTGGTGTGGCAATTCCTAATATCTTTTTCCGCAATTATATTAATAAGTTAAAAGAAGATAAATTGATGTTTTTAGTGAGAACTAAATCAAAAAGAGCATAGATAAAATAGAAAAAACTGTACTAAACAATTTTATGATTTTAGTACAGTTTTTTCGTTTTATTTAACTACTTTTATTTGATTTAAAATAAATGGGTCTTTGATGTCATTGTCTTTGGCAAAGAGCAATACTTTGGTGATGATTTCGGCTGTTTTAGGGTCCTCATCAACAAATGGTAAAAATAGGCGACCACGATGTTGGGAAGGAACAACAGAAATAGCGATTTCAGCTCCTGCCATTTGATGAACAAGACCGCTACCTAAATGAATGGAATAATCTGCTAAATTTCCTTTGATGATAGCAAAATTATCATTTAAGGAAACATTATTTAATTTAAAGAGTGGTAACGTAAATTCTAAGATAGCTTTGCGCATCTGTATTGTAGAATGGCTTGTTTCAGGGTCTACGCCACCTACATGAGCAATGCTGATAGCTAAATCTACATCACGCATAACTTCAGAGAAAATAATATCAGGAATATCTTTAATTAAAATATCTTTGAAAGTTTTGCGATCATAAAATGCCACATATTCAAGTATAGGAGCTTCAATATCGGCAGGAGTAAACCAATCAACAGCAGCGTAAATAGTAGCAATGATATTTTCTTGATAATATACTTTTTGTAGACCTTCATAATAGCTAGCAATCCAATTGCGAGTTTTTAAAACAGCTTGCGTTTTTTGTGGTTGAATTTGATAACCATCATAACGATGAGATTGAGCAGAATTTAACTCATCATCTATTTTTAAATATAATTCACGGAAAATTTGTTTGAATGGCTGTTTGATTTGACGTGTAAATAAATCTTGCTGATATATATGCCATAGATTACTTTTATATAAATCTATAGGGTGAGCGATGCGAATTTTATCATCAGCATTTAATTTGATGATATCTTTTGTAGGTGAGATTAAGCTATTATTTTGGAAATAGCCTATATCATTATCATGAATAAATACTAGATTTTGAAGCAATGGCTTTAATATAGGATTTTGATTGAGCAAAGTGATTTCATCTGCCAAAAATAAAGTGGAATTTTCCATAGCTTGTTCAAACATAATTTTTGAACGGCGATATTGGTCAATAAATTCATTTTTGGCTTGTTTTAAAGCAAGATAATATGGTTCTTTTTTGATTTTACTAGGTACAGATTTTAATTGTTTATTTTGTTTTTGACAAATAATAGAAGTTTTACCATATTCATCTACTTGTAAATAAATAGAAATATTTTCTAGCTCTTTAGGCTCAAAATATTGTTGCTGATTTTTGATTAATTGTGTTTCCATATTTAAGATAAAGCGGAAAGTATCAGAAAAATGAGCATTTCTTGCTAAATTATTTAGAGCAATTTTGCAAGCTAAGTTTTCACTAGATTGTCTTTGTGAGCCAAATTTTTTACTTTCTTTGTGGAATTGTTGAATGAATATATAACGTTTGAGCATTTCTTTTTGTGCAGTCTTAGTGATTTTACCGCTCTTGGAAAGTGGGATTAATCCATAAGCCATCAATAAATCTTTATTGCGTTTTTCAATTATTTGTGCTTTGACTTCATCAGCGGAGAATAAACCATTAGTAGCGTCAGCGTATTTTCTAGCACGTGTATGAGCATTTCCTTCAGAGATATATTTAGCAGCATCATATAAAATAGCAAAACGTTCTTTACCTAATTGTTTATAGCATGATTTAAACCAATCCAAATCAAAAGCTCCATCACGTAAATCTTCAATGGAAATAGGCGTGTATTTAGCAAAGGTAGCAGCTAATTTTTTATCAGCATAACGCATATGTGCTAAGAAATAATAGCAACCGCTGACAAATCCTTTCCATTTCAAAATTTTATCCACTAATGGTATCCATGAAGGTGAGAACATACAAGCTTCGATTAAACGAATATTAGAGATAGATTTATCTTTTAGATACGCTTTTAAATCTTTAGCTGTTTCATCTTTTTTAGGTTTGCAAATACTTAATAGATAAGAAAAAATGCTATCTTTATTAGTTACTTCAGACCAAAGATAAGAAATATTTTTTAATTTACTTTTGCCTAATGCTGTTAAAATATCAACAAAATAATGAATGCCTTTTATTTGTTTGATATTATTTATTAATTTAGTGTATTTAGTAGGCAAATCACCGCGTTTTAATTCAATGGACAAAATTTGAGATATGATGATATCGGCAAAATTTTGGCTATAAAGTAATAAATCTTGTTTTATTGTTGGTTTTTCAGCAGAGAAATCACTAAAAGCTAAAGTTGAAAAATTGTCTTCAAATAAAGAAGATAATTGATTGAGTTTTGAAGATAATTGTTCTGATGAGCGTTGGAAAATATCAATATAAAGTTCATCTTCAGCGATTAAATTCATTTGCTTAGCACGAAGGAAATTATATATAGGCAAATAAATTTCATATTTGTATTTAGTGTAGAGATTATACAGTAAAATGAAGCTTTCTTTAAAGCTAATATCATCATTATAGTTATTTAAAAGTGGCATAAGAATGAAAGTACAACCAACAGATTTACTACCATAATGATATTGCGTTAAGAAAGAAATAGTCATTTTATTTTGTTTAGCTATGACTTTATTAAAATCAAATTTTTCTAAATGACGTAAAGCCCAGAATTTAGCAACTTCAAAACAGTATTTTTGAGGAACATAATATTCATAGAGATTTTCAATGATAGTGGCTAAACTTTCTATACGGGAATAATTATTTAATTTAGTTTGTATATATTTGGATTTTAGACAAATTGAATTGTCATTGAATGTATTAGATATTACATCTTTAAATGGTGAATTTATATCGAAATAATTCAATGATATAAATAGATATAATTGATAAAGTTTAGCAGGTGTTTTGATATATTGAGCATAAAAATCCTGCCAAAGATTAGGATAAGGATATTTATATAAATTAAATTTTTCTTCCCAAGAAATGCGTCTAAAATCATTATCTAAAAGGATTTCACTGCCATACAAAGGATTATACGAAAGCATTTTATGTTTTTCGTAAAAATTAGATAAATCTTCTAGTATTTGAAATAATTCTTGAAGTGAGAGCGGATAAATATCTGTTATTTTTAAAGAATTGTTTACTTCAGATAGTGCAAGTTGAGTTTTTAATGTAGTATCATACGATAATTCTTTAATAGTAGGGTCATTATCATAGATATCATTTATTTGCGAAATTAAGATTTGTTCATTAGTTGTAGGATTAGTAAGTGTACAAAGATATGATTTGGCAGTATTAAATAGGGTTTGATTATGAGGATTTTTTTGCAATTGCAATAATATATCTAAACCAGCAAGGCGAATAGAGCCTTTTTTATCGCTCAATAAAATTTTTAAGGTATCAAGTAATTGTTTTTCAGGCTGTTTTAATAAGAGTCGAATGATATTTTGACGTAAATCACTGTATTTATATTTGAGCATGGATATGAGAAGGTCATATTCATCTTTAGAAATGGCGAGCTTATTGATGATGTTATAGCTTTCTTTGCGTGTGGCTTCACTTCTATCAGCTAATAGGCAAAATACTAATTGACGTTGAGTTAGAGTTTTAGGAGTAGTATATAATTTTTTCAAATAATTATCGCGCCAAAAAGTATCAAGTCGAGAAATTTCACTGCAAAAATCATCTAATAATTCATCAGAAGCTAGATAATAACTAATATCTGCCATTTCAATCAAAACATCACTTAAGTTTAGAATTTCAGTATGCCATGGAAAAACGCAAGGCGAGAAAATTTTTTCTTTAGGTAAATTTTGCGATAAAGCTTTTAATTTATAATAATAATCCATTAGCTGTGTGGAGCTGAAATTATGCTCAAGAAAATTTTTATAAGCTGTATCTTTTAATTTTAGACGGAATAATATAGCTATTAAGGAGAGATTATCTTCTGTTAAATTGTATTGGGTAACTAATTCATAACGCAATTTAAAAATTATTTGATTATCATTGATTACATTTAAGAAATAACCAGCGACTAGTTTTTGATGTTTTTGACCATTTTTAAATAAATCAAGGATAAATGGTATAGTTGCTTCTACGTTATAAAAAGCATATGACCATAGAGCTAAATAGATTTCCACAGGATTTTGGCTATTGAGTGATTGATGGCGAAGCTGTTCGTTCGTTAAAAATTTAGAGAAAGAAGCGATTTCTTTTTTAGTGATTTTATCAGCATTATCAATATCAATTAGACTCGTCCATGTGGCTATAGCTCTTTTTACAGAAGCATAGCGAATTAAATTATTTTCTTCGATTACTTTTAATAGGGTTAAAAAAGCTTCTACTGTACCATTATCCATATTTTCAGTGATAGATTGGCGCAATCCTTCTTGTAATCGTCCAGCTAAGAGTAAATCACCTAATAATTTATGCAGATGCTGATTATGACTTTTTACTATGGAATTGATTAAACCATAAGAAAGAAAAGCAACTTGATTATCATTTAAGATGATATCTTCAATTAATTTAATTGTTTGTGTATTGTTGTTGTCGATTTCAGCGGCTAAAACATAAATACCAAAACTTTGCAAATAAATGTAATCTTGTAGTGGCAAATTATTTTCATCGATAGGTTTACGAGATAGTTTTAATTTTTCTAGAGGTGTTAATTGAGTATTGCGATAGATTAAAAATTCATTTAATACATCGAACATGCGACTTAAATATAGATGTGATTGGTGAGAACGTAGTGTACGCCTATACCAGTTAGTTTGATAAGGGTAATCCATTAAATTATCTAGGGCTAAGAAAAATAAATCTGCTTTGTCTTTGCCTAAGATGGTCTGCAATACAATTCTTTCATCATCAGAAAAATAAGAAGATATAGGCTTTGTTAATACTTCAGGTAAAATTTTTTGCCAATGTAGATATAAAGGGTGATTAGAGAGTCTTTCTTCTAAGGAAAAAGAAGCGTAATAATAATTATATCTAGTTTTTACTTGTAATTCAGTTAAATAAATATCATAAATATTTTGTTGCGTTGTAGAAAGTTTATTTTTTAACTTTGCAAGTTCAGCTATTATTTTATTTTTAAATTCTTTATTATTATTGAACCATCTATCTAAACACATAATAAAAATCCTTTCTAATTTTACGAAAAAGTTTACCAAATTCTTCCTGATAACATGGTTAAGCGGATAAAAGTTAATTTGTCATTTTCTTGTAAATTGATTTTTTCTTCTAGGGAAGATAGTTCGTTATCGTTTAAAAATATACGAAATAATCCATCATTAAAAGCCATAATAACATTATCAAAAGCTGATTGAATGTCTTGTTTTTGTTGGCGGTAATCTAGATTAAAGGATATTTTTCCAGAAGGCGATTGATTTTCTATTTGAGTTAACGATAAATGATTTAATAAAGTAGGTTCACCATCTATATTGCCAATAGCACGATGATTGAATTTGTCTACTTGTTTAGTTACAATGTCATAAAGTAAATCATGTACAGTAAAAAGGGAGTCTTCGATAATAAATTTTTGTGCTTCAATACTAGCTTTGCGTTTGCCGAGTTGTTTTACTTGAATGTAGATTTGCATATAATCCCTCTTTTCTAAATTTAAAATAAACAATATCGTTTAGTATATAATTCGCTGAATTTGAATAAAATCCTTGCAATTTATTGAGGTCTTATGTTGATTTGAGTGATATTTGAAATAAATATAATTTTGTATGTACTATTATCTTAGATTGATATTATAATAGAATAGGATATTTATTTTATGATTAAGAAGGGCATTTATACTGATGAAGAACGTACCAATTTCTAAAAGCATACCATATAATATAGATGAAAATTATTTAGAACTGACAAGAAAAGTTCATTTGATTTTGCATGTAGGTCGTTTAATGATGGAAAATTCAGCAGATACGAGCAGGATTGTGCGAACTATGCAACGAACAGCTGCTTATGCGGGAATTTTTGGCGACCAATTGCATATTCATGTTACGTATACTACTTTGATGGTCAGTGTGAGCGTTGGCAATTATCATATGACGAAATTGCAAAAATGTTATCAGCATAATGTTGATATGAATGTGATTTTAGAAGTTAGTAAAATGACATGGGAAGCAATCGAAAGAGATTATACTATTGAGCAATTTGAAGCTGAATTGAAGAAAGTAGAAAGTAAGAAAAGTAAATACGCGACTTTTATTATTAATCTTGGGGCGGCACTGGCTTGTGGCGGTGTAGGTAAAATGTTTGGCTGTGATATCATGGCATCATTATATACTGCACTAGCAGCATTTATTGGCTTTTTTGTGCGCAGTCAATGTTTAAAAATTGGTATAAATCCTTATATGGCAATTGTATTATCTTCATTTACAGCTACAGTAATAGCATATTTTACGCATTTTTTGCCGTTTACAGATACTTCATGGTACACTATGTTGGCATGTGCTATTTTTATCGTTCCGGGTGTACCTATGGTCAATGCTTTAGAAGATATGCTTGATTGTTATATTACAGCTGGCATAACAAGAGCTATGAATACTCTGCTGATGGTTGGTAGTATGACTTTTGGTATAATTTTTGCCATAAAATTATTCAGTGTAGAAGATTTTACGCATTTATCGACAGTAAATCATCAAGCATATATTGTTTATGTAATATCAGCTTTTATAGCAGCTGCTGGTTTTTCTACCATGTTTAATGTTCCGCCACGTTTATTATGGGTAGTTGGTTTAGGTGGAGTGATTTCTGTCTGTGTACGTACATTATCTATGGATTTTTTAGGTGTTGGTTTGCCGATTGGAACATTGCTAGGAGCAATGGTGGTAAGTATTATTGCTTTGAGGGCTGTGCATTGGTTTCATGTGCCTAGCCATGTGCTTACGATACCGTCAGTTATTCCGTTGATGCCAGGTATTTTGATGTATCGTTTGTTATTTAATATAATTGATATTGATACTTTAGATGTGAGCAATTTTTTACAAGCGTTTCAAAGTGGTGTAAATGCTACTTTGATAATTTTAGCAATAGCTGTAGGTGTGGCATTGCCAAATATTTTTGCTCAGAAATATATTAGAATTTATGATAGTAAAAGATTGAGCAGGGCTTTATCCGAACGAAAATATCGTCAATATCATTTTAAAGAGATAAAACAATTAGAACTGTTTAAAGAATAGAAAAAAGACCTAAGATATATGGGAAAATCCATATAAGCTTAGGTCTTTTATATTTTTAGTTTAAATCAATTACTCCATAATGAATAGGAGCGTATTTACCACCACAGATTTTAGTAAAACCAAGGCGAGAAAATTCAAGACTGCGACTATTTTCTTTGAAGACTATGCGATATTTAGCAACGCGTTTAGCTTCATTTAATGCTTCATGGCTAACAGCTCTCATATCTGCTAATTGGCGAAGTGGATTTAGACTTTTACTGTCTGTGAGTGCATGGCGAAACATAGGGTCAAAATAGATGACATCAAAACTATTATCTTCTTGTTCTTTAAGAAAACTTAAATAATCTTGATTAATAACAGTGATATTATCCATAGCAGATTTTAAATCGTAATTAGTAGGTAGATAAGTCTTTAGTCCATCTTTGACGATGAGAGCGATTAAGGGGTTAACTTCAAGACCGATGACTTTACCTTTAGGACCTACACCATATGAGCTGATAATTGCATCAGAAGCAAAACCTAAAGTGCAATCTAAAACAGTTTTATTTTGTAAGAATTCTCGTCCGCCCATAGCTTCAAGCATATTATCAATATCACCACAGCGTAAACGTTTCATGCGAACTTGAGCCATATTAGGGTGAAAAAACATTTCGCCTGTAGGTAAATCTAAGACTAATTTATCTTTTTTTACAACGATTACAGTATCTACATTTTCCTGTTGTTTTATTTTATCAATGCCGAGATTATTTCTTGTAACATAGGGAATGGATAAATCTTTAGCAATTTGTTTAGCTTTATTTTCTAAATCAATTGTTACTTTACGAATAGTAGTAATTACAGTCAAATTTAAAGCTCCTTTTAAATATTGCGATGTACAAAATTTGATATAGGTTTATAAATGAAATAAGTTATTAAAGCATTTATACTTGCTTTAATCAGATTAAAAGGTATGATGGCAGGTAAAAGTAGTTCAATAACTTTTTCCATAGGTGCGCCTAAGAAAATAGGTGTTAATAATAAATTACAGATGACCATAACACAAGTCATACTTAAGGCTCCGCAGATTAAACCGACAACAGCAGAACGTTTTGTTTTTGTACGTTGATAAATAAATCCGGCAATAAAAGCAAAAGTACCTGTAGCTAAAAAATGCATGACGATACCGATTGGACCACCATCACCACTGATGAATAGACCTTGCAAAATAGAAACAATTGCTGTCAGGATTACACCACCCATAGGACCAAAGAGAAAACTGCCAATGAGAATAGGAATATCAGCAGGGTCATATTTCATAAATGGAACGGCAGGCAAAATCGGGAAATTAATTAACATTACTAAAATCAAAGACAAAGCTACAAGCATTGCCATATTTGTCAATATTTTTATTTTCAATATACTAACCCTCTCTATATTTAATCTTGTATAGTATTATATCGTTTATTTTATTTTTTTGCATAGAAATTTTGTAAAAATTTTATAAAAGATAAAATATGTTCTTTTAAGATATAGTCTTTATGATAAGCAAAATATAAACTGCGAGTTAAGCTATTTTCAGGTAGTTTTATAGTGAGCAAATTATCTGCATCAGTGATCGCTTTAGCAGAAATAAACGAGATGCCAAGGTCACTAGCTACTAATTTTTTGATGGACTCTTGGTCATTTAATCTAGCTATGATATTTAAGGATTTTTCGGATAGATTGATTTGCTCAAAGTAACTTTCTAAACGTTTTTTACTGCCACTACCTTGTTCACGCAAAATAATAGTTTCTTTTTTCAATAAAGAGATTAAATCATCTTGATTAAATGCTTTTTGAGCAAAATGTAAAAATTTTTCTTGTTTAGGAGTAATCATCACGATTTCATCATGAAAAAAAGGAACAAAATCAAGCTCTTTTTCAAAAGATTTCATGCCTACCATGCCAATGGTGAATTTGCCATTCAAAATAGATTGTAAGATATTACCACTGTCATTTTGATGAATATGCAATTGGATATCAGGATATTTTTGACAAAATAATGGTAATACTTCAGGTAATATATAATTGGCAGGAATGGTAGAAGCACCGATACGAATGATTTTTTTATTTTCTTCAGACCATTTTTGAATTAAATCATTTTTCAATGTGAAGATTTTTTGAGCACATGCAAATAATTCTTTTCCATGTGGTGTGATTTCAATATTTTTAGTAGTGCGAATGATTAAACGTGAATTAAATTCTTGTTCAAGCATACGAATATGAGTGCTGATTGTAGGTTGAGAAATATATAATTTTTCCGCAGCTTTAGTAAAACTTTGATAGCGAACAACAGCACAAAAAGATTCTAATTGTCTAAATTCCATAATTAATATCCTATATATTTTGTATATCTTTATTTAAAATGAGTTTAGTTAAGGCTTCTATAGTTAAATCTATCTCTTTTAATGTATTGAAATAACCAAAGGAAAAACGGATTGTGCCTGTAGGAAAAGTACCTAAAGTTTTATGTGCCAGTGGGGCGCAGTGAAGACCAACTCTAGTCATAATTTGAAATTTATCATCTAAATCGTAGGCAATTTGTGATAATTCATGATTTAAAACTTGAATAGAAACTACGCCTGTACGCATAAGAGTATCTTTTTTGCCAATAAGGCGAATATATTTTTCATCAGGGTCTAATTGTTGTATCTGTTGCAAAAAATAATTTGTCAACATATTTTCATGTTCATGGATTTTGGCGATAGTAATTTTTTTTAACCATTGTAAGCTCGCATGTAGTCCAATAATACCAGGAAGATTTAAAGTACCAGCTTCAAATCTATCGGGCATAAATTGGGGTATTTCTTCTGTATGACTGATACTACCTGTGCCACCACTGATTAACGGTTCAATTTGTTTAATTATATCTTCAGATAGAATAAAGCCACCTATTCCTTGTGGACCTAATAAACCTTTATGACCTGTGAAAGCTAGAGCATCAATATGCATTTTTTGCATATCTATTGGCAAAATACCAGCAGTTTGAGCACAATCTACCATGAATTTTAAATTATGTTTGATGCAAAATTCACCAATTTGTTCAATAGGTAAGATTGTTCCACATACATTACTAGCATGAGTTACAATGATGAGCTTAGTGTTTTCTTGTAGACAATCAGATAATTTTGCCAAAGGAAATGTTCCATCTATATGGCAAGGAACTTGAGTATAACTGATATTTTGTTTAGTTAATTGAGTTAAAGGACGCATAATAGCATTATGCTCCATAGAAGAAATTATTACATGATCATTTGGTTTTAAAAAGCCTTTTAATAATATATTTAAACTTTCTGTTATATTTTTGGTGAAGACTACATTTTTACTATCTGTAGCATGAAATAAATCTTTTAATAATTCTCTTGTTTCAAAAACTATTTCTTCAACAGAATAAGCATTATTATAAGAACCTCTATTGATATTCACTGCATTATGAGCAAGAAAATTATAGACTTCTTTAGCTACTGAAGGTGGTTTCGGAAATGATGTACTAGCATTATCTAGATAAATTTTGTGCATGATAAAAACCTCATTTATTATAAATTTTGATAAATAGATGAAAAATATTAATAAATTAAATTAGACATAGCTTAAGTTTAGATGCTATGATAAACGCATTGTGCATATACATAGAAAGGGAGGCATATATTATGCAAAAGAATGAAAGTATGATGATTATACTTTCAGGGGGAATTATAGGTATTATAGCATCTTGTTTAGTTTATTTTGGTAATCCTATGAATATGGGTTTTTGTATTGCTTGTTTTTTACGTGATACAGCAGGTGGTTTAGGTTTACATTCCACAGCAACAGTTCAATATATTCGACCAGAGATTATCGGTTTGATTTTAGGTAGTTTTATAATTGCTGCGGCTAAAAATGAGTTCAATGCTAAAGGTGGCAGTTCTCCATTAACACGTTTTATATTGGCCTTTTTTGTGATGATTGGCTGTTTGATGTTCTTAGGTTGTCCTTTTAGAATGATATTGCGTTTAGCAGGTGGAGATTTAAATGCTATTTTTGGCTTAGTAGGGTTTATCGCTGGCATTATGGCAGGAGTATTTTTCTTAAATAAAGGATATAGTTTAAAAAGAACATATAAATTGCCTAAATTAGAAGGTAGTATTTTACCAATTGTTGCTATAGTTTTATTAGTATTTTTACTTACAGCACCAGTATTTATTCATTTTACGGAAAGTGCTTCTGCTCCAGGTGGCAAACATGCAGCTTTAGCTATTAGTTTAGTTGTAGGTATTATTGTAGGTATGTTGGCTCAACGTACGCGTTTATGTATGGTTGGTGGCATAAGAGATATAATTTTATTTGGTCAATCAAGATTATTATTAGGTTTTATTGCTATTTTAATGAGTGCGTTTATTTGCAATTTAATACTTACAAATATCACAGATGTATCATATTTTAATTTAGGTTTTGATAAACAACCAATAGCTCATACAGATGGAATTTGGAATTTCTTAGGTATGTTATTAGCTGGTTTTGGCTGTGTATTACTTGGCGGTTGTCCATTGCGTCAATTAGTCTTAGCAGGTGAAGGTAATTCTGATAGTGCTATCACTGTTCTAGGGTTAATTATCGGAGCTGCTTTTGCCCATAATTTTGGTTTGGCTTCTAGTGGCAATGGTCCAACAGTAAATGGTCAAATTGCAGTAGTTATCGGTCTAATTGTAACGATATTCATAGCATATTTTAACACATTTAGTATTAAATCAAAATAATGAGGGAGTTTTAGATTTATGGAAATTTTAGATGCAAGAGGACTTTCTTGTCCAGAACCTGTGATTATGCTTAGCAAAGCAATGATGAATAAAGAAAATAAATATCAAATGATAGTAGATAGCCCTACAGCTAAAGAAAACGTGAGCAATTATGGCAAAAAGCAAGGCTATAATGTCAATATTACTGAACAAAATGGAGAATATACTTTGACTTTTACAAAGTAAAAGTTAAATATAAAATACAATGAAATATATAGTAACTTTTTATGCACATTTTGGTGCTATTCGCTTTAAAAAATTATGCGAACAAATGAATATAAAAGCTAAAATTATGCCTGTACCACGAGATTTGAGCAGTAGTTGTGGGACTTGTGTCTTATGTGAAGGTAAATTGATTGCTGAACAGAAAATTCATCAAGATGAAGTCGAACAAATTGTAGAACTTAAAGAAAATAAGTATCATCTTATCTATAAGGCAGAAAATAGTTAAAAGAAAGTAAAAGCTATTAATAGTAATATCTATTAATAGCTTTTTTGTTAAAGGATACGAGCTTCTATTCTCATTAAATAATAGTTGAAATCCGTTTCAGAAAGATAATTGAGCATATCTTCTTCATATAAAGCACCTATGACTTTGTAATTCATATTATGTAGTTCTTCTACGAATTGAGCATAAGCTTTGATTAAATCATCATAAGAACCACGAATATATTTTATGGCATATAATCCAGCAGGTTTTATCAGTAATTGTTTATTGTTTACTTTGCGATTTATTTTCGTGCAAAAATATGTGGTTTGGAAAGTTTTGTCTTGAATATGTTCAGCAGAAATGATTTCACCTAAGGAAAAAGTATAGTAAAAATTATGCTTATTACAATAATTGACATGTTGAGAAATAGCTGAAAAAACAGCTTTATCATCAGGGGTTTTAGGCCCTTCAGTTACAATAAAATATTCTTCTTCTTTATGCGTGAATGTAATTTTATCAATTTCTACATTGAAAGAATCAAGTGTGATATTCATTGTATTTTTTAATAAACTACGCAATCTTTTTAACCGTTCTATTTCTTGATGGATTTTTTTATCTTTTTCTTTTAACATGGATAAAAAAGTTTTAGCGTCGCGATTATCCATATATATTTTGATTTCTTCTAAGCTAAGACCTACTTCTTTTAATAAGGAAATCATATCAAATAAAAATGCTTGATTAGCTGAATAATATCTATAGCCATTAGGGGCTATTTTGGCAGGTTTTAATAAATTAATATCATCATAGTGAAATAATGTATCTTTTGTTGTATTGCAAAATTTAGCAAATTCGCCACTGGTGAATAATTTTTGTCCCATGATAAAATACCTTAATTGTTTTAATCAGTTTTTAAATCTTCATTAGAAAATAAATTTGCTTCTTGATAGAGTTTTTCTCGTTCTTCATAACTCATATTTGGCAATTCTGGTAAATCTTTTATATCATTTAAGCCGAAGCATTGTAAAAATGTAGAAGTAGTACCATATAATATAGGTCTGCCGATGACCTTTTTACGGCCAACTTCTTGAATTAAATCTCTTTCAAGTAAACGACGTAAGATTTTATCTGTATTTACACCGCGAATTTCTTCGATTTCTTGTTTAGTAACAGGCTGTTTAAACGCAATGATAGATAGTGTTTCCATTATAGGTTGAGAGAGCTTTTTATCAACGACTTGAGTGAATTTTTCAAGATAAGGAGCTATTTTTATTTTTGTACATAATCGATAGCCACCAGCAATTTTGACTAATGCTAATCCACGATGTTTAGCTTGTAAATCTTCTTGTAGGGACATGATGAGTTCATCTAATTCGTCGCTTGTAATATTTAAAGTATTTGCTAAGCGAAAATGAGATACTGCTTCACCCGATATAAATAAAATTGCTTCTAGTGCAGCTTTTAATTCATCTTTATCTTTGGAAATTATAGGAGTTTTTTCTGTTTGCATAAATTATCCCTCCTTTTTTAGTTATTAAATATAAGAAATATATTTGAGGAAATAGTTGTATTTTATTTTATCAAAAAAGCTGTGATTTGCCTATTAAATATCAATATAATCATAAAATAAATAGCAGGCAACACAAAAATATGTTGCCTGCTATTTGGAGATTGTATATTAAGAGAATTAGAGAGAGCTAAATTAGAAAACTTTAACGCTACCTGCATCACGCATATGAATTTCATAATATTCATTTTTAAGAACATCTTTGAGGAATGCTCTAAATGCAGGAGATTCTTCTTTTGGAATAACAGAAAGGATAGAACCAGCAAAACCGCCACCATGAACACGGCATACACCTTTATGATTCTGGAAGTAAATTTCGTTCATAGCGAGGAAGAGTGCAATACCTTGATGTTTAGGGTCTGGTGTTGCACAGTTCTGTAAAAATCTCCAAGAAGAAAGACCAGAATCAGTAACAGCTTTTTCAAAGTTAGTGTAATCATGTTCTTTAACTTCTGCAGCTAATTTGCGAACACGTTCTGTTTCTGTAATGAAGTGGATAGCACGAAGAACTGCACGGTCGCCAGCTTTTTCACGAAGAGCTGGAAGATTTGCCATGATATCGTCCATGCTAACATCTTTTAAGTATTCTTTACCAAAGAATTGGGAGATAGCTTTCATTTCTACAGTGATAGCAGTGTATTCGCCATCAAGAGCGGAGTGATCTTCGCCTGTAGGAGTGATGAAAAAGTCATATTTATCTTGAATAACTTTACTATCTAATTTTACAACTTCAGGGTTTTCATAGTTAGCAAAGTCAATAGTAATCATACCACCAGTAGCACATGCTAATTGGTCTAAAAGTCCGGATTTTTTATCCCATTTATTATTTTCAGCCCATTGACCAGCTTTAGCACATTCTAAAGTAGAGATTTCGTTATTGTTGTAGAGGTCATTTAAAATTGCGCAGATAAGCATTTCAAAAGAAGCAGAGGAGCTAACACCAGCAGCACTTAATACTGTAGTTGTCATGAATGTAGTGAAGCCACCAATTTTTCTGCCATTTTGAACGAAACGTTCGAGAATACCTTTGATTAATTTAACAGTACGAGAGTCATCTTCTTTAACAGCTAAATCATTAACATCAATAGTGAATTCATCATATTCTAAGCTTTTTACATGAATTTTGCCGTCAGCATTAGGAGTAACAATTGCGATTGTATCCATGTCGATACTTGCAGCTACGATACGACCAAGTTGATGGTCTGTATGGTTACCAATGATTTCAATACGACCAGAAGAACTGAAGAAAGATGCATTATCAACAGGATAAACTTCAGCAAAAGCATCAGCTAATTTTTGATAACGTTTAACTTGAGTATCTACAGCTTGTTCATCAAGATTGTAAAGGCTCATAAGTTTTTCTTTAGCTTCTTGAGATTTTAAGAATTCGATAATATTAGACATTTTTATACCTCCATTTTGGTAAACGTTTTCTTTAAATAGCAAAATAAAAAAGGGAAAAAGCCCAATCCCTATACCACAGTTATATCTTATGTAATATATTATGCAGCTTTTGTGGTTGATTGTCAAGTATAATTTTTAAATTTAATTTTTTTATATATTTTCTGAAAAATGCAAGATAGACCTACAAAAAATGTAGGCTATCTCACATTTCATTTATTATTTTGAGATTTTATTTATTATTTTCAGCAATTATTTGTTCACTAATTTTAGCAGGAACTTCTTCATAATGTGAAAATTCCATAGTATAACTGCCACGACCTTGAGTTGCTGAACGTAAATCAGTAGCATATTTATATAATTCAGCTAAAGGAACTTGAGCTTCAATGATGCTGACATCGTGAGATGGGCTTTCAGTATTGATGATGCGACCACGTTTTGTATTGATACCACTGATTACATCACCCATATAATATTCTGGAATTGTGATTTTTAAAGTATAATATGGTTCTAAGAGTACAGGTTTTGCTTCAGGAATACCTTTTTTTATAGCAAGAGCTGCTGCTGTTTTGAACGCCATTTCTGAAGAGTCAACAGTGTGGTAAGAACCATCAAAGAGATTAACTTTGATATCAACCATTGGATAACCAGCTAAAATACCTGTTTGAAGTGTTTCACGAACACCTTTTTCTACAGCAGGAATATATTGACGAGGAACAGCACCACCTACGATAGTTTCAGTGAAAGTAACGCCACTGCCTAATTCACCAGGGCTAAATTCTAACCAAACATCGCCATATTGACCATGTCCACCACTTTGTTTTTTATGTTTTCCTTCAACTTTGCTAGTGCCACGGATAGTTTCACGATAAGCGATAGCAGGCTGATAAAGTTTAGCTGTAACGCCAAATTTATTTAAGAGTTTTTCAATAGCTACATCAAGATGTAATTCACCTACACCACTGATAGTTAAATCGCCAGTTTCTGTATTTTTATAGATTGTTAAAGTAGGGTCTTCATCTACTAGACGAGTTAATGCATTGCCGATTTTATCTTCGTCAGCTTTTTTATCTGCTTTGATTGCCATAGTAAACATAGAAGCAGGATGAGTAACAGGTTCATATTTGATAGGTTCTTCTTCATTACATAAAGTATCACCTGTTTTTGTTGCTTGAAGTTTGGTGATGATTACGATATCACCAGCATGAGCAATTTTTTGAGCTTGTTGGTTTTTACCACAAGCACTATAAAGACTGCTAATACGTTCAGTTTTTTCGCTAACGCTATTATATACAGAACTGTTTTCAATTAAAGTGCCAGATAAGATTTTTAAGTAACTAACTCTGCCGATGAACTGGTCAACAACTGTTTTAAATACATATCCGGAGAAAGCATCTTCTGTACGGCGTTCAATGAGTTCATTATTTTTTGGATTAATACCCATAGAAGCACGGAAATAAGGAGTTGGCATATATTCAATGATACTGTTCATTAATTGTCTAAAGCCAATACCTTTAGTAGCACTACCGCAAAGTACAGGGAAAATTTTAGCGTTTACGATACCTTCAATGAGAGCAGCTGCTACTTCTGTTTCAGTGATTTCTTCGCCTTCAAGATATTTTTCTAATAATTCATCATTGAATTCAGCGCAAGTTTCCATGAGCATATGACGAGCAGTATCTACTTCATCTTTCATATATTCAGGAATTTCATAAATCAAATCTTTATTTTTGATTAAGACTTTTGTATTCATAGTGATAAGGTCAGCTACGCCTTGGAAACTAGCTTCGCTACCAATAGGAATTTGAATAGGAACAATTCCTTTACCAAAATGAGCACGTAATTCTTCTACTACTTTATAAAAATCAGCATGTTCACGGTCCATTTTATTGATGAAAATAGCACGTGGTAGAGATAATTCTTCAGCATATTTCCATGCTCTATCTGTTTCAACTTCGATACCAGATGTAGCAGAAACTACTACGATTGCTGATTCACAAGCAGTAAGAGCAGATTTTACTTCTCCTGTAAAATCAGGATACCCTGGAGTATCTATGAAATTAATTTTGTAACCTTGCCATTCACAAGAAGCTAGACTAGAATCAATAGTCATTTTGCGTTTTACTTCTTCTGGTTCATAATCAAGTATGGAAGTGCCATCATCTGTTTTGCCTACACGATTAGTAGCACCACATTTGAAAAGGCAGTTTTCTGCTATTGATGTTTTACCAGATTTGCCATGTCCTACTAATGCTAAGTTTCTTAATTGTGTACTATTAAATTCTGTCATATTAAAATCCCTCCTGGGTGTAAAATCTTAAAAATCTATATTTAATATATTCTCTGAAAATTTTTAAAATCCTTTTATAATTTTAGAAAAAATAAAAGACTATCACTAATATTATTTATTTTTTAGTGATAGCCTAAATAAAATATTTAATTATTATTTAATTGAGCTTTTAAAACTTCCAATGCTTTATCTAATTGTGTATCTGAAGTAGCATTTTCATCTAAATTTATTTCAATATCAGGTGTGATACCTGTGCCATCTATAGAACGTCCACTTGGTGTATAGTACTTAGCAATAGTTAATTTTACAGCATCATCTTCAAACATAGGTAAGATTGTCTGCACAGAGCCTTTACCATAAGAAGTATTACCGATTATTGTACCTGCTTTTGTATCTTGAATAGCGCCAGAGAGTATTTCAGATGCACTAGCACTGTTTTTATTGATCAATACAGCAAGAGGATATTCAGGAGCTTCTAAAGATGAAGAATATGTTTCTTTATTTCCTTGTTTATCAACGATAGAAACAATTTCTCCTTTAGGTACAAGTTTTTTAGCAATTTCAACACAAGTTGTCAAAAGTCCGCCAGGATTATTGCGTAAATCTAATACAAGTGCCTTCATACCTTGATTTTTTAAATCATTGTAAGCTTCGTTAAATTCATTGGCAGTGTCTTCAGAGAAAGATACTATTTGAATATAACCGATATTGTTATCTAACATTTTATGACCGACAGTTTTTAATTTTATATTGTCGCGTGTAATTGTTATATCTTGATTTGCATTATCGCGCATAATGGTTAAAACTACATCGGTGCCAGCTTGTCCACGAACATGGGCAGCTACTTCATCAAATGCCATTTGAGTTACTGGTACCCCATCAACGGCTAAAATTTCATCACCTTCTTGAAGACCTGCTTTTTGCCCTGGAGAATTTTCCATGATGCCGACTATATGAATTTTTTGTTCATTATCCATACCCATGACAACACCGATACCAGCAAAAGAGCCTTCTGTTTGTTCCATTAAGGTTTTATACATTTTAGGTGATAGGTAATTGGAATGAGGATCATTTAAGGATTTTACCATGCCATCAATCGCACCATCAATTAGTTTTACATCATCAGTATCATTGACATATTTTGTTTCAATGAAGCGATAAGCTGTAATAAAACGCATTAGATTGCTAAATCCTTGCTCATTAAAACCAAGAGCATAATAAATTAAACCTAGGGTAGAAATTGAGGAGATAATTGCTATAAGTAATACTGCAATTATAGTTTTTAAAATTTTATTCATAAAATATCACCACTTAGTATTTATAAATAGTCATATGGATTAGTAGGTTCACCATTGACACGAACTTCAAAATGACAATGAGGGCCTGTGGAATTTCCTGTAGAGCCACAATGAGCTATGACATCACCTTGAGAGATATTTTGACCGACACTTACAGTGAGTGATTGATTATGACCATAAAGTGTAGAAACGCCATTTCCATGGTCGATAATGACAGTATTGCCATAACCGCTAATCCAGCCTGAATATGTTACAGTACCAGAGTCAGCAGCGTAGATATTCATGCCATAATCACCACCGATATCAATACCGCTATGATAGCGAGCATTGCCATAAATAGGGTGGGTTCGCCAGCCATATTCAGAAGTGATAGGGCCACCTAAAGGCCAAATCATTTGCCCTGTGCCGACATATGCCGAAGCACCTCGTCTTTGTATCATTAAAGCAATTTGTTCAGATGCATTCATGAGTTCTTTATATGCTTTTTCTGATGTTTCTTTGTCATATTTTATTCTATCTATCATTTTATCAAGAGCGGATTTTTTATCATCAAGAGCAAATTTTTTAGTTTTAGCTTCGTCATATAATTTTTCTGTAGCAGTTTTTTCTTTTTCTAATTCTGCTTTAGTTTGTATAATGCTATTGCGTTCTTGATGAATTTTAGTGATTAAATCATAATCATAGCGTAAAATTCTTTTGATTAAATCCATTCTAGTCAAAAAATCTGAAAAATCTTTTGCACCAAATAAAATATCTAGATAAGAAATTTGTCCATGTATATAGATATCACGTACACGTTTTTGCAAATATTTCTGGTTCTTTTTCAATGATTGTTCAGTATCTGCTAATTGTTTTTCCTTTTGAGCAATCTGTTCATTAGCATTGTCTAATTTAGCTTTTATTTCATTATAAGCTGTATTTGCTTCATCTAGTTCTGCTTGCAAGATACGCATTTTTTCAGAAACCTCGTTTAATTTATCAGTGGCTTCTTGTATTTTATTTTTTTCTTCTTGGGCTTGTTGTTCAATGCGTTCTTGTTTTTCAGAAAGGCTTTCAGCAAAAACAAGAGGTGTGTTTGTCATAAAAAAGCATAATAATAAAGATAAAATAAGAAATTTTTTCATTAAAATATGCTCCTTAAACTTTTAGAAATCTTTTTAAAGAAATGGTACTGCCCAAAGCACCAATGATAATTCCTGCAACTAAGATAGCAAGGCTGATATAATCAATGAATGGGTGTTGCGGAATGAGTGGGAAAAATGCCATAGCTTCATAGATTTCTTGAGTAACTTGATTGTAGACTATATAAAGAAATATAGTAGCTAAACCCCCACCAATAAAGCCAAGACAAATGCCTTCAAGAAGGAAAGGCCAGCGAATAAACCAATCAGTTGCACCAACATATTTCATGATGGCTATTTCTTTTCTGCGAGCAAATACAGTGAGGCGTATTGTATTTGAAATGATAAAAATAGCAGCACCAGTCAATAGGATTATTAAAGCTACACCAATTAAGCGAATTAAGTGAGTCAGATTGAATAAATGATTGATGATATCCTGACTATAGGAAGCAGATTCTACGCTATCGAGAGCAGCTGCTGTATCAGCTATAGTTTTTACTTGCTGAGGAGAAGTAACGGTCAAAGAAAAAGAATCAGGTAGAGGATTGGTATCATCTAAAGCATCTAATAAAAATTGTTGGTCGCCTAGACGTTCTTTGAAATTTTCCATAGCTTCTTCACGAGTAATGAATTTAATATCTTGTAATCCTTCTATTTTACTCAAAGTTTCTTTAGTTTCATCGATTTCTTCTTGGGATAAATCATCTTTCAAATATACGCTTATTTGTACTTGTGATTCTAAAGTGTCTGCCATTTTATTTAAATTTAAAATGACGATAGAGAAAAAACCTAAGATAAATAAAGAAAGAACTACGGTAAAAATGGAAGCTAAAGTCATCCAAATGTTGCGTTTAAAAGAGGTATAGACTTCTTTGATAAAATATTCACTTGTACTAAGCTTCATCACTATAACCTCCTTGAGCAACATCGCGAATAATTTGACCGTTTTCAATAGTTAATACGCGTCGTTGCATAGTGTCTACAATTTCTTTATTATGAGTAGCCATAACGATTGTAGTACCAGCTTTATTGATGCGATAAAATATTTCCATGATGCCCCATGTAGTTTCTGGGTCAAGATTTCCTGTCGGCTCATCAGCAATGACGATAGCAGGTTGATTAACGATAGCTCTAGCTATAGCTACACGTTGCTGTTCACCACCGGATAATTGATGAGGAAAACAATTATATTTATCTTTCAAACCTACGACATCTAAAACACTGTTTACGCTATGTTGTATTAGACGGCGAGGCGCTTCGATAACTCGCATAGCAAAGGCAATATTTTCATAAACCGTTTTATCTGGTAAAAGGCGATAATCCTGGAAAACAATACCTAGACTACGACGTAAATAAGGAATATCTTGTCGTTTCATTTTAGTGATATTATATCCATTGATGATAACTGTTCCAGAAGTAGGCAAGGTTTCATGTAAAAGCATGCGCATAAAGGTGGATTTACCAGCTCCACTTGGACCTACGATAAAAACAAATTCCCCTTTATGAATTTTTACATTTATATCATTTAGAGCTAGAGCATTATTTTCATATTTTTTAAATACTTTTTCCATACTAATAATTGGTTTATTAGTCATTACAAAACCCCTTTAATAAAATTTAAGCAATATTACAAAATGCTTCCTGTATTTGTAGCAGGAAGCATTTTTAGTTTAATAATTTGAGTATTAATCAGCAAGTATTTCTGTACCAGTTTCAGTGATTAATACAGTTTTTTCCCATTGTGCAGATAAAGAGCCGTCTTTTGTATAGATTGTCCATTCATCTACTGGGTCTAAGACTACATGACGAGCACCCATATTAATCATTGGTTCAACAGTTAAAACCATACCAGGAACGAGAAGCATACCTGTATTTTTTTTACCAAAATGAGCTACGAATGGTTCTTCATGGAACTTTTTACCAACACCATGACCACCTAAATCTTCAACTACAGAATAGCCGTGTTTATGTGCATGATGTTCAACGACAGCTCCGATATCACCAACAAAGCCCCATGGTTTAATAGCTTTAATACCGATTTCCATACATTCTTTAGTAACTTCTACTAACTTTCTTGCTTTATCAGAAACATTACCTATCATAAACATACGAGAAGCATCAGCATAATATCCATCAAGAATAGTAGTTACATCTACATTTACAATATCGCCATCTTTTAAAACGATGTCACGACTAGGAATACCATGACAAACTACATTATTAATAGATACGCAGATACTTTTTGGATAGCCTTCATAATTTAAGCAAGCAGGAATACCGCCATGTTCAACAATATAATTATGTGCTAATAAATTGATAGTTTCTGTATCCATACCAGCGCAAATTTTAGAAGCTATTAAATCAAGAGCACCATTATTTATAATGCCACTTTTGCGAATACCTTCAATATCTTTTTCATTTTTTATAATATTGCGAGGTGGTCTTTTTTGACCTTTGAATGCCTTTAATTTAATGGAATTTAAGTGTTCGTCAAATTGTTTATGGCAGTCTTTGTACGCTTTATTACTGCCACACCAACATAAATCAGTATCTAACATATTTTTATCTCTCCTATTCTATAGCATATTATAAAGCTTTTTAGTTAATTTGAACAGAATAAAATTAGGTATAAATTATTATCTTGTAATGTATAATAAAATTTATCGAAAATAATCAAAATGGAGTATTTACAAGATGAAAGAAGTAAAACCTATAAATATATTAAAGGCTAAAAATAGAGAAGAATTAAGACTATGGCTAGAAAATAATTATGAAACATAAAAAGAATGTTGGGTGATAGTAAAACGAGGTAGACCACAAAATGATGATACATTTTGGTATATAGATGCTGTGGAGGAAGCTTTGTGCTTTGGTTGGATAGATAGTACGGTAAAAAAACTTGATACTGGAATAACAATACAAAGATTATCTCCACGAAAAAAAGGCTCTATCTGGTCGGAATTGAATAAAGAACGTTGTCGAAGAATGGAAAAGTTAGGAAAAATGACACAAGCAGGTAAAAAAGTATTACCAGATATGTCGGAAAAGGGATTTAATATAGATATAGATATATTAGAAGCATTGAAAAAAGATGAGATAGTTTGGGCAAATTTCCATAAGTTTCCATCATTATATCAACGTGTACGCATAGATACTATTCAAATAAAAAAGAAAAATCCTCAATTATTTCAAAAAAGATTAGAAAAATTAATTGAAAATACAAAGAAAGGTATTATGTATGGAGAATGGAATGATAATGGAAGATTATTAAATTATTAGGCAAAAATACTGAGATATATAGATAATTAATAAGTATAAATCAGTAATGCATAAAATTTGTAAAAATTTTTTAAAATTTTTATAAAAAATAGAAGGAATAGAAATAGTAGTTGTAGAATATATATAATCAAAGATACAGAAAAGGGGATGAATGCATATGGCAACATTCACTATTAGAGGCAAAAACATTGAAGTCACTCCAGCACTTCGCGATTATGTAGAAAAGAAAGTAGGAAAAGTAACAAAATACTTCGATAATGTTGGAGAAATTACCGTCCTTCTTACAGTATCAAAAGACCGTCATATTGTAGAAGTTACTGTACCTGTTCAGGGAATTTTATTACGTGGACAGGAAGCAACAATGGATATGTATACATCTATTGATTTAGTTATCGAAAAAATTGAACGTCAGATTCGTAAATATAAAACTAAATTGGAAAAACGTTTCCGTGAAGGTAGTATCAGAACTGAAATGATGACTCCACCTGCAAAACCTGTTGAAGAAGATGAAGCAGTTGTTATTAAAACAAAACGTTTTGTAGTAAAACCTATGGATGTTCAAGAAGCTATTATGCAGATGAATTTATTAAACCATGATTTCTTCGTATATCGTGATGATAAAACTGAAGATGTTAACGTTGTTTATAAACGTAAAGATGGTAAATATGGTTTAATTGAGTCTGGTGTATAATATATTTTAGGTAGACAATAATACATTGAGATAAAATCGGGCTAAGTTAATTAGCTCGATTTTTTTATATAAATAAGTAAATAAAATAATGACTATCTTTGACTTATTAAGCATTGTTTGATAAAATTTGATGTAGTTTTATTTGTATATAATTTTTACATCTATAATATTTTAGTTTGTAGATAGTAAATTATCTTAGATTTTTTAGGATAAATAGATTTAGATGTTTTAGTTATACTACATTAAAATATGATTTTGTTAGGGGTTGAGATTTTTGTTCGGCTTTATTAAAAGATTTTTAGGCGATAATAATGAAAGTGAAATTCGCCGTATGCGCGGTATTGTAGAAAAAATAAACGCTTTAGAACCGCAAATGAAACAGCTGAGCGATGGCTCATTATATGGAAAAACAAGTGATTTTAAAGACCGTATAGCAAATGGTGAATCTTTAGATAGTATTTTGCCAGAAGCTTTCGCAACTGTTCGTGAAGCTTCTAGACGTGTGCTTGGTATGCGTCATTTTGATGTACAGATGATTGGTGGTATTTGCCTACATGAAGGTAAAATCGCTGAAATGCGTACAGGTGAAGGTAAAACATTAGTAGCTACATTAGCTGTATATTTAAATGCATTAACTGGTAAAGGCGTGCATATGATTACAGTTAATGATTACTTGGCAAAACGTGATAGCGAATGGATGGGTAGATTATATCGTTCTTTAGGATTAACAGTTGGTTTAATCACTCATGATATGGATTTCCCTTCTCGTAAATTTGCTTATAATTGCGATATTACTTTCGGTACAAATAATGAATTTGGTTTTGACTATTTAAGAGATAATATGGTTGTATCTAAAGAACAGATGGTACAACGTGAATTAAATTATGCTATCATCGATGAAGTGGATAGTATTTTAATTGATGAAGCTAGAACACCACTTATTATTTCTGGTCCTGGTGCAAAATCTACTGATATGTATGCTATCATGGCAAAAGCTGTAGCAAATTTAAAAGAAGGAGAAGATTATGTTTTAAATGAAAAAGAAAAAACAGTTTCTCCTAATGATTCTGCTGTAGCAAAAGTAGAAAAAGCATTAAATATTAAAAACTTATATGATAGTGCTAATATAGAAATGTCTCATTGCTTTACACAAGCACTTCGTGCCAAAGCAATGATGAAACGCGACCGCGATTATGTTGTTCGTGATGGTGAAATTGTCATTGTCGATGAATTTACAGGTCGTTTGATGTTTGGTAGACGCTATTCTGAAGGTTTACATCAAGCTATTGAAGCTAAAGAAGGTGTAAAAATTCAGCGTGAATCTCAAACTTTAGCAACAATCACTTTCCAGAATTATTTCCGTATGTATGAAAAATTAGCTGGTATGACAGGTACAGCAAAAACAGAGGAAAATGAATTCTTAAAGATTTATAAATTACCAGTAATTGTAGTACCTACAAATAAACCTATTAAACGTATTGATTATCCTGATGTTATTTATAAAACTAAAAAAGCTAAAATGAAAGCAGTAATCAATACAATAAAAGAATGTCATGCTAAAGGTCAGCCAGTCTTAGTAGGTACAACTTCTATCGTTCAGTCTGAAGAAGTAAGTGCACAATTGAAAAGACAAGGTATCGACCATAAAGTATTAAATGCTAAATATCATGAAATGGAAGCTGAAATCATCAAAGACGCAGGTCAAAAAGGTGCTGTAACTATTGCCACTAATATGGCTGGTCGTGGTACAGATATTAGCTTAGGTGAAGGCGTAGCAGAAGTTGGCGGTCTTTATGTAATTGGTACAGAACGTCATGAATCTCGTCGTATTGATAATCAGTTACGTGGTCGTGCTGGTCGTCAAGGTGACCCAGGTGCATCACGTTTCTTCTTATCCTTAGAAGATGATTTAATGCGTCTATTCGGTTCTGACAATATTGCCAATATCATGGAAAAACTTGGTATGGGTGAAGATGATCCTATTGAACATAAATTAGTTACTCGTTCCATTGAACAGGCACAGAAAAAAGTTGAAGCACGTAACTTCGATATTCGTAAACATGTCATTGAATATGATGATGTCATGAATCAACAGCGTGAAGTTATTTATGACCAGCGTCGTAAGATTTTACTTGGTGAAAATCTCTATGAAAATATCATTGAAATGGTTAAACGTATAATTGACAGTCAGATGGATAGATATGCTAATGAAAAACTTTATCCAGAAGAATGGACATTAGATGGTTTAATTAAAGAAGCAGAAGATATTTATGCACCAAAAGGAACTCTAGTAAAAGAACAATTAGAAGCGATGAGTCGTGATGAATTAAAAGAAACTTTATATAAAGTAGCTAAAGATAATTATGATAATCGTGAAAAATTATTCGGCAGTGAAGTAATGCGTGATTTAGAACGCATCATTATGCTTAAAGTTGTAGATAATAAATGGATGGAACATTTAGATCATATGGATATGCTTCGTGAAGGTATTAGCTTGCGTGCTTATGGTCAAAGAAATCCATTAGTTGAATATAAAATTGAAGGTCATGATATGTTCCAAGCAATGATCGATAATATTCAAGAAGATATTGCAAAATTGATGTATCGTGTAAATGTTGTTCGTGAACAACCACAGCCAGAAGACCGTTTGAAAAATGCAACTGTAAATCATGGTGAAAGTATTTCTAAATCCCCACAGGCAAAAAGCAATAATATAGGTAGAAATGACCTTTGTCCTTGTGGTAGCGGTAAAAAATATAAAAACTGTTGTGGCAAAAATAAATAATTAATATATAATGATAAGGAAAAGCTCTATTTTTATTCAATTTAATAGAGCTTTTGCCTATAAATAATTTTATTTATTTTAGTTAAAAATAAAAAAGGAAGTGAAATGATGCTAGAAGATTTACACACTACGATTGTAGCGATAGAAAAAAAGCTCACTGAAATGGGGGATTCACTTTGACATCGCTCGCAAAGAAGAAAAAATTGCTGAGCTAGAATATAAAATGGGTGAACCTACTTTTTGGGACGATCCAGACCAAGCCCAAAAAATCACTCAAGAATTAAATGGTGTCAAAGCTGGTGTAGACAAATATAAAAACATTCTCCATAAATTTGAAGAAATGCAGATTTTATGGGAAATGGGCATGGAAGATAAAGATGAAACTGTTTGCGATGATGTAGAAGCAGAGATTAAAGAAATCAATGAAGCTATAGAGCAGTTGGAATTAGAATTATTATTATCAGGAAAATATGATGCTAATAATGCAATTTTGACTCTACATGCAGGTGCTGGCGGAACAGAAGCGCAAGACTGGACACAGATGTTATTACGCATGTATGGACGTTGGGCAGAACGCAATGGCTTTAGCGTAGAAACAGCAGATTTATTGCCAGGTGATGAAGCTGGGGTAAAATCTGTTACTTTATTGATTAAAGGTCATAATGCTTATGGCTATTTAAAATCAGAAAAAGGCGTTCATCGTTTAGTTAGAATTTCTCCATTTGATGCTAACTCTCGTAGACATACATCTTTCTCTGCTTGTGATGTTATGCCAGAAATTGATGATGATGTAGAAGTGGATATCAATATGGCTGATGTACGTGTAGATACTTATCGTGCAAGTGGTGCAGGTGGACAGCATATCAATAAAACTGACTCTGCTGTACGTATGACACATATTCCAACAGGTGTTGTAGCACAATGTCAAAGTGAACGTTCTCAGTTACAAAACCGTGAACAATGTTTGCGTTTACTTCGTGCTAGACTCTTTGAACTTGAAATGGAAAAGAAAGAAAAAGAACTTGCAGCACTTGAAGGTGACCAGCAAAAAATTGAATGGGGTAGCCAAATTCGCTCTTATGTATTCCACCCATATAACTTAGTAAAAGACCATAGAACAAATACAGAAACAAGTGATACACAAGGCGTAATGGACGGAGATATCAATAAATTTATTGAATCTTATCTACATGCAAAAGCTAATCATATAATTTAAAATACGAGGTATCTTGAATTTGCGAAAATTATTAATTGGTTTAATCCTTGTAGTTATAATAGCATTAGCAGGTGCAACTTATATATTACCAACATATATAAGTAATCAAATATCTGGACGTATAGAAAGAAGTTTGCAAACTGATTCTGTTAGTGCCAATATAGAAACATCACCTAGCTTTATGATGCTATTTGGTCAAGTAGATAATATAGATATTGAAGCTACAAATATAAAATTAGATAAAGTAAATTTAAATGAGTTATCTTTAAAGGGCGAAAATATAGAGATTAGCGTACAAGATTTATTATTAGCTCGTAGATTGGTGATAAACTCAGCTGATAATTTAACAATAACAGGTCTAATCGATGAAAATAATTTAGCCCAATTATTAGCAAAAGAAGTAGATAAAATTTCTGATATAGCAGTAAAAATTACACCTGATAATGTTGAAGCTACAGGAAAAATTTCTTTCTTAGGGCAAGAAGCAACTATCAATGTAAAAGGTATTATTGTAGTGGAAGGGAAAAATTTACTTTTCCGCATTACAGATGCTAATACAGAAAACAGATTGTTTGGTAAAATTGGTATAAGTTTCACTAAAGATATATTCTTAGTTTCAACAGATAAATTACCATTAGAAGGTGCAAAATTTACTAGAGTAGAACAGCAAAATGGTCAAGTACTTATTGAGGCAGGCATCAATAAGTAATAAGTAAGGTGGAATAGAGATTGACAAAGTTTAAATATAATCGTTTGTTGATTGTTTGTATAATAATTGGCCTAATAGCTGCTATTGGTGTAAATATTCAACGTAATAGTGTAGAAAAAGCAAATATGACAGTGGATTTAGCCATTGATTATGAAGATATGGTTAAATTAGCTCAATTAGAAGGAATACCAGTAGAGGAAGTATTATCTCAAGCAAAACAAGCAGGCATTTCTTCACTTGCTGTATATGAAACTACATTTGAAAAATTGAATAAAAATGGCAAAGCTATGGCTATTGCAGGTAGTTCTGTACTAGAAAATTATTATAGTGGAACTTTAAGTGATCCTGCATGGCGTACTTTAGTTCAGCAAGGTACTATAAAAGCTGACGAAGTATATGTTGTAGGACATGATAAGCAAACATATACAGAAGTAAAAGAAGATTTATTTAGACGCTTAGGCAAAGAGAGAGTAAATGTTCTAGATTTAGGAAATCAAGAAATATTAGCAGTAAAAGCTAATTATACAGAGTTATTAAAAATGAATTTAGGTATGCCAACTGATGAAATGAAGGCTGTTAATGATGCAGGTTTTTATGTGTTGGCTAGACCTAGTAACTATAAGAATGTAACAGATGATGATATCAATGCAGTTTTTGACCGTTTAAAAGATTATAAGATATCAGAAATAGTATTTTCTGGTTCTGAAACATTAGGTGGTTTGCATAATACTGAACGTACTATTGAGTTGATGAAAGAAAGAGATATCACTCTTGGTATGATTGAACATGTTACACAATTGCAATTTTATCCACAAGATGGTTTATATGATATTGCTAGAGGTTTAGATTATAAAGTTGCTAGATTATATACTATACCAAAAGATGAACAGCCAAAATTGAAAATGGATGTAGCTGTTGAACGTTGGGCAAACACTGATGAAGAACGCAATATACGTATAGATTTAATGCGTATTTATGAAAAACCTGAAGGTGATATGTCCTTATTAGCTACAAATATGAAATATATTTCAGATACAAAAGCAAAACTTGAATCTAAAGGTTTCACTATTGGACCTGCTAGTCATTTTGAGCCATTTTTTGGCAATACAATTTTGCAAGTTATAATGCTTTTAGGTATTTGTAGTGCTTGTGTATTGTATATTTCTTTGGTTTATCCAAGCTTATCAAATAAAAAACAGTATATTTTATTAGTAATTTGCTTTGTAATAACAGCTGTTCCAGTATTGATAGGAAAGGGTTCTACAATTCGTATAATGGCTGCTTTAGCTGCGGCAAATGTTTTCCCTGCTATTGGTATGATAAGTCAATTAGATGTAATTCGTAGAAATCGTCTGATTGGTAAATTAAAATTTGGTCCATTATTATTAAAAGCAGTGAAGGCTATTGTCTGTGCAAGTGTTGTTTCTATGATGGGGGCAATGTTCTTATCTGGTATTTTATCTGATGTAGAATTCTTCTTGGAAATGAGTATTTTCCGTGGTATCAAGTTAACATTTGTATTGCCAATTATTTTAGTGGCTATAGCCTTTATGCAACGTTTTGATATATTCGGTGATAATTTATTAACACCACCAGCTTTTAAAGAACAGGCTAAACGTATATTGAATATGACTGTATCTGTAAAAGCTTTAGTAGGATTTTTGATAGCTATGATTGTAGCTGTTATCTTTATCGGTCGTTCCGGTCATACAGCTGGCGTTCCTGTTCCTGGCATAGAATTGAAAATAAGAGCTTTCTTAGAACAAGCGTTTTATGCAAGACCTCGTTCAAAAGAAATTTTTATTGGTCATCCAGCGTTTATAATAATGATCATGGCATGGTATCGTAAGTGGCCAGCAGCTATCTTCTTTATTTTATCTATAGTAGCGACTATTGGACAAGGTTCTATGGTAGAAACTTTTGCACATATGCGTACGCCGGTATTTATGTCATTAATGAGAGGTTTTGATGGTGCTTTATGGGGTGCTGTCATAGGCTGTGTTGTCATGGGTGCATTGTATTTATGGCAATATATTGCATCTTCAACAGATAGGAGTAAGTCTTTGAATGAATAATATTGTAATTTCTGGGTATTATGGTTCTAAAAATGCAGGCGATGAAGCTATGCTATCTGCAATGTTAGAAGTATTCTCAGAGCTTAATCCAAAACTTCATATTACAGTTATTTCATCAGACCCAGAATATACAAGAAAACGCCATAGTGTTGATGCAGTTAATTGGTTAAATGTAGTAGATATTTTGAAAGTGTTGAAAAAGGCGGATTTACTTATAAGTGGTGGCGGTAGCTTATTACAAAATGTAACTAGCGGTCGAAGCTTATATTATTATATGGGTGTATTATTTTTAGCTAAATTAGTTCATACACCGATAATGTTATATGCTCAAGGTATTGGCCCTATTTATGGTAAATTCGCAAGACGCTTGATGAGATGGTTTGGCAATCATAGTGCGTTGATTACAGTTCGCGATAAAGATTCATTAAAAGAACTAGATATGCTTAAGATTGTAAAACCACCGATAAAAGCTACAGCAGATCCAGTGTTAGCAATAAATGCAGTAGATAAAAAAAGTGGGCGAGAGATTTTTAAGAAAGCACATATTTCACTCACTAAGTCGATAATTGGTATATCTGTGCGTGAATGGCGTGAATGGCAACATTATAAAGACGTCTTAGCAGAAGTGGCTGATGAAGCAGTAACGAAATTAAATGCTCAGATTGTTTTTATGCCAATGCAATATCCAGAAGATGTAAAGGCTGCTAAAAAAATTGTAGCTAAAATGAAACAGCCGGCATGTATCTTGAAAGAAGATTTTACAACAAGGGAATTAATGTCATTAGTAGGAAATATGGATTTAATGATTGGCATTCGCCTTCATGCATTGATTTTCGCAGGTGTGATGGGCACGCCAATGATAGGTATATCATATGATCCTAAAATTGATAGATTTTTAAAATCCATTGATGAAGATGTTGTAGGCGATTTAGAAAATGTAACAGTGGAAGCTTTGATGCAAGAAATTAATGCTAAATGGAATAATAAAGAAATATATCGCAATCAGAATTTGAAGCGAATGGCTAAATTGCGTAGTTTAGCAAGGTCAAATGCGGAAATGGCTTTAGAATTTATAGATAAAAATAAATAATAAAAAATGACTCCTAGTAATTATAACTAGGAGTCATTTTTTTATTTAAAGAGATTTTTTAAAGTCTTAAAGAAGCTTTCTTGTTCTGGATTTGCTTTATCATTTTTAATACCAGCAAATTCACGAAGAAGTTCTTTTTGTCTGTCAGTAAGTTTTTGTGGAGTTAAAACTTTAATGCGAACATGTTGATCGCCACGACCAGCACCACGAAGGAATGGAATACCTTTTCCTTTTAAGCGCATTATTGTACCAGACTGGATACCAGCTGGTATTTTCATTTCTACTTTACCATCAAGAGTTGGTACTTCTATAGTATCGCCTAAGGAAGCTTGTACAAAAGTGATAGGAACTTCGCAAATGATTTCAGTGCCTTCACGTTTGAAGAATTTATGGTCTTTTACTGTGATATATACGTATAAATCACCAGTAGATCCACCACGAACACCTGCTTCACCTTCGCCAGCTACGCGGATACGGTTTCCAGTATCTACGCCAGCAGGGATTTTAACTTCAACTTTAGAGCGAACAGATTTAACACCTTTACCATTACAATCTTTACATGGTGTTTTAACGATTTCACCTGTACCACTGCAACGGGAACAAGTACGCTGATTTACCATGCGACCAAATGGTGTATTTTGAGTGAATTGTACTTGACCTGTACCATGGCAATCAGGGCAAGTTTCAGGATGGGTACCAGCAGCAGCACCTGTACCATTACAACTAGAACATTTTTCTGTACGAGGAATATTGAGTTCTACTGTTTTACCAAATGCAGCTTCTTCAAAGGAAATAGATAAATTATAGCGTAAATCAGAACCACGTTCTGGACCACGACGGCGAGCAGAACCGCCAGCACCACCGCCACCAAAGAACATGTCAAAGATATCGCCAAAACCTTCTCCACCAAAGCCACCTTGACCAAAACCGCCGAAACCGCCAAAGCCACCGCCAGCTCCACCAGTACCATCAAAAGCTGCGTGACCAAATTGGTCATATTGAGCTTTTTTCTGTGGATTGGATAAAACTTCATAAGCTTCATTTACTTCTTTGAATTTTTCTTCGGCTTCTTTAGGATTATCACGATTGAGGTCAGGGTGATATTTTCGAGCCATTTTTTTGTAGGCTTTTTTTATTTCTGCTTCTGTAGCATTTTTACTTACGCCTAAGACTTCATAATAATCGCGTTTTGTACTCACTTTGCACCACCTAAACCTAAATAAAGATTTTATGCTTAATTGACATAACTCCAGCTAAGGATTAACTGGAGTTATGTGCATCGAATTTCTTATATTAATTAAACTTAAATTATTTATCAGTTACATCTTTAAAATCAGCGTCAACAACATTGTCATCATCTTTTGTCTGAGTCTGTTGCTGTGCATTAGCACCTGCTCCGCCAGCTTGTTGTTGAGCTTGCTGAGCCTGCTGATATGCAGCTGCGCTTAATTCATAAAGAGGTTTTTGTAATTCTTCCATAGCTTTTTTGATTGCTTCGATATCTGTACCTTTGAGAGCATTTTTAACGCCTTCAATGCCATCTTTTACTTTAGCTACAGTATTAGCATCAGCTTTATCGCCTAAATCTTTGATTACTTTTTCAGCTTGGAATACTAAAGAATCAGCATTATTTCTAGTTTCTACTTCTTCTTTACGTTTTTTATCTTCAGCTTCATGAGCTTGAGCTTCTTTAACCATGCGGTCGATATCTTCTTTGCTCATACCGCTATCAGATTGAATAGTGATATTTTGTTCTTTACCAGTACCAAGGTCTTTTGCAGATACATGAACAATACCATTAGCATCAATATCGAATTTAACTTCGATCTGAGGAACTCCTCTTGGAGCTGGTGGAATATCTGTTAAATCGAAACGACCGAGAGTTTTGTTGTCTGCTGCCATTTCACGTTCACCTTGAAGAACATGAATGCTAACTGCAGGCTGATTGTCAGCAGCTGTAGAGAATACTTGGCTCTTAGAAGTAGGAATAGTAGTATTTCTTTCAATGATTTTTGTGCAAATACCACCTAATGTTTCAATACCTAAGGAAAGTGGAGTTACATCAAGAAGTAATACGTCTTTAACTTCACCAGCTAAGATACCAGCTTGAATAGCTGCACCTACTGCAACGCATTCATCAGGGTTTACACCATGATTTGGTTCTTTACCAAGATATTTTCTAATAGCTTCTTGAACAGCAGGGATACGGCTAGAACCACCAACTAAGATAATTTTATCGATTTCAGAAACGGATAAACCAGCATCAGCCATAGCTTTACGAGTTGGTTCGATTGTAGCTTCAACAAGATCTGCTGTTAATTCATCAAATTTTGCACGAGTAAGAGTTAAATCTAAGTGTTTTGGACCTGTTGCATCAGCAGTGATGAATGGTAAGTTGATATTTGTAGAAGTCATGCTGGAAAGTTCGATTTTTGCTTTTTCAGCAGCTTCGATAAGACGTTGAGCACTCATTTTATCTTGAGATAAGTCAATGCCGTTGGATTTTTTGAATTCTTCTACCATCCAATTCATTACTGCATGGTCAAAGTCATCGCCACCTAAATGAGTATTACCATTAGTGGATTTTACTTCAAATACGCCATCACCAAGTTCGAGGATAGATACATCGAATGTACCGCCACCTAAGTCGAATACTAAGATTGTACCATCTTCACCTTTATCAAGACCATAAGCAAGAGCAGCAGCAGTTGGTTCGTTTACGATACGAAGAACATCAAGACCTGCGATTTTACCAGCATCTTTAGTTGCTTGACGTTGGCTATCGTTGAAGTAAGCAGGAACAGTGATAACTGCTTGAGTTACTTTTTCGCCAAGATATTTTTCTGCATCAGCTTTTAATTTTTGAAGAACCATAGCAGAAATTTCTGGTGGAGTATAAGATTTACCATCAATATTTACTTTATAATTAACTTCGCCCATATGACGTTTGATTGAAGCGATTGTTCTATCTGGATTGGAAACGGCTTGACGTTTTGCAAGTTGACCTACAAGACGTTCACCATCTTTTGTGAAACCTACAACTGAAGGAGTAAGTCTGCTACCTTCTGGGTTTGTAATAACTGTAGGTTCGCCACCTTCCATAACAGCGACTACAGAGTTAGTAGTACCTAAGTCAATACCAATTACTTTGGACATTATAAATTCCTCCTAAAAACATCTATATATAAATATAAGTGTTATGCAATTTAATAAAATATTTTATATTAATTATAGTTAATTAAATGATTAATTAGCTACAACTTTTACCATACTTGGGCGAATTACTCGACCTTGTACCATATAACCTTTTTGGAATTCTTCTTCGATGGTATCATCTTCTTTTTCAGGGTCTTGAACGCGCATTACAGCTTGATGGAAATTAGGATCAAATTTTTCACCAGCAGCTTTAATAACTTCAAGTCCATTTTTCTTCAAAGATTCCATTAATTGGTTGTAAACCATGGAAATTCCATCATGAAGAGGAGTACCAGCAGCTCCTTCAACAGCTAAAGCACGTTCAAAATTATCAATGATAGGTAATAAATCTTTAATTAATCCTTGAAGTACTACACTAGATAATTCTTCACGTTCTTTTTCATTGCGACGACGGAAGTTTGCAAAATCAGCTTGCAATCTTTTATAGTGGTCTTCGCTTTGCTGTAATAATTCTTTTTGAGCTTCAAGTTCTTTTTTTATTGTATCAAAAGTTGCTTCATCATTTTCTACAGCAGTCTCAGTAGTAGTTTCTTCTACTGTTTCTTTAACTTCATTATCAGAAGTAGTTTCAGTCTGCATAGTTTCTTTAGTTTCTTCTGGAGTAGCCATGAATCAACCACCTTCTTAGTTAATAATAAATAGTTTAATCTTTATAGATTACAAATGAAATCTATGGAAAATATCAGCAAGATTAGCATTCATAAATTTTAATAAAGAAATTATTTTGCCATAATCCATACGTGTTGGACCTAAAACAGCTAATGTGGCAATTGGTTTACCATCTAAATGATATGTGGCACTGATAATACTACAGTCTTTAATATCATTATATTTGTTTTCTTGACCAATGGTAACAGCTAAACTTTCATCTTTTTGTGCATGCAAAATATCATATAAAAGTTGTTTTTCTTCAAACATAGATAATAATTTTTTTACTTTATCTATATTATGAAATTCAGGCTGTTCCATTAATTCTCTTGCACCACCTAGATAAAGTCGTTCTTGCTTATCTTTGGCTAATGCTTCATCTATAATATTAATGATAGCATTGAAAACTGTGGAATTAACAGTTTCACCACGAATTTTACGAATTGATGCCATACTAATATCTGATAGACGCTTACCTTTGAGATAATGATTAAAGATACTAGCGATATTATCAAAATCCTCAAAAGAAACACCACTTGGAATATCGATAATTTTGTTATCAATAAAACCAGCATCTGTCATGATGACAGCTATTACTTGATGTTCATTAAGTGGTAAAAATCGCAAATACTGAAAAGCTGTTTGCGTTAATTGTGGAGCTAAAACTAAAGATACATTTTTTGTCAATTGAGAGATTATACGTGAAGTTTCACGGAAAATTTCTTCAACAGAACGTACTTTAGTAGCATACCAATTATTGATAAGAGATATCTCATTCTCCGACATTTGTTCTAATGTTAATAAGTCATCAACATAAAAACGATAACCTTTTGATGAGGGGATACGCCCAGATGAGGTATGGAGATGCTTGATATAACCAAGTGTCTCTAAATCTGCCATTTCATTACGAATTGTCGCAGGGCTAATTCCCAAACTATATTTCTTAGCAATTGTTCGGGAGCCTATTGGCTCTGCAGTAGATATATAGTCATCTACAATGGCTCGGAGAATGCGTTGCTTTCTTTCATCTAGCATTTCTTTCACCCCTATTGTTAGCACTCTATAATAGTGAGTGCTAACTTCTAATTAAGAATGTATCACTATTTAGACAAAATGTCAATGTCTTTTGTTTAATTAAATAAAAAATTTCTTAAGTATAATGAAAACAGTTGAAATTAGTTTAATTATTATATAGGAACTAAACTAAATGATAAAAATTATTGATTATAGGTTGAGGTTTTTAATAAAATAGTGTAAAATATAGATTATGAGCGTAATAAAAAAATAAAAATAGAAAGCCGAATCCAGCTCAGGAGCGGGAGAACCAATTTTTTGGGGTGAATCTAATTTGTTTTGGTAGAATTTACTGAAATTTTAGATGGATAGTCTTTCCTTCTCTGTCCTAACCCGTCAGCTAACCTCGTAGGCGATTTTGAGAGGAGTCTTTTTTTTGAGTAAAGTTGTCCGTGTTTTAGTTTTATCTTTGTGTTTGATCTGTATGAGTGCTATTGCTAGCGCATCTTCTTTCCGTTTAGGAGACCAAGGTGCAGAAATCGCTGAAATTCAAGCAGCATTGGCAAGTCAGGGTTATGATGTAACAGCAGATGGAGATTTCGGTCCAGCTACACAAGCTGCAGTGGCGGCATTCCAATCAGCTAATGGTTTGGATAATGATGGATTAGTTGGCGCTATGACATATCAAGCATTGATGGGACGTAACATGCCTGTAGTAAGCCGTAGTTCTAATTACATTGCAAAACGTATTATTAATTCATCTTTGAATTATATCGGTGTGCCATATGTATTTGGTGGTACAACTCCAAGCGGTTTTGATTGTTCTGGTTTTACGCGTTATGTTTTTGCTACAGCTGGTATTTCTCTTCCACGTACAGCAGATGTACAATTTGAAATAGGTACACCAGTATCTTATGATAACCTTATGCCTGGTGATTTAGTATTTTTCTCTACTTATACTTATGGAGCATCTCATGTAGGTATCTATATGGGTGATGGTAATTTTATTAATGCTTCCTCTAGCCGTGGAGTAGTTGTCGATTCTTTAAGTAGTTCTTATTGGGCATCTTGCTATATTGGAGCACGTAGAGTTTTATAATTACATAAATTAAATTAAACATAATTTAATTTAATACAAAGGAGACGATAGGTCTCCTTTTTTCTTTATAAAAATAAATAAAAGCATAAATTAAAGAAAGTGAAGTGAAAAATAATGTCTTTTTTGAATAATTGTAGACAATTTACTAATTTATCCGCTATGAAAGCTAATTTTTTACAAAGAATAAATACAGTATTACCTTTAGTTTCTGATTTGGTACATGCACATGTAGCTATGTATACATTTTCCAAAAAAGAAAATTATTTCACTGTTGTTTCTGAATTTGAACCACATACTACGTATAATCCTATAAAACAATCATTGATAGGGAAGGAAATTCCTAAAGTACAAGAGCCTTTAATTGATAAAACTATTAAATTTAAATCAAAATATGAAGGTCAAAGAGAATTGGATTTTGGTAAATTTTATCAAATGTATACTATACCGATTGTCGTTGATTATGAAGTAATAGCTGTTATTTGTTTTGAGATAAATTATGAGGATACACAAACAAGAGGTTTTACTCGTCTTTTGAAGACTGCTTTTATTATTTTGGAAAATGCGCCTAAAAAAGCAGATAATAAAATGTATAGAGCGATTTCTTCACGTGATGGGATTATCATTACAGATAAAAATGAACGTATTATTTTTGCTAATATGGTAGCGTCAAGAATATATCACGTTTTAGGTGTTAGTAATTTGTTGGGTTGTCATCTTTTTGATAGACAGTTGACTTTGCATATTAGAAAAGAAACTATTTTGCCTAGATGTCCCTATGAAAAAGAAATTGAAGTGGGTAATTTAGTATTGATTAGAAGAGATATTCCAATCAATGAAGCAGGCAATTTATTGACACGTATAGTGATTTTATCTGATGTTACTGAAATTAGAAAAAAGGATAAAGAATTAAAAATAAAATCAGCAGTGATACAAGAAATTCATCATCGCGTAAAAAATAATTTGCAAACTATTGCTAGTTTACTTAGATTACAAGCTAGACGTTCAAATTCAATGGAAGTAAAAGAGGCTTTAAAGGAAAGTGTAAATCGTATTTTAAGTATATCAGTTGTGCATGAATTTTTATCACAACAAGGTGATGAAAATATAGATGTAATGGAAGTAACAAAAAATATTTTGCAATTAATCCAGCAAAATATGTTAGATAGTCATTTTAAATTGGAGACAGAATTCATTGGAGAGACAATAATTTTACCATCAAAACAAGCTAGTAATTTAGCTTTAATCATAAATGAATTGATTTTAAATTCAATTGAGCATGGATTTTTAGGCAGAAATTATGGTAAAATTGGTCTTAAAATAAGTCAAAGTGATGAAGCCTATATAATAGAATTATATGACAATGGTAATGGTCTACCAGAAAATTTTTCTGATTTACCGACAAAATCTTTAGGACTTCAAATTGTGAGAACTTTAATTGAAGGAGATATGAATGGTTCTTTTGACTTATATAATGATAATGGGGTTCATGCCAAGATAGCTATTCCCTATAAATTTTTAATGGAGAGTGAAGTTGATGTCTAAGTTAAAAATTGTGATTGCTGATAATGAATCAATCATTCGTATGGATTTGAAAGAAATGTTAGAAGAAGCTGGGCATGAAGTCGTTGGAGAATGTTTTAATGGATTAAAAGCTATAGAATTAACGCAGCGATTAAAACCTGATTTAGTGATTATGGATATAAAAATGCCAGAAATGGATGGGATTACAGCTGCAAAGAGAATTTCTGACCAAAAATTAGCTCCTGTTATTTTGCTTACAGCTTTTAGCCAAAAAGACATTGTAGAAAAAGCTAAGAATTCAGGTGTTCTAGCTTATTTGGTAAAACCAATAAAGCCAAGTAATTTGTTTCCAGCAATAGAAATTGCACTATCTAGATTTAATGAAATTAAACAATTAGAAAGTGAATTAGATGATATAAAAAATTCACTAGAAATGAGAAAATTATTAGATAGAGCAAAAGGTATTTTGATGGATGCTTATAATTTGTCTGAAAGTGAAGCTTATCGTAGAATACAAAAATATAGTATGGCAAAACGAAAAACAATAAAAGAAGTTGCACAATCAATTATTCGCGCAGCTACAAAATGATAAATAAAAAGGGCATTAACTTTTATAAGATAATGCCCTTCTTTATTATTTATACTATTTATGATAATTATGTTTTAAAAGTTAAATGTCATCATTGACTTTATTTTTTATTTTGCTCAATAAGTCCATCAGTATTTTTTGTTCTTCTACATTGACAGCTTCTAATACTCGGCGACAATTTTGAGCGATAACTTCAAACCATTCATTATATTGTTCAATCGCCAATGGTGTGAGATAAATATATTTTTCACGTTTATCTTCACCACTTTGACGCATGATAAGATTTTTTTTCATCAGCTGACGAATTGTTTTAGAGATTGCAGCAGGTTCAATATTTAAATAGTTAGCAAGTGCTGTTTGTGTCATAGTGCCTTGATCGTGAATTGTTTTTAAAATAGTCCATTCAGAACCATAGATATTTGTACTGTATAATGCACGGTTTACACTTTTTGACATAGCACGTGTTGTTTGATATAGTTGATGAACTAATTCGTCTGTCTGTTGAATTGTTTCTAGAGAAATTTCGATGATAATCCCCTCCTTATATACTGTTATAACAAATAATAGATATTTTTACAATGAAAATTAATGAAGAAATTAACAATGATTTTGTTATATTTATAATTTTTAGGGGAAAAAATACGTTATAGGAGGTATATTTATGCTTTATTTAGTCAAGATTTTTTATGCTTTTATAATTCCACCGGGAGGAATTATATCACTTTTAATTTTATTTAATATTTATTTATATTGGAAAAAAATTAAAGGTAAATATATTTTAAGCGTGATTACTTTATTGTTTTATTTGTTATCTACAAATTTTATAGCTTATCATTTAGTTAAGCCATTAGAGAATTTTTATCAAAATAAAACTATTGAACACTTAAAACAAGATAAAAATGATGTGATAATTATGCTAGGTGGTGGTGCGATAAATGTAGCAGATATTGATGGAGAAGGGCAAGTTTCAGGATATGTAGCTAATCGCATGATTACAGTTATGAGATTGCAAAAAGAATTGGATATTCCTATTATTTTATCTGGCGGAAAGGTGTTTGAAGATACAGGGAGAGAAGCAGATATTGAAAAACGTATATTTGAAGGTATGGGCGTAAATTCGCAAGTTTTAATATTGGAAAATCAGAGTAGAAATACAGTGGAAAATGTGCAAAATAGCAAAGTTATAATGGAAGAATATAATTTTACTAAGCCATTAGTTATCACATCTGGTTTTCACTTACCAAGAGCAATGGAAATATTTGCACGTGAAGGAATTGAAGCTACGCCATATGTAGCAGATTATCAAATGAGTGATGAGTTAGTCTTTAGTATTTTTAATTTCTTACCTAATAATAGTAGTTTAAATACATCTTGTATGGCTATTCGTGAATATTTGGGTATTTTGGCTTTAAAATTAAAAATGCAATGAGTTTTAATATAAATATAATTAGATTAAAGAGAATATAAAATGATGATTAATGAAACATTACAAGAAAAATTAAAATTATTGCCTACAAAATCAGGTGTTTATTTGATGAAAAATAAGCAAAAACAGATTATATATGTAGGTAAAGCGATTAATTTAAAAAATCGTGTGCGACAATATTTTCAATCGAGTAGAAATCATTCAGCAAAAACAATTGCTATGGTGTCGCATATAGAAGATTTTGAAACAATAGTTACAGATAATGAATTAGAAGCATTGATTTTAGAATGTAATTTGATAAAAAAACATCATCCTAAATATAATATTATGCTTCGTGATGATAAGACTTATCCCTATTTAAAGATTACTTTAAATGAAAAATATCCAAGAATAGTAACTACTCGTCGCCTTATCAAAGATGGCTCAAGATATTTTGGCCCATATACAAGTTCTACAGCAATGAAGGAAACTTTAAATTTATTGCGTAAATTATTCCCTTTGCGAACTTGCAAACATCTAGCAGATAGACCTTGTTTAGAATACCATATAAAAAGATGTTTAGCTCCTTGTGCTAATTATATTGATGAAGATACTTATAAAGATATGGTAGATGGTGTATGTTTATTCTTAGAAGGTAAAAGTGAAGTTGTAGAGCAGAATTTGGCGAAAAAAATGCAGATGGCAGCACAGAATTTAGATTTTGAGAAAGCTGCTAGATTGAGAGATCAATTATTAGCTGTGCGCAAGATAATGGAAAAACAAAAGATATTATTAGATGATGGTGATATAGATGCTATCGGTATTGCTAGAGCTAATTATGGAATTTGTATAGAGATATTTTTTATTCGTAATGGTAAAATGTTAGGTCGCAATCAATTTTTATTAAATGATGAAGATGATGATGAAAAAAATCTGATAACAGCTTTTTTGAAACAATATTATAATGATGCGGTGGATATTCCTAAAGAAATATTGATACCAGAAGAGATAGCAGAAATAGAATTATTGCAAGAATGGCTTTGGGCAGAAAAGAAGAAAAAAACAAAAATTTTATTGCCTAAACGTGGTGTAAAAAAAGATATTTTGACGATGGCAAAAGAAAATGCAGAAAAATATTTATTAGAGCAAGAGCAAAAATTAAAAGATATGAAGGCTCGTAGTTTAGGTGCTGTCTATGATTTACAAAAATATTTAAATTTACCAAAGCCACCGATGCGTATGGAATGTTTTGATATATCACATATTCAAGGTTCAGAAACAGTAGCTTCTATGGTAGTATTTCAAGATGGCAAGCCAGATAAAAATTCTTATCGCAGATTTAAGATAAATTCTACTGAAGGAAAACCAGATGATTTTATGTCGATGAGGGAAGTAACTACTCGCAGATATGTAGGCATTGATAAAAGTGATTTACCAGATTTGATAATCATTGATGGCGGCAAAGGTCAATTGAGCTCAGCTTTGGAAATTATTCGTGGAGCAGGTCATTATAGCGTCCCTGTAGTAGGGCTTGCTAAGCAATTTGAATATATTTTTACAGAACAATCATCAGAGCCTGTTATTTTGCCACGACAATCAGATGCTTTATATTTAGTGCAAAGTGTAAGAGATGAAGCTCATCGCTTTGCTATTACTTATCATCGCAAACTTAGAACAAAACGCAATAAGATATCTATATTAGATAATATCTCTGGAATTGGTGCTAAGCGAAGGAAAAGCTTATTTGACCATTTTGAAACGATACAAAATATAAAAAATGCTTCAGTTGATGAATTGATGGCGGTACCAGGAATCAGCGAGCAAATAGCAAAATCTATATATAATTTTTTCCGCACACATGAATTAGTGAGCAGTAAACTAAAATAAATTTACAACTATACATTTAATTTACAAGTTTACAATAAATAATCATTGACAAATATGAATTTTATTGTTATAGTAATAGACAGATAAAAACAGTGAAGAGGAAAAGTAGATTTATGAAGCTTGCAGAGAGCTATGGTTTGGTGGGACATAGTAGTGAATTAAATTGAAATACACCTTAGAGTTGCAAGGCTGAACAATTATGATAATTGAGATTAAGTAAGTTTTGTCGGAGTGCCTCCGTTATCATGGGCTAGGATATGTTAGTATCCGAATGAGTGGCTAAAAAAGCAAATTGGGTGGTACCACGGGTTATAACAGCTCGTCCCTATACAGGGGCGAGCTTTTTTGTATGCTTTTTTAGTTAGATGAATTTATTTTAAACTTATATCAGCTGATAATAATACTTAAGTTTTTGACAAATTAAAATTTAATCTGCAGTAATTTAAAGATTGATGTGAAAGTAAAAATTTTGATTAACATCATAAGAAAGGATGAAAACTATGTCTATTCAATTAATGATAGTCTGTCTATATGTAGTATTATTACTTGCAATATCTTTTTATGTAAAACATCGCGCTAATAAAAATCCTATGGAGTATTTATTTGCAGGAAGAAAATTATCTACATCACTTATTGCTTTTAATGTAACAGGTCTTGCTGTAGGGGCTGCTTCTACTGTTGGTGTGGCAGAAAATGCAACACAGGTAGGAATAGCAGCTGGTTGGTACAATGGAGCATGGGCAATCGGTGCTGTGGTTATGGGAATTTTAGCCGCAGGGAAATATAGACAAATGGGTTGCTCTACGATACCAGAATTGTTTGAACGTTATTATGATAAAAAAGGTCGTCTTATAAGTGCGATTGGTTTAGCAATCATTCTTATTTGTATTACTTCACTTCAATATGTAGCAGGTGGGGCAATTTTATCAACACTTATGCCAGATATATTTTCTATGAAAACAGGTATGATAATGAGTGCTATAGTTTTCATCGGTATCACTGTTGTGGGCGGATTGTGGTCTTCTGGTATGTCTAATATGATAAGCGTTAGCTTAATTTATTTAGGAATTTTATATTCAACTATTTCTGTCGTAGATAATAATGGTGGTCTTGTAAATATCAATAATAATTTACCTGTAGTTGATTTTTCTTGGTTTAGTCCTATTGGTGGCTTAGGTTTAGCTGTGGTATTGGGTTGGATTTTAATTATGATATCTCAAGCACTCACATTGCAAGGAACTGTACAGATTGCCTGCGGTGCAAAAGATGCTAAAACAGCAAGAAAAGGCTTTATTTTAGGTGGAGCATTGATTTTTCCAATTGGCTTTTTATCAGCTATTTTAGGTTTAGCAGCTAAAGTTCAATATCCAGATATCAATCCAACTATGGCACTTCCTCAAATCATCATGAGCTTAGATCCTGTAGTTTCAGGGATAACACTTGCAGCATTATGGGCAGCAGATGTTTCCACTGCTTGTACAATATTATTAGGTGCAGGCACACTTATTTCTCAAGATATTTATAAACGTTTTATCAATCCACAAGTAACAACTGCAAAATTTTTGCAAGTAAATCGTTTAGTTATATTGTTAGTAGGTCTTGCTACTTTATGGTTAGCATTTAATGCAGTGGGAATTTTAAAAACTATGATGATTGGTTTAAGTTTGACTACTGCCTTCACTGTAGTATTTTTATTTACTGTATTTGCGCCTAGTCTTTGTCGTAAAAATTCAGCATATTACACTACTGTTGTGGGTTTGATAGGATTAGTTTTATGGCAATTTGTACCTCAGATACATGTATTGCCACATGTAATTTATTTTGAATGGATTATTTGTATAATCAGCTTTTTGATTATCAGTGTTGTGGATAAACAACCAATTAAAATTGTAGAAAAAAATAGATATGAAGAAAAAGTGCTAGTAAAACAAGAAGTTTTGAGCCGTTAAAATTTTTTACAACCTGACAAGTAAAAATACTTGACAGGTTGTTTTTTGTCATATATAATAATCAAAGTCGTGAGGACAAGAATGAATTAAAGATATAGATAATGAAAGCTCAGGTGGTTTAAATGTTAGAAAAGTTTTTGCACATGAGCGCTTTATTTGATATTTATGGGGCTTTGCTAACTGACAAACAGAAACGTTGTCTACAAATGCACTTATTTGAAGATTTTTCACTATCAGAGATAAGTACAGAGTTAGGAATTTCACGTCAAGCTGTTTATGACATGTTGCGTCGCAGTGAGCAAATCATGCAGCAATATGAAGATAAATTAGGTTTGGCAGCCCGTTCGACAAAAGAAAAAACAGAGCTTTTGTCAATTTTATCTGATTTATTAGCATTAAAGCAGGAATCAGAAGATAACAGGCTTAATAATATAATAAGACGTATTTCTGTGTTAACAAATGATAGCAAGGAGGCATAAATTTGATTTTTGAAAATTTAGCTGATCGTTTGCAAGAGACTTTTAAAAAATTGCGTGGTCATGGTAAATTAACAGCTGATGATGTTAATGCTACCATGCGAGAAATTCGCATAGCTTTATTAGAAGCCGATGTAAACTTTAAAGTAGTTAAAGATTTTATTAAAAAAATAAAAGAACGTGCAGTAGGACAAGAAGTTTTAGAGTCCTTGACACCTGCACAAGCTGTTATTAAAATTGTTAACGAAGAGTTAACAGCATTGATGGGGCAGACTCAAAGTCATATAAACATTTCACCAAAAGCTCCTACAATCATCATGATGGTAGGTCTTCAAGGGGCAGGTAAAACAACATCTGCTGGTAAACTTGGTTTGATGTTTAAAAAGCAAGGCAAACACCCATTGATGGTTGCAGCAGATATCTATCGTCCAGCAGCTATCAAGCAGTTACAAGTACTCGGTAGTCAAATTGATATTCCAGTATTTGCTAAAGAAGATTGTAAAGATGCTGTGCGTATCGCTAATGAAGCAATAGATTATGCAAAATCTCATGCTAATGATATTGTAATCATCGATACAGCAGGACGACTTCATATAGATGAAAACCTCATGCAAGAGTTGAAATCTATAAAAGAAGATGTAAAACCGCATGAAATCTTATTAGTAGTTGATGCTATGACTGGTCAGGATGCAGTTAATGTAGCAGAAAGCTTCAATAATGATTTAGGTTTAGATGGTGTTATCTTAACTAAAATGGATGGGGATGCTCGCGGTGGTGCGGCACTTTCCGTTAAGGCTGTTACAGGTTGCCCTATTAAATTTGTGGGTGCTGGTGAAAAATTAGAAGCCTTAGAACCATTTTATCCAGATAGAATGGCTTCTCGTATCTTAGGTATGGGTGATGTGCTTACTTTAATTGAAAAAGCACAGACTGCTTTTGATGCAGAAGAAGCAAAAAAAATGGAAAAAGCTTTCCGCAAAAATGAATTTACATTAGATGATTTCTTATCTCAATTAAATCAAGTGAGAAAGCTTGGCTCTTTTGAAAATATCTTAGGCATGATACCTGGTATGGGTGGACTTAAGAAAAAACTCGGCGATGTGGATATCGATATGAATGGTAAAGAAATCAAACATATCGAAGCTATTATTAGAGCCATGACACCAGAAGAAAAAAGAAATACAAAAATCATCAATGGTTCTCGCCGTAAGCGTATCGCTATGGGGAGTGGAACAAAAGTTCAGGAAGTCAATAAGCTTTTAAAGCAATTTGACGAAATGAAAAAAATGATGAAGAAAATGTCTAATATGAAACAGTTAAATAAGAAAGGTAAAAAAGGAAAAGGCGGTTTTAAACTTCCTTTCTTTAGATAAACCTTCTATAATATAACTTAATCACTTTAAGGAGGTGAAAACATTGGCAGTTAAAATTCGTTTAAATCGTATGGGTGCTAAAAAACGTCCATTCTATCGTATCGTTGTAGCAGATTCTCGTGCTCCACGTGATGGTCGTTTCATCGAAATCTTAGGTAACTATGATTCCACAAAAGAACCTGCTATTATCAATATTGATGAAGAAAAAACTTTAGACTGGATGCTCAAAGGTGCTCAGCCTACAGATACAGTTAAATCTTTACTTAGCAAAAAAGGTATCATGACTAAATTTGATGCAGCTAAACATGCTAAGAAATAAGAAAGAGGCAAATAGATGAAGGAACTTGTTGAAGTAATAGCAAAATCACTCGTTGATTATCCAGAACAAGTTACTGTTGATGAAATCGTTGATGGTAATCATGTTTTGTTAAAATTGCGTGTAGCTTCAGCTGACATGGGAAAAGTCATTGGTAAACAAGGCCGTATAGCCAAAGCCATGAGAACTGTAGTGAAAGCTGCAGCTTCCTGTGAAAATAAAAAAGTTACAGTTGATATCATCGAATAATTGCAATAAAAATAGCCGAAGGTCGATTATGACTTTCGGCTTTCTCTTTATCTAAAATCTTTTCATTATAATATATATATGATAGTATATATCATGAGATTAATGAAATAATTAAAGTGAGGTTATAATTATGGAAAGCATTTCTTTACAATGTCCAGTAACAATTAAAGTAAAAGTTACTGAAAAATTTAGAGCTAAAATGTTAGATAAAATGGAAAAACAATTAGCAGAAGTAGATTTAAAATTATCTAAAATCGACATTCAAAAGAAAAAATTTTTAGAAGAACATGCTGAAGATAATATTCAACAAGTCGGAGCAATTGTTCAAAAAATGGAAGTAGACAAAGCTAAAGGTTTAAAATTAAAAGCTAAAATTGAACAAGATATTGCTGATATGAAACATTTAGGTTTAGGTGCTGAAATTATTCAAGGCACTATGCAACATGTATTTAATGTAAAAGTTGGCGATAAAATGCCAGCTGTTATGAATACTGAAATTATCGTAGAGGATGAAAAAATCATTGAAATCCGCAACTAATAAAAAGATTATTATTGGTAAAATCGGTGCAGCTCATGGTGTTAGAGGCGATATGAAAGTATATCCTTTAACAGATTTTCCGGATAGATTTAATACAATAAAAAAAGCATATGTAGACGATAAAGAAATAAACATTATTTCTACTCGCTATCAGGGAAATTTTGTAGTGATGAAAGTAGAAGGTGTTAATTCTCGTGAAGAAGTAGCACGTTTTACAAATAAATTATTGAAAATAAATCGCAGCGATGTGCCACCACTTGAAGATGGAGAATATTATGCTTTTGATATAATCGGACTTCAAGTAATCAATCAAGATGATGTTGTTTTAGGTGAAATAACAGAAATTTTGAAAACTGGTAGCAATGATGTATATATTACTAAGGCTAAAGATGGCAGACAAATTTTAATTCCAGCATTAAAGAAAGTAGTTACCGAAATAAATATTGAAGATGGATTTATGAAAGTAATTTGGGATGAAAATCAGGAAGTGTAATTATGAGAATAGATATATTATCCTTATTTCCTGAGATGTTTGGCGGAGTTTTTGGTTGCAGTATTACTAAAAGAGCGATTGAAAAAAATATTTTAGATATACAAATAACAAATCCTCGTGATTTTGCTTTTAATAAGCATAATCAAGTTGATGATACAGCTTATGGTGGTGGTGCTGGTATGGTGATGAAACCAGAGCCATTATTTAGAGCTGTAGAAGACGTTAAAACTAAAACGCAAATTGAAAATAGCAAGGTTATATTGATGTGTCCTACTGGAAAAGTATTCACTCAAGAAAAAGCAAAAGAACTTGCTAATTTTGATCAGTTAATATTTATCTGTGGTCATTATGAAGGTTTTGATAATCGTGTGGTACAAAATTTAGCTGATGAAGTAATTTCTATTGGCGATTATGTATTAACAGGTGGAGAACTTCCTGCTATGGTGGTAATTGATGCTGTATCAAGAATGCTTCCAGGTGTATTAGGCTCTGGAGAGTCTGCGCCAACAGATTCTTTTTATAATGGGCTTCTAGAATATCCACAATATACAAAACCACGTGAGTATAGAGGTCTTAGCGTACCTGATGTATTGCTTTCAGGAGACCATGCTAAAATAGCAAAATGGCGTCGACAAGAATCTTTGCGTGTTACGTATACAAATAGACCAGACTTACTTGAAAAAGTAGAATTAAGCAAAGATGATAAGAAATTTTTAGAGGAATTGAAAAATAATTCTAAATAAAAAAAGGCTTTTAATAGAAGACAAAATCTATTAAAAGCCTTTTATAATTTTTTAATAATAAGATTTAGATACAATACTTGTTAATGTTAAATAGCTAACTTATTTAAAAAATCACTTGCATTTTCAGGATTCAAATACAACACTTGTTAATGTTAAATCCCGCAAACTATCTTATGCTTTTCATTTCTGTTTCCAATTCAAATACAACACTTGTTAATGTTAAATCCAGTTAAAATTTCATGTATCTTTAATCTTCCTTTTATTCAAATACAACACTTGTTAATGTTAAATTGGAAGAATATTTCACTAGTGAACAATAAAACATAATTCAAATACAACACTTGTTAATGTTAAATTACTCAAGTCTGGTTAAGAGAACTGTCTTGAAAACAGATTCAAATACAACACTTGTTAATGTTAAATTAGTATCAAGCTCCTTATAATTGTTTTACTTTAGATATTCAAATACAACACTTGTTAATGTTAAATATAATAGGCTTAATATCCTGTTCTAAAGTTTTCTTGATTCAAATACAACACTTGTTAATGTTAAATTTTATAAGGGGAATATATATGGTAATTACACAGTAATTCAAATACAACACTTGTTAATGTTAAATAAAACGGACGCAATACAAAAGAAGAACTAGAAAGCAATTCAAATACAACACTTGTTAATGTTAAATCATCAAACACACATCTTAGTAGAGGAGGCATAGAAATTCAAATACAACACTTGTTAATGTTAAATCAAAAAGGTCAGAGCCAGCGGAAAACAACAAATATATTCAAATACAACACTTGTTAATGTTAAATTTAAATAAAGAAGATATCTATGAAAAAATAAATTTATTCAAATACAACACTTGTTAATGTTAAATCTTATTGCATGGCTATCTAACGCATATAGCACAGCTATTCAAATACAACACTTGTTAATGTTAAATACTAGAAAAATCAATCTTTATGATTTTCATTATACTATTAAAAGTATTGATATACAAGGATTTTAGTTATTTTTTATCAGCGATAATAGGATTTTTGGAGATTTTATAAAAAGGTTTAATTTTCAAGCTTTAGAGGAGTTTTTCTTAATTTTAGCTGGTAATTTTATGGTAAATAAAATTTTATTAAGCAAAAAACAAAAAGCAACTATCATTGATAGTTGCTTTAATTTTATAAATCATATGGTGAACCGCATGAGTTAAGGTGCGAACTTTTATATAGTTCGTTAATATCAGAGTAAGTCACGTCTTTATCACTATTATTCAGGTTATAGACAATACATATTTTGTCGGAGTAAATATAAATTTTATAGATAAAGCAATCAATAATTTGATTATAGAAAGAAACATCAACTCTTTTATTATAGAATACATTTAACATATAAATGATTTGTTTTTCAGATAATAACCTATTACTATTTAATTGTTGGGTAGATATTTCAAGTTCTAATTTATATTTTTCTTGTTCTAATTGTTCTAGTCTATCTTTAGTTGAAGTTGTAATAATACCTGCTTCAATGGCATTCATTAGATTATTTATTTTAGTTTTTATGGCGGTTAATTGTTTTTTTAGCATTAATAACATATCATTAGTTTTATTATCTGCTTGTTGTATTTCAAGACATTTTTTAGCAATCATTTTAAAATGTTTAGGATTTAATATATCTTTTACTGTATATTGGATAACGATATCTTCAAGAAGCTCTTTACGATACTTTTTTTGTTTACAGTGTCTATGACTACAAACATAATAGTGATATTTTACTTTAGTTTTGCTAGTGCCTGTTTTACCAGTCATAGAATGTTCACATAGTCCGCAAAATAGTTTACCAGATAATAAATAGTTAACTTTAGCCCTTGTAGTATGACGGCGATTAAAAAGAATACGAGATTGAACTTTATTGAATAAAGCTTCATCAATTATTGGCGGAATGGCATCTTTGACACATACATCTTCTAATTCATATATGCCAATATATTTTTTGTTAGTAAGCATACGATTTAGAGAAGAACGATTCCATTTACGACCTTTTCCAGCATAATTAGGTAAAGTATTTAATTCATTGAAAATATCAATAGCTCGTCTACCTTTAGCATAATCTTCAAAGATTTTTTTTACATAAGGTGCTTGTTCATCATCGATTACATATTTTTTATTTACTATTTTATAACCAAATGGACAAGCTCCACCAAAGGATAAACCTTTTCGTATATTTTCTTTGATACCACGTTTAACTTTCTGGCTAAGTTCAGCACTATAATATTCAGCAAAACCTTCAAGCATAGACTCAAGAATAATTCCTTCAGGTCCATCAGGAATATTTTCTTTAGCATAAAAAATCTTGATGCCATTTTTCTTCAATTTTGCTTTATATACAGCACTATCATAACGATTACGAGCAAAGCGGTCTGTTTTATAAACTAATACAGCATCAAAAAGACCACTAGAACTATCTTTTATCATTTGTAAGAAAGAAGGTCTATCATCAGTTTTACCACTTAAAGCACGATCGATATAATGTTTAATAATAACCATATCATGAGTTTTAGCAAATTGCTCACATTCATGAATTTGACCTTCGATAGATTGTTCATTTTGTTTGTCACTAGAATAGCGAGCATATATAATTGTCTTAAGCATAATAAAAATCCTTTCATATTTAAGGTATAAATATTATTGTTTACTAAATAAGGGAAATAGTTTATAATAAATTATACAAATATATTATTGACAAATTATCATTAATATGATATAGAGCGTATTAATAAAGGAGAGAATATGGCAGATACTGAGCATACCTTACAAGAAATAGTTTTTTTAGAAGATTTAATGAAATTATCAAAGATTTCTATACAAGAAATATGTACAACATTAAATCTTTCAGATAATGGATTGGTAGAAGATTTGATTAGTAGTATATGGGATAAGATATCAAAAGATAAAGATTTAAAAATATATGTCTTAGAGCCATATGTGAATAAAGTTTTTTGTAGTAAGACATCTTCTAGTTGGTTTGAATTTATAGAAAAAGATGAGCAACAAGAATTATCTGATGATAAGGTTGATAATTTACAAAGAGAAACTGTTAGAGAAAAAATTATTAAGTATGCAGGATTTAATCCTTTTAAGGAAATTCATGTGCCAAAAGATAAAAATATTTCAACAAAACCTACAATAATTGGAGCAGCTAATAGAAATGATTCAGAGTATATTGTACGTTTTATGTATAATATTGGTACGCAAAAATCATTTTTAGGAAATCAGATACACTATATACCTAAAATAAAATTAGTAACAGTATTAATTAATGAAAAATACAAGGTTGTAGAAGTTAGAGGCGATGCTACTTGTGTAAAAAAAGTATCTAAAGAAGTAGGTAAAATAATTGAAAAAAGTTATGCTTTAGAAGAAATAAAATTAAAAAATAAGTTTAATGGAAATATTAATGAAATCTCTAGTATTTTGAATGGAGAAATTTTAAATACTTCATCCATAACTGCTGAAGAAAAATCTTTAACAATAGAAGAGAGTAATTCTGTAGCAGAAATTTTAAATGTCGTTAATCAATACATTAATAATGATATTGATACTAATGATTTTATAGATAGAATGGAAAATATAAAAAAATTAAATGAAGAGTTTTTTGAAAATAATAATTTCATTTCATCATTGTTAGTAGGATTAGTTAGTGTAGGATTAAGGGCTAATAAAGATTTAATGGAACAGCCACTATATAAATTATTGCAACCATATACAATTAGTAGTGAAGGTTCAATTATTTTCAAATTTAATGAAGAAGGTATGATTAATACCTATACTATTCATGTGACATTTACGACAAATAGTATAAGATTATCTTCTTTTGCTACAGAAGCATTGTTTAGTTTTATTAGAGAAAAATTAATTTATAAATAAAAAGGAGGGTTAATGATGGTATCTACTAAATTAATGGTAAAAATAGATGATTGCCTTAATCAATTAATATTGAGTAGAGTTATATATTTCTATCCTGATTTAGTAGCAAAATATACAGGTGGAAATATTATTGATGTATATGAATATTTAAAGTCATTAACCTACTACAATAAATTAAAACTAAAATGGGAAGTTATTTGCACGACACCTAGATGTAGTTATAAGTTAGGAAAATATGATAATTTAGATGATATTTTAGGAAAAGAAATAAATTGTCCTATTTGTGGTGAAGATATACTCGTTACAGAAGATAATTTAATTCCGGTATTTAGTTTTGATGAAAATTATCGAAATGAACAAAAAAATTTATTGACTAATAAACCTAAAAAAAAACTAGCATAGATTTTCTTAAAAGAAAAGATTATTATCCTTTTTCACTTAGTGAATTGAATAAAAAAAAGAAAGAAGGGTGTGTTATTATTAATAATAATATAACAAATAATATTGGCTCAATAAATGGTGATAATAATATTATTCAAGCTGGAATAAATAATACTAATAACATTAAGACAGATAATGAACTAAAAAATATTACAGAAAAATTAATAGCAGAAATTTTGAAAGCACAAGATAGAAATTCTGAAATTGATGAAGCAATAGAAACAATAAAGGAGATTGCAAAAAATCCAAGTAAAGAGAGTAAGTCTAAATTAAAAATGGTTTGTTCAGGATTAAATACAATATTAGGAACACTGTCAAATGCATCTAGTGTATTACCTAAATTAGAAGCATTTAAAGATTATATAATTTCTTAAGTAAAATGCCTAGTAATTTAATACTAGGCATTCTTTTATTGATACAAAGCATCTAATTCTTTTTTCAAATTATAACGTATTCTTTGTATATTAGGAGAAAATTTTTCGTTATAAACAGTATGAGCTTCTAAATAACTATTATCAAATAAAAGACGACCATCTGGTATAGACCTTATATATTCAGGTGTTAAATATTGTGTAGATAATTCTTCTATTAATGTAAGCATATTATTTTTTATATTCTCTAATTTTTTATTTGAAAATATATATTTTTTAGATTTCCATGTATCTATTATAAAATACATATCATCTAAAATTTCTATATCAAAGGCTTCAGAAGCAAAATCATGTGATATTATATATTCTGCAATAGGTGTAATATCTTTTTTAAAATTAATTAAAAGAGTATTATCCGTATTAAAAAAGTTAATATTAGAATCAATAAGATTATAAATATGTTGTAAGGTTAATAATTTTGTAGGAATTATTTTTTCTAAATCATATATCTTTTCTAGTATAAAAGGAGATGTACCTGTTCTATCTTGTTTTATAATAAAAACATATTCTTCTATATTTTTCCAATGTGATTTATTTTCCATAAATCTATTAAAATCATGGTCTATTTTTTTTAGTATATTATATTCATTATATCTTTCTGGAGCATGAATGGCAAAAGCTATTTTTTTATTTAATACACCATCAACCCCCAAATCGCCTCTTGGGCCAGATGTAGATGTAGGCTGATAACTTGTATGATGTATTTTTATCATAAGGCTAGAAATAATTTCTTGAAATTGAGTTCCATAAGAGTTTTTTAAATCTTTTTTTAACTGTTCATCGGAAGTGATTTCATACATAAAGAAAACCTCTTTCTATTAAATTTTTGATAATGAGATAGTATATATTAATATGTAATATTATTCGTCAGTAATCATATTACATATTTTTTATTTATTTAATAGGTACATGTTTGCCACCTTGTTCTACATAATAATATTTATTGGTTTCGGGTGTATAACCAACCCATTCATTTACATTATAATTATTATCACGTATAGTTACATCATAAGATTCTACAGTATAAGGCATATTAGAATTTACCAATTTTTTTATAATAGTTATTCCTTCTTGTCTAGCTTGTTCAGGACTAATATTATTGATGATTATTTCAGGAAATACAGCAAATACAGGTTTATCAGCATCTGAAACAGTAACATTTTTATCCAAGGCAAGTTCATATCCAGATAATACTGTAGTAAGATGTTTTTCCATTTCTTGGCGTTTTGGTTCAACAGCTTTTAATTTTTGTTCATTTTCAGCAAGTAATTCTTCCATAGTTTTTTCAGAATTTTTCTCAGTTGGTGTAGTAGATGTTGGTTGAGAGTTTGTTTCTACAACAGTAGAAGGTGTAGATACTTGTTCTTTGGGAGTATCACTAGAACTAAAACAAGAACCAATTAGACCACAAATAAGTATAATCCCTAGACAACCTATACCTTTTTTTGACATATGAGAACACTCCTTTAATATATAGTATAAAATTTTATTCTACATATACAAAGAGAAATCCTTTAGTACACCTAAAAAGGTGTTTTTTTTATGCTCTTTTTTCGTTGTTTGTAGTATTTGTAGTAGTGGAAGCTGAAGACGTTTGTGTATCCTCTGATTTAGTTAATTCATCACGAACTTGCTCTACTTTTTCATTAATAGAAAGTTCATCATCATTGGTGGTAGATTTAGCTATTAATCTTAATAGAGATGCAAATTTTTGGCGGTCTTCTTTTTTTAATTGTATATAATTTTTTATAATAACTATTTCATCTGAATTTAGATCATAAGCTTTTATCAGTTCTTGAAGCATATTTTCTACAGTTTCTTTTAACATGTTTCCTTTGCCGTATAAAAGCCAATCTTTATTTATTGCATATATATCACAAATATGATTAATTATTAAATCTTTAGCTTCAACACGACCTTGTTCTATATTGGATATAACATCTCTAGAGACTCCTAGTTTTTTTCCAAATTCAATTTGATTTAATTTATAGTGTTTTCGAACAGTTTTTATACGTTCTTTTAATTTAGTTTTTGTATAGTATTTAACGATTTCCATATCATCACCTCATTTACATATTATAATTTAGAGAATAAGTTGTCAACTCAAAAATAGAACAACATTTATAGCTTTAAGGTTGACAACTCAAAAATAATAGATTATTATAGGTTTAGAACTTAAAAAAATAAAAAAATAAGAGTTAAAAACTGATTTTGAGGTGATGTATTATGAATGATAATGAATTAAAAAAAGAAATAATAGAAGATATTATTCCTATTTTAAAAGAATGTAGAAATAAAAATAAAAGTCAAACACTTTTAAAAGGTATAGTTATTGGAATGAGATTAAAAGATGAAGAAACTGAACCAAATAATAAAAAAATCGCCTAGAGCTTTACACTCTAGGCGAGAAAAATTATAACGTATCTATTAAATCATCTAGAATTTCATTAATAGATAAATATTTTTTTGAGGAGTAGTTTTTTTCTAAGATTTTGAAATACCATTTTTCAGTATCAAAGTTTTCTAGCCAATATAACAAATCTTCTTTTTTGGTATTTGAAAATGCTATACCTTGATATATCTTTTTTTCGTTATCGTTAAATATACCTAAACGATATTTCTGATGACCTTTTAAATTTATTTCTAAATCAAAAGGTAAATGAGTTCCAGCAAAATTGTTATCAAAATCTTCATGTCGTAAAGAAACTTTTTTATCATTAATTTTAGCAGTTATTGTATTGGCGGATACAGTAATATCAAAAGCTTTGATAGAAAAGTATTCTCTAAAATCAGTAAATGATTTTTCAGCAATTTCGGGTATTTTTTTCTTGATTTTTTCAGATAAAAGTTTATTTAACTTAACGATTTCTTCTTGAAGAGATAACTGCTCCTTTTCTTCATTGACGAAGGCTTTTAAATCCATGATAATCACCTCCTTCCAGAGATGATTATAACACAAATTAAAGGTAATAAAAAAACCTAGAGTATAAAGCTCTAGGCGAAAATGTGGCGGTGATAATTTGGATGAAATATCTAAGTATGTTATACAAAAAAGGCTACAAATTATTTTAAATACTAAATTTGATTTAGAAAAAAATATACAGCCCAAACTTTCAGGTGAGGCTAAAAATATTAAGGCTGTATATATGGAACTATTTTCTATATTAGACAATATTATTGATAAAGAATCTAAATTCCTAAACGATCTTTCACAACAGAAATAGCAAGTGATTTTACTACATCAAGAGCAGCTGAACCACCAACTTGAATAAGTTTATCACTCGTTTTTTTCCAAATGGATGCTTCTCTAATAGAATCAAGATAATCATATCCATCAGAAGTAAGACGATAAATCAAGAAATCTTTTATATTTTTAACATAAATAGGTTCAGATATTTCAATGTAATAGCTATCTGCTAATAATTCAATGTGCAATGAAATTATTGCTGGATTATCGCATAAATCTAAAAAGCTACTGATTGTAATTTTATGTTTGGTAGAATCTAATTCTTCTATTCGTAATAACATTTTTCTAATTAGATTTAAATCACGTTTCATGATAATCACTTCCTTTCAGAGATGATTATAGCACAAATGAAATGAGGTGAATTTGTATGATTGATAAAAATATTATTGATATAGCTGAAAAGGAAACTATGGAAGTTATAAATGAAATTCGAGATGATAAAAATGCTGATATATTAATGCTTTTAGTATTAAGCTTTGCTAAAGGTATTAAGTTTGGTGCAAATGGTAATGAAAGAAAAATTGCCTAGAGTGTAAAGCTCTAGGCGAGAGATTGGAGATGATAGAATGTTTCCATTTCCAGAACGAGAAAAAATTCAAAAAATAATCGCAAAAAAATTAGAAGAAGAACCAAATATATCTAAATGGGATATTAAAAGTCAAAAATTGATAGCATTGGACGTTCTTTACGGGTGCTATCCTTCATGGCTTTGTGATATATTTTTTTGGTCATCTATAATAGCAATGATAATGATTGTAAGAATGTTAATAGAGTTTATTTTTTATTAATATTACTTTTGAAAAATTTATTTTCTACCCATTCAACAGTATATGGAAGTATAAAGAACAATAATGGATTTTTTAAAAGTTTGTTAACAAGAGTAATTTCTCCATCCACAGCTTGAAGGGCATTTGATTGATAAATATCTATATCAGAAATAAGTAGTTTATTTTCATTAGGATGAATTTTTAACTTTGTGATTTGAGCATTGTATAAGATGAGGCTATTTCTAATAGAATTATCTATTAATGCAGAATAATGCTCTAAATATGGCGGTACTAATTCTAATTTATCAATTATAGATTTTTTATCAAGGATAGTTGTTTTTTGTAATTCTAAAATAGCTTGATTTTGTTGAATAGTCCATTTGCATTTTAATAAAGCTTGTCTATAAGATTTTCGATAGGATATCCAATATTTAAAGGCATATGCGAATATCCCTAGAAAAAATGATAGAAAACTATTTAAAGGTATAGATAAAAAAGAGATTATATTTGAATAACCCATACTAAATAAAAATATTAAAATTAAAATTAATAAAATTATTTTCCATAACAAGATAATCACCTCCTTCTTGAGATGATTATAACACAAAATGATTTTATTAAGGGGAGAGATTTTATGAATTATGAAAATGAGAAAAAGCAATTAAAAAAAGGTATTGTAGCATTAGGTGTTGTTGCGTTAATTGGTGTAGGAAGTATAGGCGGTCTTATGTATGGTTGGCAACAATACAAAGTATTTAGTGCGGAACAAGATGGTCGTGCAGCACTTGCAAAAGCAGAGCAAGATAGGCAAATTGCTGTAGCAGAAGCTAGAGCTAAAAAAGAGTCTGCTGAAATGCTTGCGGAAGCTGAAATTGCTAGAGCAAAAGGCTTGGCAAAAGCAAATGAAATTGTTGCTGATAGCTTAAAGGGAAAAGATGAATATATACATTATCTTTGGATCGAAGCATTGAAAGAAAGTAAAGACCAAGTTATTTATATACCAACAGAAGCGGGTATTCCAATTACAGAATCTAATAGATTAAAAACTGATTTTAATAAAGAATTGGGTGGTGAATTAAATGAGAAAAATTGAAATAAGCTATTATCAAGGAAAAACGTTGATAGATATGGCAAAGAAATTTTTTAGTAATCCTGAAGTGCAAGCAGATTTTGAACGTTGGAAAGTAGATGGAAGACGTGATGCACTGATGAAAGAGATAGAAAAAAGTGAAAAAGAAAAGCACCATGAGCAAGCTCATAGTGCTTAAAGTTAGAAGATAACAGCTAAGTCCCATGAATTACTGCAATAATTCATGGGACATTTTAAAAGCCACATATTTCACTACTAAAAATTATAAACTCTATGTGGCATAAAGTCAATTTTTTAAGGTTCATTTGAGCCTTTTACCACCTTGTTAAAGGTATTAATAAGATGAACAAATATAAATATTATGGGTGATATTATGGCTTATGTACATTTAAGAGTAATACTTAAAAATAAGATAGATAATTATAAATATTGTAGTGGAAGAATAGGCAAAAATATTATTAATGGACCAGCACAAGGAACAACACCAATAAGACAGCTTCGATATCAAGATAAAAGAGCGGAGCGTGTATGTGAGTGGAAATTAACAGAGAACTTTGAAGAAGATGATTTATGGATAACTTTGACATATCAGAAAGCTTCAGTAATAGACTCTGAAAAAGCAAGAAAAGATATAAGCCTTTTTTTAGCATATTTAAGACGAGCATATAAAAAAGAAAGTAATGAGCTTAGATATATTTATACAGCAGGTAGAGGAAAAAGAGGAAATATCCATTTTCATATGGTCTTAAATAAATTTGATACATCTGTAATTGCTAAAATTTGGAGAAATATTACAGATGGTGGTGTTCATTTTAGACATTTATATACAGAGTTTAATAATTATGGGCAAGTCAATTATAAAAAGATTGCTAATTATTTAATAAAGAATAGTCGTGAAACTTTTTATAGTACAGATAAAATTCATAAGAAACGTTTTTGTGCATCTATAAATTTAAAAATGCCACGTTTAGAAAAAAATATTATTAATGCTAAACAGTGGAAAAAAGAACCTACTAAAATAAAGGGATATATTCTAGATAAAGAAAGTATTTATGATGGTTATGGTTGGCTTGATGAAGGTCATAAATGGGATTGTTGTCGAGTCCAACGGTATACACTGATAAGAATTGATGGTGGATATAAGCCACGATATAAAAATCATAAAATATTGGATATTCCAATGGGAGATGATGAATTTGCAGAAGAATAGAAGTCAAATAAGCAGAGTAAATAATGCTCAAGGTAAAAATTTTGAAAATCAAATTATGTCAGCTTGTCTTGGTTATTTATATGAAGGGCGAGCTTGTATAGATAAAATACCTGAGCCTTTTGGGGTAAGTAAAAAAGACCAACAAACAGGAATGTTTAAAGGTAGATTTTTTGGCAATAAGAAAGCACAGCCAGATTTTCAAGGGACACTTAAAGGTGGAAAATCTATTATTTTTGAAGCAAAAACAACAACGAAAGATAAAATATCATTAAAAGTATTATCTGCACATCAAGAAGCTTTGTTAGAAAAACATTATCAGTTAGGAGCTATAACGGCTGTATGTGTAGGAATTAATAATGATTTTTATTTTGTGCCTTATGCTTTGTGGCGGTTATGTAAAGAACAGTGGGATAGACAATATTTTACTAAAGAAGATTTGAAGGAATATAAAGTGCGTTTTAATGGTGCAGTAAATTTTTTAGATTTTGTAAATGGTAATAAAGTGGAGTTTATGAAAGAGTTTGTAAAGGGATAAATTATGATAAGTGATAATGAAGCATCAAAAGCATATGAAACATTAAAAAAATATTGTAAGGAAAGAAGTCATTGTGAAGATTGTGCATTTTTAAAAAATGGGAAAAGTTGGGCATGGATAGATTTACCAAAAATGGATAATCCAAATTATGAAAAAGTAAGAGAATGTTTGAACACAGGTGAATATAAAATTAGTACGTTTTTCGGAGGAAAAGAGTGTATGTTAAAAGGTCGTCCACGATTTTGGGGAGATGAATAAAATATGGCAATGTGTGAACATACTTGGTTAGACGGAGAAGTTTGGAATTGTTGGCTGATGAAAAAGCCATGCCCTTTTATAAAACCAGAATATAACGACTTATGTATAGAAATGAAAGTACAGATATGTACTGGTAAATGGGAACAATTAAATAATAAAAATAAGAGAGGTCTTTAATATGAAAACAATATCTATTCAATCATTCAAAGGTGGAACAGGAAAGACTACAGCTACAGCAAATATTGCTTATGTACTTAATAAATATCATGATAAAAAAGTATTAGTGGTAGAAGCTGATGCACAATCAAATATATCTAGTTATTTTGGCATTGATAAAGACCGTGAAAAAGGAATTGCAGATATATTAGTTGGTAATGATGTAGATATTTATTCTTTGGTTAAAAAGACTAGATATGATAATTTGCATATAATTACAGCTGGGTTAAAAATGTATGTGGCGGAAGATTATGTTAAGGCTAATAAAAATCCATTGGTTTTAAAGAAAGCATTAATAAAATTAGCTAAAGAATACGATTATTGTTTAATTGATAATGCACCAGCAATAAATACTATATCAGCAGTAACTATGCTGGCTAGTGATGAAATAATTATTCCTGTGTGTTTAGATTTATTTTCTATTGAAGGATTAAAAATAATAATTGAGCAAATACAAAAGGTAAAACGAGCTAATCAGGAATTAAAAATAAGAGGTATTTTTATAAATCGTTGGCAAAATAATAATGCCAAACATCAAGCAAAAGATTATTTAGAGAAAATGTTTAAAGAACAATATATTTTTAAAGCTAAAATAAGAGAAAGTCAACATATTGCTAATAGTACATTTACAGGAAGAACAGTTATTGATTTAAATTGTCGCTTTGGAGTAACAATAGATTATAAAAATCTAGTAAATGAATATTTAAAATTAAAATGAGAATGGTCCGATTTGGACCATTTTCTAAAGGAGTAATAGAAGATGGATTTTGATATTTTAGCAGCTTTAGAAGATAGGAGTATAGAAGTGGAAACATTGGCGGATAAAGACCGTATGCAAATAGAGTATATAAATGTAAAGGATATAATACCTGCTAGAAATGATAATAATTTTTATGATACAGATGATGTTATTACGTTAAAAGAAAGTATTCGTGTAGAAGGTGTAAAACAAAATCTTATTGTAAAAAATAAAAATAATGAGGGAAAGTATGAATTAATAGCAGGTGAAAGAAGATGGAAAGCATGTAAAAGTTTATATGAAGAAGGAATAAAAGATTTTGAGTATATACCATGTGTAATTAATAAATATGAAGATGATTTAAAAGATAGATTATCTCTTATAACTACAAATTGTACTGCTAGAAAATTAACTGATTGGGAAAGAACAGAGCAAGTTGAAGCGTTAAACAATATTTTAAAAGAATATAAACAAAGAGGTATAAAATTACCTGCACCAAGAAAAGATTTAATATCTAAACTTATAAATGAGTCAAAAACAAATGTAGCTAGAATGTTAGGGCTTAAAAATAATCTTATAGGAATTTTTAAAGATGCTATGAAAAATGGAATGATAGGTTTATCTGTTGCATATGAATTATCTACATTACCGCAAGATAAACAAGAATTGATGATTAATCAATTCAAGGAAAATGGCGGATTAACATTAAATAATGTGAAATATATAAAAGATAGTTTAAAAAATGAAGTTGAAGATGAACAAGAAGAAAGAAATACAGATAAAAAAGATGATGAAATGACATTGAAAAGACCAAGTAAAGATGAGTTAGATGAAATAACAGATGATAATATAATTGAAAATGAACATATACAAGATGAAGATAAACCTATAGAAATTTGTAAAACTGATAATGTAAATATTTATGATAAACAAAAAGAAGATATATTATTGGAGTATCTAAGATATTTTGAAAATAAATTAAAATATTATACAGAATTACATTCTATGGCGGAAAATGAACAAGATAATGATGTATTACAATCTAGTTTAAAAGCAATAGAGTATACATCTGAATTGATTGAAAAGGTACAAAGTGATTTATTTGCACTTACAGATGATGAAAAATATGATATAGAAGATAATAAGGAGAATTAAAATATGGATAATATACAAGATAGAGTAGATAATTGGAGAAAAAAGATTGAGGAAAAAAAGGATAAAAATGAGAAATTAAGTGAAAAAGAAGCAAAAATAATTTTAAATGAAGCAATAGATATATCATCTGGTTTAGTAGAAGATATAATTAATGATTGTAAAAAAAGAAATGATGATAGAAAAGAAAATTTTTTACAAGATATATTTAGTAATATAAATAAAAGTTTTAGTGTTTTAAAAGAAGGTTTGAATTATAAAGATAAACTTCATGTACTGGTAATTGATGAGAATAATAATGCATTGAGAGTTTTTTCTAATAATGCTAATAAAAATATTTTAGAAGAATTAGGAAGAATAATTGAACATATGGAAAATCAAAAAGATTTCAAAGTAGAACGATCATATTTAGATGATATAGTGGTGAGAAATTATGAAAGAGCTAATAATTAAAGAAGTAAATTATTTTAAAGAAGAAGTAAAGATTAAATATGAAGAAGGGACATCTAAGAAAACGTTAAGTGAAGAAGAACCGCCACGAGATGAATTAATAGAAATATTAAAAAACTTAAATGCAGTAGGTAGTAGATTATTAAAATATCCATTTTCTATAAAAGATAGGATTGTGGTAACAGGGGCAAAATTTATTTATAAAAATAATTGTTTAAAATATGTAATATTAAAAGGATTTTATAAGTTAGACGGTAATCTAATACCACAAAATTTTCCAAAGAGATTATATAATTCAAATTGCATTTTGGATTATACAGATGATGAAATGATTTTAATTAATCAGTTATTAAGTGAAGCAAGAAAATATATTTATGGTGAAAGGAAACAAGTATTATTACCACATATAAATGAAACAATAAATACACAACCAGCAAAACAAAATATATCTATGATAAATTAGCGAGGTAGAATAATGGCGTTAACAAAAGCAGATTTAAATAAGATTTCAGATATGATAAAAATGACTGTGATGGCGGTGGTTAATGAAGCGATAAAGACGATAATACAAAATAATAGCATTAATTTAAAGCAAAAGCCTATAAATTATAGAGAAAAGACTATAAAAAAATTAGAAGCATATAATATTCTTAAGCATAATATGCAGAAATGTGAAAAAGATATTGAAGATTTATATAAAGAAGAATTTGGAGCATGTCCAGCTGTTCATCATGCTATGGAGTATTATGGTGAAAAATGTACACTTGATGAAATTCGTTATGTGAAAAAATTAAAAATAGAACATATCTATTATAGAGATAAAGAAGAAGTAGACTTTATAGATTGTGCTTTAGAAGAAATAAAAGATGAATATTATGGCGGAATAATAAAAATGATTTATTTTGATAAGATGAAAATTGAAGATATAGCTAATAAAATGAGTTGTGATAAGGTTACATTATATAGGCATAGAAATAGACTGTTAGATATATTATCTATAAGGTTTTTTGGTAAAGATGTACTTGAATAAATGCAACTAGACCATGCAAAAAAATCGCAATTTACTACCGCAAAAAAAGATGATAAAATTTTTATAGGTCAAAGAAGCGAGAAAATGACCTCTCTAAAAATAAACGCTTTTCCGTCTGAAAACTGAATAAGGTTACGCACATGATTGTGAATTACATGCAGAAAAGACAGCTAATAATTTAGCTGTCTTTTTTGTTTGGAAGGTGATGAAATGACGATTATAAAATGTGATAAATTTAGATGTTTTTATAATACTGAAGGTATTTGTGAACATAGAAAAATAATCATGAAATATAAAAGATGTATGAGTTATACAGTATCTGGGAATTTTACTATAAGAGATTTAATACAACATAAAGCCACTTGTCATAAAGCTAATGGTAAATATAAAAATAATACAGTAAAGGTATTTAAATAAATGGCAAAAGAATTTGCAAGGAAGTTTTATAACAGTACAAGATGGCGGAAATGTGCTAAAGCCTTTGCACAGTCTAAGCTTTATATCTGTGAAATGTGTCATAACAAAACAGTCGCTCGTAAGAGTACAGAAGGACAACGCTTTATTGTACATCATAAAGTTTCGCTTACTCCACAGAATATAAATAACTTTGATATTGCTTATGGTTGGGATAACCTAATGCTATTATGTCTTGAGTGTCATAACAAGATACATAGCAAAGATAACAATACAAGAACAATGCACTTTGATGAGGACGGCAACCTTGTTGCTGTTGATGAACCTGTCAGAGTTGATGAGTAAGTAAGGTTAGACCGTTTTGCTTTGCTTGCTACGTATCAACACCCCCGTATTTAATAAATTGTCTGACAATTCACTAGACCGGAGGGTCCACGTTCGTATAAAATACACGATATCGCCGAGAGGGGTGTGGTCTATTTTTCAGAAAATTTACTAGAAAGGAGATGTATTTTTGTGTCAAAAGTAAGTGAAAAAACTTTGAAAAAGCGAAGATTGGCGCAATATAGAGAGGCTTTTAAAAATATTGATGATGATAAAATGGCAATAGTCGAAAGAACAATTGATTTTGCTATTGACCTAGAATTTAGGCTTGATAACCTGCAAAAAAACCTCGATAAAGATGGTTTTATCGAGGAATATTGCAATGGAAAAGACCAATACGGCACAAAAGAGTCTACTGCTAGTAAAGCATATTCTACAGCTTTAAAAAATTATAATTCATTAATCCGAACGTTGCTATCTTGTATGCCACAAAAAACTTCTGATGATGTTGATGATGGTTTTGAAGCCTTTGTTGGTACATTGAAAAAGTAGTGATTATATGAATTATATTGAGGTTTACTATGGGAAGATAAACAATGGTGATGTAGTAGTTTCAGAAAAAGTAGCGAAATTATTTAAGCATTTACATGATAAGCTTAGTGATAACAATGGTCGTTATATTTTTGATGAACAAAGAGCCAATCATGCCATAGATTTCATTGAGCGATATTGCAAACACTCTAAAGGTAAATGGGCTGGTAAGCCTGTTATATTGGAAGTGTGGCAAAAAGCTATACTTTCGGCACTGTTTGGTTTTGTAGATAAAGATACAGGGCTTAGGCAATATAGAGAATTAATTTTAATCGTAGCTCGTAAAAATGGTAAGTCTACATTATCCAGTGGAATAGGTCTTTATTTGTTATTTGCTGATGGTGAAGCAGGTCCTGAAATTTATAGTGTAGCGACAAAAAGGGACCAAGCAAAAATAATATGGTTAGAATCTAAAAGAATGGTAAAAAAATCACCATCATTAGCTAAACGCTCTAAATCATTAGTGTCTGAAATACAGTGTAATTTTAATGATGGAACATTTAAGGCACTGGCAAGTGATAGCGATAGTTTAGATGGTCTTAATGTTCATGGTGCTTTAATTGATGAGTTACATGCTATCAAAGATAAAAATCTTTATGATGTAGTAATCGACGGTATGACGGCACGTGAACAGCCATTATCTATTATCACATCTACAGCGGGAACGATAAGAGAGGGTATATTTGACCTTAAATATGAAGAAGCGGCGAATATTATAGCTGGGTACGATGATGAAAATGGCTATAAGGATGAAACTATTCTGCCGGTAATTTACGAACTGGACAAGCGCAATGAATGGACAAAGCCGAACTGCTGGGCAAAAGCCAATCCGGCACTCGGCACGATTAAGAGCCGTGAACAGCTTGAAGATAAGGTAAACCGTGCAAAAGCCAATCCGCATTATGTTAAAAACCTGCTGTGCAAGGATTTTAACGTTCGAGAAACGGCTACGGAAGCGTTCTTGACTTTCGAACAGTTGAATAATGAAGCGACGTTTGATATTGGAGTTTTAAAACCGCGCTACGGCATCGGCGGCATAGACTTATCGGCGACGACCGATTTGACGTGTGCGACCATGTTGTTTAAAACGCCGGAAGATGAAAAACGATTCTACGTTGAACAGATGTACTGGATACCGGAAGACCTCTTTGAAAAGCGTATCCATGAGGATAAGGTGCCGTATGATATCTGGATTAGGCGCGGTTTTGTACGATTGAGCCCCGGCAATTCCATTGATTACAGATTGATTGTCGAGTGGTTTGAGGAAATGCAGAACGAAAAAGACGTGTATCTGTTCAAATGCGGATATGATAGTTGGAGTGCAAAGTATTTCGTGCAGGATATGATAAACAATTTCGGCGAGCCTACTATGGAGCCAGTAATACAAGGAAAGAAAACTTTATCTGGTCCAATGAAAGCATTAGGGGCAGATTTAGAAGCTAAACTTATAAATTACAATAATAATCCTGTGCTTAAATGGTGCATGGCAAATGTTAGTGTGGATATGGATAAAAATGGTAATATCCAACCATGTAAATTACAAAACCCAAGACAACGTATAGATGGATTTGCGTCTCTTTTGGATGCATATGTAGTCTATGAACGAAACAAAGAAGATTACATGAATATTATTTAAAAAGGGGGGTGAGAAATTGCAGTTTAGAAGTTTATTCAATAAAATTTTTGGCAGGGAAAAACAAGCTAAAGATGTTACGGCACTAAAATTATTAAATGGATATGCTAATGCGTACACTCCTTTTTCTGGAAACTCTTACGATGATTCTACTGTTAGGGATTGCGTAGATACCATAGCAAAACACTTTGGGAAAATGCGACCGAAGCACGTTGTAAAAGAAAATGGGAAGATTATAAAAAACGCAAATGATAGATTAAATTATTTGCTTAGTAATTGCCCCAATGAATTAATGACAACCAGTGAATTTTTAGAAAAGGTAATTGCTCAATATTACACATATAATAATGCATTTATCTATATAAAATGGGATATAGCACTGGAAAATGTAGAAGCTTTATATCCTTTGGATTTTCCAATGCTAGAAATATTAGAGGATAGAGAAAGTAATTTATATGCACGCTTTACTTTTGGCGGTGGTGAGCGTACTGTAGTCCCTTACAATAGTCTGATTCACATTAGACGTCATTTTAATAGAGATGAGCTGTTTGGTGATGATAATTCCAAAATAATGATTGAGGATTTATCAACATTGAAAGCTGCTAAAGCATCTATCGTTAATGCAGTAAAAAGCTTTACATCGCTTAGAGGTTATCTGAAATGGTTAACGACCATGAGACCAAACGACATGAAGAAAACACATGATGATTTTGTTAATACTTATGCAACTAACAATCCTTCAGGAATTGCAAGTATTGATAATAAAGTTGAGTTCCATGAGTTGACCACAAAAGTAACAACGTTTAATAGCCAGCAAATGAGTTATGTTAGAGATAACATATATAAACATTTTGGTTTGAATGAAAATATAATAATGGGCAAATATACAGAAGATGAGTATATAGCCTTTTATGAATCTGTCATAGAACCTGTAGCTGTTAAATTAGCTCAAGAAATGACAGATAAGATGTTTACAAGGCGAGAACGTGCATTTGGAAATGAAATCATCTTGGAAAGTAATAGATTAAACTTCATGTCTGTGGCTTCTAAAATTAAAGTTTGTGAAACACTTATCCCTACTGGCGGTATGACAATCAATGAAATAAGAGCAATCTTTGGTTATGCTGGTATAGAAGGCGGTGATGAACGTCTTATCAGCTTGAATTTTGTAAAAGCTAAAGACCAAAGTTTATATCAAACTGGAACAGATGATAATTCATTGAAAGGTGGTGAAGATGATGGGGAAAATGGAAACAAGAATGGCACTCCTGGAGCCAGCCAGTGAAAATGAAGAAAATAAGCAACTTGTAGAAGGGTATGCAGCAGTTTTTAATCAAAGGACATTGATATGGGAAAGCGAGTGGAGCGGTTGGAAGTATATGGAAGTAATAGACCGCAATGCTTTTACTGGTGCAGATATGAGTGATACTGTATTTAAGTATAATCATGGTGATGTGGCCATGATACTTGCTAGAGCAAGTAATAATACTCTTACCATGAGTACGGATGATAAGGGCCTTAGAATTAGTGCAGATATTATCGACACTAATAATGGTACAGATGTATATAAACTTATTAAACGTGGTGATTTAAACAAAATGAGTTTTGCTTTTACTGTAAAAAGTGAACGAACTGAAGTTGACAAAGAAAATAAGATTTATACACGTACAATAACTGCTTTTGATAAAATTTATGATGTGGCGGTTGTAGATTTTCCAGCATATGATGGAACATCTATACAGGCACGAAGTAAAGAATATTTTGTGGACCTAGAAAAGGATTTACAAGAAAAGCAAAGACGAAAAAAATTATTATTAATGACTTATTTATAATGCACGTTTAAACGTGCTTTTTTTATGCTGATTTTTAGATATAAGGAGAAAAAATATGAATAAACGATTAGAAGAAATTTTACAAAGAAAAGAAGAAATTCGCTCTTTGTTAGCTGATGAAACTAATAAAAATTTAAATTTTGATGAAATTGAAAAAGAACTTCGAGAACTTGACGAAGAAGAAAAAGAAATTCGCAGACGTCAAACAATTATTGATGGTATGGGTACAATGACAACAAGAACTAATACAGCTAAACCAGTAAAAGCCAATATCTATGATAGTGAAGAATATAGACAGGCATTTATGAATTATGTTTGTCGTGGTGAAAGATTGCCTAAAGAATTTAGAAGTGATGAAGTAACAGCTACAACAGATATTGGGGCATTAGTTCCACCAGTTACACTCAATAAAATTATTGAAAAACTTGAAGCATACGGTATGATTTTGCCACTTGTAACACGTACAGCTTATAAAACAGGTGTTACAATTCCAGTTTCTAATGTAAAACCAGAAGCTACATGGGTAGCAGAAGGTGCTGGTAGTGATAAACAGAAAAAGACTTTATCTGGTACTATTACTTTTAGTCATTTTAAATTGCGTTGTGCTGTAGCTGTTACTTTAGAAACAGAAAATATGGCATATAGTGCCTTTGAAACAACACTTGTTAATAATGTAGTAGAAGCAATGGCAAAAGCATTAGAAAAAGCAATTATTTCTGGCACAGGTAGTGGACAACCAACAGGTATTCTAAAAGAAGATGCCAAAGGCACAAAAATAGAGGTAAGCAAAATTGACTATAAAACTTTAGTTAATGCTGAAGGTGAGCTTCCAATGGAATACGAAGCAGGTGCAGTTTGGTGCATGACTAAAAAAACATTTATGGCATTTATTGGCATGACAGATACAAACGGTCAACCTATTGCACGTGTTAACTATGGATTTGGCGGAAAAGCGGAACGTAGTTTATTAGGTAGAACTGTGGTGCTTACAAATTATTTAGATAATTATTCCGATACTTTAGAAGCTAATAAGGTTTTTGCTTTCCTTTACAATTTTAGTGATTACACATTAAATACTAATTTCCAAGTCGGCATGAAAACTTATGAGGATAATGATACAGATGATATTATCCGTAAAAGTATTATGGTATGTGATGGTAAACCTGTTATTTATGACAGCTTAGTAAAATTAGTGAAACAGGGAGCGTAATAGCCCTGTAAAGGAGTATTTAAATGGCTGTTACACTTGAGCAAGTAAAAGAATATTTGCGAATCGATGAAGATTTAATCGAAGATGATGAGCTTATAAGTAGTCTGATTGAAGCTGCTACCGATTATATGGAGCAGACTACAGGAAAAAAATATAGTGATAATAGCCAGCTTTATGTCTTGGCTGTTAAAATGCTTGTAGCTCATTGGTATGAAAATAGAAGTATTTTCTCTACTAAAACGAATGTTAATAATCTACCACATTCGATAGAAGCTATAATTAATCATATTTCTCTAGCGTCAAAATATGAGCCATTGGGGGATTCCGATGATTAATATTGAAGAAATAGGCACATTAGATAAGCGTGTAACTATTTTAAAATATGAAGATGTAGAAAATGAGTACAATTTTACGCAGAAAAAATTAATTCCGTTTTTGAGAATTTGGGCAAGAATTGAACCACTTAGAGGTAAAGATTATTATGAACAATACAAAGATAAAACGGAAGATTTTATTAAAATAACGGTGAGATATAGGGAAAGTATAGATAATTCTATGTTAATTAAATACAAAAATAAATTGTATGAAATAAATACAATAATTGATCCATATGAAGCACATGTTAAATTGGAATTGATGTGTTCTACAAAAAAAGTAGGTTCTGATGATGAGTAGAAAAACATTTGAAGAATTTATAGGAAGATTAGAAGTAGTACAAAAAGAATTTCCAGATGATACTGAAGCTGTTTTAAATCGTGGCACTAATAGAATGATAAAAGCATTAAAACAAAATAGTCCAGATAGTGGAAGTGATCGTAAGGGTAAACTAAATAAAAGCTGGAAAAAAGAAATTGAAGGTTATGGAAGAAATATACATGCAAATATTTATTCTACTGCACCACATTTTCACCTTGTCGATCGTGGCCATAAAATTGTTGACAAGAAAGGCAATGAAAAAGGGTTTGTGCAAGGTAAACATTTTCTGCAAAAAACGATTGACGAACAAGAAGATGATTTGCGTGAATATATGTTAAAAAGCTTGTATAGGCAGGTGAAGAAAAAATTGGATGGCTGATGTAGTAAAACAAATAGATATTTTAAAACAAATTAGTACAATGTTAAAAACAGAATTTGGATGCACGGTTTATGGAGATGAAATTTTAGAGGATTTTGCAAAACCGTGCTTTTTTATTAAATGTTTATATACTAATATTCCCCAAACTAAAAATGTAACAAAGAAAAAATTATCTATAATTATCACATATTTTCCTAAAAAAAGTGATAAAAATGAGGTACATTATGCAGATATCATGGACAGGCTTCAATCTATTTTTGTGTTGGGAATACCACTAAAAGAGCGATATATTTACTTGAATGAATTTTTTCTTAATCGTGTTGGGGAAGAACAAGACATTATTCAGGCAACAATAAGAGTTGAGTATTTAGATAGAATTCTAAGACCAATGGAAAATGCTGAAATAATGGAAGAAATGGAAGCAAATATAAAAGTAAACGGAGGTAATACAACATGGCAAAGTTAGGAATGCCAAATGTAATTATATCTTTTAAAGAAGCTGGAATTGCAGCAATTGAACGTAGTAAACGAGGTATTGTTTTTCTCGTTTTAGAAGAAGAAGAGGCAGTAATTACACAGCTTACTACAGAGCCAGAAGAAGGTGAAGAAGTAATACAAAATCCATTCGTGGTTTATACAACGGATGATATCCCTAGTGGACTTAGTGAAAATAATAAGGATTATATAACTAAATGCTTACTTGGCTATGTAACAGCACCTTATCGCGTTAAAGTTTATTTACAGGCTACAGGCAAATCAGGAGCTGATAAATGGCAAGACTCTCTTAAAGTTATTGCAACTGAAAGATGGGATTATTTGGCTATTCCAGGAATTGAAGAAGAACAACTTGAAACTGTTGGTACATGGATTAAAACTAATAGGGAAAATAAATATAAAAAGGTAAAAGCTGTACTTCCTGGATACGTTGGCGATTTTGAAGGAATTATAAACTTTAGCAATAAGTCTATCAAGACAGCAACAAAAGAATATACTCCATCAGAATATACAGCACGTATTGCAGGATTAATAGCCGGAACACCGATGACCATAAGTGCAACATATGCACCACTTAGTGAAGTTATTGATTGTGATAAATATGATCTTGATGAAAATGATGAAAAAGTTAATAATGGTGAATTTTTTATTTGGTTTGATGGTACTAAATATAAAATGAGTCGTGCTGTTAATAGCTTAACAACTACAACAGAAGGGAAACAAGAAGGGTATCAAACAATTAAAATCGTAGATATTATGGACATGATATATGATGATGTTCGTACTACAGCACAGGATAGCTATATAGGTAAATATGCAAATACCTATGATAATAAATGTTTACTTATCACTGCAATAATCGGATATCTCAAGGAACTTGAAGGTGAAGGTTTGTTACAAAAAGATTATTCTACTGTAGAACTTGATACAGAAGCGATTAAAAATTATCAGCTTCAGAATGGCCTTTATACAAAAGATGAACTTGCTGATATGAGTGATGATGAAATTAATCAACTCGATACCAAAAAGAAAGTATTTTTAAAAGGAAAAATTAAAATTATTGATGCTATGGAAGATATTGAGTTGCCATTTGATATTTAAAAAAGGAGCTTTATTTTATGGACAAATTTATAGCACAACGTGTAATGAGTGGTACACAGGGTGAAATCTGGATTGATGGAAAATATATGGCGGAAGTAACAGGTTTTAAAGCAGAAGTAAAACTCATAAAAGAAGAAGTAAACCAAGTAAAAACTTATTTTAAACAATATAAAGTAACAGGCTGTGAAGGTTCTGGAAATGTAAAAATGAACCATGTATCTTCTTACTTTATTAATTTAATGGCAGATAATATTCGAAATGCCCGTCAAACAGTTGTTACAATTAGAGTTAAGCTTGATGATCCAGATGCAGTTGGACGCGAAGAAGTAATTATACGAGATGCAACTTTTGATAAACTTACATTAATGGACTGGGAAGCTAAAAAATTAACTGAAGATGATTATGATTTTACCTTTACTGACTTTGAAGTACCAGTTACAGCAAACGCTTAAGGAGAGAATATAAATGAATTTAGTAGATATTTTATTAAATGCCGATACAAATACTGTTTTAGCAGAAAAAACGGAAAAATATGAAGTTGAAAGATTGAGTAAAGTTTTGGGAGAAAAATTTGTACTTACTTTAAAATCTATTCCAGCTAAAAGATATTCTGAAATTCAAACAACAGCTATTAATGTAAACGGGAAAAGTAAAAATGTAGATTTATATAAAATGCAAATGCTTACACTTAATGAAGGTATAAAAGAGCCAAACTTAGCAGAGCCAAATTTATTGAAGAAATTTAGTGCAACAACACCTTTTGATATGTATGAAAAGTTATTTTTAGCGGGTGAGATTACAAATATAGCAAATAAAATAAGTGCATTATCTGGTTATAGCGAAGAAGAAAAACAACAAAATATTGAAGAAATAAAAAACTAATAAAATCTGATGGCAAAACAAATATGATGTATTGGCTTTATAGAAAACATCATTGGAAGCCATTAGATTTTTTTAATATGGGCAATGGTGAAAAAACCATTATTGAAGCTTTTATAAGGCAAGAACAGGACGACATAAAAAAAGAAATGAGGGGATAAAATGGCAACACAAATTGATGTAACTTTAAGGTTAATAGATATGATGACCGCCCCTCTTGTACGTGTTCAAAATGAAATGGAACGTACAGCACGTGCTCATCAGCGTATGGGTAGAGATATTCAACGTATTGGTGATGGATTTAGTAGTGTCGGTGAAAGTATGTTACCAATTGCAGCTGGAATTACAGCAATTGGTGCAGCAGGAGGTCGTGCATTTATTGATTTTGATAGCATTATAACTGGAGCAGCGGCAAAAGCTGGAGCAACAGCAGAAGAAATGGAAATGATGCGTCAAAAAGCAAGCCAATTTGGTGCAGATTTTCCAATAAGTGCCACGCAAGCAGCAGAAGGTATGGACAGATTAGCAGCGGCAGGCTATGATGCTAATCAAGTTGTTGGTGTTATGCCATCTGTTATTACAGCAGCGGTAGCTTCAGGTGAAGATTTAGCTACAACGTCAGATGTTGTAAGTAATGCTCTTAATATTTGGAACTTAAAACAAGGTGATATTGCTAGTAATGCTATGCGAGTAGCAGATGTAGTACAGATGGCTGCAAATAAATCTAGTCTTAGTATGACAGACTTTGGTGTGGCTATGCAGTATGCTGGTGCTCCTGCTGCAACACTCAATATTTCGATTGAACAATTATCTACAGCAATGGCTATAATGAAAAATAATGGTATTGAAGCAAGTACTATTGGAACATCACTTCGTTCTATTTTTACAAGGTTATCTAGTCCACCTAAATCAGCAGCAGAAGCTATTGAGCGATTAGGATTACAAGTAAAAGATACTCAAGGAAATTTTTTAGGAATACAGCCAATAATTGAGCAATTGCGAACAAAAATGATTGGTATGTCTGATACTGAACAAGTAGCTATTGCTCAAGCTTTAGCAGGTCAGGAAGCTTATAGTGGTTTATTAGCATTAATAAAAACAGCACCCCAAGATTATCAAGCAATGCAAGATGCAATGGATAATGCAACTGGTTCTTCACAGGCTCAATTTGAAGTAATGAAAGGTACACTTAAAAATAGTATTGATGGTATGCTAGGGAGTCTTGAAAGTCTTGCTATTAATTTTGGTAGTGTATTAACACCGCAAATAAAGATGGTAACCGATACCATAGGAAATTTTGCTGATTTGATAAATAAGTTGTCACCCGAAACAAAGCTATTGATCGGTGATATTTTAATGGGAACAGTAGTATTTACTGCTTTTATGCTTAGTATGGGTAAAGTAATAAGTATCGGTGGTGGACTCATAAAGCTCTATGGGGATATAGGAAAAGCTGCTGTTGGTGGCAGTATACAAAATAAAGCTTTACAATTTGCTGTATTAAATACAGTTAATGCTTATAGGACATTAAGAACAACATTGATTGCTGTAAAATCAGCAATGACATTTGAAACAATTGCTATTGCAACAGCTAGTGGACTTAGTAAAATTGCTGGTGCTATAAAAACTGTAGTTTCAGTATCACGTGCGTTTATCTTTTCGCCTCTTGGAATTGCTTTAATGGCCATTGCGAGTATTGCATTTCTCGTTTATCAAAATTGGGAAACTGTAGGACCGTTTTTAATTGGATTATGGAATCAAATAAAAGTAGCATTTTTAGGAGCGTGGTCGCAAATTCAACCTGCTCTTGTATTATTAATGGCTTCTTTTAGTAGGCTTAAAGATGTAATATCTGGCGGTATTAATTCTGTTTTATTGGCACTACAACCAGCGTTTAATGCCATAAATCAATTAATTAATATTATTTCATTCTTAGGTAGTTCTATTAGTGATGTGCTTATGCCTATACTTCAGTTGCTTGCAATATTTTTAGGAAGTGTTTTCATCACAGCTTTAGTAATAGCTGCAAATGTGATAACTAATAGTATTATTACAGCAATTAATATAGCTACTGCTGTTATTACAGGATTTTTAGGAGTATTAGATGGCATAATTACGTTTATAACAGGCGCATTTACCGGAAATTGGCAAATGGCATGGCAAGGTATCGTTAATATCTTCCAGAGCATTTTTACAAGTTTAAATGATATTGTTAACAGTGTTTTAAATGGAATTAAATCAAGTGTAAATAGTATTATAGATAGTATAAATTCAATTAGTTTTACAGTTCCAGAAGGCGTACCAGGTATTGGTGGAGCAACTTTTGGTGGGCTTAATATTCCTAAATTTGCAGGAGGTACAGATAATTTTGCTGGCGGACCTGCGATTATCAATGAACAAGGTGGGGAAATCGTAGACCTCCCAAGTGGAACACGAATCATTCCGCACGATAAATCACTTGAAGTGTCTTTTTTGCAAGGTCAGAACAACGTTATAAAGAATTTTGAAAAGATAGTTGATGGTGTACCTAAAAATGCTAATATACAAAATTCGTTTGTAAATGTAATGCCTAAAGTATCAACAATGGAAAATCCGAAATTTGACATAGAAGGCATTATAAAAAATGGATTTAATAATATTATTAATATGGCTCAAAATAATAATGAAGAAAATACTGTTATAAAATCTATTAGCGATGCTGTAAATAGGATTAATGTGCAAAATCCAATTGTAAATGTAACGCCTAAAGTAATAACAATAGAAAATCCGAAATTTGATATAGAAGGCATTATAAAAAATGGATTTAACAATATTATTAATATGGCTCAAAATAATAATGAAGAAAATACTGTTATAAAATCTATTAGCGATGCTGTAAATAGGATTAATGTACAAAATCCAATTGTGAGAGCAGATACAACGGAAACTCCAAAATATAGCATAATGCCAAACAATAAAGAATTAATAAATTTGCCAATAACAGAAACAAATACTACTAGTAATTTTGATAATAGACGACAAAATACAAATGTTAACTTTAATGTAAATATTTATGGTGCAAACATGAAAAGTGATGAAGATTTGGACGATTTAGCAGATAAATTGATACAAAGATTCTATTATCAAATGAAAAAACGTAGCATAAATATGAATGTGGGGGCGATTTAATGGCTTCTTTTTCTAGTTTTTTAAGCCAGGTGGCAGATAGTTTAATTAGTTCTGGTAGTGGTTTAAATACTGGATGTAAATTGGGTTTAAGTTGTGCAGGGGATAGTATAACATTCCCTGTAGCACCCCCAAATTTTGAAGTGAGTAACACATATAATAATGGCACTGTAAATGTAAATAACTTAGGTGATATAAATATGCTTGGCAAAAGGGGACTAGTTACAATAAAATTTTCTAGTTTTTTTCCTGCTCAAGCGTATGATGGCATCGCAAATGATGTTCCTGATAGTCCGTATACTTATGTCGATAAAATAAATTCTTTTGCACAAAAATCTCAACCTTGTCAGTTGGTAATTTCTAATACAAAAATAAACTTGAATGTAACAATAGACAGCTTTGACTATAGCGAAAAAGATGGAACAAGTGATGTTTATTTTTCTATTTCTTTAAGAGAATATAGATATGTATTGCCAAATTCTAACAAATTGAATAATACGACAGGGCTTGGAAGTAGAGTGGCAGAAGAACAAAAAGAAAAGGTAATTAATTGGTATCCTGGTATGGATTTAATGGATGTTGCAGCACAAAGTGTGGGGCAATTTTTCCCAATAGATGAACAGGACGCAAAACAATTATCTGTATTTAAAACATTGGTTAAAACAAAAAATCTTAAAGTTGGCTCTATACTGCATGTAACAAAACAAAGTATACAGATAGATGATAAAACTAAGATTAATTTTTAGGAGTATTGGATATGCTTATATGTAAATATACAGATCCACCACTTACGAAAAAAGAGCAAGAAGAATTACAGCAAAAGAAGAATAATAAAGAACCATACACAGAACCTGTAACGGAACTAGATATAACGGATTTTGTTACAAAGTTTACGTGGAGTGGAGACAGTGAACAGGCGGCAAGAAAGCTCGATTTTGAAATAATATATAACACAATAGATAAAGATGAGGTATTTAGTATCTTAGATTTAAAAATTGGTGGGTTTATATATCTTTTTTATGCCGAAGATGAAACGAGTACACCTGTAGAAATTTTCGAAGGCAGGATTTTTTATAGAAAAAGAAACTCAAGTAGCTTTACTTTTTCTTTTACCTGCTATGATGACATGGTTTATCTGGCTAAATCTAAAGTACAAATGCTATTTGATGGGATAACTGTAACAGATGCCATAAAACAAATATGTAATGAAATTGGCATAAGCATAGCAGAGAATATGCCACAGATTAATACTGTGGTTAGTTTTATAGCAGATGGTAAATCCTGCACAGAGGTATTTAAAACGCTGTTTGAATATACCAAAGCCGACACGACAAATAATTCGAATGGTGAAGATTATACAGTAATTTGTTTAAATGGTAATGTAACAGTTATTAAAAAAGGTGAGCTAATTGAAAATTATATAGCTACTGATTTAACTGATATTGATAACTCGGAACACTCTGAGAGCATAGAAAGTATGGTAAACCGTATAAAATCTGTAGATGATAATGGTAATATATGCCAGGTCTTTACAAATGAAAATGATGTTACACATTTTGGAATGATACAAGATATCTATAAAATGCAACCACCAAAAGAAAACGAAACAGTTGACAACGTAAAAATGGCAAAATCACGATTGAAACGATTGCAGGACGAAAGCTCATTTAAGGCAATTGGTAATATTCAGTGCATTACAGGATATACAATTGAAGTTCAAGAAGAACAGCTTAAGGGGAAATTTTTTATAAAAAGTGATACACATAATTTTGCTAATAATATCCATACTATGGATTTAACTTTGGAATATATGCCAGAAACTCCAGAAGTGGCAGAGATAAAACAAGAAGATATTGCAACACCAGTATTTAAAAGCAGTAAAAGAAAGAAAAATGCTAATGGTGGCAACGGTAGCTTAAAAGTAAGCCAAGGCCTTTCTACAGGATTTGATGCTTGGGGTGGAACAACAATGAATAATGGAAGAAATGGATGTGCAGAAGCTGTAGGGAAAATAGGAAGTTATTATAGTCCATTTTTAGCACAGCAATGTACTAATGGTGTTGTTGGTGTACCTTCTATGGTAGCAAATGCAGATAGTGCTGGTCTTTTAGAAGATTTTTCAGTTGCAGGACTTCAAAAAGGTGATGTTATTGTTTATGGCAACGATGACCATGCTGTAATATACGATGGAAATGGCGGATATTATGGAAATAGTAGTAGTAAAAATGTTGTACTTCATGGGAAAAATTACAATAGTCTTGGAACACCAACTAAAATAATAAAAGCAAGTAAGGGATAAGATATGAAAAAAACCGAAGATGCATATAAGGCCATGCTTAAATTATTTAAGGATATTGGTGGTAATGCTGGACTACAATCAATGCCACAGATTGGCACTATTGTAAGTCCACCACCAGAAATAAAAGTACAATGGAATGGTATGCTCCTTGATAAAAAGTGGTTTTATATAGATGATTATTGGCTACAAGGACATACAAGACAGATAAAGGGCCACATTGTAAGTGCTACTCAAAATAGAAGTGGTGGTGGTGGTGATGCTATGTTTGCCAGCCATAATCATGATATTGATAATGATTATACGGCAAGTATCATATATACGGATACGTGGCATGTGGGGGATAAAATCCTGATGATTCCAATACAGGGAAGTGATAATAAAACCGTTAAACAGTTTTGGATATTAAGCAAGGGAAAAAGATTGGACGGTAATTAATATGGCTAATCCTTTTATGACTGGTAATACTATAAGTACCGAACAATATAATACGCAAAATGAATTTAAAGAATATGCATGGGACTTTAATAGAAATTCTTTTATTTACAATGATGATGGCTCTATGAAAATAGTTACACGAAATGAAGCTATAAAAGTATGGGTATATAAAGTATTACAAACGGAACGATTTCGATATGGGGCCTATTACGATGATTATGGGTTAGATTTAGAAAAATTTATTGGTAAGGTGCCAAATAATGTAATAAATGCCAATCAATTATATAACGCTATTAAAGAAGCGTTATTAGTAAATCCTTATATTTTGGCGGTGAATGATATATCTGTTAAACAGGTTAATAAAAAGATAACTTTAAATTTAGAGCTTACCACTGTATATGGTAAATCTACGCAAAAAATTGAGGTGTGATATATGTATGTTTGAGTTGGAAACAAGAAAGAATATATTAGAACGCCTAAAAAGTTATTTTACGGAAATAGCTGACGGTAAAGTAAATCTTGTAGAAGGTGGTTTTGCATGGGATTTATTAGCTAGTAATTCAAAAGAATTTGAAAAGGTCTATGCAGAAATAGGGTTAAGTGTAGAAGCTTTTTTTCCACAAACTTCATGGGGCCCGTGGCTAACGAAAAGTGCCGAAACATATGGTGTAATAAGACGTGAAGCAACTAGTTCTATTGTGGTTTTAACTGTAACAGGGCAAGTAGGAATAACAGTCCCTGAAGGTTCTCTATTTGCTACCAATGACGGTAAAAACTTTTTAACTATAGAAAGTAAAAAAATAGAAGATAGCGGAACTGTGGATATAAAAGCACAGTCTATTGAGACTGGCGAAAATTATAATGTAGATGCAAATACGATAACAAAAATACCAGTGAGTATTTATGGTGTATCTGCTGTAAATAATAAAAATTCTGCTTATGATGGCTTTGATGAAGAGGACGATGAAACACTTTTAAAAAGATTACTTTTTAAGGTGCGTATGCCTGCAACAAGTGGGAATAACTACCACTATATGACATTGGCAACAGAAGTTGCTGGAGTGGGTGAAGTAAGTGTAATAGACCTTTGGAACGGTAATGGTACTGTAAAGGTTATAATCACAGATGCTAATAATAATATTGCCAGTGAAGATTTAATAGAAAAAGTTAAAACATATATCGAAGCACAAAGAATAATAGGGGCAACGGTAACAGTTGCAAGTGTAACAGAGCTTAAATTAAATATAGAACTAAAAGTTACAAAAGGAACGGCAAATATAGAAGGTATAAAAAATGCTATAAATAACTACTTTAAAGAGAGTGTTTTTAAAACAGAATATGTATCTTATGCACAGCTGGGTAGTGTTATTCTACAAAATGCCACTACAACAGGTGTTTTAGATTACGCAGATTTGAAAGTAAATAATGATATTGAAAACATTCCGCTTACTAGCGAGCAATTGCCAGTAGTAAGTGAGGTGAGTTTGATTGAATGATGAACTACTATTTGAATGGTTTAGACAAAATGAGGCGGATATTTTAAGATATTTGCCTTATTTTTTATCTAGAGATAATGAATTAAAAACAGTAGCTGATGCATGTAGCAAAGAACACGAAAAAATAAGATTATTAATAAGGGATTGGTTTTATCAGTTTTTTGTAGATACTGCAACATGGGGGTTAAAGTATTGGGAAGAATTTTTAAATATAACGCCTCAAAATGGAGATAATTACACCACCAGACGCAATAGAATAAAAATATTATTAAATGCCCATGATGTATCTACTAAAAATTTTATGACGAATCTGATAAACAGATTTTTAAATGATAATTCAGGTGAATTAATCGAGCATAACGAAAGTTATTATTTCGATATTTGTTTTAATAATGGAAGTTTATTTGATTGGGAAGGCTTGAAAGAAGCAATAAAACTTTATAAACCAGCACATTTAGGTGTAAAGTTTTTTGCCATGCAAAACGTACAATCTAGTGTATTTGTTTATGGACTTATTAATATAGCTCAACAAATAGAAGTAGAAGCAGAAAAAGGATATAGCATTGAGCCAATAGATAATATATTTACTGCTTTTGGACTTGTTAATATTGCTAGTCAAATGGAATTGAATTTTGATACAAGTATTGGAGAGAGAAATTTATCTTTAGATGGAAAAACTATTTTTTATGGAATAGCTGATGATGCAAATACTATAGAACTTTAAGTTAAGGAGTTGAGAATAATGGCAAGTTTTCCACCAGTGACTATGACTACTGAAGGATTAAATATGATTGCAAAGGCTTCTAGTGGAAATAGTCAAGATAGACTTATTATTACAAAAGTAAAGTTAGGAGATGGCGTATCTGAAGGTAATATAAGAGATTATACAGACGTTATAAGTTCTAAAAAAGAAGTAACATTAGCAGAATGGGAAGATAGAGGCGATGGACGTTTTAGATACACATTTATTTATAATAATGAAGGTGTAAAAACAGGATTTTATCATAGAGAAATAGGTTTGTTTGCTAAAAATGGGGATAGCGGTACAGAAAAATTAATAGCATATAGTAATGCGGGTAGTTATCCTGGATATATCGATGACGAAACAAAAGAAATACCATATCAGCGTCTAATGATAAATATAGGTGTTGGTGATACAGACAATGTTTCTGGTCAGGTTGATGCAAGTAATGCTGTAACGATAGAAATGCTCAATGAACATGATGCTGATGAAAATGCACATGATAATTTAATTAAACGTTTGTTTGGTTCTGCTACTGCTACAATGGAAAGTGTTAAAACTAGCGTGCAAAGTTGGTGCAAAGAAAGCATCGCCAGTTTATTAGGAATATCCAGTGCAACTACAGATAATATAAAAAGCAAAATAAAATCATGGGCACAGGAGCAAATAGAGATCTGGCTAGAAACGTTGGGTATTAGATATAATATCGCTCAAAATGGGTATATCTGCCTTGGTAAATTATTTGGGGACGCAATTATACAGTGGGGATATAATAATTGCGGAGAATTTTTTAATTTTCCCGTTACGTTTAATGGTTATAAAGTAATTGTTGCAACACATATTGGAAAATCTAATACTGTTAATATAATTGTAGAATCTGATTATATTCAAGTTAAAGAAGGAACTAAGCTATTAAGTAATGGAGTTGATAATTATTATAGTTACTGGATTGCTATAGGATAATTTTTTATTTACCTATAACAAAATATCCTATAGCTTGTACACTATTTCCATCATCTGTAACGAATTTTATATTGTTTTTTGTGTCTCCAGATTTTGACCATGTTAATACATGTATAGGTTTATATTCTGTTGCATCATTATTTAGAATATCTAACGCTAAAGCTACTGATGTATAATTATTAAAAGCTATTGGAAATGTAGCAATAGAAAAATTATTAACTTCATTATCAATAGAAAAATTGGCATATCCCCACTGTATAAGACGCTTATGTCATTTCATGTCTCTGCCTACAGTGTTTGTATAAAATTTTAAATTGGTTTTGTCTAGAGCTAACTAATATTTTTAATTAAATTTTAATTAGAATTCTGTATAATAATAGTAAATATTAATTAGGAGGTTTAAAAATGAAATATGGAATTGTATATATTGTAGTATCTGAAGATGGTGAGATAGCATACGCTTCAACGGATAGAGATGAAGCAGAAGGATATGCGGATGAAAAAAATTTTGAGGGAAGAGGAAGGGCTTTTGATAAATTAGGAATTGACGAAGATGCATGTGAAAAAGATATTATAGAAGCAGATATTCAAGCTAGTATAGATGGAGATTATTATGACGTAGTTGAAGTAGATATCTCAAATAAAACAGGAGATGATATAATAGAAACTGATATAGGTGATTTTGATGTATATGATATATTAGAAGAATTAAAAAAAAATAAATAAATTTAAAAAGAATAATAAACCGTTGCAAATAAAGGATTAATAGATTTTGCAACGGTTTTTAAGTTTAAAAATATATTATTTTAATTGTTTTTAGAAGTAACATTAGTAACACTAGTAAATGTAGATAAATCCTTATTTTTACAAGTATTATTAAAAATATAAGTATCTTATTAGTAACAAATTATTTTATCTTATTTATAGCCTTTCTTAGCTGTTTTAAATTTTTGTGAGTATATACAGTATCAGTTACATCACCATCGGAATGACCTAAAATACGGCGTTTAGCATTAAAGTTTACTTCTGCATTATCCATAAGAGTTGCACATGTATGCCTACAATCATGAGTGCTGTGTTTAGTATTTATGTGTAACATAATTCTGTTCCATAAAGTCCTATATTTACTGTAATTATAAGGATTTCCATTACTATCACAAATTAGATATTTACCAAGCATATTCATTCTGTTATAAATCAATGGGAATATTTTATCATGAATAGGTATAGCCCTTAATCCAGACTTTGTTTTAGATTTTGTAATTTTAATGTATTTTTGTCGCATATAAATATTGTCTTTAGTAAGGTTTAAAAGCTCTCCGACTCTCATTCCCGTATAAATTAGGATTAATACAGTATCGACACCTTCAACATCGATATTAGACCATAACTTATTTATTTTTTGTCTTGTAAAAGGTTTGTGTGGACGGATTGCTTTATTTTTACCTAAATTTAATAGATTGGCATAGTTCTTATTGCAATATTCCATCATAATTCCATATTTAAACATAAGGCTAATTAAAGAACGGATTTTCTTACAACTACTGTAGGAAAGTCCTTTTCTTTTAGTATCGTCTATTATGGCTTGCAGATGATAATATTTAATGCTCTTTAAAGGCATTTCATGCAATGATAAACAATGTTGAAATGCTACTTTGTAGCTATTAATAGTTGTTTTTGCTGGTTGATATTTATCAGTATGAAATGGCAGCCACCGATAATACAGCTCGGCAAAAGTAATCTGATGTCCGGAAAGGATTTTGTTATTATGTTTTTTGTTATAATCCGCTGCATAGATTTCTGCTTCCGTCTGTGTAGCAAAATATGCCAGTGGTTTTTGCTTACCTTCGCCGGAGATGAGAAAAACGTAAGGTCTCCGCCTTTTACCACTTAATTTTTTAATGCTACCATATCCATTTGGTTTACGCATTATATCACCTCATTAGTAAAAAAATTTTTAAAATCGGAGATGATTATAACATGGCAACAAATGTTAAATATTATTGTATGGCTTTTCTAAAAGATGGCACTCCATCCGTTAGAACATTTGCAAATACAAAAGATATAGAGAAAAACAACGAAAAATATATAGTAGAACTTAAACAAAAAGTAAAAGAAATGTCGACAGATGAATTTGCTACTGTAGAAATTATTTCTGCTGAAGAATATAACATGTATGTAAATGGTGATGGTACAAATACTTATGTAAGGGATATGGAAACAGGAAAACCTAAAATATATGTAGCACCCGATCCAACGCAAGAAGAATTAAAGGCCCAAGCTTTAGCAAATTTAGAAAGCGAATATAATGCACAAAAAGAGGGTTTTAAAAAAGACTTAGATACAGCTAATCTTGCTGGAAATACAGAAGCTATTAAATCTATACAAGAGGAATTCATGGCATTTAATAAAGCATATGAAGAGGCTAAAAATGAAATATTGAAGGATGAATAAATGGAGTTGAATAAAATGGCATTTTTTGTAAGAAAAGAACGTTGTAAATATTGTGCAGGAGAATTAGTAGATGGTAAATGTACTAATTCTAATTGCATTGCATATCAAGATATAACAAAAGAAAAAATAAACGAAAATAAAGAAGGTGCAGATAATGCGTAAATTATTATTAGCGTTGTGTTATGCCTTCTTTTTATCTACAGCAACTGTAAATGCTAATTCTATTCATGATATGCAGGATGATATTCCTACAGATAAAGCTTTGCACTTTGCGGCTGGATATATTATTTCGGACCAATTACAACGTAATGTAGGTTGTTCGGCTTTTGAAGCATTTCTTATTACATCTGCTATTGCATGGGGAAAAGAGAAATATATTGATGATAATGTAGATAATAATGATGCTTATGCTACCATGGCAGGTAGCTTATTTTATCAAATAAAATTTTAAATTAATGAGGTGGTGATATGCATGAGCAAATTATAAATTTTGTTAGTTCGTTAATTCCTACTAGATTAGAAACATATGTTGGAGGAGGTGTTGCCTTTGTGGGAGTTTTGTTGCAGCACTTTATAGGGCAATGGAACAATCAGATAGAAATATTGTTAATTTTTATGATTATTGATTATATTACTGGTCTAAGTGCTGCATATATAATGTCTAATGTTTACTTAGATAGTAGGAAAGGTTTTAAAGGAATTATCAAGAAAATAGTTATTCTTTGCTTGGTAATATTAGCACATCAGATGGATGTGTTAATTGGGCAGGACACATTGATAAAAAATGTTGTCTTGCTCTTTTTTATTGGAAATGAAGGCTTAAGTATTTTAGAAAATGCTAGCAATTGTGGCTTACCAGTTCCAAAAAAACTAAAAGATACTTTGGCTCAATTCACAGAAATAAAAGCAAAAAAATAACGTATTCAAATTAAAAGGAGTATATTTTAATGGAAAGAGTTTACTTAAAAGATTTAGGGCTACAATATAATTATTCAGAATTAGAAAATAGAAATAAAACGGATATGATTGTTATTCATCATACAGGAAATCCAACAGATGATGATTTATCTGCTAAAGAAATTAATGCTAGCCATCAAGCTCAAGGTTGGACCTGTATAGGTTATCATTATGTAATTCGTAAGGATGGAACGATAGAAATTGGTCGACCACATTGGACAATAGGAGCACATGCTTATAATGAAAATTCTCATACAATTGGTATTCATGTATGTGGAAATCTTGAAACTGGAGAGCCAACATCAAAACAGATTGAAAGTTTAGCTATGCTTCTTGCTAATATTTGTACAGATTATGGATTACCAATTGATACTACACATGTAGTAGGACATAGAGATTTAATGGCAACTGCTTGTCCAGGATATAATCTTTATAAAATTTTACAAACAATTAGAGGTAAAGCTATATTTTATCAACAGAAATGATATATATAATTAGGAAGGAATTTGCATAAAATGAAAAATTTAATAAAAACAGTATTAGGTATTTTTATAAAATCAAAAATTGACCAACGTAAACAAGAAATAAAAGATAAATTAGAAAAAGAAATCTCTATAACTACTAGTGAATGGGTAAAAGCTCGAAATACAGCTTATCTTGCTATTATAGATGGAGCAGATGATAAAGTATTAAATGAAATTGAAAAAGTTATAGATAAAATATAAGAAAGAAATAAATTCTTAGTGGATTAAATAATATTTTTATCGTTAAAAAACCCCTATTACTTAAAATTAAATCGAAGTAATAGGGGCTTTTTTATTTTGTGATATTAAATTTAAGGAGTTAATTAATAGAATTTTATAGAAGAAAAGAGAGTATATTTTTTTATAAAGAAAAAGCAACTATCATAGATAGCTGCTTTGGTTTTAAAATTTAGGTATATAGAAAAATAGAACCAATTTATTTTTAATAAATGCTAAATGTTCGCATGTTAAATCATATGGTGACCCACCCGGGACTCGAACCCGGAACCTGCTGATTAAGAGTCAGATGCTCTACCAATTGAGCTAGTGAGTCATTAATAACAAAAATTATTATACTGCTCATTTATGTATTTTGCAATACTTTTTTATAATTTTTTTCATATGACTAAAATGTTACAAAATTTAATAAATAAATAATTTTCAATAGTAAAACTTAAAAATATGTAATCTTTTTTCGTATTGTCTTAGAATTTATGAATAATTATGATATAATAAAAATTACTGTTGCAGAAATAAAAAAATATTTGATAGGAGGAATTTTATGAGCCCTGCAGTAATAACTTTATGCGTTTTAGCTGTAGCAGCATTTTTCTTTGTAACAGAGCTTATTCCATTGGCTGTTACGGCTATAGGTGCATCTATTGCATTAGGTCTTTTAGGAGTACTTACTCCACAACAAGTGTTTTCTGGTCTTTCTGATTCCACAGTAGTTTTATTTGCTGGTATGTTTGTCATTGGAGCAGCGATGTTTCAGACTGGATTGGCACAAAAAATTGGTATAAAAGTAGTAAAAAGCGCTGGAACTAGTGAAAATCGTTTGATGGCAGCTTTGATGTGCATTACTATTTTATTATCAGCAGTATCATCAAATACAGCTACAGTAGCTTGTTTGATGCCAGTAGTAATTCAAATTTGTGCGGTAGCAAAAATACCTGTATCCCCACAGTTGATGGCATTAGCAGTAGCTGCAAATGTTGGTGGAACAATCACTATGGTTGGTACCCCACCAAATATTTTAATGAGTGCAACACTTCAGGCAACAGGATTAGAACCTTTTGGATTTTTTGAATTTGCGTATATTGGTGTACCTTTATCTATAGCTGGTATGGTTTATATGTTAAGTATAGGTAGAAAATTCTGCCCTAGACATTATGTAGAAACTGTAGAGAATGATAAAGCTTCAGATGAAGTCAAAGATCCAAAGAAAATGATAATATGTACTGTTATCTTAATTTTAGTTGTATTAGGTATGGCTTTTGAAAAAAATATTGGTATACCAATGCAAACTACTGCGATAATAGGAGCGTTAGCTTGCGTATTAACAGGTTGTTTATCTGAAAAACAAGCTTATTTAGGTATTGACTGGGTTACTATTTTCTTATTTGCAGGTATGCTACCACTTGCTTCTGCTATGGATAAAAGTGGCGCAGGTAAAATGATAGCAGATGGTGTAGTAGGAATTATTGGGGATAATCCATCTCCAATGTTAATAGTTGTAGCAATGTTTATTTTATCTTGTGGGCTTACACAATTTATGTCAAATACAGCTGCTGCAGCGTTATTAGCACCAATTGGTATATCTATAGCACAATCTATAGGTGCATCACCTTATCCTGTGCTTATGGCAATAGGTATTGCTGCTTCTTGTGCATTTACAACACCAGTTGCAACGCCACCGAATACTTTGGTACTGATACCAGGTCATTTTAAATTTATGGATTATGTAAAAGTCGGCTTGCCACTTGTTATGGTTTCTTTAGTTGTTTGCATGATTGTAATTCCTTTCTTCTGGCCATTTTTCCCATGATGAATATCAGATAGTATAAGAGAGTTTTATTTTAGATTTTATTTATAGTTAAAGGATTGATTTTATGGATAGAGAAAATGCTCTTAGTACGATTGCTTCGTTTGATACAGAATTATATACATTCTTTCAAGAAGAGTTACAAAGACAAAAATATACCTTATCTTTTATGCCAGAGGAAAATTATTCGTCACCTTTAAGCACATATCTTGAAGGTAGTATTTTGTCAAATACATTGACAACACATCATGATGAAGCTAAACCTACAGGCTTAGAAGAAATCACTATTAATCGTATTAATAAATTATTTGGCAGTGAACATGCAGTTATTCGTTTAGAAAGTATAGCAGCTGCTTCTCGCGTTGTTTTTTATAGCTTAGCTAAAAAAGGCGATACTATATTATCTTTAGATAATAGAAAAAGCGACCATTGTAATAGTAAAAATTTAGAATTTAATTTTGTTAGATTTAGTATTGACCCTAAAACACAATTATTAAATCTAGATAGAGTTGAACAAATAGCCAAAGAACATAAACCTAAAGTGATAATTTTTTCACCAGTTAATTATCCAAGAGTTATAGATTATGAAAGATTAGCTAAAATTGCACATGATATAGGTGCTTATATGTGGTTTGATATTTGTCAAAATGTAGGTCTTGTAGCAACAGGGCAAATACCTTCACCAGTACCTTATGCAGATGTAGTAACTTTTTCAACACATGATTCTTTAAGAGGACCACAAAGTTCAGTAATTTTATGTAAAAAAGAATTAGCTGATATCATTGATAAAACAGTTATCACTACAGGACATTTTTCTTTGAAAAAAAATATTTTAGCTAGTTTAGCTGTTATATTTAAAGAAGCAACTACAGAAAAATTCAAACAGTATACTAAACAAGTTGTATTAAATGCGAAAGCACTTCAAAAAGGACTAGAAGAAGAAGGCATTACAATTTTATGTAAAGGAACTGATACAAATTTAGTTTTAGTGAACCTTACTAAATTAGGTATTAGCTGTAAAAAAGCTCATAATGCTTTACAAAGTGCAGGTTTTATCGTAAAACCAACCGTATTATCTACTTGTGATGAAAATCTTAATTTTGAAATCTTGAGATTATCTAGTTTGATTTTAACAACTAGAGGGCTTAAAGAAGTGCAGATGGAACACATTGGTAAAATGATGGCTAAGGTATTGAAAAATATTGATGATATGGCAATTATTGAAGAAGTAAGACAAGAAGCAGTAGATATTGCTATGGAATGTCCATTATTTTCTGATGAATGGTTAGCGTTTAAAGATGTATTAAATCCTCTTTATAGTGCAAAAGATATAAATATATCTCATGAATTAGCAGCTGAAAGAAAGATGGCTGTAATGAAAAAATTATTTAGTTTCATGAAAAAATAATATCTATTTAGTATAAAATTTATTTATAGATATTTATATTAACTATAAAATTTATTGTAGTAATATAAATTAAATGTTATAGTAAGAGAAAAATAAATAAAACTAAGGGAGGTTTTATAATGAAAAAAATAGTATTGATTTTTGTAGCTGTTATGATGATGGCATTTTCTAGTGTGTGTATGGCAGCTGATGGCGGAGATTTAAATAAAGATCAAAAAGTTGCTGAAACATTTATCAGTGGTATTACAACAGAAAAAGTTCCATATGATAAATTAGTAGCAAATATTGATAATGGATTAAAAAAGAATTTTGATGCAAAAGCATATGATGCATTAAAAAATGAAGTGAAAACTAAATTTGGCGATTTGAAAGAAAGTAAATTTTATTCTTTTGAACGTTATAATAATCAAGACAAAGTAACATATTTAACTTCTTTTAGCCAAGAAAATGTTGTAGCCATAGTTTTTGTTTTTGATAAAAATAATAAATTATTAGAATTTGGTTTATTACCTATACAACAAAATCAACAAGCTCAAGAAAGTGCTCAACAATAATTGTATTTTTATAAATTAAATAAGTAGTTGAATTAAAGAATAGGTTTTTTATATGATTATATAAAAATCTATTCTTTTTTTTTATATACTAGTTAAATAGTATTGTAAAAAATAGGCTCTGTCACAACAAATGGTTGATTTTGACGAGAAATAGCGTATAATAATAGTAAGAAACAGTACCACCGAAGGAGGT